>Ga0224510_10000156_pt1 | contig 56905 bp, 50 predicted proteins | sample SF_May12_sed_USG_FD_170161 | JGI IMG/M metagenome (GOLD analysis project Ga0224510, IMG submission 170161) | Sediment microbial communities from San Francisco Bay, California, United States - SF_May12_sed_USGS_4_1 | ecosystem: Environmental > Aquatic > Marine > Sediment | place: USA: California... | reverse complement strand
TGGATATTGGTTGGTACCTGATGGCGCACTATAACCAGCGGCGTCCTCATGCGGCTAATGATGGCCTTTCGCCTGCGGCGAAAGAAGAAAAACTTAAACGACTGTCCGGAATTAGTTGACCACTACAATACCGGTGATGACAGTAGCGCATTTAGTGCTATCGACCCTACTCACTATCTATATCGCAGTTGGTGTCTATTTTGAAGAACGGGATCTGACCAGAAGCTTTGGTGAGACCTATACAAAGTATAAGAAGGAAATAGCTAGCTTAATTCCCGGAATGTACTAACCACCCTCAAACAAAGGCCGTCGAAGTATCTTTCGACGGCCAGTCATGAAGTCGCCACCAGTTCTTCAGACACTTACCAGCCGTTCTTGGTAACGATTTTCATACTCTACAGGTGGGTAATCCCATTTCCGCGGCGTTCGTTTGCGCTTGCATAGCGCAAGCTTCTCACCGCTGCAATGGTAGGATGATGCTAGGCGTTATCCCCTTACAATATAGTGAAGTAGGAATTTATGGAGCTAGTATTAATATCGATAGTAATTGGTGTAGTTGGAACTGCCGCGATAGACATATGGGCAGAGATATTGAGTAGGGGCTTCAAACTTCCCACTACTAATTGGGGAATGGTCGGGCGATGGTTTGGCCACTTGCCAAAAGGTAAGTTTATACACAGTCCTATTTCACGTAGTACCAGAATCAAGCATGAATTAACTATTGGGTGGGTTCTTCATTACGCTATTGGTATAAGCTACGGGTTTGCGTATATGCTTATCGTTCAAGGCAATCCTAGTGCTATGTCAGCAATAGGATTCGGTTTGGTGACTGTATTAGTGCCATGGTTCGTTCTTCAACCTGGGCTGGGGTTAGGGTGTTTCGCTCGTTTAGCACCGAAACCAAATGTTGTAAGAATTCTTAATTTGTCTATGCACAGCATTTTTGGGTTAGGCCTTTATGCCGGGTGGATACTATATTCACAAGTATTGTAAGTGGAATATGAGGAGCGGTATGCTTGACAGCGGGTGTGTCCATTGTATCGGGGGAGGATCAGGCCCTGCCTAATTAGGTGGTTGTGTAACTCCCCCCTAAATCAGGAGCATTCATTTCTAGAGTTCCCCGGCGTAAGCTACGCCAATCAGGAGAACAATGAATAGCACCAATAGCGTGGCGGGGATTGCCCAGTTTGCTATTTTGTTTTCGATAAGGTCGAGTGCTTGAAGGGCATTAACAATCCGTCTGTGAATCTTCTGAACTGGGTTGCTATCCAGTGACGTGCATAATTTATTCATAACTGAAGATCGTTGAATTTTACCTAAATACTGAACTGTCAGCTCAATTAGTATCAGTGCATCTCCCGAGGGGATTTGCGGAATCCTGAACTTCCATGTTCGAGCACTATTTACCGCGATGTACGCCACGCCTACTCCGCACAATATTGGCCATGCCGATTGCCACCACAGTGACAGGGAAAATACATCTATATTTGCTGTCTGTGGAATAAACCAGACGGTTGTCAGTGACGCGATTAGCAGCGCGGCCCACGGCCAATAAAATCTGTTTTCAGTAACCTGTCTTTCTGGATTGCCTGAATCTGAAAAAAGTGGCCAGGCCAGGTAAACAAATCTTGCCATCAACAATGTTGTCGCAATGCTGCTGGCAGTGAGAATGTCATTCAGCGTCCATCCCCCAAATACAACGGGCGGGTACATTTCATTTTTCAGCATCAACTTGGCCAGCATGCCACTGCTCATGGGCGCACCCGCCAGCGTCAGTGCGGGCAACAACAGGCCAAGCGCGAATAAATATTTCCAGTAGGTCTTATTACGCTGTTGCTGTACGGTTTCCAGTCCAGCAAATAACGCGGTCTTGGCCAGACCATGATGAACCACGAAGATGCTGATTGCCATGAGTACGCCCGGCCAGGTCTGTGGTGCAGCCAGTGCAAACCCAATGGCCAAGGTTGCGATGCCCATCTGGCTGATACTGGAGTAGGCCAGCAGGGTTTTGTTTTCGCGCTGCATTAAACCAAACACCACGCCAAAAAACATGGCGCAGATGCCCAGTGACATCATTATTGTGCTCCAACCGGCAAGAGCAATCTGCCCCAGTGGCAACAGTTGCAGCCAGCCCAGCAGGCCGACATTAACCATGGCGCCGGCCAGCACTAACGTCACCGGCAGCGGCGCGGTGCCATAAGTCAGTGGCAGTGTGAAATGCAGGCCGGGCAGACCGGTTTTGATACCCAGTCCCATGACAAGCAACAGTATGATCAGATCGCGATGCTGGGAGATGAGCAGCGCATTGCGGAAGGAATCAAAATCGCTGGTTTGTGTCGAACTGGCGGCGAGCATCAGTGCGCTGAGTAACATGACTTCACCCAACAGCACAAAGATCATATAGATGCGGCCAGCTCTCATCGCTTGTGGTGTACGGTTGTGGATCAGCAGTCCGTACGCGGAAAAACTCATCAAGGCAAAAAAGAAATAGAAGGCGAGAATGTCATCGGCAACTATTGCTCCCATATTCCCTGCCATGGTGAACAGGAAAAGAACAGTAAAGCCGCATCGTTGTGATGATGAAAAATATTGCCTGGAGTACAGCGTCGCGATTAGCCAGACAAATGCAGTCAGCAGCAAAAAAAGACCATCACTGTCATTCAGCGCAAAGTGTGTTCCCAGCAGCAAGCCGGACACCTGGACGCTGGTATATTCTGCCGGCAGCAAGGCGATAACCAGTGCCGGCATTGTGCTGCACACGGCCAGAAACATGCGTACTTTTTTGCTGGCGGCAAACATCAACAATGAACATGCGCTCACCAGTGGAATCAATGGCAGCAATGTCAGCCAGTATCCGGAGATGATCATGGCTTGAACTCCAGCGCGGAGATGAATATGGCCCACTGCAAGGGACTGAATTCAGTATTGGCAAACAACCCCGTGGCCAGTGAAAACAAAGCAGTGATCAGCGGCGGCAGCAGTAACGCCCAGGCGGTTTCTTTGTTGCCAAAATGTCGCTCGGCCGGCCAGACGGGTGAAGGTGGTTTAAACCATGCCGCATGAAGGATGGGAAGAAAATACGCAGCGTTAAGCACACTGGAGCCCATCAATATCCAGATAACCCAGCCCTGATCCGCTTCCAGCGCGCCCACACCCAGATACCATTTGCTGATAAAACCGGCCAGCGGCGGCACACCTATCATGCCCAGCGCTGCCAGGGTAAACGCCGCCATGGTCCACGGCATGCGTCGGCCTACGCCATTCATTTCGCTGATTTTGTGAATGCCCAGCGTTTCGGCAAGATTGCCCGCGCAAAAGAACAAGGTGATTTTCATCAGCCCCTGATGTACCAGATGAACGATGCCACCAATGGCTGCAACCGGTCCGGCGATAGCGCTGCCCAGTATGATGTAGGAAACCTGGCTGATCGTGGAATAGGCCAGACGACGTTTCAGGTCGTCTTGATACAAGGCACGAATGGAGCCGTAGATGATGGTGGCTGCAGCGAGCAGCGCCAGTGGCATTAACAGCCCCAGGCTGCTGGCAAACGCTACGCCATAGACTTCATGAATGACTCTCACAATGCCAAAGGCACCGGCTTTGACGACGGCCACCGCATGCAGCAGGGCACTGACCGGTGCCGCTGCCACCATCGCCTTGGGCAGCCAGCCATGCAGGGGAATAATCGCTGCCTTGACGCCAAAACCGGCGATCAGCAATACAAAAATAGCCACCAGCACATTGTGATGCTGCGGGTCTATTCCTGCAAGAAACCCTTTTGGCGTAAAACTCAGCGTGCCGGCAACGGTGTAGAGCCAGACCGTGGCCAGCAGCAACAATGCGCCACCGACCAAGGTGTAAAACAGATAGACCTTGGCAGCCTTGCGCGCTACTTCGGTGCCACGATGAATGATCAGCGGATAGGTGCTCAGGGTCAGCAGTTCGTAGAACAGCAGGAAGGTAATGAGATTGTCCGACAGGGCAACACCGACGGTGGCCGTTACGCACAGACTGAAAAAACCGAAAAATCGGCTGCGGTTGGGCGAGTCTTCCAGATAACCGATGGCATACACCGTTGTCACCAGCCACAACACCGAGGACAGCACCACAAACAGCAGTGCCAGTGCATCGGCATGTAATGCCAGCTCCAGCCCCGGCAGCAGCGGCAGACGGGCTTCATAACTCTGGCCGTGATAAACGCCCCACACCATCAGCAGCACCAGTGCGAGTTTGATTATCGCGCCTGCCATATTCAGCGTAATGCGCAGGCGTACCTGTTCTTCGTTGAGGAAAAAAATAATCAAACCCGGAATCAGCGAACTGGCGAGCAGCAACAGGGGCAGCAAGGTGCTCATGGCGAGACTCCCGCAAGCGGATTGCCAATGGACAGCAGTGCCATGGGATAGTTTGCATTCAAGCCTAGCAGAATAGCGGTTACGGCCAGTGCCAGAGGTGCCCACTCCATCAACGCCGGAATGGATTCCGCGGGTTTGTTATCCTGAACATCCGCTTTGGTGAAGGCGTAGCCGACCACTTTGAAAACATAGGCAGCGGCCAGCAGTCCACCGACGATCATGACCAGCGCCCACATCCATTGTTGATGCGTGAGTGCCGCATCGAGCATCAACCACTTCGCGATAAAACCGCCACTGGGCGGCAATCCCATCAGGCTGACACCGGCGAGGCAAAATGCGGTCATGGTGATGGGCAGACGTTGTGCGATACGATCAAGATCGGTAATGCGATCGTGACCGCTAAATTTGAGAATATTGCCAGCGGCCATGAACATCGCCGCCTTGGCCAGTGCATGTGACAGTACAAAATAAATTCCACCTTGCCATGCCTGCGGACTGAGCAAGGCAAACGGAATAAACAAGTAACCCAGCTGGGCGACCGTGGAGTAGGCAATCAGCATTTTCAGTCTGCTCTGGCGTAGTGCCTGAACGGAGCCCCAGAGGATGGCCAGCGCACCCAGCGTGCCCAGCAGCCAGCCAAAATCCACATTGGCTGCGGGAAAAACATCAAACCACAAGCGCAGCAACAGATAAAAAGACGCCTTTACCACCAGCGCGGAAAGCAGCGCGCTGACCGGTGTTGGTGCGCTGGCGTGGGCGGGAGGCAGCCAGAAATGAAACGGGAACAGGGCACTTTTCAGCAGCAAACCGCCAACCATCAATCCCAGTGCGGCATAGCTGGCAGGACTGGCTTTCATCGCCATGCCGAGTAGCTGAATATCCACGGTGCCAAAGGCGTGATAGAGCAAAACCACGCCCAGCAGATAACATAAGGAAGCCAGCAGGCTGACCAGCAAATAACGCATGGCGCCACTCAGGGCATGACGATTACCGGCCAGTGCAACCAATGCAACCGCTGACAGTCCGATCAATTCCAGCGTGACGTAGAGATTGAAAATGTCCGACGCCAGAAACAGTGCATTCAGGCCAGTCCACATCATCAACCACAACGGCCAGAAACCGGCGGGTTGGGCATCGTGTTTGAAATACCTCAGGGCGTACAGACTGACGCCCAGTCCCACCAGCGCACTCATCAGCAGCATCAATACACTCAAGCCATCGGCGTAAAGCTCAATGCCCAGTGGCGCGCCCCATCCTCCGACGGCGTAACGCAGTGGACCGTTGTCCAGCAGCTGCAGATACAGGGCAACTGAGGCGATGGCGGTCGCGATGGCGGCGGACAAACCCAACATGCCTGCTCGCCTTGGTGCCATGAAACACAACATGGCACCGATCAGTGGGATTAGAATAATCCAGACAATCCAGTGAGACAGGATGAACTCATTGTTCATGGTGGCGGTCGTTCTGTTCCAGGTCGGTGTGTCCGGTCATCTCTTTCAGGCGAAGCAACAACACCAGCGCCAGCGCTGTGGCAGAAACCGTGACCACAATGCCGGTGATTACCATGGCATCAGGGACAGGATCGGCGACTGCCGACCGGCGGCCAAGCGCGATCAAAACAAGAAATACACCGCTGCCCATGATATTCAGCGCGAGTATTTTTCTTAGCAAATGCGCGTACACGATTAATCCATGCAGGCCCAGTACAAACAGTCCGACACCGGCAAGGGCATAGAGTATTTCCTGACTCATGGCCGTTCTCCCGTGCTGGTGCCGTAAAACAGCGCGGTCAGTGTCAGACCGATGGAAATCGTTGCCGCCAGTTCGATCAGCAGAATCAATGAACCGGCCCAGGGCAGGGGATACTGCAATAGATGCGCACCACCAAGCATCACACCCGTCGCAACCGCGACAAACATGGCGCAGCCCAGGATCAGGGAAAAACGCAACGACCAACTGCTCAACCGACCAGCCAGGCGTTGGTCGTAGAGCAGGGCCAATACGCCAGCGGCGGCCAGTATCGACCCGGCTTGAAATGCGCCTCCGGGCGCGTGGGCACCAACCCATAGCAGATATCCGGCAACAACAATCATCAGCGGTGTCAGCATGCGAAACAGTGCCAGCAGTATTGGATTGGAATGATTGCTCGGAGTTTGCTGTGGTGAAGAACGTGAACCCAGCGACCACACCGCGATGACAGCCAATAACAGCACCGCCATTTCCAGCAAGGTGTCATATCCGCGAAAATTCAGCAGTACCGCAGTTACCGGATGATCAACGCCACTGTTGCTCATTTGCATGTTGACCAGCTGCCCGATGCCGGAGGACGGTTGTGCAAGTGAAATGACGGCGAGGCCAAGTATCAGCGCCAGTGATGCAAGCAGCAACAACAGAACAACGGAAGAAATTCTATTCATCCTTTTTTTCCTTTGCGCTGCTCTCCAGTCGGGACAGTGCAGTCAGCAGCAGTGCGCCGCTGAGCCCTGCTCCGATGGCGGCCTCGGCCAGTGCCACATCAGGCGCATCCAGTCGTACCCAGATCAGTGCCAGCAACAGACCAAAGGCAATGAAAGAAACAATGCCTCTGAACAGATCGCGAGAGGACATGCTCTGCCACGCCAGCCAGAGCAGTGTCACTACCAGAAGCGCATCGAAAAAAAACAGCAAGGAATTGCTGGTCATTTTTTTACCTTGTCGCCTGGCGAATCACTGTCAGGGGAATGTGATGCGGCTTGTGCCACCAGCTGGCTGGCGCTGGCCCCTGACAGCATGACCAGCAGCCAGATAAATATCAACAAGCCCACAGTTGATAGCGAATTCGTTTGTAAACAAAGACCGCATACAACAAAACCAAGGCCGACATTGTCAGCCTTGGTTAATGCATGCAAACGTGTGTAGACATCGGGAAAACGCAGCAGCCCCAAGGTGCCGGCGACGAAAAAAAACATGCCGGTGACGATTAACAACATACTTGCTATATCGACAATCATGTTGTCATCCCTCGTCGTTTTCTGGCTGGGAGCCAGCGTGCAGATGTACCAGGGAGCGACGGACAAATGCGATTACTGTGACTGCGGCCAGTAACGCAAAAACCAGTGCGATATTTCGCAATACCGGCTGACTCAATGCCTGTGCGAGCAGCAGCAGGATAGCAACGGCGGTGGTGCCAAACAGTTGCGCTGCCATCATGCGATCTGCCGGGCTGGGGCCGGCTTGTACCCGCCACAAGCCGGCAACCAGTGTCACTAGCAGAATGCAGGCACAGATCAGGTAAAAGAAAGTCATGCGTTAGCGGCTTTTGGTTACCGGGCTGACAAATCCGTCAGGCTTTACTGCCAGTACCGAACAGTTGATGCTCTGAAGAATACTCTCTGCCGTGTTGCCCATGAAAAATCCGGGAATGCCGGTGCGTGCCACCGTTCCCATGACGACCAGATCAATATCCATCTCCTTCACCAGTTTGGGAATAACTTTTTTGGGTACCCCCTTGGGCAAGTGGATTTTTGGTTTAAGGTAAGTCAATGCATCTTCACCCAGATTTCTGATCGAGGTATGGTAAACTTTTTCTACCCATTGGTGGTGACGTTTTTCCTCTTCATCCACGTATCTATTTACTTCTTCCGGCGATATGCTTCCGCGTCCGTGGCGCAGCATGTTTTCTCCGAATACTTCCCATGCATGTACAATATGCAATTCAGCGAATTCAGCCAGCGCCTGTGAACTGGCAAGCTCCATGATTTGCAGGCCAAGAGCATTGCCGGATTCGTTTTCGCCTTCATGGCCAATATCAATGGCCGCGAGAATTTTTTTGATCTTTGTATCCTTTTCAGTTTTCATCAACCAAACCGGAATGGGGCATTTTCTTAGCAGGTGAAAATCTGTTCCACCGAACAGGCGTGTGTTCAGGCCGTCACTGATGTATGCGGGTTTGATGACCAGGTCATAATCTCCCTCCAAAACCCGGTTGACTACTTCAAGGTAAGGTATGCCGGAGGTGATGACGGTGTTGATGTTCAGTTTTTTGCTTGCAAACTCCAGTAATTTATCCAGCTGTTCCTTCCGTTCTTCAGCGAATGCCTGCTGCAGTGTCTGCGCGGTAAATCCGTGGGGAATGGCACTGAGTCCACTGGGAGAGTTGTCGATAACATCGATCACTGTCAGCTTTGCCTGATTGTCCCTGGCGAGGTCGATTGTACGCTCCAGTGCCAGGCCATTGTCGACTTCAGGTTCTGTGACGAACAGGATGTTTTTAAAATGTTTCATGGGCATTTTCCTGATTTGGGTTTTGTTGCATGACGAAATCAATTGCGTAAATTGCGGCAATCCGTGTTTCCAGAGACTTCAGCTCAGAAGTAATGTTGGTTGAACTGTCGAGAACATGAATCCGCAGGCTGTTTCCCTGGAAGCCAGTGCCCAGAGTCCCTGGTAGCAGGCTGATGATGTTGGCAAACAGAATCCGTGGTGCGCCCTCGGGCAAGGACAATGGATAGTCTGTAAATGCCGGATTGACCACGGGCTTTATTGAAAATGCACGACGTGCAACGTCGAATCCTCCGCGTATCGATTCGCGCAGAAAAAAAGGAATGAAAAGAATGGAAGGAATAAGTCGAAGACGGTAAGTGGATGGACTAAAGCGTATGCTGAGATAGCTGGAAATCACGGCCAGCGGGAGGCCGAACCATAGAGAATGAATACTGCCGCTGATAGTCAACCAGATAATCAACAGCAACGAAAATCTAAACATAAAGCTGGATAGCAAATGTGGCGGGCGATCTGATTTTATAGAATGTCGCTCGGGTGAGATTGATGAATCAGGCGTTGGTTTTTCCATGGCTGTCCTCTGTTTCTCTTCTGAGAATCTCTGTCTTCCAATGTCTGTTATGGATTTTTGGACCAGTTGCGTCGTCTAATCCATTTCTCTATCTCCAGAATTCCGAAAAAGAGCACTCCAAGAAGTATAATTTCAAAGCCGTGAGAAAAATCTATAGGGCGGGTATCAAACAGTTTTTCCATGAACGGTGCGTAGGTGAAAATCAGTTGCATCACCACAACGATGATGACGGCGGCTATGACAGCGCGAGTGCCAAACAATCCCTTGATGGTCAGCGATGGTGAGTATATGTAGCGCACGCTGAAAAGGTAGAACACCTCCATTACCACCAATGCATTAACTGCATAGGTGCGAGATTCTTCCAGTGTTGCGCCATGATATTGGGACCAACTGAATATGCCGAAAACACCAGCCGCAAAAAGTATGGAAACCAGCGCAACACGCCACAGAAGGAATCCAGAAAGCAGAGCCTCATTCACCGGACGGGGAGGGCGGCGCATGATGTTCGCTTCACCGGGCTCAAACGCCAGGGCCATGGCGAGAGCTACCGAACTCACCATATTGACCCACAAAAGTTGCAGAGGTGTGATGGGCAGAGTGAAACCAAGCAGTATGGCGGCGATAATGCTCAACGATTCACCGCCGTTTACCGGCAGCAAAAACACGATGGCTTTTTTGAGATTGTCGTAAACCGTACGTCCTTCTTCGACCGCGCGTGCAATGGATGCAAAGTTGTCATCGGTTATCACCATTTCGGACGCCTCTTTGGCGGCCTCGGTGCCTTTTTTTCCCATGGCAATACCAACATCTGCGCGTTTCAGCGCAGGCGCATCGTTGACGCCATCGCCGGTCATGGCGACGATTTCTCCCTGGCTTTGCAGCAGCGTCACCAGTCGCAGTTTGTGCTCCGGGCTGACGCGGGCATATACGTCGACGTGTTTTACTTTTTCCAGCAGCGTGCTTTCGTCCATATGGTCAATATCATGGCCGGTAATCGCTTCGCTGGTGTTTGTCAGATTAAGCTGGGCAGCAATCGAGCGTGCCGTTGTTGCGTGATCTCCGGTAATCATTTTGATACGAATACCAGCGGCCTGACACTGCTGTACTGCACTAATGGCTTCTTCTCTTGGAGGATCATTCAGCCCAAACAGTCCCAGCAGAACAAGGCCGTTTTCGACGTGCTGAAAATCGAGATTACGCATCAAGGGATCAGCAGTCTTGCACGCTATTGCCAGTACGCGTTGACCTTGATGGGCCAATTGTTCAATCTGACCCAGCCAGAAGTGTTGATCAAGTGGAACATCTCCCGACTTTGTGCGTTGGCGGCTACACATGTTTAGCACCCGCTCTGGTGCGCCTTTGAGATAGACAAATCCGTTGCCTTCATGATCATGATGCAGCGTGGCCATGAATTTGTGTTCGGAATCAAAGGGAATCAAATCAGTTCGGGGATATTGACGGATTTCTGTTTCAGGCTGTATGCCGGCCTTGAGGCAGGCAATCAGTAATGCGCCTTCCGTGGGATTGCCGTGCACCTGCCAGTGATTGTTTTCATGTGCCAGGGCAGTATCGTTGCACAGACTGCCGGCACGCAAGGTTTGTATCAGTATCTCGTTTTCATCAACGTCAATACTGTTGCCAGCGCTGGAAAAACTTCCATGAGGTTCATATCCCGCACCACTGACTGCGTAGACATTGCCGTCACAAATCACACTGCACACGGTCATCTCATTGCGTGTCAGTGTGCCGGTTTTATCAGTACAGATGATGCTTACAGAGCCAAGTGTTTCAACTGCTGGCAGGCTGCGGATGATCGCCCTGCGTGTTGCCATGCGTTGTACGCCAATGGCAAGTGTGATGCTGAGGATGGTGGGCAGCCCTTCGGGAATGGCGGCGACTGCCAGGCCAACCACGGTCATGAACATCTCGACGGTGCTGTAGTCCCGCAGACTGATGCCGAAAATAAAAACCAGCGTCGCGAGTAACAGTACTACCAGCGTCAGCCAGCGTGCAAACACGGACATTTTTACCAGCAGCGGTGTGGTCAATGTCTGAACCCGGGAAACCAGTATGCTGATATATCCAATCTGGGTTGATGCACCCGTGGCGATAACCACTCCCATGCCATGGCCATAGCTGACCAGTGTGCCGGAGTAAGCCAGACAAATCCGATCGGCTAGCACCGTGTCCTCGGCAAGCGGCAGTGTTTGTTTTTCTACGGCGATGGATTCGCCGGTCAGTACCGCTTCCTGGATCTGCAGGCTTTTTGTTTTCAGCAAACGAAGATCGGAGGGAACCTTGTCGCCGGCTTGCAGCATAACAATGTCGCCTGGAACCAGTTGATCAGCATCGATGCGGATTTTCCGTGAACCACGTATGACCATCGCCCCAGGCGATAACAGTTGGCGTATCGCGGCCAGTGCGTTTTCCGCCTTGCCTTCCTGAATAAAACCGATGATGGCATTGACTATCACCACAGAAAGAATCACGCCGGTGTCGATCCAATGTCCCAGCGTGGCGGTAATCGATGCCGCCGCCAGCAGAACATAGATCAGCAGATTGTGAAAATGTGACAGGAAACGCAGCAGCGCATTGCGTGGCTTGGTTTCGGGCAGACGGTTTGGCCCATATTGTCTCAGCCGGTTGTCTGCCTGGGCCTCGTCCAGTCCTTCCTCTGTGGTATCCAGCGTGGCAAGCACCTGCTCCACCGGCATGGCATGCCAGTTTGTCTGCTCAGTGACGGGAAAAACACCTTCGCTTGCTGATTTGTCAGTTATCAATGGTCGCTCTCCTGTTTCGCAAAGGGAAGGGAAAGCAGTCTATCTACACCTTCCTTGGCGGCATCGGCATATGGACGAAGCACCAGATCAGCACCGGCTTGTTTTAACAATAGTGCGTCACGATGGTTGTGCGCGGTAACTGCCACTTTTCCTGCAAACGAGTGATGGACCAGGCCCTGCAACAGGGCGAGGTTGACCTGAATTTCCGGCGCGGTACTGATTACCCATTTCACCCGATCCAGCGGAAGCGAACCCAAAAATTCCGGATCTTCGGCATCGCCATAGTGAATAACATAGCCATCTTTCTGCAGTGTGCGTATGGTTTCTGGATCAAAGTCTACTCCTAATACATGGTAGCCACGTTCTTTTAGCAATTGGCTAACGCCTCGCCCATATCGCCCAAGCCCGAGAACGATCATGTCCTCATCGCCTTGGGAGTTACCGTCGTAGGCGGTTTCGCGGTTGGAGTGTTTGCGTTCAAAAATACTCAGCCATGGTGCCAGTTTTTCGTAGAGCACATGAGAGTAGAGAATCATGTAGGTTGAACCGCTGATGGTAATCAGTCCCACCAGGGTGACCAGACCGACAGTCTCAACCTCAACATGCCCCAGACTCAGACCGAGCGCAATCATGATCAGCGAAAATTCACTGATTTGGGCAACGGTCAGTCCCGCCAGAAACGAGGTGCGTTTGCGATAACCCATGACGCCCATGATGATCAGGACGATCAATGGATTGCCGATCAGAACAAACAGCGACAGGATGATTGCCGAGCCAAGCTGGTCGCCAAGTGTTGCTATCTCCAGCCCTGCACCCAGATCAATGAAAAAGAACAGCAACAGAAAATCCCGCAGACCGACCAAACGTGCGCCGATGGTTTCCCTGAAAGGTGTTGAAGCGAGCGAAACACCCGCCAGAAAGGCACCGACTTCCTTGCTGAAACCCAGGGCATCGCCAATGGAGGCCAACAACACCGCCCAGGCAATGGCGAATAACACCAGCAATTCCACAGAGCGCGCCAGATGACGGGTCAGCCAGGGCAATACATAACGCATCAGCAATGCCACCACCACCAGCATAGCGAGGCCTTTGAACAGGACGTACAGCATTTCCACGCCAATCCCGCCAGACTCTGCCGAAGTACCGACTCCCAGTGCGGCGAGACCGATCATTACCAGAACCACGACAATGTCCTGGACAATAAGAAAACCTACGGCAATGCGGCCGTGCAGCGCATCGATTTCTTTTTTGTCCGAGAGCAGTTTGACGATGATGATGGTACTGGAGAAGGTTAATGCCACAGCCACATAGAGGGCGGTTACGGGCGTCATTCCCAGAGCGATGGCGATCAGATACCCGATGACAGAGGTAAAAAAAACCTGACCAAGCCCGGTCGCCAATGCGACCAGTCCCAGGGTGCGGATGATATGCAAATCCAGCTTCAGCCCCACCACAAACAGCAGCAGTGCAATGCCCATTTTTGCCAGCAACTCAACCTGGTCACTGGCACCAACCCATTCGAAGCCACTGGGACCGACCAGAATGCCGGCGGCAATAAATGAAACGATAAGCGGTTGACGAAGCCAGACCCCAATGGCTCCCACGACCGAGGCGACAGCCAGTAACGCGGCTATTTCGTAGAACACACTCTCAAAGGTTGGCATATCGGCCCCAGATTTATCAACTGCAAATAACCGGGTGGAACATGCCCCATCTTGTTGTTTTAAATTATTTGGGGTCAATCATTGTCGTCACTGCACAGCTATTGACCACGTTTTTTGGGGAATTATCCCTTCCACAAAGAATATTCGTGGAGAGTCATGGGGGTAGGCCATACATTAAGCGATGGCAACTGCAACCAAATCAATGCAGGCTGTACCGCAGGCCAAACGGAAATCGACCAATACATCGGTGAATAAGTGGTAGTCATCGGCCCAGCGGATGATCAGTTCTTCTATTGCCATCCTGATCACTTGGGCATGATGTGATTTCATGCTCAAGGTTCAAAACAGAGGAACTTTGAGCAAAGTGGGTGGGGATTTGATTTGCCCTATTTTAGCTTAGTAATCTTCTTCGTTTTTTTATCCCTGCTGTGAGTTTACTACGGAGGGGGGAGATAGCGGGGGGATTGTTATGGAAATAAAGATTCCGGTGGTATTAGTGGGTCTTGTTATCCGGATATTCGGGGTCAGAGTAAAAACTCATTTGGCGAGTGGTAGCACTTTGGTGGCACCGAATAAAAAAGCCTAGCAGGGTTGCCTGCTAGGCTTTTTGAATATGGCTCCTCGAACTGGACTCGAACCAGTGACCCAATGATTAACAGTCATTTGCTCTACCGACTGAGCTATCGAGGAATCGTTGGTGACGCGTATAATAGGGATACGCTCCCGTTACGTCAACACCTTTGTTAAGTTTTTAATTTGTTTGATTATTTGTTAAGCGCCTCAGCGATTCGGTCCAGTGCTTTGTCCAGATTGGTCAGCGAGGTAGCGAACGACAGGCGCATGAAACCGGGGGCACCAAACGCAGAACCGGGCACCAAGGCGACGCCGGCGTGTTCCAGCAGCCATTCGCCCAGTTCGATGTCGTTGTTGATGCCGTCAAGGCGCTCAATCACCTGGCTGAAATCCGGCAGCAGATAGAACGCGCCCTGCGCATCGTTGCAGGTGACATTGGGCAGTTGGTTTAGGCGTGCATGCACATGATGATGGCGCGCTTCGAACGCCGTGAGCATTTCCTGAATGCATTCCTGACTTTGCTCCAGTGCCACCTGTGCTGCCACCTGGGCAATCGAGGTGGGGTTGGAGGTGCTTTGCGACTGGATGGTGGTCATCGCTTCGATGATCCACGCGGGGCCAGCGGCATAGCCGATGCGCCAGCCGGTCATGGAGTAGGCTTTGGATACGCCGTTGAGGACGATGGTGTGATCGTACAGTTCGGGTGTTTCGGTCAGGATGTTGCGGCAAGGCTCGCCTTTCCAGACGATGGCTTCGTAGATGTCATCCGAGACCACCAGAATGTCGGGATACTTGCGCAGCACTTCGCCCAGGGCTTTCAGTTCGCTGATGGTGTACACTGCACCGGTCGGATTGGACGGGCTGTTGATGATCACCATGCGGGTTTTGTCAGTGATCGCGGCTTGCAGTTGCTGGGCAGTGATCTTGAAGCCCTGCGAGGCCGGGCCGTCGACGATGACGGCTTTGGCACCGGTCATCTCCACCATGGGCGGGTAAGACACCCAGTAGGGCGCGGGAACGATGACTTCGTCGCCTTCGTCCAGCAGGGCCTGGCACAGGTTGTAAAAGCTGTGCTTGCCACCGCAGGAAACCAGGATCTGCTTGGGCGTATAGGTTAAGCCATTGTCACGCTTGAACTTTGTGATGATGGCTTGCTTGAGCTGAGGCGTACCGTCAACATTGGTGTACTTGGTGAATCCCTTGTTGATGGCGTCAATCGCTGCCGCCTTGATGTGGGCGGGGGTGTCAAAGTCGGGTTCACCGGCGCCCAAGCCAATAATGTCTTTGCCTGCTGCGCGCAGGGCGGCAGCTCGGGCAGTGACTGCCAGAGTGGGTGATGGCTTCAGTTGTCGGGCACGATGCGAAAGCGTCTGTTTCAAGGGATTCCTCGTTAAATCGTTCTGGCTATAAATCAGATGCGCTAATATACTCGATTGTTTGTGTGCAAAAAACCAGATGAGCAAAATTTTCGACCTCCAGTCTCCATTTAAACCATCCGGAGATCAGCCGACCGCCATTGCCCAACTGAAACAGGGGCTTCAAAATGGCGAGGCCTATCAAACCCTGCTGGGAGTGACCGGCTCGGGCAAGACCTTTACCGTTGCCAATTTGATCCAGGACCTGCAGCGTCCGGCGTTGATTTTGGCGCCCAACAAGACCCTGGCTGCCCAACTATATGGTGAGATGAAGGATTTTTTTCCGTTCAACTCCGTCGAATACTTCGTTTCCTATTACGACTATTACCAGCCCGAGGCCTATGTGCCGGCTTCTGATACCTTTATCGAGAAGGATGCGGCGGTAAACGACCATATTGAGCAAATGCGACTTTCGGCGACCAAGGCGTTGCTGGAGCGCCGCGATACCATCGTGGTGGCGACGGTGTCCGCGATTTACGGCTTGGGTGACCCGCAGTCCTACCTGAGCATGATGTTGCACGTGTCGCGCGGCGAGCGCATTGATCAGCGCACCATTTTGCGACGCTTGGCGGAATTGCAGTACAAACGCAACGATGTGGAGCTATTTCGCGGCACGTTCCGTGTTCGTGGTGAGGTGATCGATATTCATCCGGCGGAATCGGACAGCGAGGCAGTGCGCATTGAGCTGTTCGACGATGAAGTTGAATCCCTGGCCTATTTTGATCCCCTGACCGGCGAGATTTTGCGCCGCGTACCGCGTTTGACCATTTATCCCTCCACCCATTACGTGACTCCGCGCCAGACCATTCTGGATGCGATCGAGTACATCAAAGAAGAACTGAAAGACCGTCTGGCGCAGTTGCGTGACCTGAATAAATTGGTGGAAGTGCAGCGCCTGGAGCAGCGGGTGCGCATGGATATCGAAATGATGCAGGAGCTGGGTTACTGCAACGGCATCGAAAACTATTCGCGTTATTTATCGGGGCGAGGGCCAGGTGAGCCGCCGCCAACACTGATGGATTACCTGCCCAAAGACGGCTTGCTGTTCATCGATGAAAGCCACGTGACCGTGCCGCAGGTGGGGGCGATGTACAAGGGCGATCGTTCGCGCAAGGAAACGCTGGTGGAGTACGGTTTCCGCCTGCCTTCGGCGCTGGATAATCGCCCGCTGCGATTTAATGAATTTGAAGACCTGATGCCGCAGACGGTGTTCGTTTCAGCCACGCCGGGGACGTATGAGCAGGAGCACGCCAGCTCGGTGGTAGAACAGGTGGTGCGCCCCACCGGTCTGGTAGACCCGGAAATCGAAATCCGTCCGGTGGCAACCCAGGTGGATGATTTACTGTCGGAAATTCACAAATGTACCGACGTTGGAGAGCGTGTGCTGGCGACGACCTTGACCAAGCGCATGGCAGAAAACCTGACCGATTATCTGATGGAGCACGGCGTGCGTGTGCGTTACCTGCACTCGGACATCGACACGGTAGAGCGGGTGGAAATTATTCGCGATTTGCGGCTGGGTGAGTTCGATGTACTGGTTGGGATCAACCTGTTGCGTGAAGGTCTGGATATTCCCGAGGTGTCGCTGGTGGCGATACTGGACGCGGACAAAGAGGGCTTTTTACGCTCTGAGCGCTCACTGATCCAGACCATTGGTCGCGCAGCGCGTAACGTCAATGGTCGGGTCATCATGTATGCCGATCGCATTACCAATTCCATGCGCAAGGCCATTGATGAAACCGATCGTCGTCGCGCCAAGCAGCGGACGTATAACGAACAGCATGGCATTACCCCGGTGGGGGTGAAAAAAGCCATCAAGGATGTGATGGAGGCAGGCTTTGGTTCGCAGCGCAGTGCGCGCGAATATGCGCGCGTGGCTGAAGAAGCGGCAACGTACGAGCGTCTGTCCGGCGCGGCGCTGGAAAAAGAAATCAAACGACTGGAAAGTCAGATGCGTGAGCATGCCAAAAATCTGGAGTTTGAGGACGCTGCACGGATTCGTGACCAGCTTAGGCAGTTGCAGGAAAAAAATCTGGGCATTGGTCTGGAGTAAAAAACCAGCAAACGCGTCAAATTCTCTAAAATTTGGTTGTGTAAACCAGATGTTATGGTAATATTTCGGCCTCTTTAGGCGCGTAGCTCAGTTGGTTAGAGCACCACCTTGACATGGTGGGGGTCGTTGGTTCGAGTCCGATCGCGCCTACCATATTCGAAAAGGCATCGCCCGTGGGCGGTGCCTTATTTGTTTCAAGCGGTCTATCGTAGGGATCGCCACTGAAAAGGAGTTATTCATGCCCGTTATTACCCTTCCCGACGGTTCCAAGCGTTCCTTTGATGCCCCCGTCACCATTCACGATGTCGCAGCCAACATTGGCCCCGGTTTGGCCAAGGCCGCCCTGGCTGGCAAAATCGACGGTAAATTGCTGGATACCTCGCACCTGATTGAGACCGACGTTGCGCTGGCAATTATTACCGAGCGTGATGAGGAAGGTCTGGAAGTCATTCGCCACTCCAGTGCGCACTTGCTGGCGCAGGCTGTAAAGCAACTGTATCCCAAGGCGCAGGTCACCATCGGTCCAGTGATCGACAACGGTTTCTACTACGACTTTTCTTATGCCGCCGGCTTCTCGCCAGATGATTTGGCGAAAATCGAAAAACGCATGGAAGAACTGGTCAAGGCAGACACGCCAATCCAGCGCAAGCTGATGCCGCGCGACGAGGCCATCGCTTTCTTCCTTAATATGGGCGAAAAATACAAGGCCGAGATCATTCGTGACCTGCCTGAGAGCGAAGCCATTTCCCTGTACGAACAGGGCGACTTTATTGATCTGTGCCGTGGTCCTCACGTGCCCAGTACCGGCCGCCTGAAGGCGATCAAGCTGATGAAAGTGGCAGGCGCCTACTGGCGTGGTAATGCCAAAAACGAAATGCTGCAGCGCATTTACGGTACCGCCTGGTCCAATGCCAAGGATCTGAAAGCCTATCTGCATCGCCTCGAAGAGGCGGAAAAGCGTGACCACCGCCGCTTGGGCAAGCAGCTAGGCCTGTTTCATTCCCAGGAAGATGCGCCTGGCATGGTGTTCTGGCATGACAAGGGCTGGTCTATTTACCAGCAGGTGGAGCAGTACGTGCGCCACACCCTGCGTATGCATGGCTATAAGGAAGTTCGTACTCCACAAGTGGTCGATCGTTCCCTGTGGGAGAAGTCCGGTCACTGGGATAAGTTCAAGGACATGATGTTTACCACTCATTCCGAAAATCGGGACTATGCGGTCAAGCCCATGAATTGCCCATGCCACATCCAGATTTTCAATCAGGGTCTGAAAAGCTACCGTGAACTGCCGTTGCGTATGGCAGAATTTGGTTCCTGTCACCGTAACGAGCCCTCCGGTACCCTGCATGGTTTGATGCGGGTGCGTGGCTTTACCCAGGATGACGCCCATATTTTCTGTACTGAGGACCAGATTCAGTCCGAGGTGTCAGAATTTATCGATTTGCTATATAAGGTGTATGCGGATTTTGGTTTTAACGAAGTTATTATCAAGCTGTCTACGCGCCCTGCGGTGCGTGTTGGTTCGGACGATGTTTGGGATAAGGCCGAGCATGCGCTGGAAACTGCCTTGAATAACAAGGGGTTGCCATGGGATCTGCAGCCCGGCGAGGGCGCATTCTATGGTCCGAAGATCGAATTTTCGCTGAAAGACTGCATTGGTCGCGTCTGGCAGTGCGGCACCATTCAGGTGGACTTCAATATGCCGGGTCGTCTGGGAGCGGAATATGTGGCCGAAGATGGTAGTCGCAAGACACCGGTTATGCTGCATCGCGCCATTCTGGGCTCGCTTGAGCGTTTTATTGGTATTTTGATTGAAAACTACGCTGGCGCTATGCCCGTCTGGCTGGCGCCAGAGCAGGTGGTGATCATGAATATCACCGATGCGCAGGCCGATTTTGTCCGTGAAGTTGAAGAAACCTTGAAAAAACAGGGCTTCCGGGTTAAAGCCGACTTGAGAAATGAGAAAATAGGCTTTAAAATCCGCGAGCACACATTACAGCGTGTGCCGTACTTATTGGTGGTCGGTGACAGAGAGGTTGCTGACCAGTCTGTGGCCGTGCGGGCCCTGGGCGGCCAAGAGCTGGGTTCGATGTCGGTTTCGGCGTTCGCCCAGTTGTTGACTGAGCAGGTGGCGACGCGCGGTCGTATTGTTTCGGAGGAATAACTCATCGCTGCCAGGAAAGACAAAAGCGTTCGCTTGAACGAAGAAATCACATCTCCCCGTGTCCGTTTGATCGTAGACGGTTCAGAGGGGCTCAAAGATGTGGTGACCATCAAGGAAGCGCTGGCCATTGCTGAAGAAGCTGGATTGGATTTGGTCGAAATTGCAGCTCAGGCTGATCCGCCTGTGTGCAAGGTAATGGACTATGGCAAATTCCTGTTTGAAGAGCAAAAGCGTCAACAGGTAGCGAAAAAGAAACAAAAACAGACTCAGATTAAGGAAATTAAGTTTCGTCCAGGAACGGACATTGGCGACTATCAGGTAAAACTACGCAACCTGATTCGCTTTTTGAGTGATGGGGATAAGGCCAAGGTAACCTTGCGGTTCCGTGGTCGGGAGTTAGCTCACCAGGAGCTTGGTCGTGATCTGCTGCAACGAATTCAAACCGATCTGGATGAATTCGGCACGGTAGAGCAATTTCCAAAAATGGAAGGCCGGCAAATGGTGATGGTATTCGCCCCCAAAAGGAAAAAATAGTAGTTAATTAATTACCCCACAAATGCGGAGTAGAGAGTAATGCCTAAAATTAAATCTAAAAGCAGTGCCCTGAAGCGCTTCAAACGCGCAGGTTCAGGTCACTTCAAGCGTAAACAGTCGCATCGTAGACACATCTTGACGAAGAAAAGCACCAAGCGTAAGCGTCAATTGCGTACACCCGAAGCCGTGCACGAAACCAATGTAGCCGGCGTAAAACGCATGCTGCCATACGCATAAGCCGTCAAGAGAGGATACCGAGATGCCAAGAGTTAAACGTGGCGTAGAAGCACGCCGTCGTCATAAAAAAGTGCTAAAAGCTGCCAAAGGCTATTATGGTGCACGTAGTCGTGTATACCGCGTAGCCAAGCAGGCCGTAACTAAAGCTGGTCAGTATGCATACCGCGACCGTAAACAGCGTAAGCGTCAATTCCGCGCTCTGTGGATTGCGCGTATCAACGCCGGTGCACGTTCTAACGGTCTGTCGTACAGCCGCATGATCAATGGCTTGAAGAAGTCCAATGTCGCCATCGACCGTAAGGTTCTGGCTGACATCGCGGTATTTGACAAGGCTGGCTTTAGCAAGCTGGCCGAAACTGCCAAGTCTGCTTTGGCGTAAGGCGTTTACGTCTACCCAAGCCACTGGCAGGTGCCGTGTCAAAAGGGGAAAGGCTAACGCCTTTCCCCTTTTTTGTTGCAATCCGCATGCTTTTGCAGGGCAAGCGTGATAATTTACAGCTCTAAACTCTAACGTATTGACTGACATGGAAAAAGAACTGGAAAGCCTCGTCAACGAAGCGAGCACCAAAATCGCCGCACTGGACAATCTGAATGATCTGGATCAGGTGCGCGTTCATTATTTGGGAAAAAAGGGTGTGCTCACTGAGCAGCTCAAAGGGCTGAAAGATGTTTCGGCCGAAGATCGTCCCAAAATGGGGCAGTTGGTGAATGTTGCCAAAGAAAAAGTTCAGGCAGCGCTGGAATCGCGCAAGGCGGAATTGAAGGCGGCGGAACTGGCGAGAAAACTGTCCAGTGAATCCATTGATGTGACCCTGCCGGGACGCGGTCAGGCGTCGGGCGGCTTGCATCCGGTGACGCGCACGTTGCAGCGCATCGAAGCATTTTTCCAGTCCATGGGATTTGAAGTGGCGTCTGGCCCTGAAATTGAAGACGACTACCACAATTTTGAGGCGCTCAACATCCCCGAGAGCCACCCTGCGCGCGCCATGCAGGACACTTTCTATTTTGACAGCAACCGTTTGCTGCGCACGCAAACGTCTTCCGTGCAGATTCGCGTGATGGAACAGGGCAAGGCGCCGTTCCGCATTATTTCCCCTGGTCGTGTTTACCGCTGCGATTTCGATTTGACCCACACACCGATGTTCCATCAGGTCGAGGGATTGTTGGTTGACGAGAAAGTCAGTTTCGCCGACCTCAAAGGTACTCTGACCAGTTTTATGAGTCAGTTTTTCGAAGTCGACGACCTGAAGCTGCGTTTCCGTCCGTCCTATTTCCCGTTCACCGAGCCGTCAGCGGAGTTTGATATTCGCTGCGTTATTTGCGGTGGTGACGGTTGCCGGGTGTGCAAGCAGAGCGGCTGGTTGGAAGTCGGTGGTTGCGGCATGGTGCATCCTCAAGTGTTGGCCAATGTGGGCGTGGACACGGAAAAATACCTTGGTTATGCCTTCGGCATTGGCGTCGATCGACTGGCCATGCTGCGCTACGGTATTAACGATTTACGACTGATGTTTGAAAGCGATTTGCGCTTCCTCAAGCAGTTCAACTAATTCAGACGGTTTGGGTTCATGAAATTTAGCGAACAGTGGTTACGTGAGTGGGTAAATCCCGCAATTGATAGCGATGCGTTGGCAGCTCAGCTGACCATGGCGGGCCTGGAAGTGGACGGCGTGGAGCCGGCGGCGGCCCAGTTCAGTGGTGTTGTGGTGGGGGAAGTTGTTTCCCTGGAAAAGCACCCAGAGGCGGACAAACTGAACGTTTGTCAGGTGAATGTCGGCGAAGCAGAAAATCTCACCATCGTTTGTGGTGCGGCCAATGTGCATCAAGGTGCGCGCGTACCCTGCGCCAAGATCGGTGCGGTTTTGCCTGGCGATTTCAAAATCAAGCAGGCCAAACTGCGTGGTCAGCCGTCATTTGGCATGCTGTGTTCGGCCAAAGAGCTTGGCCTGGCGGATACCTCGGATGGTCTGTTGCTGTTGCCGGCGGATGCACCGATCGGTATGGATTTTCGTCAGTGGCTGCAGCTGGACGACAACATCATCGAAGTGGATTTTACCCCCAATCGTGGCGATTGTTTGAGTATTGCCGGTATGGCCCGCGAAGTGGGCGTACTTAATCAGGTTGTCGTTAATGTGCCTGCAGTCGCACCTGTGGCTCCGGCCATTGACGACACTTTTGGCGTTGAGTTGCAAGCACCGGCGGATTGCCCCGTTTATCTGGGGCGTGTTGTCCGTGGCGTGAATGCCGCAGTGAAAACGCCGATGTGGATGCAGGAGCGCCTGCGTCGCGGCGGCCAGCGCAGCATCAGTTTCCTGGTGGATGTAACCAATTTTGTGCTGCTGGAGCTGGGACAGCCCATGCACGCGTTCGATCTGGATAAGTTGAGTGGCAAAATCGTGGTGCGTCGCGCCAGCGAGGGCGAAAAAGCCAAGTTGCTGGACGATTCCGAAATTACTCTGAGCAGTAACGAGTTGGTGATTGCCGATGCCAAGGGTGTCGTGGCGTTTGCTGGCGTGATGGGAGGTCAGGACAGTTCGGTTTCTGATGACACGCATAACCTGTTTTTGGAATGCGCGTTTTTCTCGCCCGACAGTATTCGTGGCAAGGCCCGTAAATTCGGCATGCAGACTGATTCGTCCTATCGGTTTGAGCGTGGCGTGGACTTTGGTCTGCAGAAACGCGCAATGGAGCGGGCGACGCAACTGATTTTGGACATCGCCGGTGGTCAGGCCGGTCCGGTGGTGGAGCGTCGCAGTGCCGAGCATTTGCCCGTGCGTGCGCCGATATCCCTGCGCTGCGAGCGCCTAAAGCGGGTGCTGGGTATTTCCTTGGCTGATGCTACTGTTGCTGACTACCTGGATCGTTTGGGAATGGGTGTGCAGGCAACTGCTGGTGGCTGGACGGTAACGCCGCCGTCGTATCGTTTTGATATTGCGATTGAAGCAGACCTGATCGAAGAAGTTGGCCGCATTTACGGTTACAACAACATTCCAACCCATACTGCCGTAGCTGCGCTGCAAATGCCGCCGCAGCCGGAAGGCAAGGTGACGTTGAACCGCTTGCGCCAGCTGATGGTGGCGCGGGGTTATAACGAAACGATTTCCTATAGTTTCGTCGATGAAACCATTCAGGCCAAACTTGACCCGCAACTGACGCCGCTGAAATTGGCCAATCCCATTTCTTCAGAAATGGCGGTGATGCGTACTACATTGTGGTCTAGTCTTATTCCTGCGGTGGAGCACAACCTGGCACACCAGCAAAACCGTGTACGCTTGTTTGAAACCGGTATGCGTTACCTGCCACAGGCAGACGGCAGCGTCGTGCAGCAGCCGATGATTGCCGGTGTGGCATTTGGCAGTCGTTACCCTGATCAATGGGGTGGGAAACCGCAGTCCCTGGATTTTTATGATATAAAATCAGATGTTGAAGCAATATTGTCATTGACTCATGAAGCTTCGGCTTTTATCTTTAAGAGTGCTCAACATTTCGCCTTGCACCCAGGTCAGAGCGCAGTGATTGAACGTGCCGGTCGTCAGGCCGGGTGGATTGGCGTTCTTCATCCCAATCATCAACAAACGTTGGGATTACCTGGTGGAATTGTGTTGTTTGAATTGGTGCTGGAAGAAATTTGTGGCGGCAAGGTGCCCGGGTTCCGGTCGATTTCCAAGTTCCCTTCACTGCGGCGTGATTTGGCAGTGATTGTGGACGAAGTCGTATCTGCCGAGCAAATAGCTAAAGCAATACAACAAGTTGACGATAAGACACTGAAAGAGTGGGTTATTTTCGATGTCTACCGGGGAGCGGGAGTGCCAGAGGGTAAGAAAAGCCTTGCAATCGCTTTTACCATTCAGGATGATGAACAAACCCTTATAGACTCCAGGGTAGATGCGCTTATAACGACATTACTAAAACAATTAAAAACTGTTGGTGCAACATTGAGAGAGTAGTCTATGGCGTCATTAACAAAGGCGGATATGGCTGAGCGTCTGTTTGAGGAGTTAGGTCTTAACAAACGCGAGGCGAAAGAGCTGGTAGACCTGTTTTTTGAAGAAGTACGCAATTCGTTGGAAAGTGGTGTGAGCGTCAAACTTTCTGGGTTTGGCAACTTCACCTTAAGAGATAAAAATCAGCGGCCGGGACGCAACCCCAAAACAGGGGAAGAAATCCCAATTACTGCACGCCGCGTTGTGACCTTTAGACCAGGTCAAAAATTGAAAGCCCGAGTTGAAGCCTATGCAGGAAGCGAGCAAAACCCAACATCTTCCGGAGATACCGACTAAGCGCTACTTCGCCATTGGCGAAGTAGCTGAACTTTGTGGTGTCAAACCGCATGTGTTGCGCTATTGGGAGCAAGAGTTCCCCCAATTAAAGCCCGTGAAGCGCCGCGGCAATCGTCGTTATTATCAGCAACATGATGTGCTGATGGTTCGGCAGATTCGTGAGTTGCTGTATGACCGTGGATTTACGATCAATGGTGCTCGTCAGCAGTTGAGTAGCAAAGTCGCGGTGAAGGAGTCTGTGGTGCCTGTGGAACCCTCGGGCGTGAATGCGCAGGATAAGAGATTGACCGCGCAACTTCTTACCGAACTGGAAGATGTTTTGAACTTGCTCGAATCTTCACCAGAAGTTTAGAAAAAATCGAATAAGATATTCACTCTACGGGCTTTTTCCGTTAGAATGCGCGCAATTCTTGAGTTCGCTCAGGTTTATAGATTCCGTCGGGACGTGGCGCAGCTTGGTAGCGCACTTGCATGGGGTGCAAGGGGTCGGAGGTTCAAATCCTCTCGTCCCGACCAATTTTCCTTTCCTTCGCTTTTCTCTTTTTCTCAAGTCTTATCGTTTAATTGGTTGCTTTTTGGTTGGGTAGCTGGCGATTTCGCCACTTTGCCGGGAAAGTACTCTTGGTGCATTCCTGATCAGAAGTAACTCTTAATTATCAATTCCTGTAAGTCTATTTGCGGCTATTTCTGACTTTTAGCTAAATTTGGCTCAATTTTTTTCAAATCCAACCGTTTTACTAGCGAAATATTCAGTACATTTCTGAGGGGAGGTCTGTTTATGCGCATGACAGTTGGTCGAAAATTGAGCCTGGTGAATGCTCTGATGTTTGCCGTGCTGCTGCTGGCTGGCATTAGCGGAATTTGGGGAATTAAAAATTTGTCAGAGAATCTGGCATTTATTTCCGGTCCTGCCTGGGATGCAGCCGATGGTGCGATGGAGACAGTGATTACCCTTCAGGAAGAAATGATCCTGATGGAGGAGGCCATTGATGAAAATAAGCCTATCACCATACCTCAAGAAATAAAGGACGCGCGTGACGAGGCCATTGGTCGTATGTGGGGTAGTGGCTTGATGAAGTCGGAATTGAAGGCGCCGTTTGATGAGGCTCTTTCACAGTACAAAAAATCAAGAAACGTAATTTTAAAAGCTGCTGAAAATCATGCGGTCACCGACGAGATGGTCGTGCAATATAAGTCCAACGTTGACGTTTTGTTGAATCAATTGGAGGCGCTGGAGAAAAATGGTGATGGTGCGGTGGAGGGGATGACGGAAGCCATTGAGCGGGTGGAATCGCTGAGCTACAGCGCAATGTTTGGTGCGTTGTTGCTGGGTGTGGTGATTGTGATGTTTTCCATGTTCTATACCCGTCGCGCCGTGGTAGATCCGATAAAAAATCTGGCAGATAGATTGGAAGATGTTGCCAGTGGGAATGGCGATTTAACCTTGAAACTGGAAGAAAAGGGCGATGACGAGCTGACGGATGTGGCGCGGCGATTTAATCGATTTTTAGGGAAATTGCGTGGCATGATGGAGCAGATAAAGGGTTCGGTTGCCACGATCGAAAGTGGGGCAGCGGATTTCTCTGTAATTACTGATGAGTTAAAAAACAATGCGATGCGCCAACAGCAGGAAACGCAAACCATCGCGGCAGCGGTGAATGAAATGGCTGCCAGCATTCGCGAAGTAGCGGAAAACGCCAATGCCGCATCCGCTGCGGCGGATACCGCAGACAAAGAAGCGATTAACGGCCGGCAGGTGGTGAAGAGCTCAGTGAATGCAGTGGAGGGCTTGGCGGCGGAGGTCGCACGCTCCGCAACGGTGCTTAGTGAATTGGATGCGCACAGTCAGCGAATTGAATCGGTGCTGGATGTGATTAAAACGATTGCAGAGCAAACCAATTTGCTGGCATTGAATGCTGCGATTGAAGCAGCGCGCGCTGGCGAACAGGGACGTGGATTTGCAGTGGTGGCCGATGAAGTGCGGACCTTGGCAAGCAGGACTCAGGAGTCTACCCAGGAAATACAAGTGATGATTGCGGCGCTGCAAGCGTCGTCCAAGCAGGCTGTATCTTCCATGCATGATGGCAATGAGCGGGCGCGTCAAGCGATGGAAGAAGTGAGTAAGGCCAATGATGCACTGGAGTCGATCGCGTCCTGTATTCAGGATATCGTGGGCCGCAATGTGCAAATAGCGGCTGCGGCAGAAGAGCAAAGTTCGGTCGCGGATGAAATCAATCGCAACGTAGAGAATATTAGCGTGGTCAGTTCTGAAACCGGCAGGCATGCGGAAAATACTGCCAACGGCAGTGCAGAACTCAATCAGATGGCCAAGAGTATCTCAGGATTGGTGGCCCAGTTCCGCACCTAGTTGTGCTGATCAGAAACGATAATAAATTTAGACTTGATCTGGTGGTTGCTCTGTATAAAATTCGGCAGCCGCCTGATCAGGTTCCTCGTGAAAAAGTAGATATCTCTCTGAAACACCAATTGTCGATTCATATGAAGTGCGATTGATTTTATCCCAATAATATCAACGCAACCCCTGCGACCATAATACTGGCTGAGGCCAGATTTCGTCCTAATCCTTGTTCATGCAGCAGCCAAGCGCCCAGCACAATGCCAAAAAGCAGGCTGAGTCGTTTGACCGCGATCATGTAGGCCGCCTCAATCTGTGCAATGGCAACAAAATGCGTGACCACCATCAGCGCCATTAGGCCGCCGATGATCAAATGCCAGCGCAGATTGCGACTTAAAACGCTCAGGCTGCTTGGTTGTTTGATCATCACCAGCAGTACAGATGCACCGCCAATCACTACGAAGTAAAACGCGCCAAATCCATCCGGGTTGGTGTAGTTCATGGCCGCTTTGCTGAAGACGGAGGTTAGGCTGTAAATGAATGCGACCAACAGCATGCGTCGTGACGCTTGTTGATAAAAGATGGCGCGCAGTGGTTCGAGCAGGTTCAGATCGCCGTTGGCGCGTAGCCGATGCAGATTCAGCAAATATGAACCCATGACCACCAACAAAATGCCCATGCTGCCAAGGAGAGAAGCCTCTTCGCCCAGGAACAGCCAGCCAGTCAAGATGTTGAAAACTGGTGTGAAGGACAGGTAGGGCAGGGTCTGGTGCAAAGGAGCGTTGCTGATGGCCTGCATGTAGATCAGCATGGCGATCAGTTCCAGGGGGATGGTGAGCGCCATCCAGCCCCAAAACGCCGCAGGCTGATCCATGAGTGATACAGGGTGGGCCATTAGCCAGGGAATAAGTAACAGGCCGGGAATTGTGAACCGCACCAGCAGCAGTTGGTAGGGACTGTAACCTGGCAAATATTTTTTGCTCAGTGCGTCAGCCAGGGCCAGGCTCAGGGCGCACAGCAGCGAAAGTGAAAACCAATCCATGCGAATCTGAGTGGGAAATAACCAATTGAAAAGGCTGAAAAGAACCCGGTAGGGTGGTTTGTGGCACAGGGGTAGTTTATCACCAATCCCAACGATTGGGGTCTGGATGGGGAAAACTTGCCTGACTGGTGTCCAAAACAGATAAAGCCCCGGCAGACGGGGCTTTATCCTTAAAACTCAATTACTTAGGTCTTACTGTGGCTGGACTTGAGCAGCCTGAGGACCTTTAGGGCCGTTTTCTACTTGGTAGCTAACAGTCTGGCCTTCACGCAGAGTCTTGAAGCCATCGCCAACGATAGCGCGGAAGTGAACGAATACGTCATCACCACCTTCTTTAGGAGTGATAAAACCAAAACCTTTTGCCTCGTTGAACCATTTTACGGTACCGATGTTCATTTTTTACCTCGAAACACAATTTAACAGAATAGGTGCGTGCAGTTGACGCAATGACGATTCAGAGAGGTAACGCGAGGTGTGTCTAAGAAAGCCGCTTGAGCCAATGCAAGCAAAGTGACTATACTCCTTTCCTTTGCCGAATACCAGCACAAGTTGTGGAAAAAGTGACGCTTGGAGCATGTATTTTTGTTTATTTGTCCGTAGGTTACATTTCTTAGTCGAAACTTAACAAAAAATGGTCACAGGATCGACAACTTCCTAATCAAAAATGTAACGGTATCCCATATTCACGTAGTAGTTTTTGTATTCGTAATTGCCCACAGTATCTTTGCGTTCACTCCATTCCGGCACGATCTCCATGTCCATACTAAAGCTGCGGCTGGCTAGATACTCGGTTCGAAATCCTGGAACAACACGAAGTTCGGACTGCTGACTATTACCGCTATAGCGGCGGTTGTCGACGATGATGCTGGGATTGAGTGACCATTTTTCCGAGGCATAAAAGCGACTGTTGAGCAGTAATTGTTGTTGTGTGCTGTTGGCCGTGTCGGCATAGCGCAGACCAACAATATTGACATCGCGTTTGCCAAACCATTCGCTAATGGTTAGTCGTGTCGAAAAATAATATTCCATCGGATTCGATGAGCCTGACATGGCTGGCATGCTAGGCGAGGTTTCCAACTTGCTGGCGGTTATGTCGGTATCCAACTGATACATGCTGTTGAATTTATAAGTCATCGATGCCATCGACAAATAATATTTCGGGCTGTTGTTTAGCGCCATTTGCTGAATGGCTTCGGGACTGTTCGATTTGTGCAGCTCGGTCAATGTGGTGACCTGCTGACCAAATAGGGCATTGCGCGTGGTCACTGTGGGTGTGTGACGGACATCGAGGAACGCATTAAATATGATGCTCTCGCTGGCGGTCACACTGGCTTGGGTGCTGAAAATATTTAATGTTTCAAAATGCGTGTCATAGTCGACGAAGGTGTACAGATTGTGTTTTGGGTGAATATAGCGCAGTTCACCACCCGTAGCTTCACGATCAAGATAAGACTCCGACATTTGTCGGATAGCATAGATGTTGGCAAGCCAGTACTCATGCCACGGACCTGTTTCCAGCGTTACACCGTAAAACTCACGGCTGTCATCAATAAAAATATTTTTTGAGCGGTCCACGGGATAACCCGCAGTTACGTTGAAAATTAAACTGTTATTGATGTGATAGCCGAGATGAACACCATCGAAACGGCCCATGATGCCACCGCTTTTGGGGCGCTGTCGGCCAATGCGACTGTAAAAGCCCGAGCCGCGGCTATTGATTTCGGCATAAAGATAATTGAGCGTCTGGTAATTGTTGCTGCTATCGTCGATATTGGTATTTTCACTGCCTGTGAAGCGCGTTTTTAAATCAAGATTACCTATTTTTCCACGACCATTGAGATCCAGATTGCTGGACAACAAATTCAAATTGACGATGTCCTTGTTGTCTTCGTCCAGGCTGCCATTACGACGGAAATATTGCGACCATGAACCATAATTGTTCCAGGTTGATGAGCCGGCTTTTTCTTTGGGCTTGTCCAGCTTTTCCTTGTCTTTCCAGGTTGCGGTCACAATGCCGGCCAAGCGCTGACGAATCCGCTCGGATGCGGCCGAGTCGGGATAGAGTTGCAAGAAATACTCATATGCTCGCTTTGCATCAGCCTGTTTGCCGGCACGTTCGTAGGCTAACCCCAATGACTCAATCGCGTCCTGACGCAGAACGTGATCGGGCATTTCCGCAAGTTGTCGATAAAGTTTGATGGCCATCATGTACTGATGTGCGGTCATGGCCTGACGTGCATCTTCCATGATTTTCAGTAATTGTTCATCAGTGACACTGGTGGTGTTGTTGATCTCGGCGGCATGTGCAGCGGAATATCCTGTCATTAGGGCGAATACAAAGAGTGAGGTGGTAATTTTCATTGTTTGACAGTGACCTGCTTGAACGATTCTGTGTTGTGGCATTGATTGCACTGGCTGCCAAATCGACCGTTATGTTCGTCGTCTGCACGGTGACAGGCGACGCAGCTCCCCGACTGTTCTATTTTTTTGTCAGTCGCTGTTTTGTGGCATTGCGAGCAATGCAGCTTTTTGTGCCTGCCGGTAAGTTTGAATTTACTTTGTTTGTCATGATCGAACTGCCAAAAACGCCAGCTGTTTGGGTTGTGGCAAAGTGCACACTGGTGCGTTAGCGTTTCTTTGTGTGTGTCGTCGGCTTTGTGGCAGCTGTAACAAGCACTGCTTGTATCTGTATATCTCGAGTTAATGTGGCACTCGGAGCAGGCTGTGCTGGCATGCAGGCCGATGAGCGGGAAATTGCTCATGTCGTGATCAAATTTTACATTTTTGTTCCAGCCAGCTTCTTCATGGCACTGGTTGCACTTTTTCCCTTGCTTGCCTAAGTGGACGTCATCAATAGCGTGGCACTGGATGCATTTGGTTTTGTCTTTTTCATCACTGGCTTTGCCTTTGTGACAAAAAATACAGCGAACATCCTTGTGTTTGCCATTAAGCGCATAGTTGGCGTCTTTCTTGTGATCGAATATCTGCTTAGTCCAGTTCTCGGTGCGATGGCAGGTTTCGCATTTTTTGCCGTAGCGAAGTGCGTGCTCATCATCCTTCTGGTGGCAGCTGTAGCATGTCTCGTTTTTGTATTTGCTGTGTTCAAAGGCGATTTTCGCCCAGGTCTTTTCCGTATGGCAGCTATCGCATTTTTTGCCCAGATCGCCTTTATGTTTGTCCTGCTTTTCATGGCAGTCAAAGCAAGCAGTCTTCAATTTTTCTTTTAGGTCTTTGACATGGCAAGAACGGCACTTGGCCGGAATATGGGCGCCACGCAGGGGGAAAACGGTTTTGTCATGATTGAATGAGCTTTTATCCCAGCGTTTGCTGTCGTGGCATTGTTCGCACTTTTCGCCGTACTTTCCCTGGTGGGTGTCTGAAATGCGATGGCAGGCAATGCACTGCTTGGACGTGTCTTTATACTTGTTTGCCGGGTGACAAAGCTCGCAATTGACATCCTGATGTTTGCCGATTAGCGGGTATTTTGTTTTGTCATGATCAAATTTGGTGGTTTTCCAATGTTTGGTGGAATGACATTTTTCGCAATCTTCGCCCAGTTTTTTGTTGTGTGAGTCGATTATTTCATGACAGGCGAAACATTTTGTTTCGGCCTCGCGGTATTTCTTGTCAGCCTTGTGACAGGCAGCACAGGAAGCGCCGGTGTGGGCACCGGTTAACTTGAAGGCGGTTTGCTCATGATTGAACAAATCTTTGTTGAATAGAACGATGTCGGCATCACGGCCAAGGTGTTCGCTATGGCACTGCTTGCATGGCGCCGTGCGGGTGTCGCTGTTGATGCCGTGAAAGCGGTTTTTTTGGCGAATATCGTCAGCCACTTTTTTGTGGCAGTCCAGGCAGAGTCTGGTTTGATCTGCCTTTTTGAAGGACTCATGACATTTGTCGCAGTTTTCCTCGTATTTTGCATGGCCCTTGATAACTTTTCCAGGCATGACCAGCCGCTCAATATTGGCGGCCTGGATTTCACTGAGTACGCTGAAAAATAGCAAAAGCGCGCTAACGAATATGGAGCAGAATTTCATCGGTTTAATACATGTGTACGGCTATAACGTGGAAAATTCCAGTGACCAGCATCATCATGAACAGGGGCAAATGCAGCACGTGCCACAATGAGAACGTCCGTTGATATAGGTCAAGTTTGGCGAGGCGAAGTACACTGAAAATATACAATTTCAGATTTTTTTGTGTACGGCTAATCAGTAGTTTCTGTTGTTTTTTATCGGATGTATGCTCTTTTATGCTCGCTTGGCAGCGAGATGACAGGTCGCGATAAATCAGAAAACGCTTTAAACGTAGCCAGGGGCTGAAAATAAATCCGAGCATGCTGTGGTCGAAATAGTGACCTTCGTTTTTGTAGCGATCCAGGTAATCCGTCAGATGGTTGAAGTTTGGCAAGTCTTCATTGAGCTGTCGCAAACTATCCAGTGACTGCTTTTGCAATTCGAGCGTAGTCAGTTTTTTACCACTGAGGCGACTATGGATGCGGAAATACAGATAGCGTCCCATCAGTCCACTGGTAGCGACAATCAGCATGCAGAACAATGCAACGTTGCTGTTGAGTGCGCCCAGTTGAAAATTGGTGTGCAGCACAATCAGTGTTGGCCCCAGGATGCCGAACACCATATGGATGCGAAACAGGACGTTAATTTTTCCCAGAAAATGCAGGGCGTTAATGTGCTTTCTGAGGGGGTATAACAATAGCAGCAGCATCAATACGCCGCCACCGATGCCCAACCAATAGCCGAGACCTTCTTCCGCATCAATAAAGCGATAGTCTTTCACCAGCCAGGCCTGAACGATCGCGAGAGTGACCAGCACAAACAACATCGGCATGCCGATAAGCGAGAATATGCGATCGCGCAGCGATTTCACGCTGCTGGATTGTGATTCGTTAGCCGAGTAAGTCAGCTCGTTGGAATTTTGCATATGTCCTCCTTGCGTTACCAGCGGGTGTTTCTAACGCTGTGTTCATGACAGCCAGCGCAATTGCGTAATTCGCTGAGTGTTTTGTTGTGTTCATTGGCAACGAAATTATCCGCGTGGCAGCCCGCACAACTGTTGACGTAGGCGGTAAATTTCCAGGTTACTGCCTGAGAACCGCTGCTATGGCATGACGAGTTGGTACAGGAAATGGCGACGGCATGATCACCGGGATAATTTATCGATGCATGTTCGTATACCACCGTTGACCAGTTGCTGGTGTTGTGACAGTTGGAGCAATCGTTGGATGTGACAAAATGATTGCTGGCTTTGCCAGTCGCAGCAGTGCCGTTGTGACAGCTTGCACAGTTGCTGGTAATGCCACTGTGGCTGAAAGTGGCAGGCATCCACGCGGTGGTCGTGTGGCAGGCGTTACAGTCTGCAGTGGTCACGATATGAGTCGTTGGTTTGCCCGTGGCCGTAGTGCTGTTGTGGCAACTGTAGCAGTTGCCGGAAATGCCACTGTGGTCAAACTTGGCGGGTAGCCAGGCGGACGTGGTGTGGCAGTTGCCGCACTCTAAGGTTGTGGTTACGTGGCTTGCACTTTTACCCGTGGCGGTAGTGTTGTTGTGACAGCTTGAGCAGGCCAGGCTGGCGCCGGTGTGGTCAAACGTCGCGGGCAGCCAGGCATTTGTCGTGTGGCAGCGACCGCAGTCCAGTAGCGTGGTGACGTGAGTAACGCTCTTGCCGGTGGAAATGGTGCCGTTGTGGCAAGTCGCGCAAGCCTGGGTCACGCCCACATGGCTGAACGTCGCGGGAATCCAGGCCTTGTTGTTGTGACAGGCGCTACATTCCTGCGTGGTCGGTACGTGGTTGGCGGTTTTGCCGGTGGCTTTGGTGCCGTTGTGACAGGTTGAACAGGCCGAGCTGCTACCGCTGTGATCGAAAGTCGCCGGCGTCCAGGCGTTGGTGCTGTGGCAGGCACCGCATTCCAGCGTGGTTATAAAGTGGTTGGCTGTCTTACCGGTGCTGATGACATTGTTATGGCAGTTGGAACAGGCTTGGGTGACGCCCACGTGGCTGAAGGTCGCGGGCGTCCAGGCTTTGTTGCTGTGACAGGCGCTACATTCCTGCGTGGTTGGTACGTGGTTGGCGGTTTTACCGGTGGCCTTGGTGCCGTTGTGACACGTTGAACAGGCCGAGCTGCTGCCGCTGTGATCGAAAGTCGCCGGCGTCCAGGCGTTGGTGCTGTGGCAGGCGCCGCATTCCAGCGTGGTTAGCGGATGGCTGACTGTTTTGCCGGTGGATATCTTGCCGTTGTGACAGCTTGAACAATTGCTGCCGATGCCTTGGTGACTGAAAGTTGCGGGCTGCCAGGCGGTGGTCTTGTGACAGACGCTACATTCCTGTGCAGTTGGCAGGTGATTGCTTGATTTGCCGGTGGCCTTGGTGCCGTTATGACAGGTCGAACAGGCGGCGCCTGCGGATGAATGGTCAAACTTGGCCGGCACCCAACCCTTGGATGTATGGCACGAACTGCAATCCAGAGTGGTGACTAGATGGTCACGGGTTTTGCCCATCGCCTGTATGCCGTTATGACAGTTGGCGCAACCTGATGTACTGGCGGGGTGAACAAACGTTGCTGGTGTCCAGGCGGTGCGCAAATGGCACGCATCACACTCCAAATTGGTAACTATGTGAGTATTGGGTTTACCAAAGGTGTGTGCACCATTGTGACACGCCGAGCACGCCGTCGTGACCACATTGTGATTGACGTGTGCTTGTTCCCAAGCACCCCCCACGGTGTGGCAATCATTACATTCTTGTGTGGTGGCTATATGGTTGCGACCTTTGCCCATGACGGCAGTGCTGCCGTTATGGCAACCGGAACAGGCTAAAGAGCCGGTTTTAGAGTGATTAAACGAATTTATTTCCCAGCCGCGCGGCAGGTGACAGGTATCACAGTCGCCGCTAAACGGAATGTGGCGCAGGCTGGCAGAGGTCAGCAAACTTTTGTGACACGACTGACAGCTGCCTAGTGTTTGTGTGTGATCAACGCGGGAAATGTCAGACCATTTTTGTTGGTTGTGGCAACGGTCGCATTCGTTACTGGTGGCAATGTGTTGATTGTGTTTACTGCTGGCGCCGACAGCACTGCCTTGTTGATGACAGTTTTTACAGCCTGTCGGGGTTCCCTTGAAAATGCCGCCGACATGACAGGATGAACAATCTTCGTTGCTGTGCGCACCAATGAGCGGAAATCCTGTGGCGAAATGATTGAAGGGCGTTTTTTCATTAGTCGGAATGCTGTCTGCCGCAACCGACAGGCCAGAGAAAATGACGACTAATGTTACGCTGACGTATTGCAGCATTGCCTTGAAAAACAGAGCAAAACGCTCATGATGCAGAGTATTCATGTTTCTGTGTACTTCAAAATAAATGACGAATTTCAGCAGGTTAAATCAACGTGCAGGGTTAGTAGCCAGAACGCGCGCATTCTAGCACAAATGATGTGACAGTTCGCATACGCCAGGTTGCGCAGTAATGGCAATCATCGTGCCCAGTGGGATGAATTGTGCAGATAGCTTTGCTATTATCTGCGCGCTTTAATTGATCAACTCTTTCTAAATGAGCAGTTAGTAATATTCTCCATGGATGAAAACGATTTATTTTCGCTGGCGATTTACGTTGCCTTGTTTGTAGGCTCATGGGGGGTGTATGCCATTCTTCGCAGTCAGCGCACCTGGCAAAATCTGGCCAAACGTAAATTGGCGCACAGTGCGGGTTTAGGTGAACCTAGCTCACTGCATCCGATTGTTGATCCGGCGCGTTGTATTGGTTGTGGTTCGTGTGTCGATGCCTGTCCGGAAAAAAAAGTGTTGGGATTGATTTATGGCCGTGCGGGATTGTTAAACGCGGCGATGTGCATTGGTCACGGCGCTTGCAAAGAAGTGTGTCCAACGGGGGCGATTTCATTGGTGTTTGGCACCGCAACCCGCGGTGTGGATATTCCGTTGGTCAAACCCAACTTTGAAACTAATGTGCCCGGCGTTTACATTGCCGGTGAACTGGGTGGCATGGGTTTGATTCGCAACGCAATGACCCAGGGCGTACAAGCGATAGATGGAATGATGGCAGAGTTAAAATCTGCGACAGGCAATGTACCCTACGACGTGATTATTGTTGGCTCAGGGCCAGCAGGTATTGCGGCGGCATTAACTGCGAAAAAATATAATTTACGTTACCTGGTTGTTGAGCAAGAATCCTTGGGAGGTGCAATTTTTCAATATCCACGTGGAAAATTGGTTATGACATCGCCAGTGGAATTACCTTTGGTTGGTGGACTGCATTTTCGACAAACAACCAAAGAGGAATTGCTCGAGTTTTTCACCAAGATGAATGAAAAGTATCCATTGAATGTTCACTATCATCAGCGCGTGGAAAAAATAGAAGGCCAAAAAGGCGATTTTATTCTGACAACCAATCAACAGTCGTATCATACCCGTTGTGTTTTGCTCGCGATTGGTCGACGTGGAACGCCGCGAAAACTAGATGTCGAGGGTGAAGAATTGCCGAAAGTGGTTTATCGCCTGATGGACCCCGAGCAATATGTTGACCATCGCGTGTTGGTCGTTGGCGGCGGCGACAGTGCGATTGAGGCTGCTTGTGCGATCGCGGAGTTGGGCAACCATGAAGTGACACTGTCTTATCGGCGCGAAGTCTTTTCACGGATAAAACAGGGTAACCGCGATCGTCTTGAACTATGTCAGGCGAAAAAAGGCTTGCGTCTGCTGTTGAACTCGGAAGTGATACGAATTCATTCTGATCGAGTTGAATTGCGGCAAGGCGATGAACCTTTGGAAATTGAGAATGATGCGGTGATTGTTTGTGCTGGTGGTGTGTTGCCGACTGACTTTTTGCGAACCATTGGTATAGAGGTGCAAACCAAGTATGGCACACTTTGATATGACTAAATTGAAGATGCAGCTGTTGTTGGTGTGCAGTCTGTTTGTCGCTGCTCCATTGGCTGCGCAAGCAGAAGGCGATAAAAAATATACCGAACAATATCAACAAATTGATCGTGCAGTACGAGTGAAGGACTATGTTGCAGCGATAAATTTGTTGCAAAAGTTGGCCGACAAAGGCGAAGCCGATGCCCAATACCAATTGGGTGTATTTTATAAAAATGGCATTGGTGTTGAGGCTAACGACAAAGTTGCTATGGGGTTGTTGCTGAAAGCTGCCGAACGCGAGCACAAAAAAGCGGCCTATCTTGTCGGTGTCATGTACCTGGATGAAAAAGGCGTTGGCTACAATGCGAAGCTCGCGCGATTCTGGCTGGAAAATTCCGCCAAATTAGGTTATTCACAGGCACAAAAAAAATTACAAACGCTGGATCAGGTGAGCACGCCGCTGGTTGAGGATGGTGAAAATGACAAGCGCCAGGTCAGCAATGAAGAGTGGTTGCGTGACTCGGTGCTGGATAACGAAATCGCGCAGATTCGCCGATTGTTGCGCGGCAAGGTCGATGTGAATGCAGCGGACGAATACGGTAACACACCATTGATCTTGGCAGCAGAACGCAAGAACGATGAAGTTGCGCGATTATTGATTTCCCGTGGCGCGGCGGTTAATCAGGTAAATAAGCATCAACTGACCGCGTTGCTGGTGGCGGTAAAAAATAGCGACCAAGTTATGGTGAGTGCGCTTTTGCAGGCCGGTGCGGCGGTGAATGTGGTGGATGCTCAGGGAAATAGTGCATTGATCATCGCGGCCAGAGACAAAAATTGGGATATGGCAGCCCGGTTGGTAAAGGCCGGTGCCGATTTGGAGCTGAAAAATAAAAAGGGCTGGTCAGCGTATTCGTTTGCCAAACAAAATGATGATAAGCGACTGCAGAAATTGCTCGAAGATGCCGGCGCAAAAATGCCTGGAGAAGTCAAAACGCGTTTGGTGCAAAGTGACGAGAAGACTGATGTCAATTTGCCACTGACAGAACGCTCGCTCAAAGACGTTCAGGAAAACGGCACGTATGCGGGTTATCCGCTGGTTGTGCAGGCGGCTTGGCGAGGACAGGATAAGTTGCTTGAGCGTATTCTGCAGAATAAAAATGTACGCATCAACGAGCAGGACAAAGATGGCAAAACAGCGCTATTACGCGCGGCAGAAGAAGGTCATCTCAAGGTTGTCGTTTTATTGATCAACAATGGTGCGAACGTAAACGCCACAGACAAGGTGGGTTATACGCCGCTCATGTACGCTGCAGAAAATGGTCATCGCGAGGTTGTTGATTTGCTATTGGCGTCGAAGGCGGATGTTGATCATGTTGGGAAAGACGGCAACGATGCATTGCTGCTGGCCATGGGTTATCAGCATGTCGACATTGTTAAATCGTTGATGCCGCGCATGAATGATGTCAATCGCGTGCCTGGTGGTGCTTTGCCTTCATTGGCTTTGGCGATTCGCGAACAATTGCCGACGGAGGTGGTTGCCGCGTTGTTGCAGCGGGGCGCAAAAACCTATGTGAGTGATGCCTATGGCAAAACTGCGCTGTGGCATGCCGCTGATAGCGGCAACCTCAAAGCGGCAGAGTTACTGCTGCAGTATCGCGCATCGGTTGATGCTCCGGACAAACAGGGATTTACTCCTCTGATGGTTGCTATCAAGAAGCAGCGTCCCACGATTGTCAGTCTGTTATTGAAATCCGGAGCCAACGTAAACCTGAAAAACAGCGAAATGAACACGGCATTAATGTTGGCATCGGCGTCAGGTGAATCGCTGCTGGTAAAATATTTGGTCAGCGCCAAAGCCAGGCTGGATGAGAAAAATGGTGCGGGTGATACTGCATTGATTTTGGCGGTGCGCAGCGGTGACAGCGACACAGTGAAATTGTTGCTGGACGCAGGTGCCGATGCCGCAATACGCAATCAGCGCAATGAACATGCGCGAGAAATTGCCCAGCGCAACCAAGACAAATTGCTGGCAGATATGATTAGCCAGCAGAAAAAATCCGGGAAATTCCTGTTCGGTTTGCTCTAAATCGATTGCGCTTCTTTGAGCAACGGCGGAATTGTCCCGCTGTTGCTGTCTCTGACGGGCGGGTTTTAGTTCGTCGTCTGATTGATCACAATGGCGGCTGTTCCACTGCTCTGGATAGTGGCTAGGGCGTGGCTGGAGTTGGCAAAAGCAAAGGCCAGAGCGGCAAGCAGTGGCAGCAGAAAATGCCCAGGATTCATGAGTTATTTCCCCCTGTATTGTGTGTCATTTGGACGCAAGTGTAGACCAAACTTTGGTTGTTGTCTCGTGTCAGCCATCAGAAAAGGGGGGAGTCGCTGTTCTGGTGTGGATATGTTGAAAAACGTATAAGCAAAGTAATTATCATTATTTCATTTTATATAGGCAAGCTGTTAAATTTGCTCGAGTTTTTGACGGTCTGCCACCGTTGTTGGGTGGGCGGCGACGGCTTGTAAAAAGGTGAAATCGTTTATGTATCAATACGATAAGTATGACCAGCAACTGGTGGATGATCGTGTTCGGCAGTTTCGCGATCAAACCCAGCGGTTTCTGGCGGGACAAATTGGCGACCAGGAATACCGTTCTCTACGTCTGATGAACGGCCTGTATGTGCAAAAGCACGCACCGATGTTACGGGTGGCGATTCCCTATGGCCTGTTGTCGACGTCGCAAATGAACATGTTGGCCCATATCGCCGACAAATACGATCGCGGATTTGGTCATTTTTCCACCCGACAGAATATCCAGTACAACTGGCCGGCACTGGAAACCGTTCCCGATATTCTGGAAGAACTTGCCACGGTACAAATGCACGCCATCCAGACCTCAGGTAATTGCATGCGCAACGTCACCTCGGACGCGCTCGCTGGTGTTTGTGTGGACGAAATCGAAGACCCGCGTGTCTATTGCGAAATTATCCGTCAATGGTCGACCTTGCATCCTGAATTCGCCTTCTTGCCGCGCAAATTTAAAATTGCAGTGTCTGGTGCGCGCAAGGACCGAGCGGCCATTCAGGTGCACGACATTGGTCTGCAACTGGTGAAAAACGCGCATGGCGAAACCGGTTTTGAAGTCTGGGTGGGTGGCGGCTTGGGTCGTACGCCGATTTTGGGCAAAGTCGTCCGCGAGTTTTTGGCCAAGAAAGATTTGTTATCGTATCTGGAATCCATTCTGCGTGTTTACAATCGCTATGGTCGTCGCGACAACATGTACAAAGCGCGGATCAAAATATTGGTCGAAGCATTGGGAATTGATGCTTTCCGCGAGCAAGTCGATGCCGAGTGGCAGGCGGTATTGCAGGGGCCGGTAAGTCTTGAGCTGGATGAACGGGAAATTGCACGAGTCAACGCATTTTTTGCGCCGCCAGCCTATGACAGCAATGCTGCTGCCGATGAAACCCTGGCTGCACAGCAACAGGCGAATCCGTCGTTCCGTACCTGGGTGAAACACAATACCAAAGCACACAAGATTGCCGGTTATCGCGCAGTTTTTGTTTCGCTCAAAGGTCCAAAAAATCCGCCGGGTGATATTACTTCTGCGCAAATGCGTGCCGTTGCCAGCCTGGCAGAGCAATATAGCTTTGGCGAAATTCGCAGCACCCATGATCAAAATTTAGTGTTGGCGGATGTGAAGCAAGCCGACTTGTTTGACGTGTGGCAAACACTGAAAGAACACGGTTTGGCAACAGCGAACATTGGCACCTTGACCGACATGATTTGCTGCCCTGGTCTGGATTATTGCGAACTGGCCAATGCCAAATCCATTTCCGTGGCCAAACAAATCAATGAGCGTTTCGACAACATGGATTACCTCTATGATTTGGGCGAACTGGAAGTCAAATTGTCCGGCTGCATGAATGCTTGCGGTCATCACCACATCGGCCACATCGGTTTGTTGGGGGTGGATAAAAAAGGTGAGGAGTGGTACCAGATTTCCCTGGGCGGTTCCTCCACCAATGACGCGTCATTGGGCGAAGTGCTCGGACGTTCGGTGCCTATTAATGGTGTTGCCGATGCGCTGGAAGTTATTTTGCAGGTTTATGTGGATGAGCGTCGTGACGGCGAACGTTTTCTTGATACCTATCGTCGCGTAGGCAAGGCGCCGTTCAAGGAGCGCTTGTATGGCGATGACAGCAAAAAAACGTCACAAATTTCGCAGGGGGTGGAAGCATGAAGATCATTGTAAATCGCCAAGTGATTGATGAGCAGTGGCTGACATTGACGGTTGACCAGGCCGTTCCTGCCGGTGATGTGATTGTGCCGCTGCAAACATGGTTGGCACAGCGCGAAAGTTTGCAGAATCATGCAGGAAAATTGGGATTGTTGCTGGAAGGCGATGATGCGGTGGAGACTATCGTGGCAGACTTGCCACGCTTTGATCTGGTTGCGGTCAATTTCCCCAAGTACACCGATGGACGTGGTTTTAGCTTGGCGCGTCTGCTGCGCGATCGTTATCAATTCGTTGGTGAATTGCGTGCGGTTGGCAACTTCTTGCGCGACCAGTTGAGTTTCCTGGAGCGCTGTGGCTTTAACGCGTTTGTTTTGACTGAAGATCCCATCGCTGCACTCCAATCATTTGACGATATTTCAGTCAAATACCAAACAGCGGCCGATCGCGCGCTGCCCGTGTATCGTTGTCGCTAGACTCCTCTGCTCGGGGTGAGGTCGTCCTTGCCCTGAGCTTTTTCAGTTGGTCTGACCGTTCTTCAATGCGATACTGAGCATCCGTGACTGAGGGTGCTGATTTGCTGCGTACGAATTTTGACCATCAACATTGTCCATCATGTGGCCAAGCCAATCGCTGCGGCGCAGATCGTTCAGACTGCTGGTGTCGGCAGGTGACATTAACTCCGGCGCAGCAGGCAAGGCTTGCCACTTCCTCATCAGCAACTCGTTGTTTATGCGAGACCTGTTTGCGCGCACTGGCGAGCGATAAGGATGGCGTATGGCGTTGATTTTTCCCGAAGGCTGGCAGGCGCTGAAACCCACTGGCGTGGCGCAGCGTCAAATCGAAACCCTGGAATGGCTTGCCAATGATTTAAACGATGATTATCGGATTTATCATGCGGTGCACTGGACGCGCATTTATCAAGGCATGGTGTTTCTGGGAGAAATTGATTTTGCCATTGTGGGGCCGGGTGGTGAGGTCGTATTGATCGAACAAAAATCCGGACTGCTACTCGAAAGTCAGGACGGTTTGCTCAAACACTATGGGGCCGAAAAGCGCCAGGTAGCGGCGCAAATGGCGCGCAATAAAATGGCACTGCAACAAAAGCTGTCTCGATTGTCGCCCAAAATGGATTGGCAAATCGACGGGTTGTTGTATTGTCCGGACTATCTGGTCAGGCAACCGGAAACTGCTGGCTTGCCTGCCGAACGTATTATCGACGCCAGCAAAAAAGAAACGCTGGTAAATGAAATAAAATCCTTGTTACCAGCAACGCAGGTCGACAAAAAACGCCAGGAATATCTGCATCGTTTTTTCAGCGATGAATTGCAACTGGTGCCCGAAGTCAGTGCCATGGTGGGACAGAGTCACATTATGTATACGCGCTTGTCTGCGGGCTTGTCGCATTGGGGGCGAAAAATTGAATGTCATCCGCACCGCATTCGGGTGATTGGGACGGCGGGTTCTGGCAAAACCCAATTGGCGTTGGCCCTGCTCCAGGATGCCGATGCGGCAGCGCGTCGGGTTTTATATGTTTGCTACAATCGCCCACTGGCAGATTATTTGTCGGTGATTGCTCCCAAGTCGGCGACGGTCGCCACGTTTCATCAACTGGCCAATCGTATTGCCCGCAGTCTGGGTGAAGACATTGATTTTTCTCGTCGAGATGCGTATCAGCAATTGGAAACATTTATGTCTGATGCGCAAATTGGCGATGAATGGCTGTTCGACGAGTTGATTGTGGATGAGGGGCAGGATTTTGAACAGCAATGGCAACAGTCATTGATGCGGTTGTTAAAACCAGAAGGCCGCGCATGGTGGATGGAAGATCCCATGCAAAATCTGTATGGACGTGACAGCGTAGATTTGCCTAGTTGGACCATTTTGCATGCGGATACCAATTACCGCAGTCCGCAGGATGTGTTGCAGAATTTGCAAAAAATGTTGGGTGATGATGTGCGTATGGAAACGGGCAGTCCGCTGGCCAATTCCGGCGTGGAAATTATCACTTATACCGATGAATCCGAGGTCGCGGATAAAACCAAAACGGCCATTAGTCGCGCGTTGGGCGCGCGATTCTCAAAGTCCATGATGGTGTTGCTGAGTTATCGTGGTCGTGAGGCATCGCAGTTCAGCAAGCTTTCGCATCTCGGCAAGACGCCGCTGAAACGATTTACTGGCGATTATGATTTGCTCGGCAATCCCATATACAGTGAAGGTGAAGTACTGATCGATACCATTTATCGCTTCAAGGGCCAATCTGCCCCCTGTGTGATTTTCACCGAAATTGATTTTGATGAATGGAACGATAGAGTCATGCGGCGGTTATTTGTTGGGATGACTCGTGCGACCATGAAGCTGATCCTGGTGATGTCCGATCGAGCCCATGGTCTGTTGCTTCAGCGTCTGGCCGATGATGCAAAGACGATTGACTAAAAAATGCGCGCGCAAGTCCGGGAATAAGGCTGAACTTGCGTTTGCGACAGGTAAGCGGTTTAATGCGAACCACTGGCTTTGGGAGGAAGTATTATGGCTGGAATATTGATCAGTTTGTTGGCGGCCACGATTATTGCGCTGCTGTGCGGCCTGTTTTGTCATGCTTTTGTGAAAAATGCGCGATCAGCCAACATTCGTGGCGTGATTTACAGCGTGTTGGTGTTTAATGGCCTGGGATACGCTGCCGTGGGGACCTTGGATCCGTACTGGTATATTTCATCTCTGATTGTGGCTGCAGTGTCGTTTCCCATTGTGATGTTGACCGGTGTTTACATACAGCGTCGGCGTGGCGAGCCAGTTTAGGTTGGCCAGAATCCCATGCCAAACAAGGTCATCTCAATACCGAACATCAGCATGTAAATAAACAGCACCTTGGGCTGCATTGCTTGGGCTTGCACAAGTGCAATGTTGATTTTCTCGGCTTTCCATTGTGCAAGGCTGGGGATGTCGCTGGCCCCGGTTTGTAGTTTCTGCAGTCGGAACACAATGCGAGCCATGTCTGCACGCCAAATGCTTTCCTGAATCCACAGCAAAATCACCAATAACAGGGCCAAGGGAAAAGGCATGGAAATCAGCAGCGCCAGGAAAAAACTCATCACTACGGCCAGTCGCAATTGCTGGCATTGCATCGTCAATCGACGCACTGTCTGATATAGCTCTTGTATTTCGTTGCTGTGTGCCATGACGATGACTAAGCTCGGGTGACGGTTTTGGCGGAGGTGCTAGCATGGTACCACTGTCTTTCTCTGTTGCGAAGGCTATGTCGATGCCGTAAATATGCGTGTTAAACTTGCAAAAAACAGGGGGACGCATGGATACCCAAGACAAAACGCAAATTCTTGAACAGGCACGGGCAATGCTCGAGGCCGGACAAAATGATCAGGCGCGCTTGTTGCTGCTGGCATTGCTGCAGCAAGAACCCGACAATCAGGCGGCATTGCTGATACTTGGTGGCGCCTATTATTGCAGTGATCGGCTAGCTGATGCTGAAATGATTTTTGAGCGTTTGGTGTTGCTGCAGCCGGGTTTGGGAGCGGTATCGATTGCGCTGTTCAATACCTTGTGGAAACTGGGGCGGCAACAAGAGGCACTGGAGGAAATCAAACGCTTTTTCAGTGTTGCCGATCGCGATACCGAAAGCGAAACTATTTCGCAGTACATTGCCATTACCCAGCAGTTGAGCGGGAGCTGATGGTGTGGCTGCGTCTATGGCAATTTCAGTCTTTAAGCAGCAGTATCAAGTCATCACGTAATTGCTGATAACGCGTTTCTCCCAGTGTTAGTCGGTAATCATTTTCGATAGCTGCAATCACGCGGATGGCGGCATCCAGCCAGCGTTTTCCCTTGGCGGTGTAGATGACTTTGTGCGCACGACCGTCTGTGTCGTCTGGAACTACCTGAAGATAGCCTTTCACTTCCAATTCCTTGACGATTGCGCCGACGGCCTGCTTCGACAATCCGGCATCTTTTGCGAGCGCAACCTGTCGCATCCCCTCAGGATTGAGATGTCGCAACACATTCAAGTGCGACAGGGTGACATCTGCAAATCCTTGCGTTGCCAGAGTAGTCAGCGCGGCAGACTCAAATTTTCTGAATAGATTGAGCAGTAAGCGTCCGGTTGGTTCGTTGTTCATGCAGTTTCTCCGATTTGCTGAAATAGTAAATCATATTTACTAGTTGGTAAAGATGGTTTACTTTATCTGGAGTGGAGTTGAACGGAGCAGCTACGATGAGTCTTAGGTCCATAGGCAGGGAAATTTGGGTGGTTGAGCGGCCATTTCGCTTCATGGGAGCGGACTTTGGTAATCGCATGACGGTTATTCGGTTGGCAGATGGCGGTTTGTTACTACATTCGCCGGTTGAGTTGACGGCAGAACTTAAAGAGCAGATTTCGTCACTGGGCAGGGTTGCCTATCTGGTGGAGCCCAATGCTTTTCACGATTTGTTTGTGGCGGGATGGCGGGTGGCCTTTCCTGAGGCCATCCATTATGCCGCCCATAGCCGTGATGGATCATTGCCGTTAGCAGGATTGGATGCAGCGGTTATTGCTGAACAGATTGATGTGCATCAGGTGCAGGGCGCACCAAAAGTCAATGAATTTGTATTTTTTCATCCAATAAGTCGCACGTTGATACTGACTGATTTGGTTTTCAATATAGCTGCGAACGTTTCCTGGTGGAGTAAGGTATTTTTTACGCTTAACGACAGCTATCGGAAATTTGGTCCATCACGCTTGATGCGATCCATGATTGCAAATCATGCACAGTTTCAGCGATCACTGGACACCATTTATCAGTGGGATTTCGACCAAATTGTTATGTCACATGGACAGATACTGGAGCGAGGTGGGAAAGATGCCCTGAAAAAGGCGTTCGGATTTTTGCTGAAAAAGTCGCTGACTTAAAACAATAGTGCCGCGGGGTAGCTAGGGGCGCCGTGAAGAGAATCGAAGTATATTAGTCATTACGTCAGCTATCGAAAATTATGCAGTTTCCTTCCTTGCAAGCAGCAGAGCAGTTTTATCACAGTGCAGAATATATAGCGGCGCGTGAATTTCGTAAGGACATTGCTGTTGCCGAAATTGTTGCGCTTGAAGGTGAAGAGTAAGTTACGCCGCAGTGATGTAGCGGAACGGACGAATTCCCCATTTGAGCGGATCTTCGAACGATATGATTCTGTTTGATGATTCATCCGCTTGAGTGGAAAGGTCTAGCGTATAGGGTTTGATGTGTTTTTTCTGATGAGTATCATAAATGCAGCGTACCACAGGATAGAGCAAACCTTTTTCACCACGTTCGATAACGACAGCCAAGTGACCATCCTCGATTTGCACCAGACTTCCTACCGGATAAATACCCACCGTATGGATGAACCGATGCACCAGATTTTCATCAAAATGATGCTTGCTCCATTCGAGCATTTTTTTCAGTACCGATGATGGTGGCTCACCGCGATGGTAGCAACGATCGGAGGCAATGGCATCATAGACATCGGCAATGGCAGCCATCTGGCCAAACAGACTAATCTGATCACCGCTTAATCGGTTGGGATAGCCGCTGCCATCGATGCGCTCATGATGTTGCTGGGTGATACTAATGGCCTCGCTGGACAGACCTTGCAGGCCGGATAGAATCTGCACGCCATAATCCACATGATTTTTGACAATACCAAATTCTGAATCGCTGAGTTTGCCAGGCTTGTTTAAAATGCCATCAGGAATTTTGGTTTTGCCAATGTCGTGCAGTAATCCACCCATGCCAAGATGATGAATTTTTTCTTCGCTTAAACCCAGTTCAGTGCCAAACGCTATGAGCAGAACGGCGACAGAAACAGAATGCTCAAACGTGTATTGATCACGATGGCGAATGAGATCCAGGCTGAGAACGGCATCCTTGTTGCGCAATATGGATTGGGTCAGTTTGCTGACAACTTTGTCGACTTGCGTGGCATTCATTTGTTTGCCCATGCGGGCATCAGCCATGATGTGTTTGATAGCGCTTTGGGCTTCGCTATGTACATTTTCAGCATGGAGCATTTCCTCGGCAACCAGGATTTTGTGCCGGATTTCCACAGGTGTGGTGGCGATGCGTGTGAGTTCTTGCTCCAAGTGTTTGTCTACGGTGTCATGGTTTATAGCGCTGGCAATGTCATCGCCTTTGACCATGTCGATGTACAGTTCCTTTACGCCTAGTGATTTGATTTTGGCAATGTCTTTGTCATGGTTGATACGGAAATGATTGGTCGCAAATGGATGACTGATCCAGCCCATGTTCAAATCATGGACATACATGCCAATGTGCAAATCGCTAACAGTGATTTTTTTGATCATTGCTGGAAAAAAGGTGATGGTATTGATATCTCGGTTATCGGATGCAATCAGTATTTATGTTGAAAATTATTTGCACGAGAAACATGAGGATACTGAAGTGAATCTGGATTGAGTCAAATTAGACTCAATCCAGAAGGTAATGCATGGATTTGTATGGGAAGATTTCTTTTGCCTGAATAAAATCAGGCTAATTTGTCATCGGCAACGTGATAGCGGGGATCTTCCATGACATTGACTTCCACCATATCACCGGCTTTGCGCAGCAGTTGCCGGCATTCGGCGCTCAGGTGGCGAATATGCAGGGTTTTCCCAGTCTTGATGTATTTTTCCGCGAGATTGTCGATGGCTTCAATGGCGGAATGATCACAGACACGGGAATGCTGAAATTCGATAATGACATCGTTGGGATCGCTTTCCGGATGAAATAATTCGAGAAAACTTTTCACCGAGCCAAAAAACAATGGGCCGTGTAATTCGTAAACTTTCGCTCCTTGCTGATCCACCCAGGTTTTAACGTTGATGTGTTTGGCATGCTCCCAGGCAAATGCCAGTGCGGAGACGATGACGCCGACGATGACTGCAACAGCTAGATCAGTGAACACGGTGACACTGGAGACCAGAATCAACACGAAGGCATCGCCGCGTGGGATTTTGCGCAGAATGCGGAAGCTGGACCACGCAAAGGTTCCCAACACCACCATGAACATCACGCCGACCAGTGCTGCGATTGGAATCATCTCAATCAGTGATGAAGCAAACAGAATAAAACACAACAGAAACAGTGCGGCAGAAATGCCAGACAATCGACCGCGACCACCGGAGTTGATGTTAATCATGCTCTGGCCGATCATGGCGCAACCACCCATGCCACCAAAAAAGCCGGTACTGGTATTGGCAATGCCCTGGCCAATGCATTCACGATTGGGGCGGCCTCGCGTGTTGGTGACGTCATCAATCAGTGACATGGTCAGCAGCGATTCGATCAAACCCACCGCAGCCAATATGACGGCATAGGGCAAAATGATCCACAGAGTTTCCAGCGTGAAGGGAACCGCTGGAATGTGAAAATCGGGAAGTCCGCCCTGGATGGAGGCCATGTCTCCGACAGTGCGAGTATCAATTCCCAAATAAATGACGGCGAGGGAAACCACCAGAATGGCGGCGAGCGAGGCTGGCAGTGCAGTGGTGAGTTTGGGCAAAAAGTGAATGATGAGCATGGTCAGTGCTACCAGTCCCAACATGATTGCTAATGCCGAACTGCTCATCCAGTTCATGGAGCCCGTCGCATCTTCAATTTGAAAGTGCTGTAACTGCGCAAGAAAAATAACAATCGCCAGACCGTTTACAAAACCCAGCATCACGGGATGCGGAACAATGCGAATATATTTTCCCAACTTGAGAACGCCTGCGAGAATTTGAATTACACCGGTCAGCACCACCGCAGCAAACAAATATTCCACGCCGTGATTGGCAACCAGTGCGACCATGACAACTGCCATGGCACCGGTGGCACCGGAAATCATCCCTGGTCTGCCGCCAAATGTGGCGGCCAGCAGGCCGACCATGAAGGCGGCATACAAGCCGACCAGCGGTTCGACACCGGCGATGAATGCAAAAGCAACGGCTTCTGGAACCAGTGCCAGCGCAACCGTTAAGCCGGACATCAAATCATTGCGAATACTGACGGATTTATCGCCACCAAGTTGAAATATCATGCAAACTCCCGCGAACTTGTGCATACCGTAAAAGGCCGCGTAGTGTAACAGACTGACCTTGGCTGACAAGGAACGATGGCTGGATACGCGGGTTTCAGCAGATAAGCTGTTGTTTTGTGGTGAGAGAAAAATTTGGAATGAATATAACAGTTCGACTGTTATGGAAAATAGTGGGTTTTCCGCCCATCGTGCAGGATGGGCGGAAGATGCGGCGAATTAATAGTTGGCAGCGACTTCGCTGGCGACCAGTTGTTGTAATTGTTCATAGCCAAATGTGGCCAACGGTTTGCCGTTGACGAAAAATGTCGGCGTCATGTTGGCACCGAGCAATTCACCATCGGTAATATCTTGCTGAATATTGCTCACCACGCTGGGGTCTTGCATGTCCTGATTGATGCGTTCCACGTCAAAGCCATAACCTTTGAGATAGCCCCAGAACAATTGCGGATGGGCTTGATGGTCGATAGCCCAGTATTGTTGGGTTTCAAACATTAATTCCAGAACGTGCCAGAATTGATCCTGCTTTCTGGCTGCTTCCAGAATCGCAACCATTTGATCCGAACCAGGATGCAGTGGCGCGTAGCGCATCACCAGATTGACCTTGTCCGGGTATTGCGCCATCAGTTGTTTGACCAATGGATGGAATTCCTTACAGGTTTCACACGCAGGATCAAAAAATTCAACGATAGTAACCTTGGCGTTTGGATTGCCTTCGCGAACAGCGTGCGCCGGTGTCAAGGCACGTGCGTTTTGCTCGGCGAGCTGTTGTTTTTTTTCTGCCTGTTGCTGGTTGTACAGCATGGCAGAGATCGCGAAAATTGCGCCGATGACGACAATGGCAATGAGGATGAGCTTGTTTTGTTTCATGGATGCTTCCTGATTTTCAAAAGTAAAACGGCGATGGCGGAAAAGGCCGCCAGTGACAATAATGGGATCGGCACGACATTGAACAACACCATGCTGGCATCAGCACAGGACAGGGTCTTGTCGCATGGCCGCAAATTTTCTGGAATAAAACCATAAAACAGCAGCAAGTGATAAACGGTAAAAAATAATCCCAGCAAGGTTAGCGGCAGAGCATAACGCACGACGCGGGTGTCCAGCGGCATTAAACCAATCAACAAAATGATGGCCAGCGGAAACATGAAAATGCGCTGATACCAGCACAGCACGCAAGGCGTTAATTTCATCACTTCACTGAAAAACAAACTGGCCAGAGTGGCGACCGCAGCGATCAACCAGGCAGTAAACAGCCAGGTCCAGGATTGAGAGTGGGTTGGATTGTTCGACATGATGGACGTTCCAGACAGCAAAAATTGGTTTGGCTTGGCGAATGCTACACTAGTTGTTTGGCAGAATCATCTGTGGCGATTGCGGCGTTTTTTGTCCAGCTCCAGGGCGATAAGTACCAGCAACGGTAATGCGAAACAAATCGATAATTCCAGTGCCGTCAGTGGCTGGGTATTGAAAATATCATTGAGACTAGGGACATAGATGACGCACATTTGCAATGCCACGGTTAGCAGCAGCGCTCCCAGCAACGGCAGATTGCTAAACAGACCCAATTGCCACAGTGATTGATGTTCCGAACGAATGGACAACACAGTGGCCAGCTGACACAGGGTAATCACGGTGAATGCCATGGTTTGCCAGTGCGGTGAATTGATCTGTATCGCCCAGGCCATCACCAGCATTGTTAGTGTGGCAATGAACAGCCCAATCCAGATCATTCGTTGCCATTGGCCTTGGGCAAAAATATTTTCATTGGGTTTGCGTGGTGGCCGCTGCATGAGATCACGTTCGGCAGGTTCTGCTGTCAGCGCCAGTCCCGGCAGGCCATCAGTGACCAGATTAATCCACAGAATGTGTACCGGCAGCAGCGGAATCGGCAGGCCGACAAACGGCGCGAGAAACAGCAGCCAGATTTCACCGGAATTGGTGGCGATGGTGTAGTGAATAAATTTGCGGATGTTATCGAAAATCCGTCGGCCTTCGCGGATGGCTGCAGTGATGGTGGCGAAATTATCATCGAGCAACACCATGTCCGATGCTTCACGTGCCACGTCTGTGCCTTTTTTGCCCATGGCAATGCCAATGTCGGCGCTTTTCAGTGCTGGTGCATCGTTGACACCGTCGCCAGTCATGGCGCAAAACTCGCCGCTGGCTTGCAGCGCATCGACGATCAGAATTTTTTGTTCGGGGCTGACGCGGGCAAACACACGAATATGTTTGATTTGTCGGCTAAGTTGCTCACTGCTTAGTTGCGCCAGCTGCGCGCCAGTCATTACTTCGGCATCGTTATCGACCATGCCCAATCGTTTGGCAATGGCCAGTGCTGTGGCAGGATGATCGCCGGTGACCATGACGGGCGTGATGCCGGCGCTGATGCATTCCTGCACGGCAGCGGCGGCTTCTTCGCGCGGTGGATCGATCAATGCCACCAGAGCGATAAACTGCAGATGATTTTCGATGTGCTGTGGAGTCAACTCTGTGGGCAGCGAGGGCAGCGATTTGCTGGCCAGCGCGAGCACACGATAGCCTTGGGCGGCGAGCAATTCCGCCTGTTGTAGTAATTGCGCTGCGGCGTCGGTGTCGCAATGCGGCAGCAATTGTTCGGGCGCGCCTTTGCAGAAAACCATCACGTGATCGTCAAACTGATGAATGGTGGTCATGCGTTTGCGGTGTGAGTCAAACGGCAATTCGGCAATGCGCGGATAGCGTGCGGCCAGTGCGTTTTTGTCGAAGCCAGCGTGTAGTGCCGCTTCGTACAATGCAATTTCGGTGGGATCGCCGTTAAGCGCCTGCGCGCCCTGACTGACATCGTTGCTCAGGGCAAGCAAGGGGCCAAGCAGCGGCGCAGTGTCGGGCAAACTGTGATGCCACGCGCCGTCGACAAAAAACTGCTCGGCGGTCATGCAGTTTTGCGTCAGCGTGCCGGTTTTATCGGTGCAGATGTAGGTGACCGAGCCCAGCGTTTCCACGGCCGGTAAGTTGCGCACCAGCGCGTGTTGTTTGATCATACGCCAGGCACCCAGCGCCAACGCGACGCTGATGACCGCCGGCAAGGCTTCAGGAATGGCGGCGACGGCGAGGCTGATGGCGGTCAGCAGCATGATCATCGGTTCTTCACCACGCAGCAAACCAATTGCAAACAGCACCGCACAAATACTGAGCACCGCCAGCGCGAGTCGTTTGCCAAACACGGCGAGTCGTTGTTGCAGCGGTGTTTTGTCATCGTTGGTTTGTTGCAACAAACTGGCGATATTGCCCAGCTGGGTTTGCATGCCGGTGGCAACCACAATGCCCTGACCCCGGCCATGAGTAATCTGACTGCCTTTGAACAGCATGTTGCCGGCTTCGATGATTGCCGTATCGCGTGGCAAGCTGTCGTCTGGATTTTTGTTGACGCTGACGGACTCGCCAGTGAGCAGGGATTCGTTGCATTTCAGGCTGGCCGATTCGCTCAGTCGAATGTCGGCAGCGACGACATCACCAGCTTCCAGTAACACGATGTCACCCGGAACCAACTGGGTGGATGGCCATTGGTTGTGCAACTGGCCGTCGCGAATCACGCGAACATTCGGTGTGGACATGGCTTTGAGCGCGGCCATGGCGCGCTCGGCACGAAATTCCTGCACGGCACCGATGATGGCGTTGAGCAGCACGATTACCAAAATGACAATGGTGTCCACGGCTTCGCCGATGAATCCGGAAATGATCGCTGCGATCAGCAGCACCAGAATCATGAAGTCGCGAAACTGATCGACCACCATGCGCCACCAGGGGCGGCGCTTGCTTTCATGCAGCTGGTTGGCACCGTGCTGTTGCAGGCGAAGTTCTGCTTCGGTGCTGGACAGGCCGGACACCACATCACTTTGCAGTTGTTCGACCAATTGCTGAAGCTGATGTTGGTGCCAGTGAGTGTTTGTCAAAATGTGCTCCGGGTTAGTCAGCGCTGTTGGCGGACTCGCTCAAACACGCAGATGGCGGCGGCAGCGGCGACGTTCAGTGACTCGATTTGCCCCGGCATGGGGATAATGATTTTGTGGCTGGCGACAGCCGCCAATTCGTCACTCAGGCCGGCGCCCTCGTTGCCAAAAACAAAGGCGATGTTGCCGCGCAAATCCAGATCATACAACGATTGGCTGGCGTCCAAGTGGGTGGCGATGATTTTGTCGAACCGGCGGGCAGCGTCGGTGAGTTCGGCGTGTTCGTGCAGGTCCAGCGCAAAGTGCGCGCCCATGCCGCCACGCAATACTTTGGGCGACCAGGCATCAACACAACCTTTGGACAGGTAAACCGCGTCGATACCACCGGCGGCAGCGCTGCGCAGAATGCTGCCCAGGTTGCCGGGGTCCTGAATATTTTCCAGCAGCAGCGCGCTGTTGATCTGGCGCTGCGCGGGACGCGGGATGTTGATCAGTGCCAGCAGGCCGGACGGGGTTTCTACCGGCGAAATCTGGTCGAACAGTTTGGCGTCCAGCAGCAAGGCCGGTTTGTCAGCGAAAGTCTCAAACCAGGGCTGAAACTCCGGGTTGGTTTCGCTGCCGGCGCGTACCAGCAGCAGTTCAGGGCTGCCGCCAGCCTGTTGCAGTGACTGCAGCAGGTGAACGCCGTCGAGCAGGGTCTGGTTCTGTTTGCGGCGCTCGCGCGCAGAGCCGGCCAGCTTTTTCAGTTGTTTAAACTGGGCGTTGTCCGCCGAACTGATCTGGCGAAACGAACTCATGCGGACTGGCTGACCATGTCCAGTGCTACGGCTTCGGCGATTTTAATGCCATCGACCGCAGCTGACAGGATGCCACCGGCATAACCGGCGCCTTCACCGGCGGGGTACAGGCCACGGGTGTTGAGGCTTTGCAGGCTGTCGTTGTCACGCTTGATGCGCACTGGCGAGGAGGTGCGGGTTTCCACGCCGGTCAGTACCGCATCGTCCATGCTGTAGCCCTTGATGTTGCGCTCAAATGCCGGCAGGGCCTCTCGCAACGCCTCGATGGCGTAGGCGGGTAGGGCAGTTGCCAGATCGGTCAGGTGTACGCCCGGCGTGTAGGAGGGTTGGACTTCGCCAAATTCGCTGGATGGCTTGCCGCGAATGAAATCGCCGACCAGCTGGCCGGGGGCCTGATAGTTGCGGCCGCCCAGCTCATAGGCGCGGGATTCCAGTTGGCGTTGCAGCTCGACACCGGCCAGCGGGTGATCGCTGGGGAAATCTTCAGGGGTGATGCCGACCACAATGCCGCTGTTGGCGTTGCGTTCGTTGCGCGAGTACTGGCTCATGCCATTGGTGACCACGCGGCCTTCTTCAGAGGTGGCGGCGACCACGGTGCCGCCGGGGCACATGCAGAAGCTATAGACGCTGCGGCCGTTTTTGCAGTGGTGGACCAGTTTGTAGTCCGCCGCGCCCAGCAGCGGGTTGCCGGCGCTGGCGCCAAAGCGGGCGGCGTCGATCAGGCTTTGCGGATGCTCAATGCGAAAACCGATGGAGAAGGGTTTGGCTTCCATGTAGACGCCTTGATTGTACAGCGCCTCAAAGGTGTCGCGGGCGCTGTGGCCGATGGCCAGCACTACGTGGCGGCTGTGAATTTGCTCGCCGCTGTCCAGTTTGACGCCAGTAACTTGATGGTTGTCGAGCAGCAGTCGCTCGACGCGGCTGCCAAAGCGCACTTCGCCGCCCAGCTCGGTAATCTGTTCGCGGATTTTTTCCACCATGGTGACCAGGCGGAAGGTGCCAATGTGTGGCTTGCTGATGTAGAGAATCTCGTCGGGCGCACCGGCGGCGACGAATTCTTCCAGCACTTTTTGTCCCAGATGGCGAGGGTCTTTAATCTGGCTGTGCAGTTTGCCGTCAGAGAACGTACCGGCGCCGCCCTCGCCAAACTGGACGTTGGATTCGGGGTTGAGCTTGCTGTTGCGCCACAGGGCCCAGGTGTCCTTGGTGCGCTGGCGAACTTCCTTGCCGCGCTCGAGGATGATGGGCTTGAAGCCCATTTGCGCCAGAATCAGGCCGGCCATGACGCCGCAGGGGCCGGTGCCAATGACGATGGGGCGTTCGGTCAGGGTCTTGGGCGCCTGGGCAACGTATTTGTAGCGAGTGTCCGGGGTAGGGTTGATATGCTTGTCATCGGCGAACTTCTGCAGCAGCTTGGCCTCGTCGGCCAGCTCGATATCCACGGTGTAGACCAATTTGATGTCGGACTTTTTGCGCGCGTCATAGCCACGGCGACTGATTTTGAAGGCGCTGATGGCTTTGGCCGGCAGTTGCAGGCGCTGGGCAATGGCTTTGGGCAGGGCCTCGGGAGCGTGGTCCAGGGGCAGGCGCAGTTCGGTAATTCTTAGCATGTCGGGATTCGCAAATTGAGATCAATGACAACGAACCGCGTATTTTACCCTGCTGTTGACCGACTGTCCTGACTAATACCGGCGAATCTGCTTATTTGCGGGCGGAGAGGAATAATCCCGCGACCAGACAGACGCCGGCGGCGATCAGCAGGTACATGACCTGACTATCCATGCCGCCCGTGAAGGTTTGGGTTAGGCGCGCACTCAGGGTTTGCGATAATTGATACGCCCAGCCTGCTAATGCCACGCCGATGGTGACAAGGATGAGCGCCAGTAATTTTTTGCCAGAGGATGACTTGCTCATGAGAAATTCCTTTTGCCGATAATGCCAGCAGGATATCGGCAGGGGATTTGGCAAAGTTCAATTTTTTTGGTTTTACGTGACCAATTACAGGAGTACACTGAAAGCAGAGGCACACAAAAAAGGAGATTATATGTTTGGCGAGCATCACGATAATTTGGTGAAAGAATTTCCTGAGTACAAGGACAAGATTCATCAGTTAAAGGCGAACAATGCGCACTTCAACAAGCTGTACCATGAGTATCAGCACTTGGATCGTGAGATCTGGGGATTTGAGGAAGGTGAAGAAACGCCTTCGGATGACTATGTTGAACAGCAGAAGAAAAAGCGCGCAGTGCTGAAAGATCAGTTGTACGCCATGCTCAAGGCGTAATTCCCTTGTCCCTGCCGGAGTCTCCCGTAACATTGGGAGTGCTCTGGCGCAGGGCGTCCAAAGATTCCTGCAATTGATCTATTTTTTGGTGCAGGCGAATAATTTCCAGATCAGATTTTAGGCTAATGGCGTAGTTGGCTTCGACTTTCGAAGTTATGAATTTTTATTATCCAGTTGCTGGTAGTACCAGCGGAAAAATTCTTCAGATATTTTTTGTTCCAGTTCAGGTGCGCGTTCCGTTGGGCAAAAAAGCGTGACGCTGAAATTGCTTTTTCCTTGATTGGTTGTTGAAATGCTGACAATGGGCTCCAGATTGGCGATGTCCAGCCCGGCACGTTTTTCTATCTTTGCATAGTACTGCGTGGCGGCATCCATATAGCTTGCGCGATAGCGATTAAGGCTGGCCAGTATTTGTGGTTTGACATTGAACAAATTAACTTCGGGCTCGGTGGTCA
>Ga0224510_10000154_pt1 | contig 56926 bp, 52 predicted proteins | sample SF_May12_sed_USG_FD_170161 | JGI IMG/M metagenome (GOLD analysis project Ga0224510, IMG submission 170161) | Sediment microbial communities from San Francisco Bay, California, United States - SF_May12_sed_USGS_4_1 | ecosystem: Environmental > Aquatic > Marine > Sediment | place: USA: California... | reverse complement strand
GAGGTTCGGCATGTCAATCCAAATGGACAAATCAGCCTCCGCGGAAAAGGTTATAAGGTCAGTGAGGCGTTTGCGGGAAGACGGATTGCCATTCGTCCAACGAATGTAGACGGCATATTGGCCGTCTCTTATCGACATCAAAAAGTAGGTGTACTAGATTTGCGAAAATAAAAGTGTAACCCATGTCTCCGAACAGGGTGTTACCTATGTCCCCGGTCTGTACACACGGCGCACCCTACGGTTATGGCAGAGAGTTCAGAACCACAACACTGCAGCCCACACCACACCTGCATTCACCAACGACACAAACACTGCCGCCGAGCCAATGTCCTTGGCGCGGCCGGAGAGTTCGTGGTGTTCGGGGCCGATGCGGTCGACCACGGCTTCGATGCCGGAGTTGAGCAGTTCGGTGATCAGGATCAGCATCAGCGCGCCTATCATCAGCGCCAGTTCGATGCCGGATTCCGCCAGCCAGATGGCCAGCGGAATGCCGATGACGGTGAGCCAGAATTCCTGGCGGAAGGCTTCTTCGTTGGCGTAGGCCGCCTTGAAGCCTTTCCAGGAATAACCGGTGGCGTTGATCAGCCGCTGAAAGCCTTTGTGTTGTTGATTGGCCATCAGGCAGTTTCACCTTCGCCGCGCCACACCAGATCCAACTGTTTGGCGGCGCGGACTTCGTCCAGACGACGCACCGGCATGGTGTGCGGCGCGCCTTTCACCAGTTGCGGATCGGTTTCGGCTTCGCGCTGAATCAGGATCATGGCTTCAACGAAAATATCCAGCACGTCCTTGGATTCGGTTTCGGTGGGCTCGATCAGCAGACACTCGGGCACCAGCAGCGGGAAGTAAGTCGTCGGTGCGTGCATGCCCATGTCCAGCAGGCGCTTGGCAAAATCCATGGTGTTGACGCCCAGTTCCTTGGACTGCCTTTTCAGGGTGACGATGAACTCGTGGGTGGCGCGACGGTTGTCGAACGCCATGTCGAATCCGGCCTTGCGCAGCTCGGCCATCAGGTAGTTGGCGTTGAGCGTGGCGAATTCGGCAACGCGGTGCATGCCTTCGCGGCCGAGCATTTTGGCGTAGACGTAGGCGCGCAGCAGAATGCCGGCATTGCCCATGAACGCCGACATGCGACCCATGCTGGCGGGGATGTCGTTTTCTTCAAACAGACGATACTGGTCGCCGTCCTTGCCCACCACTGGAATCGGCAGGTAGGGCAGCAGGCGCGAGTTGACGCCCACCGGGCCGGCACCGGGGCCGCCGCCACCGTGTGGGGTGGAGAAGGTTTTGTGCAGATTCATGTGGATCACGTCAAAGCCCATGTCGCCGGGGCGAACCTTGCCCAGTATGGCGTTGAGGTTGGCGCCGTCGTAGTACAGCAGGCCACCGGCTTCGTGGACGATGCCGGCGATTTCCTTGATCTTGCGCTCGAACACGCCCAGGGTGGACGGGTTGGTCAGCATCAGGCCGGCGGTTTGCGGGCCGACGGCGGCTTTGAGTGCCTCGATGTCAACGTCACCGTTTTCGTCGGTGGGAATTTCCTTCACCGTGTAGCCGCACATCACTGCCGTGGCCGGGTTGGTGCCGTGCGCGGCATCGGGCACCAGCACTTCAGTGCGGGCGGTGTCGTTGCGCGCATCGTGATAGGCGCGGATCATCGCCATGCCGGCAAATTCGCCGTGGGCGCCGGCCATCGGTGCCAGCGATACGCCCTTCATGCCGGTGACTTCTTTGAGGATTTCCTGCAAGTCAAACATGCAGGACAGGAACCCCTGGCTCAGTTTGGCCGGTGCCTTGGGATGACGCGATAAAAAGCCGGGCAGCATCGCCAGTTTGTTACAGGCGCGCGGGTTGTACTTCATGGTGCACGAGCCCAGCGGATAGAAATGGGTGTCGATGGAGAAATTTTTCTGCGACAAACGGGTGTAGTGACGCACCGCCTGCATTTCCGACACTTCGGGCAGCTTGGGTTTGTCCTGGCGCAGCAACGAGGCGGGCAAGCCCTTGGCTTCGACTTTTTTGCCACCTTGCTGGGCGGGATTGATGCGGCCACTTTGGGATTCTTCAAAAATCAGCATGGCGAATTCCTTATTTGCTCAACTGCGACAGGGCCTGAACCAGTGTGTCCAGGTCAGCCTCGGATTTGGTTTCGGTGGCGCACACCAGCAGGGTGTTACCCAGCTCCGGGTAGTCGATCGACAAATCAATGCCGGCGACGATGTCCTGGTCTGCCAGCTTGTCGATGACTTGCGCGGCGGGCCTGGCCAGTTTGACGACGATTTCGTGGAACTGGTGACCGCCGAACTGGGTGGCGAAACCGGCCTTGGTCAGTTTGGCTTTCAGCGCTGCGGTGTTGTTGACCGAAGCGGCGGCGGCCTGCTGTAAACCGTGCGGACCCATGATACTCATGTGGATGGTGGACGCAGTCACCATCAGACCCTGGTTGGTGCAGATGTTGGACGTCGCCTTGGAGCGGCGGATGTGCTGCTCGCGCGCCTGCAGGGTCAGGGTGAAACCCTGGCGGCCATCCAGGTCAACGGTGCGACCGACGATACGGCCGGGCATTTGGCGAACCTGTTCTTCCTTGCAGGTGATGAAGCCGTAGTAGGGGCCGCCGGAGGACAACGGAATGCCCAGTGGCTGACCGTCACCGACGGCGATGTCGGCACCTTTGTCGCCCCACTGGCCGGGTGCGCGCAGCAGCGCCAGACTCAGCGGATTGACCACGGCGATCACCAGCGCGTTGTGGCTGTGTGCCCAGTTGGTCAGGGCGTCGACTTCTTCGAGGTTGCCGAAGTAGTTGGGTTGTGGAATCACCAGCGCGGCGAAATCGCCGGGATTGGCCGGCAGTGACGCGGGATCGAGCACGCCGTTGGCGGTGTCGTAGTCCAGTTCTTCCAGGGAGATGCCCTGATTTTTCACCGTGGTGTGCGCCGCCTTGCGATAGGTCGGGTGTACGGTGCGTGGCATCAGGATGCGCTTGCTCTTGGATTTACGATTGGCGCGTACCGCCATCAGCACTGCTTCGGCCAGGGCCGAGCCGCCGTCGTACAGCGAGGCATTGGACACGTCCATGCCGGTGAGGCTGGCCATCATGGTCTGGTATTCGTAAATCAACTGCAGAGTGCCCTGGCTGGCTTCGGCCTGATAGGGCGTGTAGGCAGAATAAAACTCGCCACGGGTGGCAATTTCCCACACCGCTGCCGGAATGTGATGATCGTAGGCACCGCCGCCGGCGAAGCACAGATTGACCCCGTCCTGGGCAGCGCGTTGCTGCATCAGGCGGTTGATCTGCATTTCGTTCAGGCCGGGCGCAATGGCGTCCAGGCGACCGGTGCGCAGTTCAGCGGGAATTTCATCAAACAAATCATCAATGCTGGACACGCCAATGGCGGCCAGCATGGCGTTGACATCATCTTGGGTGTGAGGAATAAACGGCATGGCGGTACTCTGGCGAATTAGTGGGATTCGGATGCGGCCAAATCAGCGTAGGTGTCCGCGTCCAGCAGCTTTTTCAGTTCGCCGGGGTTGGACATTTTGATGCGGAAAATCCAGCCTTCGCCAAACGCGTCCTGGTTGACCTGTTCGGGAGCGTCTTCCAGCGCGCTGTTACGGGCAACCACTTCGCCAGACACGGGCGCGTAAACGTCGGAAGCGGCCTTCACGGATTCGACCACAGCGCAGGGTTCGCCAGCTTTGACGATGGTGCCTTCTTCGGGAATTTCCACGTACACCAGATCGCCCAGCAGCTGTTGGGCGTGGTCGGTGATGCCAACGGTGACAATGCCGTCATCGCTAACGCTGACCCATTCGTGGGACTGGGTGTATTTGAAACCGGCTGGAACGTCGTTCATGAATTTGTCCTCTTGAGAATAATGTCGTTTACAGTTCGATTTGCGCTTTGCCATTGCGGACAAAGCAGGGTTTAACAATTTTGGCGGGCACTTGCTTGCCGCGAATATCCACATGGACGCGCTGCTCGGCACCTTTGGGAATGCGCGCCAGGGCGATGGCCACGCCTAACGTGGGCGAGAAGCTGCCGCTGGTGATTTCGCCGGTGCCATGTTCGCTGGAGACTTTCATGTGGCCGCGCAGTACGCCGCGCTCTTCCAGCACCAGTCCCACCAGTTTGAATTCGGATTTGCCGCGTTGGGCTTCCAGCGCGCTGCGGCCAATGAAGTTGCGCTCAGCCGGTTCCCAGGCAATGGTCCAGCCCAGGCCGGATTCCAGTGGTGAAGTGGTTTCGTCCATGTCAGTGCCGTACAGGTTCATGCCAGCTTCCAGGCGCAAGGTGTCGCGCGCGCCCAAGCCGCAAGGTTTGACACCTTGTTGCAGCAGGCGATCCCAGAATGCGCTGGCTTTGTCCGCTGGCAGCATGATTTCAAAACCGTCCTCGCCGGTGTAACCGGTGCGGGCGATGAACATGTCGCCGGCTTCGACAGCGAAAAACACGCCCAGATTGGCCGCTGCAGCTTGGGTTTCAGTGCCCATCAGTTGCATTGCCTTGGCGCGGGCATTGGGGCCTTGTACGGCGATCATCGCCAGGTCGTCGCGCACGCTAATGCTGACGCCGAAGGCGGTCGCTTGCTGCTTGATCCAGGCGATGTCTTTGTCGCGGGTGGCGGCGTTGACCACGGTGCGGAACCAGTTTTCGCTCATGAAGTAGGTGATCAGATCGTCGATGACGCCGCCGTCTTCGCGCAGCATGCAGGAGTAGAGTGCCTTGCCGGGATCTTTGAGCCGACCAACATCATTGGCCAGCAGGTGTTGCAGGAAGGCACGAACGCGTTCGCCCTTCATGTCGACCACGGTCATATGGGATACGTCGAACATGCCGGCGTCGTTGCGCACCTGATGGTGCTCTTCGATTTGTGAGCCGTAGTGAATGGGCATGTCCCAGCCAGAAAAGTCGACGATTTTGCCGCCGGCGGCCAGGTGATTTTCAAATAAAGGGGTACGATTGCCCACGTTTCATCCTTTCCAAAGTTAGAAGACGGATTGCACAGCTGTGGGCCCCTCTGTCCACGAAACCTGAGAGTTTAGACGGTGGGAACCGTCCTCCCCTTCGGTGGATAGCCTGTCGGTTTGATGGCTATCGCTCTCCAGAGTCAACTGCCGTCCCCCGGTCCTGTTGCCTGAGCGATTCCGGGCCGGTTGCGCCTTCGGCGTCCCATCAAAGGGACTCTCCCAGGGGGGCTGATGTTGAACGACCGATCATACCGGTAAACAATAAGGATGAAAAGAGTGGTTGATTTGGTTGGAAAATGGCGGGAAGGCCAAGGGAATATCGTTATGCAATAGTTTGCATATGCGACTTGTGTTTGCTAGCATGGCTTTTCGCTGCAGAGGTGTAGACTCTGTTCGTTGGTCGCGCAAGGTATCTGGATGGATCTGATGAAAGCTATCGCTCTGGTGTTCAAGGTATTTTTTCTGTTGATGGTGGTCGGTGTGGCGTCGGCGGCGGAGTTGGCGGTGACGGTGCTGCAAAAAGGTAGCGGTGATCCCATTGCCGATGCCAGCGTGCTGTTGATCAACGGCGGTGAGTCAGAAACCACGGACGAACGCGGCCGGGCCCGATTTGCCGCCGCCAGCGCGTCTGAGCAGGTCAAGGTGCTGGCCGTGGGCTATGAAACCTGGCAGCAACCGCTGGCGGCGGGCAATACCAGCCTGACGGTCTACCTCGAACCACTGGCGGTGGAAGGCGAGGCGCTGGTGGTGGTCGAGGAACGGGTGCAGCAGAAAAGCTCAAAGGTGGCACTTAGCGCGCAAGAGCTGAAACGTGCGCCGGGAACCGGCGGTGATCCGGTGGCGGTGGTTGCGTCGCTGCCGGGAGTGGTGGTGCCGACATCGCCGGGCGGCGGTGAGAGTGGGGCGGGGTTTTATATTCGCGGCAGTGACCGTGGTGAAAGTCTGGTGTGGGTGGATCGCACACCCATCGCTTACCTCTATCACATGGGCGGGCTCTACTCGACTTTACAGCCGGAGCTGCTGCAGGACTTCAACGCCTTTCTGGGCGGTTTTCAGGTGGAATATCCCGATGTGCTGGGCGGTATGCTGGATGTGAAGCTGCGTTCGCCCGAACGTGATCGGCTGCATCAAAAATACAGTGTGGGCACGTATCTTTCGTCGTTTTTGCTGGAAGGCCCGATCGGTGAAGCAGGCAGTCGCCACGGTTTTTTCATCGGTGCACGACGTTCCTATATCGATGCGGTGTTTACCCCGGATGATCTGAGCAGCTTGATCAAGGACGATGACAGGCCCGACGATTTGCAGGTAAAAATAATCCAGGTGCCGGTGTTTGAAGATCTGCAGGCAGGATGGGAATACCGCACCGAGCAGGACAAACTGACGCTGCGCTATTTCTACGCATCGGATGAAATCAAAGTGCTGAATAATCGCAACAAACTGATTGATCCGCAATCTGCCGGCGAGATTGGTGTTCGTGCCGGATTTAAGAGCGCTAACTTCAATTGGGAGCGGCGCTGGAGTGAAAACGTCAACCACGTGATGCCGGTGACCATACTCAGTACAGAAAACAGTTTTCACATAGGCACCGATGTCAACGGCAAGCCCTATTACCTGAAAATTTCCGAAGACGCGCTGTTTGTTCAGCCTGAAGTTCGCATTGCGCAGGGCAAAAATCTGCTGAGTGTGGGTGGTGCCGGCTGGTATTCACGCACGCCGGTGAGCGCCAATATTGTCCGCCAGCCGGGCGAGGAAGACATTGGTCAAATCGATTTCGGCTCGCGCGATGTGTACGGGCTCGACAGTGTATTCCGTGCTGGCATCGTGGCGCCGTACATCAAATATCGTTATCACTGGAACGACAAACTGGTGACCACCGTCGGTGGAAAATACAGTTATGTGCGCATCACCGGCGGAATGGCGTTTGAGCGAGTGTTGCCGCGCATCAATGCCGAATACGAAGTGATTGAAAATACCTGGTTGCTTGGTTCCTGGGGGCAATATGTGCAGGTGCCGCAGGGCAATGAGTTTGCCAGTGGTGCAGGAAATCCACGATTGGGCTACGAAGAAGCGGAACATCGCATCGTCGGTATCAAGCATAAACCCAGTTCAGTGTGGACGCTGCAACTGGAATTGTTCGACAAGCCGATGGATAAGCTGGTGACTTTTGTGAACGGCAAACTGCCACCAGATAATTATCAGAATTTGGGGTACGGCTACGCACGAGGTGTGGATGTGCTGATCAAGCGCGATTTGCAAAATCGTCGCACCGGCTGGCTGGCGTATTCGTATCTGGAAGCGCGTCGTGCTGGTGCGGATGGTGTGCTGCGCAAATTCAGTGGCGATCAACCGCACACGCTGACGGCGATGTGGAGTCAGGGCTTGAGTGGTGATTGGAAAAAGTGGGATCTGGGTTTCCGCTTCCAGTATCACACCGGCCAGCCCTATGATCCAGTGCTGGGCACTACCACCGATGGCAACGGTCGCACCGTGCCGATTTATCCGAGCAAGAAAAACGCAGCGCGCTTGCCTGATTACTGGCAGCTGGACATGAGGCTGGACCGAGCGTTCCTCTACAACACCTGGAAAATGAATTTCTATGTGGACATTTTAAATGTGCTCAATCGCGCCAATGTGACGGGGTATGATTACGGCAGTGAATGGGAACGGGTCAATGATCCTATCGAACAGACGGGGGCGCCGTTGTTTCCAACGTTTGGTATTGAGGCGGAGTTTTAAAGCATGAACGGTGTGGGTTTCATGGAGTTAATGGACCAGGGCGGCCCGGTGATGTGGGTGATTTTTGTGGTCGCCTGGGTTGCGTTTATTCTGTTGTGCGAACGAACACTGCGTGTCATTGCCTGGCGCAAGAGTGCGGCGCAGGCGCAACGCGAATTGCAGGGAACCAAAGACGACACTCTGCCCAAAGGTCACAGTCCGATTGCACAGATTGTGGCGGCGCTGGATTGGTCGCAAATCAAAAAGCGTCAGGATCTGGCCGAGCATATGAGCATCCAGTTGAGCGAATTGATGCCGCGCATGGAAGGCAGTTTGCCGACCATTGCGGTGCTAGGATCGCTGTTGCCAATGTTGGGGTTGCTGGGCACGGTGATGGGGATGATCGAAGTGTTTCATGTTATTGCTCTGCACGGCACCGGTGATCCGCAACAAATGGCCGATGGTATTTCACAGGCGCTACTGACCACCGCCAGTGGTTTGATTATCGCCATTCCGGTGATCTTTTTTCACCATTTGCTGGTGCGTGAATTGCGCTCCATTATCAGCGTCACAGAACAAAGCATGCACGCGGTGTACATTCGTTACGAATCGAGACTGGACTGATGCAGGACTCACACAAAAATCTGTTTCGCGCACCGGAACTGCAGGCGGGTAATCCGGAAATTTCCATGGCACCGCTGATTGACGTGGTATTTCTGTTGCTGATTTTTTTCATGGTGACCACGGTGTTTCCGGAAAATCGCGGACTGGTGATCACGCCGCCCGAATCGCAGGCGGCAGAACAATTGGCGATGAAAAAAATGACGTTCTTTGTTGCCGCCAACGGCGAAGTGGAATTCAAGGGCAGCATCATCAATGTTGCTGACATTCGTCGCATCGTGACCGAACAATTGGCGGCTGCGCCGGATACCGCAGTGTTGGTGCAAATCGATAAAGCCGCTTCCACCGAAGTTTTTGTAAGCGTGTTGGACGCATGCAAACTGGCCGGTGCCAAACAGGTAGGCATTGCCACCAATGCAGCTAGTGCTACGACCGCAAACTAATCCCTGGCCAGTGTCGGTCCTGTTGGGCAGCGCATTGTTGTGGCTGCTGGCGCTGAGCTTGCCCTATCTTGCCAGTCGTAGCGAAGTGCCGCCGAATTCGGTGATAGAAATTGATTTCGTCCCTTGGCAACCACCGGCCGCACCGCAGTCGCCGCCAAAAGCACAGCCCAAGCCAGCAGTGAAAAAAACACCCGTGGAGCCACAGCCCAAACCCGTGGTGCGGGAACCAGTGCTGGCCGAGCAGGTGACGCAGGAAAAGCTCCCCGAACCCACGCCGATCCAGGAACAGCCACAGGCCGAGGTTGAACAAACCGATCTTCCATATAGCGAGGAAGCGTTGCCGGTGCCTGTGGCGCTGGCGCAACTGAGCACCATGCCCAGTTTTTTACATCGAGAACAGCCGGCTTATCCGCGGGCAGAAAAATTGGCAGGCCGTGAGGCGACCGTCAAATTATCAGTGTTGATTGATGAGCAGGGGCGGGTGAGAAAAATTGATATTGTTCAGTCAGGCGGTGAAGCATTTGACCGCGCGGCGGTGGCGGCGATGAAGGCATCGAATTTTGAACCGGCACGGATCGGTGGACAAAAAGTGCCGGTGCGGCTGAATATGCCGGTTAAGTTTCGCTTGCGTTAGCGTGCTCTGTTTGATGACTGAGCGGAACTTCAAACCAGAACGTTGATCCCTTGCCTAACATGGATTCGAAACCGATTCGACCACCCATGTTTTCTACCAATGTTTTGCAGATGCTCAGACCGATTCCAGTGCCTTCAATGTTGCCGCCTTCCTCACCCAGTCGCTTGAACGGCATGAACAAGTCGGTTTGTTCATTTTCGGAAATGCCTTTGCCGGTATCGCTGACACTGAAACGCAACATTTTGTCGTGAGTGGTGACGTAGATTCGAACGGTGCCGCCTGGCACATTGTATTTCACCGCGTTGGATAAAAAGTTCAGCAGGATTTGTCGGACGCGGAGCATGTCGGCGTACACCATGGGTAGATCCTGGCTGAAATGCGGTTCTATGGTGACGCTAAAGCGTTGCGCCTGTGGTTGCGTCATGGCCAAAGCGGTGGACAGGCATTCAATGGGCGAAAAATTATGCAGCGCAAGATTGAGTTTGTTGTTCTCTATTTTTGCAAAATCCAGAACGTCATTGATCAGATTCAGCAGGTGCAAGCCGCTGCGGTGAATGTCATGGAGTGCTTCATTGGCGTGGGTGTTTTTACTCAGTTCGGAGTCCGTGGCCAACAATTGACTTAAGCCGATAATGGCGTTGAGCGGAGTGCGCAGTTCGTGACTCATGGCAGCAAGAAATTGTGACTTGGCACGATTGGCCTCTTCGGCCTGTTCCTTGGCTTTGATCAGATCGTTGCGAATGTTGTGGTCGAGCGTGACATCACGAAGAATGCCAGTGAATGCAGTTTTTTTGTTGACGATGGATTTTCCTACCGACAGCATGACAGGGAATTCGTGGCCATCTTTGTGACGAGCCATGGTTTCTCGACCAATACCAATGACTTTGGCGACGCCGATATCGCGATAGCGGCGCAGATATGTATCATGCCGCTGGGCGTGATTTTTAGGCATGATGGTGCTGAGGTTTTGGCCGATGATTTCTTCGGCAGTGTAGCCCAGCATTTTTTCGGCGGCGCGATTGAATTCTGTGATTATGCCTAGCTCGTCGCTGATGATAATGGCATCGGCGGTATTGTCCAAAATGGCGCTGAGTCTGCGCTCGGCCAAGCGCAAATTTCGGTCGTATTTGCGCTGGTCAATGTAAGACCATAGGCTCATTAGCAAAAACAGCACAACGGCAAAGCTGGTGATGACGGCACCCGTGCGTGTGGAGCTGGAAATGTGTTCGAGAGATTGCTGAATTTCTTGGGCACGAAGTTGGTCATCTTTGGCCATTCCCTGCATGAGGGTGATCATCGAGCTCACGGCTTTTTTTTCATCAATCTCAATGGATTGATCAATTTGTTCTGCGGTCAGGTGTTGTAAGTGCAGATCAATGATTGTCGTTATCGATTGATCATATTGGTCGAGAATGTCGTTAAGATCGTTGATCGCGGCGCGTTCTTCGGCGGAAAGATTCAGGTGGGCATATTCACTCAGTACTCGCTGTGCTTCGGCAATGTCATCGCGAATCAAGGAAACATATTGCGTATCGTCATGCAGAATATAATCACTGAAGTGATGAATTAATTTGTTGTAGCCAAGGGCTGCACGCAGTTTACTGAGTAGAATGGCTTTGTTATTGGAATGTTTGATATTGGCCATCCACAGACGGCTGTTCAGAAAATTCAGTGCTCGGGAAAGTCCGCTGTCATCGATTTTAATCATGGTGTCCAGATCTTGCGGCGGCTGCTGGCCAAACGAATTTTTTTGGGGACCGCCCACCGATTGTACGCCGTGCAGCGCTTCGAGCAGAGATGTCGCCTGGGCGTATTTGGCCAATGCGCCGTTAATGTCGGCCAGGGCCATGCGCTCTTCTTCGCTGGGGTTTTGTTCCAGATAGTGCTGGGTGGTAATGAGGGCCTTGCCCAGGCTTTCATGCAGACGGTCGTGGCTGTATTCGTCGCGGTGAATGATGAAATTTTTTAAATGATGAATAAGGCCGTCATAACCCAAGGCGCCGTTGAGGTCGATGAGATAGATTGCTTTGGTTTGGCGGGCAGAATCGAATGCATTCCAGTTGTTTTGGATCAGTGAAGTTGAATTCAATACCATCAAATAAAAGGAAATTAGAACCGACCCAGCTAGCACCAGAATGGCAATTAAAAAGCCTCTCGCGTTGTTGGCTGTCGTTGTTTTGGGCAATATCATAATCGGTTGCCGGTACGGTCCTTTTAGAATTCACACCAATAACGGCACATTGTGTGGGGGACTTAACCCTATAAAAACACGTAGTTGGCAATTGGTCAGCCTATTTGAGTTCTTTCATCGCGTCGCGCACGCAACCAATTGCCTGATCCAGCTCATTGCGGGTGATGATCAGTGGCGGCGCAAAGCGAATGACGGTGGAATGGGTTTCCTTGCTCAGCAGGCCTTTGGCCATCAGTGCTTCACATAATGTGCGGGCATTGCCGCGATTTGGGTCGATTTCCATGCCGATCAACAGGCCCTTGCCGCGGATTTCCTTGATCCAGGGATGGTCAATTTTTCGCAGTTCAGTCAAAAAGTGTTCGCCCATGGCTTCGGCGTGTTCGGCCAGGCGCTTTTCGGTGACCACGCACAGTGCTTCGTAGCCGACAACGGCGGCCAGTGGATTGCCGCCAAAGGTGGAGCCGTGATCGCCGGGGGTGAAAACGTTCATGACATTTTCTCTGGCGAGGAACATGGAGACTGGCAGAATGCCGCCGCCCAGCGCCTTGCCCAGAATCAGTCCATCGGGTTTGACGTTGTCGTGTTCGCAGGCGAGGAATTTGCCGGTGCGGCCCAGGCCGGTTTGAATTTCATCAGCAATCAGCAGCACGTTGTGCTTTTTACAGATACGGGCGCATTCCGCCAGATAACCAGGCGGTGGAACAATAATGCCAGCCTCACCCTGCACCGGTTCGACAATGAACGCGGCAGTGTTGGGGGTGATGGCGGCCTCTAGTGCGGCGGCGTCACCATAGGGTACCAGTTTGAAACCGGGCGGAAATGGGCCAAACCCGTCTTTGTATTGTTCCTCGGAAGACATGCCGACAATGGCGATGGTGCGACCATGAAAATTACCCTCGCAGGCAATGATTTCGGCTTTGTCTTTTTCCACGCCTTTGACTTTGTAGGCCCACTTGCGAGCAGCTTTGAGGGCGGTTTCCACTGCTTCCGCGCCAGTGTTCATTGGCAACGCTCTGTCCTGGGCGGTGAGCTGACAGGCTTTCTCTAAAAAGGGACCGAGTTTGTCGGTGTAAAAAGCGCGCGACACTACGGTGAGTTTTGACATTTGCGAGGACAGCGCACTGATGATGCGCGGATGTTGATGCCCAAGGCTGATGGCGGAATAGGCGCTCATCATGTCGATGTAGCGGCGGTTTTGATCGTCCCAGACATGAATGCCACGACCACGGGTGAGTACCACGGGCAATGGATGATAGTTGTGGGCACAAAAACGACCTTCGCGCTCGATAATATCTTCAGTTTTTAATATGGGCATAACAGCTCTTTGTAATTTCAACGGCTAACTGCGCCGTTTTGTTGTCAACGTCTCTGGTGGGATTGTATTCAGCGATTTCCAATCCGATCAGCGGTTGTGGGCCACGCATGGTGCGCAGCACATGCAATAGTTCTTTGGCACGAAGTCCTCCTCTTGCCGGCGAGCCAACGCCCGGTGCGTGTAATGGGTCAATGGCGTCCAGATCCAGTGAAATGCCATAGCCGCAGGTCTTGGTATTGACGATGTTCAGCGCTTCCTTGAACACATCTGCCAATCCGCGTTGAAAACATTCTTCGATGGTGAAAACGCGTACCTTAAGTTGTTGCAATAATTGTTGTTCTTCGGCCTCGTAACTGCGAACACCGATGACGCATACTTGCTCTGGTCGCAATTTTGGTGCCGGACCAGCCATTTGGGTTGTACGGTTGTCGCCATGTCCCAGCAGACTGGCCAGTGGCATGCCGTGAATGGCGCCGCTGTGACTGCTTTGCGGTGTGTGGCTGTCCATGTGCGCGTCAATCCAGATGAGACCAAAGTCTGCATTTAACGATTTTTTGACGCCTGACCAGGTGCCGATGGCGCCGGAGTGGTCGCCACCATAGACGCAAAACGCCTGTTTTTGCTGTGCCAGTGGATAAGTGGTGTCCGCGAGTTGTTGGCAGGTGCTGATCACATGATGCCAGTCGTCGCGGTCATGCGCCGGAACGGCGCTGTGAATCATGGCTTGCCAGTGTGCGTCTATGCCTTCACTCTGTAACTGGCGTTCTATGGCAAGTTGCTGCAAATGCATTGGGCCTAGATCGCAGCGCTTGTCTTGTGCCCCCCAGCAGGAGGCCATTCCAATCAAGGATAATTTCATGGCTTTTCGCGGCTTTTGGTTTGCTACATTGTCGACCGGCGTGGGCGACGCATTTAATTTTATACTTTAGGTGGCATGGTTCGTGCCGTTCTTTAACCACACGGATACAGAGTGATGTCATGTGGTACAGAACCGGGAGTGAATAATGTTTTTTGCCAAGGGCAGTGAAGTATTGCAGGCGGTGCATCAGGCGGTGTCGGCGGATTATCTTGCCGATGAAGCTGTGTGCGTCGATCGGATGCTCGCCGAACTGCAACTGAGTGAGCATATGCAGTCGCACATTGATTTGTGTGCGACAGATCTGGTGCGCTCGGTACGTCAGGCGCAGCGCAAGCATGCTGGCGTTGCTGCGTTCATGCACGAATATGAATTGTCCTCGCCAGAAGGTGTGGTGCTGATGTGTCTGGCAGAGGCATTGTTACGGATTCCCGACGCGGCAACTGCAGACAAATTAATTCGCGACAAAATTACGTCTGCCGATTGGCAGCGGCATCTGGGCAAAAGTCACTCGCTGTTTGTCAATGCATCCACCTGGGGATTGGTGTTGACCGGGACGATTGTTCGCGGTGGTTTTGATGGCGAGGCGTTGTTCAAACGTTTGGTCGCCCGGCTGGGCGAATCCATTGTGCGCAAGGCCATACAGCAGTCAATGCGTTTGCTCGGTCATCAGTTTGTAATGGGTGACAGCATTGAGAATGCGCTGCAGCGTTCTGTGCAGGGTGAGTACGCACAATACCGTTATTCATTCGACATGCTCGGCGAAGCAGCGTTGACTGAAGCCGATGCCGAGCGTTATGCGCGGGCATATCGAGATGCGATTGAAGCACTGGCGCAACACGCCACGGGTGATCCTCATGCGCGACCATCGATTTCTATCAAATTATCGGCATTGCATCCGCGTTATGACTTTTTTAGCCATGAACGCGTGCTGGCCGAGTTGACGCCGCGGTTGTTGACCTTGGCAAAGCTGGCGCGAGACAGCGGTGTGTGGATTACGCTGGATGCAGAAGAAGCGGATCGTCTGGAAATTTCGCTGGCGGTGTATCAGCAGGTTTCAGCGCAACTGGGGGCGTGGGATGGTTTTGGTCTGGTGGTGCAAGCCTATCAGAAACGTGCGCCAGCGGTGTTGCGTTGGCTGGCCGAATTAGCCAGGCAACAAGGGCGGCGTATTCCGGTGCGTTTGGTCAAAGGCGCGTATTGGGACACGGAAATCAAACGCGCCCAGGAGCGCGGTTTGCGCGATTATCCAGTGTACACGCGCAAGGAAAATACCGATGTGGCGTATCGTTATTGCGCACAGTTTTTGGCGAATAACCTTGATTTATTTTTTCCGCAGTTTGCCACGCACAATGCGCAAACAGTGGCGGCGATCATGGAGTTGATGCCCAGCTCGGCAGGTTTTGAATTCCAGCGTTTGCACGGTATGGGGGATGCGCTGTACGAACAGGTTTTGGCGCGGCCCGGTTATGCCTGTCGGGTATACGCGCCGGTGGGTAGTTATCAGGACTTGTTGCCTTATCTGGTGCGGCGATTGTTGGAAAATGGTGCCAACACCTCGTTTGTGAATCGGGTCGAAGATGAGCAAGTGCCGGTGGAACAAATCATTGCCGATCCATTGCAGAAAGCACAAACGCATGCATCAAAACGGCATCCGCGCATTGCATTGCCGAGAGATATTTATCGCAGCGACCAGCGTGAAAATTCCGCCGGGGTAGCGTTGCACAATCAAGCAGAATTAAATGAACTGGGAGCGGCGATGAAGGATTTTCCTGGCAAAAAAGGCTATCGGCCCGACAGCGGATTGAGGCGAAATCTATCAAAGTCACAATCCTGCAACCGGTGAAGTGGTTGGCGAAATCCGCGAAGTGGCGGCAGCGCAAATTTCGGCGCTGATTGATGAATTGCAGCAAGGCTATGAACACTGGAGTATGGTGCCTGCCAACGAACGGGCTGATATTTTGCGACGCGCGGCGGACTTGTATCAGCAGCATTCGCCGCAATTGGCCGCGCTGATTGTCGCCGAAGGTGGCCGCACCCTGAGTGATGCGCTGAGTGAAGTGCGTGAGGCGATCGATTTTGCACGCTATTACGCGACGCAGTTTGAAACCATGTTCGGCAAAGAGCATCCGCTGCCAGGGCCGACTGGAGAAGAAAACAAGTTGCGCTATCACGGTCGCGGTATGTTTTTGTGCATTAGTCCGTGGAATTTCCCGGTGGCGATTTTTTCCGGGCAAGTGATGGCCGCGCTGGTGACGGGGAATTCGGTGTTGGCCAAACCTGCGCGACAAACCCCATTGTGTGCTGCGTATTGCGTGGATTTATTGCATCAGGCCGGTGTGCCCAAATCGGCATTGCGATTGGTGCCGGGACCGGGACGAATGTTAGGTGAAAGTGTGCTGGCGCATTCGGCCTTGGCCGGAGTGGTGTTTACCGGTTCGACGGACACGGCGCGTTACATCAATCGACAACTGGCGGCGCGTGATGGGGCGATTGTACCGTTTATCGCTGAAACCGGTGGCTTGAACACCATGTTGGTGGATAGTTCGGCCTTGCCTGAACAAGTGGTGAGCGACGCGATGCTGTCGGCGTTCAACAGTGCGGGACAGCGTTGTTCGGCGCTGCGGGTGCTGATGCTGCAGCGGGAAATTGCCCCCCGGGTGATTGAGTTGCTCAAAGGCGCGATGCAGGAATTGCGCTTGGGATTGCCGAATTTGTTGTCCACCGACGTGGGGCCGGTAATTGATGCGGCAGCGGCGGCCACTCTGCAGGCACATGTGCAGCGCATGGAGTCCGAAGCGGAGCTGATCGCGCGCTTGTCCGTGCCGGCGGAATTGGCCGGCGGCAGTTATTTCCCGCCGCAGGTGTATCGCATTCGGCAGTTGTCCGAATTGACCGAGGAAACTTTTGGGCCGGTGTTGCATATTCTCGAATATGAGGCGAGCGAGTTGCCGGAATTGGTGCGGCAGATCAACGCCAGTGGTTATGGCCTGACGATGGGGATTCACTCACGGGTGGATGAAAATATTCGCTACATCCAGAATCACGCGCGGGTAGGCAATGTTTACGTGAATCGCAACATGATTGGCGCGGTGGTCGGTGTTCAGCCGTTCGGTGGTGAGGGCTTGTCCGGCACTGGTCCCAAGGCGGGTGGGCCAAATTATTTGTTCCGGTTTTGCAGCGAACAAACGCTCACCAATAACACGGCGGCGATTGGCGGCAATGCCCAGTTACTCGGCGGCATGGATTAGCGGCCGAATTCGATGAACTCCAGGGCATTACCGTCCGGGTCGCGACAAAACAGCGCGCGGCGACCGGATTTGCTCAGGGTGTAGGTGATGCCGGCGGCATCCAGGCGGCTGATCAGGGTGTCCAGTTGGGCTAGGCCTATGGCCGTGTGACGATCACGTCCGCCATGACTGGGGCGGCCATCCACCGGATCGGGGTTGGGCAGTTCCAGCAGATGAATTTGCTGTGGGCCGATGTTCAGCCAGGCTCCGGGATAACCCAGCGATGGCCGCTGTGGATCAAGCTCCAGTTGCAGCACCTCGCAATAAAACTGCAGTGCCCGGTCAGTGCTGGCGACGATCAAGCTGCTGTGTAGAATTCCAGAATATTCAATCATGTGAGGTTCTTAGTGTGGCGGTGAGCAAGGATGATCAAGCACTCTATCTTGCCATTGATCAGGGTGGCCATGCCAGTCGTGCGCTGGTGTTTGATGCTCGCGGCCACTGTTATGCGCAGGCCGAGGTGGCCATCGCGACCCATGCGCCGGTACCTTCGCAGGTTGAGCATTCACCCGCAGAGATGGTGGCTTCGGTGCGCGCGGCCTGTGAGCAGGTATTGCTGCAGTTGGGTGAGGCGGCGGCGCGAGTGCGGGCGGCAGGATTGGCGACGCAGCGTTCAAGCATGGTGTGCTGGGATAGACGCACTGGGCAGACATTGACGCCAGTGATTAGCTGGCAGGATACGCGGGCCGAGGAATTTGTTGCCACCCTGAGTGCTCAGACCGAGATGATGCGGCAAAAAACCGGATTGTTCGCCAATGCGCACTATGGTGCCAGCAAAATGAGCTGGTGCTTGCAGCATCTTCCTGCGGTGGCGCAGGCGGCCGAGCGTGGCGACCTAGTGATGGGGCCGCTGGCGAGTTATTTGTTGTTTGCATTGCTCGAGGAGCGGCCTCTGCTGGCTGATCCTGCCAATGCGCAGCGAACCCTGTTGATGGATGTGCAGGTGCAGCGCTGGGACGATGAGTTGTTGTCTTTGTTTGGCTTAAATCGGGCGTGGCTGCCAACATTGGTGGATTGTCGGTTCGACTTTGGGCATCTGCAGCTGGGCCAGTGGCGGATTCCACTGACGGTTTGTACTGGTGATCAATCGGCGGCACTGTTCGCCGAGGGGGCACCGCAGTCGGATTGCTGGTATGCCAATCTGGGAACCGGCGGTTTTGTGCAGCGCTTGTGTGACGATGCGCAGTTTGCACCGCGGCATTTGCACAGCGTGGTCTACAGTGATGGTGCGCAACGTTGGCGCGTGCTGGAAGGGACGGTCAATGGTGCTGCCAGGGCGCTCGACTGGCTGGCGCAGCAGCATCCGGGGGTAGACTGGCGCAATCAACTGGAAGGCTGGCTGCAGGTGTACACCGAGCCAGGGTTGTTTGTGAATCAGGTGTCCGGCCTGGGTTCGCCATTCTGGCGGGCGCAAGGACGCAGTTATTTTCAGGGCGCGGCCACGATCCCGCAGCAATTTGTGGCAGTGCTGGAGAGTATTGTTTTTTTGCTGAACCACAACATGCACGGCATGGTTGGGCAATCGACGCCCGGACGGGTGTTACTGAGTGGCGGCTTGGCGCGCTCCGATGGCTTGTGTCAACGCCTGGCGGACCTTGCCCAACTGCCGGTTCATCGCCTGCATCAGCATGAGGCGACGGCACGCGGCTTGGCATATCTGTTGGCTGGTTTGCCCGAATTCTCCTGGCAAACATCAAATTTTGATTTCTTTTCTCCTCGCAAAAATGATATTTTTCGCGCCGGATACTCGCGCTTTCTCGCACAAATCCAGTAAACGAGTTAGACCAAGTTAACATTTCCATAGAGGTTGTGGTAAATTTTGACCACGACGGCAGGGTTTCGCGGTCAATGCACATTCCCTTAAAGGAAACCTAAGATTAAACCAGTACTGTGAGCGGCATATTTATCCGCAGCTGCCGTGCTGAGATCATTCGGGATATGGACAGGGAACGTTGGGATTGGTTTGATTTGAGGATGATTTTAATGAATTTTATGCCAAATTGGATGAAGAAAACTGTGTTCGTAGCTGCTGCGCTGTGTGTGTCGAGCGCAGCCAGTGCCGAAGTGTTTTTACACGATGATTTCAATAACGGCGATCCGTACATTGCGAGTTCAGCGGCTGGTGTGGTTGTCCCGTACTATTGGCAAAGATATTCGTCTTCGGCATTTCCCAGTGAACAACCTACGGTGACTGAAGCGAATGGGCGATTGAATATTGAGTTGCCAGCAGGTGTTTTTGGTGGCGGCGGTATCATGCTAAATCGGGTGTTGAGTGGTAACACGGCGAATCCTGAGGCTGTAGGTTTGTGGCGCTACGGCGGGAACTATCCGCTGGCGTCTGGCGATACGTTGCGTAATACGCTGGATCCTCGCATGCATTTTCTGGATAACAAAACCCAGGTTTCCATGCCCAGTCGCTATATCCGCGTCAAAGGTATAGAAAGTTCCGGTAACTCATACGACTATGAACGCGGCTTCAAGGTTGAGTTGTATGCCAACTCCCAGCGCCGGCATTTGGCCAGTTACCTGCGCTTCGAATTTGTTGCGAACCGCGAATTGCGCGTGCTGCGCTTTAACAATAATGGCTCAAGCAAGCTCCTTATGACGTCGTTCCTGCCCAATGTGCCTAGCGCCGTTGAAGTGATGGTTGACGAGACTGAATACCGTATTACCGCATACTACGAATTTCCCGTGGTACCAGGTCAACCCGCGTCGTTGCGTTCGGGTCTGACAGTGTTCAGTGGCGACCATGGTATTAACAAAAGCGTTTGGGTTGCGGACATGCTGTACGGTGTAGAGACAAGCAACGTCGATCCGCGTGGTATGACTTACGGTATTTCACCGTTTGCGTACGACCATGAAATATCCAATATCAGCATCGACAGCATTACCTTGGGCGACAGACCTGACACCGCAGGTAATCTTGGTTTCTAATTTTTACGGTTGGTAAATGGCTAACCCCGGGTATGGGGCAACGCGCCAAATGGCGGCATCTTTGGGAGGGGATGGTTGTCCGTAAAGCGTACCCGGGGCTTTGCCTTAGTAATTGTTCCGCATGAAAAACCACGCTCGATTATAGGAAGTGTGGGTGATAATGTTCCCGTTGTGCCCAGCGTGTCCGAACGCTAATATGCGTTGAGCGGTGCGTGAGGCCTGTCAATTTCAGTTCTGTAGTGATGGCATGAAACGAATTATTTTGCTGGTTTTCGCCGTGGTTCTGGTGGGCTGTGACGGCAATTCTGAATTTTTGAGCGCAGTCGCCAAAGGTGAAAATGAACTAGCCAAAGGCTATGTTGCCAATGGTCAGGACGTTAATCAAACCAACCGTTATGGCTGGACGGCGCTGATGTACGCTGCCCGCAGTGGTGATGTTGCCATGATTGAGTACCTTGCCAGCAAGGGAGCCAGTTTGGATGCAACCGATCACGCGGGCTGGACAGCGATGACCCGTGCAGCGAAAGAAGGGCACGCGGCAGCGGTTGAACGCTTGCTGGACCTGGGGGCGAACAAAGAATTGGCGACGGACACGGGTTGGACGCCATTGCTTTGGGCGACGCTGCAAGGACACACCGAGGTTGTGCGTCTGTTGGTTAAGCGAGGCGCTAACTTGCAGGCAAAGACTGAGGATGGTCGAGTGCCGTTGGTGATTGCGATTACTGAAGAACACAACGAGATATTACAAATATTACAAGATGCTGGCGCCAAGGCTTGGTAGTTGGCACGAATGAGGGGGGATGGGAATGACCCGGTGTTCCATGCGAGTGCAGGTGATGCTGGCGCTGCTGTCTGGTGTGTTGTTGGTGGGATGTGGTAGCCAGAGTAGCCGGCCTGGCACGGACTACACGGTACGCGGCAATGTTAGCGCCTATGTCGAAGACGATTCCCGTGTGTTTAAAGAAAAGCCGATATTTCAGCCCTTGATGGAAGATGGTATTCACGATCCTGAAGGACAGGAAATTTCCTCTTTGCAGGAGCCAGCGGCGGCGATGCAAGATTTTCCGGTCGATCGTCGTGGTATGGTGAACTGGGCGAAGGCGATTGATGAGGGTTTGATCGCGCCGCGCGCCACTCGCACTGGTGATGGGGAGATGCAAGTGATGGATATGGATATCCTGCTGAAGAACACGGCGGAGATGCCGTGGGTCCGTTTCCCGCATTTGGCGCACACGCGCTGGTTGGATTGCTCAAATTGTCATCCCGCGATTTTTGTGCCGCAAAAAGGGGCGAATAAAATCAATATGGATGCGATTCTGTCTGGCGAATATTGTGGCCGTTGCCATGACAAGGTTGCGTTTGCGTTGTGGACTTGCGAGCGTTGTCACAGCGTGCCACATTCGGGTTCGCCGCCGGCGTGGTGGCGAAACAGCGATAATCCTATGCCGGTGCAACGGGGGCAGTAACTCTCGATCGGTAGAAAAAAGCCTGCAAATGCAGGCTTTTTTATGCGCCGACGTGGACGACGATTTCGCGAGCGCTGGCCATGTGTCGATGTTCCCAGAGATAAATACCCTGCCAGGTTCCCAATGCCAGTTGGCCATGTATTATCGGGATGCCCAGTGACACCTGGGTAAGCACTGATTTGATATGCGCAGGCATGTCGTCCGAGCCTTCCAGCGTGTGGGTGTATAGCGGATCATCTTCTGCCACCAGCCGGTTCAGCCAGCGTTCCAAATCGTGCTTTGCCGAAGGATCCGCATTTTCCTGGATGATCAGGCTGGCGGAGGTATGGCGCACAAAAACAGTACACAGTCCCTCGCTCACGTCAGCGTCGTTAACCAGCTTTTCGATTTGCGGGGTAATGTTGAGCAGACCTTGCTTGCCGACCTTGATGTGTAAGGTATGGATCATGTCAGCCGCTGGTTTTGGCTGACTTGATCAGTGTGGCGATCTCGCTGAGTTCTTCTTCCTCGGCGATTTCAAGCGCTGTTTTGCCTTCATCGTCACGGGCAGTGACATCAGCACCTTTATCCAGCAGGAATTTCACCGCGTGCGCGTGGCCAAAGCGCGTGGCAGCAATCAATGCGGTCCGCTTGTTTTTGCCACGGGCATTGATGTCTACGCCATAATCGAGTAATTGCTTGAGCAGTTCATTGCGTCCCAAGCCCGCGCTGATTAAAAACGCGTACTCCACGGTAGCTTTGTTAAGTTTGGTCTTGCCCGCCAGCAGTGCGCGAGTGGCATCATCGTGGCCAAAAAATACCGAGTTGGTTAATGCCGAGGCATCGTAGCGATTGGTGACGTTGGGGTCGGCACCTTTGTCCAGCAGTACCTTGATGGCGTCAGCATGGCCGTTGGCCGCAGCAAACATTAAGGGTGTCATGCCATCAATGTCTTGCAGATTAGCTTGCGCGTTGCGTTTTAGCAGGGCCGCAATAGTGTCGCTGTGGCCGGCTTCGGCGGCAAGCATCAATGCGGTTTTGCCGTATTTATTGGCTTCGTCGACGTTGGCGCCCTGATCCAGCAATACGTCTACACGATCGGCTTGACCACGAGCGGCGGCCAGTTGCAGCTCGGTGTAGGAATCTCCCGTGCAGCCTGAAACGGCAAGGGCGAAAAGCAGAACAAAGATAAAATGTTTCATTGTGCGCATGTTTTTTGTAGCGGATGGAACGGGCATTTTAGCCTGTGTTGTGTGTTTACGCGACGTTTACATGGCAGGATGAGTAAAACCGTAAAAATTAGCGCAAAAAGAGAAAATGTCTTAACAAACATTCAAATTTCGGTATATATTTTCACGGTGAATAGTTTAATGCCCTAATTTAGGAGTAGATATCCATGGCAGCCAAGAAAAAGGCCACTAAAAAGAAAGCAGCAGCAAAGAAAGTTGTTGCCAAGAAGACGGTAGCGAAAAAAGCTTCCTCCAAAGCCAGCGCCGTGGCAAAAACGGCTGCGAAGAAAGTTACAGCGCCGCTGAAAAAGTCTGAAACCTCGCCCATCAAGGATGTTATGAGCAAGGCTAGCTTGTTTACCCACCTGTCTGAAGTGACTGGGGTGAGCAAGAAGGACGTAGTCGCTATTTTTAACGAATTGACTGTGGTTATTGAACGTCACGTTAAGAAGAATTCCGCAGAAGAGTTCAAATTGCCTGGTCTGCTGAAGATCAAGGTAATTAACAAGCCTGCGCGCAAAGCACGTAAGGGTATTAATCCTTTCACTGGCGAAGAAGTCATGTTCAAAGCCAAGCCAAAGAGCCGCGCTGTTAAGGTGCAGGCACTGAAGAGCCTGAAGGGAATGGTGGCATAAGATCAGTCGCCGAGAAATTTGGGTAAATAAAAAAGGGCGCTTTTAGCGCCCTTTTTTATTCCATGACATCAGCGGCAGCCTGGGCAAACTGGCGACAAATGACGCGGTTGCGCCCTTGGTGCTTGGCGTCGTACAGGCAGGCATCGGCCTGCGCCAGGAGTTGAGCGGCTATTTTGTCCGCAGTCATGGGCGAATTTTCATTACATTGCGTGGCGGCGATGCCAATGGAAATGGTGACATGCAGTGATTGCTGCGATTTGATCGCATAGCGTGTGCTGGCAATAGCCTTGCGCACACGTTCTGCAATTTCCACGGCTTTTTCCAGGGGGGTGTCGACCAGTAGTGCCGAAAACTCTTCGCCACCATAGCGGCCCAGCACATCACTGGTGCGCAGTTGGGTGCGAATGATGTTGGCAACTTCTTTTAGCACGATGTCGCCGGCATGATGACCATAGCTGTCGTTGATTTGCTTGAAATGATCCACATCAAAGAACAGGACGCACAGTGGGTGCTTTTTACGGCTGGCGGCGCTGCTCTCTTCCTGTAGGCGCTGATCAAAAAAACGGCGATTATTGACGCCAGTCAACACGTCGGTCAGGCCGACCTGTTTTAATCGCTCGGCGGTGGCGACGTTGTGCAGGCACACCGCAACAATATTGGCCAGCCGCTGCAAAAAATCCGTGCCGCTGCCGGAGGTGAAGCGTTCTTCGCTGCTGCTGCCCAGCTGCAGGCTGCCGATGATCTGGCCATTACGAATCATTGGCAGCATCGCGACGCTGCGAAGCGTCATTGAACTGGGAACGAACAGCCCTTCGTGCAGATCGCGACGATACGGGCCTAGCAGCGGTAAAAAGTTATGCCGGTAAATCGCGGTTAAATCGCGCTGCTCTTCAGTGAAGATTAAACCGGGGTGAGTTAGTAGTTCCGCATGCTCGGTCTCGATAATGCGGCGCAATTCGTATTCCGGGTCATGCAGTTTGATGCTGACCTGTTCCAGTTTGGAGGTATGGCGGTAGTCGTTGAGCACCAGCTGCAGCAATTGGTGCAGCGAGCCGCACTCGATCAGTTGCAATTCCAGTTGTTGGAATCGACGCAGCTTTTCTTCATTTTGCCGGGCTTTGGCAATGAAGGATTTGAGCTGTCGGCTAAGACGCTGGTTTTCAAACTGCAGCTCGCGAAGATTGCTGGTGGTTTGCAAGCCGGCGGAAAACGCTGGGGTAGAGTCGTCGGAGAACCCAAAGTTTTTTTTCACAGCGGTCATACGGCGCACCCATCTGCTGGTTTGTTAACCTAATGCAGATGGCGTGCCGTTATTTTGGCGCCTGACCGCTAAATTCCTGTTGTTTCATCACGTTCTTTAAATCATCTAAAGTGAACTTTTGCTTTTTGGCCTTGGGGATGCTGACCTTGAAGGCGTTGTGCAGCCATTGCTGTTCGCCGTTGTTTTGCTGCAGCAGCAAGTGATAGCTGCCCAGCGGCAGATCATTGGGTAGCGACAGGGTGATTTGTGTGCCGTGCTGCTGTTGCTGGATGTTGGACAGCAGCTGGGCGGACGTGATGATGGGCTCGCCGGCGAAAAAAATGGCGTCCTTGGTCAGTGCAATGCGACTGAGGTCGTGAGTGCTGGGGTAAAGCGTTTCCAGTTGCAGGCTGGTGGCGTCCAATCGCAGGAGACCCTGGTCCTGGATGGCGGCGTACAGCACGTTGTCGCGCAGTTGCAGGTCCTGCAGGTTGCCTTGATAGCGCAATTCGCCATCGGCGACATACTGGTTATCGCGGCGGCTGAAACGCTGAATGCCAAATTTTTGGCTGACGACGAACAGTTGTTTGCCCCAGGCGCGCACGATTTTTGGCTGATTGACGCGGATGATTTGGTTTGGTGTCAAATTGGTCAGATTTTTGACATCAAAAATGGCGACTTGGTCGTTGTCAGAAGCTACGAACAAATGCTGCTGCTCCAGCCAGAGATCGCGTACCTGCAGATTCAAGCTGCGCAGCAAACGTGGTTGTGTGCGACGACTGATGTCGATAATGCGCAGCACGCCGGATTGTTCGGCAACGAAGGCGGTATTGCCCGCGAGCACGATCCGGTCGGCGCTGCCCTGCAGTGGCAGATGGCCGATCCAGTGGCTCTGGAACGGATTGCTGATGTCGATACTGACCAGTCCGCCATCGCCGGCGGCGACAAATGCCGTCTCGCCTTGCAGCGCCACGTCGCGGGCATCGCCGGCCAGATCAACCCCCGTTGCCCAAACCGGGTTGAGCACGTTGGTGGCGTCAAACACCTGCAGGCCACGTGAGCCGCTGGCGGCGAAGGCAAAGTTGTCTTTGAGGGCCAGGGCGCGGATTTGGCCGCCTGCCTGGTACTGGTCGACTTCAATCGGTGCCGTTTCGTCACTGATGTCGATGCTGCGCACGCCGCCCCACCAGTCCATAACGAAAATCGAGTCATTCTTTACGCTAAGTCCCCAGCTGGCGCCGACGGTGTCGTAGCGGCTGATGATGCTTGGGCGCCCAGGATTCTTGATATCGATGATGTGTACGCCCGCCTCCCATGAGGCCAGGTAGAGGCGATCGCCCACCAGTTCAATGCCACGGGCATTGCCGGGGGTGGCCAGTTTGCTGATCAGGCGCGGTTGGGAGGGGTTGTGCAGATCCAGAATGTGCAGGCCCTGGTCAAAAAAGGCGACGTAGGCAATGTTGTCGCGGATGACGATGTCTTCGGCAAATCCTTTGGGATCGTACACGCCTTTCAAACCGGGATTGGCAGGATCACTGACATCAAAAATCAGAATGCCGCTGTTGTCGTCGGCCACGTAGGCGAGGTTGTCCTTGAGCGCCACGGCCCAGGCTTTGGCGGGCGTGTTGACGGTGCCGACCAATTTCGGATGGCGAATGTCGGCGACGTTGAGAATATGAAAGCCACCGTAATGCGCCGCCAGGTAGAGCAAATCGCCGCGCAGTTTCATGGTGTAGGCCAAGCCGTCCAGCGGCAGATGTGAAATCAGTTTGGGATGGCGCGGGTTACTCACGTCGATGAACTGCATGCCCTTGTCATCGTCGGCCACGTAGGCGATGCCGTCGCGCACCAGCACGCCCTTGGGTGAGCCCGGCGTCTTGAAACTGGAAACCAGACTCAGCCGATGCGGCACGCTGATGTCATAAATGTGCAGGCCGGAGAACCAGTCGGCCACGTACAGCAAGTCGTCCTGAATAAACGAGCGGCGGCTGCCGCCCAGATTGACGCCTAGGTTGCTGATTGCCGGGGTGCTTTCGGCAGAAAAATCGATAATCAGCAGCTCGCTGTCGGTAAGCACGTGGGCCAGACCTTGCTCCAGGGCGATGGAGCGCGGCGGTGCGGGCAGGCGAAAATCAGACAGCAGCAGCGGTGTTTCCGGGCGGGTGATGTCGAACAGCGATAACACGCCGCGATCATCGGCCACCAGGACGCGGTTGTTGAGCTTGCTGACCTGGCTGATGCTGCCCAGTTTGTTGTAGCTGCCGGCCCATTGCAGTTTTTGCTGGTTATCGCGGCGCAGCAGCGTCAGGCCGGTACGGCCATCGGCGACGGCGATGGGCCATTGCTGACCGGACAACTGAAAGCTTTGCGCATTGGAGCGATACTGGCCCTGCAGTTTGAGTTGTTGACCATGGCGCTGAAAATCCAGCAGGCCCTGTTGAGGGTCCAATACCAGACAGCCTTCGGGGGCGGCGCTGAGTGAGACGTCGGCGCGCTCAAGCGGCGTTTGTGCCTGGATGGCTTGTGGCAAACCATTTTCCAGCGGAATGTACAGCAGGGTTTTGCCTTGCAGTGCGCACAGATGGTCGGTTGTGCTGGCCAGGGTCTGTACCGGGGCGGACAGACGCAGCTCGCCAAGTTTGCGTACATCAAGGGGCTCGGAGGCGTCCACCACGGTGATTGCCGGGTGGGCGTCGCTCAGATAGATGAGTTGTTCCTGGCTGCTGATGGCCAGAATCGGCTGTTCGGTGTGGAATTCGCTGATGAACTCCAGTCCTTGTGCGCCTTCCGCATAACCGTTGATTTGTGTGCCGCTGTTAACCCAGCTCATGCCGTATTGGCTGATGACCTGGCTGCCTTGTGCCGGGACACGTTGCTGGATGTACGGATCGCCGGGCAGCAGTGCTAGTTGACTGCCGGCAGGCCAGCGATCGAGTTTGATGTTGACCTGTTGAGCGTGGCGCACCAGAACCTGGCTGGGCTCGACGCTTTCAACCTGGAGGCGGGCGGCGGGGGCGGTACTACAGGCATTAAGCAGACCCAGGGCCAGTAGCGACCCTGGGAGAAAAACAGGCAGTTTATTCACGAGCAATCACATCTTTCAGTTATTTCAAAACGTCCGCAATTGGATCTCTCGGCGCAGACTTTGCGGGAGCGGGTGTGGGTGGAATGTATAGTGGCTGTGCCTGGGTGAGCTCGCCAGCAGCGGTCATTACCCGTGCCATACTTTTCGCTTCGGTTTCGCCAATGGATTCGGGTACATAATAAAAACCACGCCATTCTTCCTGAAAAGCCTTGGTGTGGATGTAATAGGATTCACCGGCGACAAAATCAAACGGCCGGGCGCGCCAGACTTCTACCGGTGCAGGGTTGGTGGTTAAGCTGGTTCGGGAGAAAATCACGATATCGTATTGGCCGGGTTTGAGGCGAATCAGGCTGTATTCACCCTGCGCCAGTGACAGCAGCGGCTGTTTGCCGATTTCGATGCGAAGATTGTCGTCGGCGACGCCACGGCTGCGTTCGGGAATCTCGCGTAAAAAATATACCTTGGCGTGGCTGGCTTGTTCGGAATTGATGATGGCTGGGTGGTTGGCGATCAATTTGGTGGTGGTGCTGCAGCCAGCCAATGTTAATACCAGCGACGCAAACAGCAAGGCGAGCGTGCTTCTCATGAGGATTCCCTCCATCTGGGCTTATCGTTTTTATTGTGCGTGTTAGTGTACCGCAAAGCTTGGTTTACGACACCCTTGGAGGAGGGCGTATTTGGTGACGAGTTTGAGTGGCCGGGCCGGCTGTGCTAAAAAGCGGCCACTTCAAGAAATAATCCCGCTCAGCCGACTAGGGGGACATGTTGGCCGCTACCGAAAATCCTATGTCACCGATGCAGCGCTACCAGTCTGATCTGGCCAGGGGCGACTTGACGCCCGATGCGGCGCAGTTGCGGGCAGTGCAGCGGCTGCAGGATTTGTATGAGCGTTTGCTGCAGCCACAGGAGGCGATGGGACTGTTAGGTCGGCTGATGGGAAAGCGGTCGGCCAAGGCGCCGGAGTGTGGACTGTATCTGTGGGGCGATACCGGGCGCGGTAAAACCTACCTGATGGACACATTTTTCGACGCATTGCCGTTTACGCAAAAGCGACGGGTGCATTTTCAGCATTTTATGAAAGACATTCATCAGGCGCTGAAGGATTTACCCAAAACGCCGGACCCGATGCCGCTGGTGGCGGCACAGGTGGCGGCGCAAATTCGCGTGCTGTGTCTGGACGAGTTTCAGGTGCTGGACATCACCGATGCCATGATACTTGCCGGCTTCCTGCAGGGATTGTTTGCCCAAGGGGTGACGTTGGTGACGACCTCGAACATTGCGCCGGACGACTTGTACCTCAACGGCTTGCAGCGCAGCCGGTTTGTGCCGGCCATCGGACTGCTGAAGCAGCACACCGAAACCGTGTTTCTGGACAGCGCCACCGACTATCGGTTGCAGTTGCTGGAAAAAGACGGAACCTATCATGTGCTGGGGTTTGATCAAGGTGATGAGCTGCTGTCGGCGGAGTTTGCCAAAGTGACCCAGCAGACCCCAGCGTCGGGAGTGATGACGGTGAACGGTCGGCAAATTCCGGTTCGTGGCTGTCATGGTGATGTCGTTTGGTTTGATTTTGCCGCGCTTTGTGATACACCTCGATCATCATTGGATTACATCGCCATTGCCCAGGAGTACCAGACCTTGCTACTGGGGCGGGTCCCGTCCATGCGGGGCGGGCGGGACGACGCAGCACAGCGTTTTATCCAGTTGGTGGATGCGCTGTATGATCACGGCGTGAAGCTGGTCGTGGTCGCAGAAAAAGCGCCGGATGAATTGTATGGTGAGGGACGCCTGGCGTTCCCGTTTCAACGAACCCAAAGCCGCTTGTTTGAAATGCGCAGTCATGAATACCTGGGGCGCAAACACGGCAAACAGAATGATTAATGAGATTGTAAGGAGCAAAAATGGCGTCAACTGTTGATGAACTCACCGTGGAATATGTTGAAGACGGTATTACCACGGTTAAGGAGCTGGATAAAAAGGTGCTGACCAAGGGCGCTTGGGCCACACTGATTTTCCGCTATCAGGATTGGGACCGCGCCAAAGAACAGTATGGTCCGGACAAGTACACCATTCGTCGCTATCAAAAACGCAATGGCGAGTACATGACAAAATCAAAATTCAATATTTCCAGCCGCGACCAGGCGGAGCAAATCATCAATGCTTTGCAGGAATGGATTAAAGCCGAGTAATAGCGGCTTGTATCCATGTCTAAAAAGCCGCGCATCAGCGCGGTTTTTTTTATGGTTATCAGATGGCGATTCGGGCAGCAACCCGCAGAGGATGGGCTAGAATTAAAATTGGCTAGCTTTTGATGTGTGGCCGCCAGTTGCGACGACGAGCGTATTGAATAAATTTTTTTAGTGGTGAAACAGTAGTTCTATAATGTGCGCAACGCTGCAAATCGAAGTGTAAGTCAGTGAGTGATCAAGGATGTGAAGATCATTTCTGCAGAGAGCAACGGCACATTGGGAAAGTTCACAAGCTAAACGAAGGAAATCATATGGCAGATTTTGGCAAGGCGTTTGAGCATACGTTGAAAATGGAAGGCGGTTATGTCTTTGATCCAGATGATCTGGGTGGCGAGACATACCGTGGTGTATCACGTCGCTATTTCCCCAAGTGGGAAGGCTGGGTGATGATCGACATGGCCAAAAACAAGGGAAATTTTCCCAACAGCCTGGGGGCGAATGACCCGCTGCAAAAAGCGGTCGAAAAATTTTACCACTTCAATTTTTGGGACCGCGTCATGGGGGACGAAATCGTTGACCAGGATGTAGCGGAAACCATTTTTGATTTTGCAGTGAATGCCGGAACCAAAATCTCGGCGCAATTGGCGCAGCAAGTGGCTGAAGCGACCGCTGATGGCGTGATTGGTCCAAAGAGCGTGGAAAAGATTAACGCCATGGACCCGGCCAAGTTTATTGCGATGTTCACGGTTGCCAAGATTGCGCGTTACGTTCACATATGTGAACAGCGAAATGAAAACAGAAAGTATTTCTTCGGATGGATAAAGCGTTCTTTGGAGGGGGTGTAACATGGCAAATTTGTTAAGCAACTTATTCAGCAAGGGCGCGGCAAATTTGGTGGATGCCGTAGGTACTGCGATTGACAAAAACGTCACCTCGGATGAAGAGCGTAAAGCGCTGGAAAATGAAGCGGCCAAAGCCAAAATGAACCACGACATGGAAATGCGTGCGTTGGGCATCAAGGAAACAGAGGCATATCTGGGGGATACCCAGAGCGCTCGGACAAATCAAACCCAGATTCAGGTGAGCGAGCATGCCAGCTGGTTGGCGAAAAATGTGCACTCATTGATGGCTATTGGCATCGTAGGTTTAACTTTTGGCATGTACGGCTGGATTATCAGTGCGCCAGCGGGGCATTTGGAGAGCAGTGGCGTGAAAGAGATTGTGATCTACATTCTCGGAGCGTTGACCACGATTTCCACCCAGGTGGCGGCATACTACTACGGCTCCAGCCAGGGCAGTGCGAAGAAAAGCGAAATTATGGACAGAATGTCGGCTCGCGCGACTGAGAAATAATTTTACTTCGCAAAAAACTAAGGGGCGTTTCGCCCCTTATTTCTAATACCGAACCCGTCTTAGTGCATAGCGCTCGCCGAACATGACCGGGCGATAGCTCATTTTCACTCGCTGTAAATTTTCCAGGCCCATATCGTCGCCGGCATTGATGTAGCGACAATCCGCCAGGCTGCGACAGAATTCGCGGAACAAATACTGCGCGGCAGCAGGGATGGAGAAATTGGTCTTCTCGAACAGGATGCTGGCCATGTCGGCGTTGATGCGCTCGCCGAAGGTAAAGCCTTCCAGTTTGTCGTTGACGATCAGGCACAGGCCGCTGAGATGGAGCGCGTCAAAATGTTCGAGCATGCGTTCGATGCCCTGACGTTCCAGCTCGGCAGAGGCAAGGAAATTCGCCAATGTGGTTCCGCTCAATGGCTGTAGGCGGTCGCGCAACCAGGTGTTGAGCAGATCACGAATACCGTCGTGATGATCGGCGCGCATGGGCTCCAGGCGATGCTCGGGGAACAGGCGCAAAAACTGATTAATCTCGCCACGCTTGCTCTTGTAGGCATTGCCTTTCAGCTCGATCAGGTCCGTGGTGTTGTAGATGTAATCAGGTGGCAGTTTTTCCAGCAGCCACTGGGCATCACCCTCCAGCAATTGGGCGAAATGCGCGCTGACGTACTCTACCTTGGACCAGCGGCGGCGGTGGTTATAAAAATCCATCAGGTCAAAACAGTGGGCCAGTGCCTGACGCTGGTTTTCGGGTTCGCCGATGGGCGGCAGCAGCATGGTCAGGTGGTCGCCGTTGAGACTGAACAGGCAAAAGCAATCGTTGAAAATCTGGTAGAAGCCGCTCATGCGGGTCATCCAGATGAAATTATTGGAAAAACTGAAATCGGCAAGGAGGCTGTCGGCCGAATTGACGTAGCGATCAAAAACAGCCTTGCTGTCTATGGTCAGTGGAATCAGTTTCTGGTCACCGATGCCAAGGTAGCATTCGGTTATGGGATAGTGTTCGTGGGCGGCGGGAATGGGCAACGGTGAAGCAACGATGGGACTTTGTAGGTCATCAAGCAAGTCAGATTCGGACATGGGTTTGGTTGCGCTCCTGCGCGTCAGAGTTAAACGGTCGAGCCGTTTATCGGCGGGTTTATAAAGCAAATTGAGGGAAAAGAGAAGATGGGGAAGGGGGGCGGCGGGCAATATATTTTGCCCGCCTGGGTACAGCCTTATTCGACAGTGACGGGGTGGAAATCGACGACGGGATTAACATCCGCATCATAATCAACGCCTTGTACACCAAAGCCGAACAATTTCAGGAACTCGTCTTTGTAGCCCTGATAGTCGGACAGCTGGAAGATGTTTTCCGAGGTGACCTGGGGCCAGATTTGTTTGACTGAACGCTGGATCTCCTCGCGCAATTCCCAGTCATCCATACGGATGCGCTGGCTGTCATCCAGGTCGGCGCCGCCGTCTTTGTAAATCTGGGTGCGGAACATGCGGTCGATTTGCTCCAGGCAACCTTCGTGAATGCCCTGAGTCTTCATCAGCTTGAAGCAGATGGCGATGTACAGCGGCATGACCGGAATCGCCGCCGAGGCTTGGGTGACGACGCTCTTGAGCACCGCGACATTGGCGCTGCCGTTCACCGGGGCTAACAGTTTACGCAGGGCACCAGCGGCACGGTCCATATCCTCTTTGGCTTTACCCAGAGCACCGTGCCAGTAGATCGGCCAGGTGATGTCAGTGCCGATGTAGCCGTAGGAGACGGTTTTAACGCCCTTGGCCAGCACGCCGGCGTCCAGCAGGGCTTTCATCCACAGTTCCCAGTCTTCGCCGCCCATAACGGTCACGGTGTTGGCGATTTCTTCTTCGCTGGCAGGTTCAATCACTGCGTCGATCATCACGTCCTTGCTGGTATCAACAGCGCGGGCGCGGTAGGTTTCGCCGATGGGTTTGAGGGCGGAGCGCACCAGTTCGCCGCTGTCTGGCAATCTGCGCACTGGGGAGGCCAGCGAATAGACCACCATGTCCACCTGGCCCAGATCCGCTTTGATCATTTCGATGACTTTGGCGCGCACTTCGTGCGAGAACGCGTCGCCGTTGACGCTCTTGGCGTACAGCCCAGCACCGTGTGCGAATTTTTCAAACGCGGCGGAGTTGTACCAGCCAGCAGTGCCGGGTTTGGTTTCGGTGGCGGGCTTTTCCAGAAACACGCCAATGGTGGCTGCGCCAGAGCCAAACGCGGCAGTCACACGCGAGGCCAAGCCATAGCCAGTCGAGGCGCCGATCACCAGCACCTTTTTTGGGCCGTTTTTAACCGGGCCGCCGGCCTTCACTTTGTCGATCTGTTCGGCCACATTCAGGGCACAGCCGGTGGGATGAGTGGTGGTGCAGATAAAACCACGGGTCTTGGGCTTGATGATCACAGCTAGTTTTTCCTCAAGAAAGTTATCAGGCACGGCCTGGGTTTAAGGGTCACTGTTGGGGATTATCGCAGAATATGCCGCAGGTTTCATCGATTGAGCGTGAATGCCAGGGCGGGTGCTGATTGGTGTAGCTAGTCGTTGCTGGGTGAGGGGTTGTCACCGGCACAAAAAAACCGGAGCAAGCTCCGGTTTTTTATCGATCGCAAAATTTCTTACAGCTTGTCGGCGTTGCCGGCCAGGTAAGCAGCGACACCGTCTGGTGAAGCGGTCATGCCCTTGTCGCCTTTGTTCCAGCCAGCTGGGCAAACTTCGCCGTGTTCTTCAGTGAACTGCAGCGCGTCAACCATGCGGATCATTTCGTCAACGTTACGGCCCAGTGGCAGGTCGTTTACCACTTGGTGGCGCACTTTGCCGGTCTTGTCGATCAGGAACGAACCACGGAATGCAACTGAACCGTCTGGCAGTTCCACGTCGTAGGCTTTGCAGATGGCGTGAGTCATATCGGCCACCAGAGTGTATTTCACTGGACCGATACCGCCCTTGTTCACGGGCGTGTTACGCCAGGCGTTGTGGGTGAAGTGAGAGTCGATGGACACGCCGATCACTTCCACGCCGCGCTTCTTGAACTCGTCCATGCGGTGATCGAACGCGATCAGCTCGGAAGGGCAAACGAAAGTGAAATCCAGTGGGTAGAAAAATACCACTGCGTATTTGCCTTTGGTGGCCTTGGCAAAGTTGTATGTATCAACGATTTCGCCGCTGCCCAATACTGCCGGTGCAGTAAAGTCTGGTGCTTGACGTCCTACGAGTACGCCCATGATGGTCTCCTTATCAGCAAGGTGGATTTAAGAAGCCGCTTACCACCGTGAGGTAGATTGCGGGATAATTCTTTGATACCCAGAAGGGGTAAATCTCCCACTAGTCTACTGGGAAACCTGCGACACTTCAAATTTAGTCCAAGAATAATAGCCGTTGTGTGGGACGCTGTGTTTTTGGGTGACTTGCATGGGGAAGTTAAGCTGGCGCGACTAAAAAAAAGGGCCACCAATGGTGGCCCTTTGAGATATTGGCGATGGATTGCCCTTACCAGGTGTGAGTATTGGCCACGACGGTACCACCGATGGTGCTGGTAATGGTTGCGTCGGTGCAGCTGTTGAACACCACCTCAACCGTGTTACCGAGGCTGTCGGCTACCGTGATGCTGCCCTCAGAAGGTTGCCAGGCTGGAGCGCAGTTAAACTTCAGGGCTGGGTAGGTGGTGATGTCGACGTAGCCGTGGGTTGGATGGTAGATACGGGCGTTGACGGTGTATCCCGTGGCGTTGTCGCCAATTACGTCGGCATTTTCGACGCGGTACACGGTGCCGTCAGTGCCACGGAAGTCGCTGAATTCAGTGGTTGTCATGTTGACATAGTCGTATTCAAAACCACCGCTGAAAGTGAAGGTTTCACCCTGATAGATGATGGTAACGTTGGTGAAGGTCATGCGTTGGAAAGTGGCGTTGTCGTCGAAATAGGAGATGCTACCGGAAATAAGGATTGGGTCAGGAGTGCCTGTAAAACCGAAGTCCATATCCATGCAGAAATTGTTGTAGACGATGCTTCCCGACGTCAGATCACCATTCATGGTGGCAGAGCCGCCGCAGTCGCCGGGTATGGTTTGGGCGGCCAGCTTGGGTTGCCCAGCAGTCTCGGCGCTGGCTGCTTTTTGTCTAATGAAGCCAACCGAGTCCTTGGCCTTCATGACTAGCCCTGAAGAACCCAGCGGATTGTTGTTTGAAGTAATGCCGAAGTTAACCGCTTCGGTGGCTGCCAGGCCAAGGGTGTCGGCGTTGCTGCTGTCGATGGCGGCGGCGGTTGTGGTGCCGCTAAATCCGAGAACAGCGGGGGCTGGGCCACCGCCACCGCCGCCGTCATTACAGCCACTGACGGCGGTTACCAACAGCAGTGAAATGAAGCCGAGGCGTAGGGTCGAGTTAAACATAATGCACTCCTGTGATTTGAATGGGTTTGAATAATCCTTGTGCGGTTATTGGCCGCAAATCCACTAACGACCTTGATGTGGGCCTACTTGAGCTGTCGGTTTACATACGGTGCTGGATGTGGGCTAGAATGCGGTTTTTTGTGAGGGTCGAACCGTGGAAGAACGCATCATCGAACTGGAAACCCGTCTGGCCTACCAGGAGGACCTGCTGCAGGAGCTCAATGACCGCATTGCCGAGCAGCAGTTGCAGATTGACAAGCAGGCGATGCAGATCGGTTTGTTGCGGCAGCAGATGCTGGCGGTGACGCCGTCGAACGTGGTGGATCTGAGCCAGGAAACGCCGCCCCCCCATTATTGAGGCAGTGCTATAATCGCCGAAAATCAAACCATTCCGGCGAGAATCAATGAAATACAAGGATCTGCGCGAATTTATCGCGAACCTCGAAGCGCGTGGCGAGCTAAAGCGTGTCAGCCTGCCCGTGGACCCCAATCTGGAAATGACCGAAATCTGCGACCGCACCTTGCGCGCCAAGGGGCCGGCGGTGTTGTTTGAAAATCCCAAGGGTTATGACATCCCGGTGCTGGCCAATTTGTTTGGCACGCCCGAGCGCGTCGCCATGGGCATGGGTGAGGAAAGTGTCGAAGCGTTGCGCGAAGTGGGCAAACTGCTGGCGTACCTGAAAGAACCCGAGCCGCCCAAGGGGCTGAAAGATGCCTGGGAAAAATTGCCGGTGTTCAAGCAAGTGCTCAACATGTCGCCCAAAGAAGTATCGCGTGCGCCGTGTCAGGATCATGTGATCGAAGGCGATGCGGTGGATTTGTCTAAGCTGCCGATCCAGACCTGCTGGCCGGGCGATGCTGGCCCGCTGATTACCTGGGCGCTGGTCGTCACCAAGGGGCCGAACAAGGAACGGCAGAACCTGGGCATTTATCGCCAGCAGGTGATTGGCAAGAATAAAGTCATCATGCGCTGGCTGGCGCATCGTGGCGGCGCGCTGGATTTTCGCGAGTGGCAGCAAAAATATCCGGGCAAACCTTTCCCGGTGGCGGTGGCGCTGGGCGCTGATCCGGCGACGATTTTGGGCGCGGTGACGCCGGTGCCTGATACCTTGTCGGAATATGCGTTTGCCGGCCTGCTGCGCGGCAGCAAAACCGAAGTGGTGAAGTGCAAAGGCATTGATTTACAGGTGCCAGCCAGTGCCGAGTTCGTGCTTGAGGGTCACATTTATCCCGACGAAATGGCACCGGAAGGGCCGTTTGGCGATCACACCGGCTACTACAACGAGGTGGATAATTTCCCGGTGTTCACTATCGAGCGCATCACCCATCGCGACAAGCCGATTTATCATTCCACCTACACCGGACGTCCGCCCGATGAGCCGGCGATTCTGGGCGTGGCGCTGAACGAAGTGTTCGTGCCGATTCTGCAAAAACAGTTTCCGGAAATCGTCGATTTTTATTTGCCGCCGGAAGGTTGCTCCTACCGCATGGCGGTGGTGAGCATGAAGAAACAGTATCCCGGCCACGCCAAGCGGGTGATGCTGGGGGTCTGGTCTTTCCTGCGTCAGTTCATGTACACCAAGTTTGTGATTGTTTGCGATGACGACGTTAACGTGCGTGACTGGAACGATGTGATCTGGGCCATGACCACGCGCATGGACCCGGCGCGGGACACGACAATGATTGAAAACACGCCGATCGACTATCTTGATTTTGCTTCGCCGGTTTCTGGTTTGGGCTCAAAAATGGGTATGGATGCCACCAACAAATGGCCGGGCGAAACCACCCGCGAATGGGGTGTGCCCATTACCATGAGCGACGAGGTCAAGCAGCGTGTTGATGCAATGTGGGCGGAACTGAATCTGCTGTAACGAGTATCGCTGGCGGTGTTATGCCGCCAGCGGCAGGGTGACGTAGAACGTTGCGCCTTTATCGGGATTGTTGTGGAAGCCAACGCTTCCACCCATGTCTTCGGCCAGTTTTTTGGAAATGGCCAGTCCCAACCCGGTACCTTTCTGGACGGGGCGGTCATCGGAACCATCGGCCTGTGAGAAGCGGCTGAAAATCCTGTCCTTAAATGGGTCGGAAATGCCTGGCCCTTGGTCGCGGACGTAGATTTTGACTTGATTGTCCACTTGCTCAATGCCAAGGCCCACGCGAGAACCCTGGGGCGAAAACTTCACGGCGTTGGAAATAAAGTTGGTGATGATTTGCAACAAACGGTCGGCGTCAGCGACGACAGCAAGATCGGCGGAATGTTCGATGACCAATTCGCGCGCCATGTTTTGCGCGAAGGGCAAATTGTCCGTAGCGGCGCGTTGCAACAGTGGCCAAACGTCGATTGTGTTTAGACGATAACTCATGGCGCCGGAATCCAGTTTTTCAAAATCCAGCAGATCGTTGATCAGCAATGACAGGCGCTCGACGTTGCGGCTGGTGATGTCGAGCAGCTTTGCTGCTTCATTGGGCTGGCTTGCCATGGCACCAGAGGCCAGCAAGCCGATGGAGCCTTTAATGGATGTCAGTGGCGTGCGTAATTCGTGACTGACATTGGCAATGAATTCCTGCTTGAGTCGCTCGGCTTCTTTGCGCTGGCTGATGTCCACAATGATGCAGCTAAAAATGATGCCGCGCTTCAGGTGAATTTCGCTGGTGGAAATTTCAACAGGAAAGTTGCGACCGTCGCGGTGGCGCGCGGACAGTTCGCGCCGTCCTGCCTGGTTGTTCTCACCCGAGAAAAAATCGGGGAAGATTGTCGAAATGTTTTTGCCGATAATATTTTTCGGTGATTGCCCAAACATGACTTCGGCGGCGTGATTAAAACTTTCGATTCGGCCATGTTGATCCAGAGTAATAATGCCATCAATAGAACGCTGCAAAATGGAATCGGTTTGCAGATTAACCTCTTTGAATGATTCCGCAACGTGCTGCGACATTTCTTGCGATTGACTGGAAAGCTGGTGCAGTTCGGAAATGGAGCTTTGTGGCCATGTCAGTGATGCACCATCACGCAATTTGTTGATGATGTTTTGGGTGGTGTTGGCCAGGCTGATGATTTGTAAACTCAGAGCGCGACTGATTACAAAGGCAATAAAGGCGGCGATGAAAACAACGATTGCCAGTATTTTCAAAGAATCTATCTGGTGGCTCTGGATCTCATTCATGACCTCCAGACTGGGGCGTGCCGCCAGAATACGAAATTGATTAGACGCATCCGTCGATTCATAGAAATACAGCGCTTTTTTCCACCAGACCATGAGTGGCATGCTGTTTCTCTCTGGCCACCAGATCTGTAAACCAGACGGATAGGTTTGCGTGCTGCCCTGGTCTGAGAAAATGCTGCTAGCCGTAAATATGGTGGTGCTGGCAAGAATTTCGTTGTTGCTATTCAAGAGCGCAAGCTGGGTGTCGCCGGCAAAAATGTTGGCTGCGTCGCGGAACGTGTTTGAAAGTTGATCCGGGTCATTGTTATCGGCAGCGTGAAGATTGATATATTTTGATACTGCCTGGGTTTGCAGTTTTAAATCCGTGAGTACGTTATTGGTGCTGCTGTCCAATGAATCCTGGTTTTGGTGAATGATAATGGTCAGTGCTGCAAATAAAGACAGTGACAGCAAAGTGGAAAAAATCACATCGCGCAGTTCCAGTTTTACGCCGTTTTGGTGGTTAAATCTGCGGGTCAATATGGTGATTAAGTGAATGAGGTGCGTGGCAACAATGGCATTGATGATGCCGTTGATGGCCTGTTTGAACATAATTAGCTGGGTGGCGGTACTGCCCAGGTTGAGCAAATTGCCGTAAAAAATAAACACGATAGGCATACCAATAAGCAGCCAGTACACGCCATCGGCCGCAGCAATACTGGAAAATCGTTTTTTGCACAGCAGATGAACGACGGCAATCTCCAGCGAAAAAATGATGATCGCGTAGGGATGACCCCATAGAAAGTAGGTATAAGTGCTGGCAATGATGGCGACGGGCAGCGCCACAGCAATGCCAAAATAGCGCAATGCGACGAGGGTGATTATGCTGCCGAACAGAAAATCGACGCCAAACAATAATGGCAAGCTGAGTAAATTGCCTGCATATGCCAGCAGGCTTATTAATGCTATCAGGAATATTTTTTTAGTCATGCTCATTGGCTGATTGAAATTTTCTGAGTGATTTTGGGGTGATAGCATAACTCCGTTGCTACGCAGGATTTAACGGCGATTGCCGATGGAAATAAACAGTTTTTTTGCGCGGAAATAAAGTGATCGCGGGCCAATTCAGGCTAATAGTCCCATTTCATGCTGGCCTGAAATAGTGATGCTCTGAGGGTGTCGAAGCGTCCGTTGATGTCTTGTTGTTCCAGGTAAACACCACGGAGTTTCAATTCGCCGCTGCTGCCCAGTGGCCAGGCAATGGCGCCGCCGACGCTGTAGGACTGCATGGAGCCCAGGCGATAGTCGGCGCTGGCGTAGTCGAGATTGCCAATATTGCTGACGATATCACGGCTGCTGTAATCGGCGGACGGGCCATCGACTAACGCGTAGTGATAAAAATCGGCGGCGGTTTGTTGGTAAATCCGCCCTTCCGGCTCGATGTAACTGCCGTTGGAAAGTTTGATGTGTAATTTTACAGCCAGCGATTGGGTGTTGATTTGCCAATCATCCTGGTAGTACTGATAGCTGGCGTTAATACTGGTGAGGTTGTCGCTGAATTGATGCAGATATTGCAGCGTCAGGCTGTTGCCGACTCGCGAATCAGGGCGGCGCTCGTTGTAGTACGGATCAAGATTGCGGTGCAGGCCGGTAGCGGCGCTGATGTAAGAAATAATTTTGTAGGGGTCTGTCAGGTACCCCTGCTGCACCACTTGACCAACGGTGGCGGCAATAATGCTGCGTCGGTCCAGAATGTGACTGATGCCCAAACTGTATTTGTGTGTAGTTTTGGTTGCGGAAAATTCACGCGCTGATAAATCTGTCGTGGTGGTTAATCCCAGAGGGATTTGATGCGATGGCACTACGTCGTCGACGGTGAGCGATGCGCCAGCGCTGATGGTCGTCATGCGGTTGTTGAATTCCTTGCTGATCATGTCGCCAGCGGCGGTTGACTGATAATCGGTTTCAACGCTGTAGCTGGCGTTGAGGTTGTTGCTGAAACTGGCAGAAAACTTGTGATCCCAGCTGAGGTTGGTGTTGTAGTGCTCGTCAGCAAACGGCACGTGCGGTGTTTCATTGGCGCTGACTTGTACCGTTTTGTTCGAGGCCGTAGTGGTGGTGTAGAGGTGACCATCGGCAATGGCTCCGCTGGGCGATGAACCGGTCATGGTGTCATGTTGCAGCAGCACGCTGATGCTGTCAGATTCGCTGATTTCCTTGCGCAGTTGAAGAATGTTTTCGTTAACGCTGATGCCGTTTTCCTCGGCATAAAAAGCGGTGGTGACATTGATGCCGGAGTTGCTTAATGCCGCGGCCTGGATTGTTGGGGCCAGCAGTGTGCTGGTGGCGGCAGATAGCAGCAGGCTGATATTTTTCAGTTGCATCCACAACCTCCACCGGCGACACCGCTGACGGCGCGACTGGCTTCACGGGAAAAGTGGATTTTGTCGTCCAGCGCGCCCGCCATGGGGTCGCCGGATAACTGCATGTGTGGCTGGGCCAGAATGTCTCTATGCCAGGGCTTGAGTGGCTCGCTGGCGCAACCACCAGCGAGCAGGCAAATCGATACAACTAAAACGAAACGCAAAGTTGAACTTACTCCGCAGAATGTTTGTGCGGGGGGAACTTGGCAATCAGCTCAAGGGTTTTATTCCCACGCTGTACTGTTATCGGCAACCAGGTGCCCCTTGGCATATTTTTTACAACATCAACGACATCATTGACCTTGCTGACCGGGCTGCCGGCGACTTGCACAATCACGTCGCCGGTTTTCATGCCCATGGCTTCGGCGAGGCTGCCGGGCACTAACTTGGTGACGCCTATACCTTTTTCAGAAGGCTCCAGATAAATTCCCAACATCTGGCGGTGTTTTTTCTGGGTGGCATCGTTGTCTTTGTCGGGCGGTGTCATGCCAAAGGCAAGGTCGGCCAAACCCGGTTGCAACAGGTCACAGTCGATGGCGCCGTCCCAGGGCATAAGGGTGCGCAAGGTATGGTCGCCCAGATCCTTGAGCTGGTAGGGAATGCCATAACCGCCCATGATGTGGCCGGCGCCAACGATGCCAACGAACAAGCGGTGTTTGTCCTGGCCGACGGCGCGATGGGCAGTTTCAGCCATGGCGCGATCCCAGATTTGCTGGCTTTGAACGAAACGCAGGAAGCCTGGGTCGGTGACGTTAAATTTCTTTTGTTCGCCACTGTTATGCGGCATGTGCTGGCTGAAAATGTCAGCGAGCGAATTGACGTATTCCTCGGTCGCAGGGGCGGGGTCGCTGATGCCTTCGCGTTCCTCGGCGGGAATGCTGGCCCAGCCATTCTGGCCAATGCGCTGAATCAGGCTGCGATCCACGTTCATGGCGTAGATGGGAATGTGGTGCATGCGGGCAAACTGGAACATGGGCATGTAGTAGTTGGCGTCGTAGGCCCAAATGTTTTCCCAGTCAGTGGCTTTGAGGAATTCTTTTTCGGTCAGTTCGCCGTTAATCCAGCGATCGAGCACGGGTTGCAGTCGGCGCGGGAAAGATTCAAAGCCAATGGCCATGTCGGGCTGCAGGGCGTGGAGTTTGGCAATAGTATGCAATTGCCAGCGGTGATGCTGGACATTGTCGTGGTCTTCGCCAAGTAATACCACCTGCTGTGCCGCCAGATCGCGGATGGCGTCGGTGGGCGTCAATTTTTTGTTATCGCTGATGTGAAGCCACTGTCCCGGGGCGACGCAGGCGGTGTTGGTGGCCGCCCAGGCTGCATTACCCACTAACAAACTACCGACCAGTAACGAGCCAGCAAATCCTTTCATGGCACATCCTCATTTTGTTGTTGTTATTTAATAATTTCACCTGCAGCCTGTAAGTCCGCGTGGTAGGAGGAGCGTACCATGGGGCCGCTAGCCACATTGGTAAAACCAATGGATCTGGCGTAGTCGGCAAGTTGGTCAAACTCGTCCGGGGTAACGAAGCGGTCGATCGGGTGGTGATGTAGACTCGGCTGCAAATATTGGCCCAGGGTTAACCAGTCACACTGATGGGCACGCAGGTCACGCAGCACTTCGCGAATTTCTTCCAGCGTTTCGCCCAATCCCAGCATTAAACCAGATTTGGCGGGAATGTGGGGGTAGAGTTGTTTGAATTCACGAATTAATTCCAGCGAATACTGATAATCCGCACCGGGGCGGGCCTGTTTGTACAAGCGGGGCACGGTTTCCAGATTGTGGTTGAACACGTCCGGCGGTGACTGCGAAAGAATTTTCAGCGCAATTTCGCGACGGCCGCGAAAGTCCGGAACCAGCACTTCGATGCGTGTTTGCGGTGATTGCTCTCGCACGGCCTGGATGCAGCGGCTGAAATGTTCGGCACCACCGTCGCGCAGGTCGTCACGATCCACCGAAGTGATGACGACGTATTTGAGATTCATCGCCTTGATGGTGCCGGCCAGATTGGTCGGCTCGTTGTCATCCAGCGGATTGGGGCGGCCGTGGGCAACGTCGCAGAACGGGCAGCGACGAGTGCAAATGTCACCCATGATCATAAAGGTGGCGGTGCCGTGGCTGAAGCATTCGCCCAGATTGGGGCAGGAGGCTTCTTCGCAGACGGTGTGCAGATTGTGTTCGCGCAACACGGCCTTGAGCTGGCTGACGGCCTGACCCTTGGGCGCTTTGACGCGAATCCACGCAGGTTTGCGAGGCATCTGCTGGGTGGGTTCGATTTTGACGGGGATGCGGGCGACCTTGTCTGCGCCGCGCTGTTTGTTGCCTTTAGTGTCCATCGATTACCTCGTCATACCCCAGAATGCGCGCCAAGTGGGCGGTTAGACGGGATTTTATCTGTTGTTCATCAATCGGGTCGAGAAATTCCCGCATCTGTGCGATTTGCAGGCCCGCGTAACCACACGGATTGATGCGGCTGAAGGGCTCGGTGTCCATGTCCAGGTTCAGGCTGAGGCCGTGGTAGCTTTTGCCGCCCTTGATGCGCAGTCCCAGCGCGGCGATTTTGCGCTCGCCAACGTAGACCCCAGGGGCATCGGGTTTGGCGTGGCTGTCGATTTGATAATCGGCCAGCAGGGCAACGATGCTTTGCTCCAGCGCCGTGACCAGTTGGCGGACGCCAAAGCCATTGCGTTTGACGTCCAGCAGGATATAGCCGACCAGTTGCCCGGGGCCGTGGTAGGTGACCTGGCCGCCCCGGTCGATGGGGACGACCGGGATATCGCCCGGCGCGAGCAGGTGTTCGGGTTTGCTGTTGCGGCCCAGGGTGAATACCGGCGGATGTTGCAGCAGCCAGAGTTCGTCGATTTGGTCCGGGGGGCGCTGGGCGCTGAACTGCTGCATGCGCAGATAAGTGGGTAAATAATCACATACCCCCAGATCTTTGCGAATGAGCTGTTTTGTCATGGCTATAGGGCCATGGTGACGAGCTCGTGAGCGCTTAGTTCGCGATAGATGTTGTCCAGTTGCTCGCGGCTGGTGGCAACGATGGTGATCGTCAGCGCCAGGTATTTGTTGCCCTTGCTTGGTCGGCTGCGAATGGCATCCTCCGCCAGGTCGGGGCTGTGGCGGCGGATGATTTCCAGTACCGCGATTTCAAATTCACTGCAATGCAGTCCCATGATTTTGATGGGAAAGTGGCAGGGAAACTCTATGAGGTTGTCAGGTGTCGTGTCAGTCATGGCGGGGAGAATAGGGGCGATCGGCGCATTTTTCAAGCCTGAGTCGCCAAATTGGCCTTGAATTGCCGATAGTGTCGCAGCATTTGCCGCCAGACCGGGCCGGGCTGGCCGTTGCCCACCGGGCGGTTGTCCAGTTCGGTGACCGGGACGATTTCGCGGGCCGAGCTGGTGAGCCAGATTTCGTCGGCGAGGTATAGTTCGTCTTGCGAAATGTCACGTTCCTGCGCCGGCATTTGGTGGGTATGCGCCAACTCCAGAATCAGATCGCGGGTGACGCCGGGCAGCAGGTGCGGGCCGTTGGGCGGGGTGACGATCACGCCATCCTTGACCATGAACACATTGCTGGCCGTGCCCTCGGTGAGCAGGCCATCGCGGATCAGGAATGCCTCGGATTTGCCCTGGCTGAAGGCCTGCTGCTTGGCGAGAATGTTGGCCAGCAGCGAAATCGATTTGATGTTGCAGTGCTCCCAGCGGCTGTCGGCCAGGCACAGGGCGCTGGCCGCTTCGGGTTCGGCGGTGCCGGCGACTGGCAGCCGCGTGGTCATGGCAAACACCGTCGGATTGATCTGGGTCGGGAACAGGTGGTCGCGCATGCCGGGGCCACGGGTGACCTGTAAATACAGGCTTTGGTCACCGCCGCCGTGTAATTGGATTAACCGTCCGACGATGTCGGTCCATTGTCGGGCATTGAGCGGCGGCGGCAGGTGAATGGCGTGCAGGCTGTTTTCCAGGCGCTGTAAATGCTGCTCCAGGCGAAATGCCTTGCCGTGGTATACCGGGATGACTTCGTACACGCCGTCACCCAACAAAAAACCACGGTCCAGAACGGAAACCGTGGCTTGTTCGCGGGCGATGAATTGCCCGTTGAGATAAACGGTGTTCATCGTTATTCGAAGAACATGAAGACTTCGTCCACCAGGGAGGAGGCAAAGCTGGCTTCGTTGACGTTTTTCAGCGCAATGAGCTGGCCGTCAGCAATTTTTTGATTACCCAGGGAAATTGTCACGTTGCCGTAAACGCGACCCTTGGCGGCAGGTGCGATGATTTTCTTGTCGACACTCATGGCCGCTTTCAGTGATTTGTACTGGCCGCGGGGAATGGTGACATACATGTCTTTGCTCAGTCCCAGTGCGATGTCGTCAGCATCGCCCTTCCAGATGCGTGATTTGGTCAGCACCTGGCCAGCGGAGTAGAGTTTGTGCGATTCAAAAAAGCGGAAACCGTAGGTGAGCAGTTTTTGCGACTCGGTGGCGCGGGCGTTTTCACTGTCGGTACCCAGTACGACTGAAATCAGGCGCATGTCGCCGCGCTTGGCGGACGAGGCCAGGCAGTAACCGGCGGAGTCGGTGTGGCCGGTTTTGATGCCGTCAACGTATTTGTCCTGCCACAGCAACTTGTTGCGGTTGTACTGGCGGATGCCGTTGTAGGTGTATTCCTTTTCGGAGTACAGCGAATAGTGTTGCGGAAATTCGGCAATGATGGAGCGTGCCAGCAGGGCCAGATCGTACGCGGTGGAGTAGTGTTCTTTGTGGGGCAAGCCTGTGGCATTCATGTAGTGAGTGCTGTTCATGCCCAGTTTTTTGGCGTAATGATTCATCAGTGACACAAACGACTCTTCGCTGCCGGCGATGTGTTCGGCCAAGGCAACAGTGGCGTCATTGCCAGACTGAATAATCATGCCGTGCAGCAATTCGTTGACGGTGACGGACGAGTCAAGCGCGAGAAACATCCGAGAGCCCTGCATCTTCCAGGCATTTTTGCTGATCACGACCTGGTCTTCTGCGCGGATCTTACCCGCCTCCAGCTCGTGAAAGGCGATGTACGCAGCCATCATTTTGGTCAGACTGGCAGGTTCAACCGTACGCTTGCTGTCCAGTTCGGCGATGATATTGGTGCTGTTGAAGTCCATCAAAATGTACGCTTTGGCGTCCAGTTTGGGGGAGGTGGCAACCACAGCGTTGGCGATACCCCAGCTGAGGCTAAGTATGGAAACAGCGGTTAGCTGTGAACAAAAACGGCGGAGTGATGATTTCATAGCAAATATTCAACTTACGATTGTTAATCGCTAACAACATGCGCGCTGTCTACGCCATACCTGGCCAGCTGTGCACGGAACTCCATGGCTTGTTCGCGATTAGTGAATGGGCCTAACTGCACCCGATAAAGGGAATTGCTGGTGTTTTTAGGAGCAATTTTTATACCGCTACTTATTTTAGCATCCAGTAATTTTTGTCGCATCTGTTCGGCATTTTCAAATTGATCAAAAGCACCTACCTGCAGATAGACCGTCTTGGCATCGATTGGTTGCACGGCAGTGTCGATAGTTTCAACCAGCACCGGTGCGGTGCCTTTTTTGAGCATGTCGAGTTTGTAGGCGGCGGCGTAGGACAGATCGATAATCCGATCCGAGTGGAAGGGGCCGCGATCATTGACTCGTACAATCACGGATTTGTTGTTGCTGAGATTGGTGACGCGCACGTAGGTTGGTAGAGGCAGCGTCTTGTGAGCGGCAGTCATGGCGTACATGTCGTAGGGTTCACGGCTGGACGTCAGGACGCCGTGGAACTTGGTGCCGTACCACGAGGCAAAGCCCTGTTCGCGGTATCCCTGGGCAGTTTTGAGCGGTACATAGGTGACGCCATAGACCTGATACGACGCGGGATTGCCATAGCGAGCCCGGGGTTCGGCGCGTGGCGTGGCATCGCTGACACGATTGAGGTCGATATCAACCCGATTCGGTGGCCCGTCCTGAACAAGTCGGGAGGTACTGCTACAGGCAGAGAGAGTAAAAATCAGAACCGGGACAAGAAGATAGTGCAATAAATTCAGCATGGCAGGCGGGCGTCGTGGTCACTTGTTTCATTGTAGGGGTTTGACCCTGCCTGGGTCAAACCCCTGACGCATAGTGTTACTGTTCCAAGGCAGCCGAGGTCAACTGCGCGTGACGCTTGCGGATTTCGTCGGAGAGCTGGAACACGGCCATGGCATAGTGCTGGCTGCGGTTGTAGCGGGTGATAACGTAAAAGTTTTGCAGCGCCAGCCAGTGCTCGGCGCCATCAACTTGCTGCAACTCTATCAGCGCGCCTTTTTCATCGGCAGACAGCGCGCTGTTCCAGCTGACGCCCATGGTCCGGGCTTCGCGCAGGGCGACGTTGGGCTGGTAGCCTTTTTCAACCAGCTGGCGGTACTTGTTGCCGCTGACCTGGGCAGGGACAGCAACCTGTTCACCGGTTTTCCAGCCGTTTTGTTTGAAATAGTTGGCAACGCTGCCTATGGCGTCTTCGTGACTGCTGATCAGGTCGCGCACGCCATTGCCGTCAAAGTCCACGGCGTACTGGCGGTAACTGCTGGAAATAAACTGTGGCTTACCCATGGCGCCGGCAAACGAGCCTTTAACTTGAAGTGGGTCCATGCCCTCTTCGCGGGATAGCAGCAAGAACTCTTTGAGTTCATTGGTAAAAAAACTGGCGCGGCGGGGGTAGTCGATGGCCAGTGTGGTCAGCGAATCAATGATGCGATTACTGCCCTTGTGCTCGCCAAAGCGGCTCTCGACGCCAATGATGGCGACAATGATTTCCGAGGGAACGCCATATTTTTGTTCAGCGCGCAGCAGGGCAGCAGCATTTTCCTGCCAGTAACGGGCACCCTGTTCGATGCGTTCGTTCTTGAGGAAAATGGAGCGATAGCGATGCCAGGGCAGGGCTTCAGCCTGGCGGTTCATCGAATCGATGACCTTGGGCAGCAGCGTGACCTGGGAGAATATGCTGTTCAGCTTGTCCTCGGAAAATTTGTGCTCAGAAACCAACTCTTTAATGAGTTTCTGCACTTCCGGACGTTGCTGGACTTCAGAACTCGCCTGGCTGGCGTTACTGCTAAAAACAAGGGTTAGCGCACATAATAGTGCGCTGCAGACGGGTTTGGTTGGCGTGCGGCCCATGGTTATTCCACCTCATTCGGGGTTGTCTCAGCTCTGCAAAAGCTTCCTATGAGTCTGTATCGACATCAGGATGCCAAAACTTGCCATCAATGTGACAACGGACGTACCACCGTAGCTGACCAGCGGCAATGGCACACCCACTACCGGTAGCAAGCCACTGACCATGCCGATGTTAACCACAACATAAACCATGAATGTCAGGATGAGTGCGCCAGCCAACAGACGGGTGTACGAGTCCTGGGCTTGATACGCAATTTGTAGGCCGCGTGAACCAATGTAAAGATAAATAGAGAGCAGGACGATGACGCCGATCAGGCCAAACTCCTCGGCGAGCACCGCAAAAATGAAGTCGGTGTGGCGTTCCGGCAGGAAGTCCAACTGTGACTGGGTGCCATTGAGCCAGCCCTTGCCGTAGGCGCCACCTGAGCCAATCGCAATTTTGGACTGGATGATGTGGTAGCCGGTACCCAGCGGGTCCGATTCGGGGTCGAGGAAAGTTAGTACCCGTTGGCGCTGATAATCATGCATGATGAAAAACCACATGATTGGCGCGACGATGGCCATGATCAGGCCGAAGCCGCCGATCAGGCGCCAGCTGAGACCCGTCAAAAACAGCACGAACAGGCCGGCACTGGCCACCAGAATGGCGGTTCCCAAATCCGGCTGTTCAAGAATGAGTACAGCAGGAACGAAGATAATTGCCAAGGCAATCAGCAAGTGCTGCGGGCGTGGTGGCATGTTTTTGGTCGACAAATACCAGGCGACCATCATGGGAACCGCCAGTTTCATCATTTCCGAGGGCTGAAAACGCATAAAGCCCAGATCCAGCCAGCGCTGTGCCCCTTTACCAATATCACCAAACAGCATGACCGCCAGCAACAGTATGACGCCCAGGCCGTAAAACCAGGGGGTCCAAAACGCCAGGTGATGTGGGGGAATTTGCGCAATGGCGAACAGCACAATCAGCGCCAGCAGCAGGCGTACTGCCTGGGCCGAGACAGTGTCGAAACTGGCTCCACCTGCGCTGTACAGAACAAATAATGCCAGTAATAGCAACGCGGCCAGACCGCCAAACAGTTGCCAGTCGATGTGCATGCCACGAACCAAACCGAGTGCGCCGCGCTTGCGGCGTCGATCTATCCAGGGACGATAGCGGTCTTCGAGCTTCATGGGCGGGTCCTCAGCATGTAGGTGTCCATCACCTGGCGGGCGACAGGGGCGGCAACGCTGCCACCGCTACCACCGTTCTCGACAATGACGGCGACGGCAATGACAGGGTCTTCGACCGGGGCGAAGCCAATAAACAATGCGTGGTCATGTAGCCGTTTGTCCAAATCCTCTTTGACGTATTGTTCTCCCTGGGCGATACCAAACACCTGGGCAGTACCCGTTTTTCCAGCGATGGTGTATTGCACATCGCGGCTAATGCCACGAGCAGTACCGCGGGCTGCATGCACGACATCCTTCATGCCCTGGATAACCTCTTCCCAGTTGGAGCGGTTGTTAATCGGGATGGGGTCGAGTGGTTTGGCTGGCAGAATGGTTTGCTGCTTGGTCAGGTAATCCTCAAACGCATAAGCCAGGCGGGGGCGTTTGCCGGTGCCATAGCCTGCCAATTGCGAGGTTGCAGAGGCCAGCTGCAGTGGTGTGGTCAAATTAAAGCCCTGGCCGATGCCGGTGATCAGAGTTTCGCCGGGATACCAGGATTCATTTTTAGTGCGGCGCTTCCATTCACGCGAGGGCATCAGACCGGGCAGTTCGCCGCCAATATCAATGTTGGTACGTTTGCCCAGACCAAAATGACTCATGTATTCGTACAGGCGATCTATACCCAGATCCAGAGCCAGATCGTAGAAGTACACGTCACACGATTCGACGATGGCCAGATTCAGATTGGTGTGACCGTGGCCTTCTTTTTTCCAGTCACGATAGCGGTGGTCGTCGTTTTTGAGGCTGTACCAGCCGTAGCAATCGATCGCCTGTTCGGGTTTGCTTAAGCCGTATTCCAGGCCCGCCAGGCCAACCATGGGTTTGATGGTGGAGCCTGGTGGGTAGCGGCCGCGGATGGCGCGGTTAAATAATGGCTGGTCGGGTGAGCCACTAAGCTCGGCATAGGTCTTGGAATCGATACCGTTGACGAACAGGTTGGGGTCGTAATTGGGCATGCTGGCCAAGGCAACGACACCGCCGGTTTTGATATCGATAGCGACAACCGCACCACGCTCAGCACCCAGGGCATTTTCGGCAGACAGTTGGGTGGCCGCGTCCAGATTGAGGATTAAGTTATTGCCGGGTTGGGGTGGTGTTTCTTCCAAAATGCGCAAAATGCGCCCCCGGGCGTTGGTTTCTACTTTCTTGTAGCCCACCTTGCCGTGGAGTTCGGTTTCGTAAAAACTTTCAACCCCGGTTTTGCCGATGTGGGTGCTGCCGTTGTATTCGGCCTGATCCAGTGTGGCCATTTCGTCTTCGCTGATGCGGCCCACGTAACCCACGGCCTGAACGCCCAGTGGGCCAAACGGGTAATAACGGGTCAGACGTGCCTGAATTTCCACGCCAGGGAATAAGTGGCTGCGCGAAGCAAACTTGGCGGTTTCTTCCTCGGTGAGGCGGAAACGCAGTGGCACCGGTTTGAAGCGTGATGTTTGTCTGCGCGCCTTGTGGAATTTTTCGAGATCACGTGGGGTGATTTCGATCAGTTTGCCAAGTCGGCGCAAAACATCGTCCATGTCCTCGATATGGGCGGGCGTGATTTCCAGGGTGAACGATGGAATGTTTTCCGCCATCAGCACGCCGCTGCGGTCATAAATCAGGCCCCGCGTGGGCGGCATGGGAACGAGCGCAACGCGGTTGTTTTGCGACAGGGTGCTGAAGTGTTCGAATTTGACGATTTGCAGGTACACCATCCGGACGATCAAAGCCAGCAGCAGTATGAACGTAATGACAGCGGCAGTGATGATACGGTTGGAAAACAGCGAGGTTTCTTGAATATGATCGCGTAAAATGTCCTTGGCCATGGATTATCGCATCGCCTCAGGTTACGCCGAATTTGCGCTGGAGATCTCGCATAAGCATGTAGGTCCAAGGCCAGATGAGTGCGCTGGTGAACGAGGGCATCCAGTACAGCCAGGAATTGGGCGATTGGCCAATGATGCCAAGAACCCAAACCACCAGCAGTTGCGCCAGTGCCACCAGGGTGAATACGCTCAGGGCCTGTTGCCAAAGAGGGTAAACGCGAATCTGTTGATGCAGTTTAACGGCGAGGAAGGCGACGATGGCAAAGGCCAGAGCGTGCTGCCCCAGCAAGGTGCCGACCATGATGTCAGTGATGAAACCAACGATCCAGCCCACGCTGATATTGACTGAGTTCGGTAGCGCTATGCACCAATAGACAAGCACCATCAGCACGAAAGCCGGGCGAAACGAGCCAGCCCAGTGTGGTAATGGGATCAGGCTCAACGCGAACGCAGCGATGAACGTCAGGGTGATAATGCCGATGTGGCTTTGGCGGTGGATCATGGCGCAACGTCCTCGTCGATCGACGATTGTGTCCACACCAGCAGGACTTCACGACTGCGATCAAGTTGCGCCAATGGCTCGGCTTGAACTCGGGCATAAGGCTGGGTGGGGTCTTGCTCAAAACGGGTTATTTTGGCTACCGGGTAACCTTTGGGATAAATTCCGCCCAAACCGGAAGTGACAACGAGGTCGCCCTCGCGGATGTCGGCGTTGTTAGGGATGTATTGCAGATCCAGCGAACCCAGACTGCCCGTGCCTGTGGCAATAGAGCGCAAGCCTGTGCGGTTGAATTGCACGGGAAGCGCATGGTTGGGGTCGGTAATCAGCATGACTGAAGTCGTTAACGGCGTGATCGCGACGGTTTGACCGAAGACGCCGTAGGCATCAATAACGGGCTGTCCCAGATAAACTTCGTGGCGTTGACCCTTGTTGATAAGAACTTTGTGGCTGAAGGGGTCAAAATCCAGCGCAAACAGTTCGGCAGCAAGCACACGATCGGGAACACGCTTGGATGCCTCCAGCAGTTCGCGCAGGCGAAGATTTTCCAGTTCCAGCGAAACGTATTTCTGCATCTGAGCCTGCAGAAATTCGTTTTTGGTTTTTAGCAGGGCATTGTTTTCCAGCAGCGTTTCGCGGGACGACATGTTTTCGCCCACCCAACTGCCAGCGCTGAACGGCAGATCTACTGCGTATTCCAGGGGATAGAGGAATATCGACAAGGTCGACCTGACCACATCCAGATAATGTTGCTTATGATCCGCGACCATCAGGCCAACGGACAATGTTGCCAACATTAGGAGTCGGGGCAGGGTCGCCTTGCCGTAGACGAACAGCGGTTTAATGGCCGATCTCCTGGATTATTCGACAGTGAAGATTTCGCCGCCGTGCTCATCAATGAGCTCCATGGCGCGACCGCCGCCACGAGCCACACAGGTCAGTGGGTCTTCGGCAACGATAACCGGCAGACCGGTTTCTTCCATCAACAGTCTGTCCAGGTCGCGCAGCAGAGCGCCGCCGCCGGTGAGCACCATGCCGCGTTCAGCAACGTCAGAACCCAGTTCTGGTGGTGTTTGTTCCAGCGCGGATTTAACGGCGGCAACGATACCGGCCAGTGGCTCTTGCAAAGCTTCCAGAATTTCGTTGCTGTTCAGGGTGAAGCTGCGAGGCACACCTTCCGCCAGGTTACGACCACGGACTTCGATTTCGCGAACTTCGTCAGCAGGATAGGCGGTGCCGATCTCCTGTTTGATCTTTTCGGCGGTAGCGTCACCGATCAGGGTGCCGTAGTTGCGACGCACATAGCTAATGATGGCTTCGTCGAAACGGTCGCCACCGATACGCACCGAGGCGGAATAAACGATACCGTTAAGTGACATAACCGCAACCTCGGTGGTACCGCCACCGATGTCCACGACCATCGAGCCGCTGGCTTCGCCGATCGGCATGCCAGCCCCGATGGCGGCAGCCATGGGCTCTTCAATCAGGAACACTTCGCGGGCGCCCGCGCCAGCAGCGGATTCCTTGATCGCGCGGCGCTCTACCTGGGTGGAGCCACAGGGAACGCAGACCAGTACGCGCGGACTGGGGCGGAAAAAGCGTGATTCATGCACCTTATATATGAAGTGCTGCAGCATTTTTTCGGTGACGGTGAAGTCAGCAATAACCCCATCTTTTAGAGGGCGGATGGCGGTGATGTTGCCTGGCGTACGGCCCAGCATGCGTTTGGCCTCCAGGCCAACCGCCGCGATGCTCTTGGGACCGCCGGGTCCACGGTCCTGGCGGATGGCTACCACAGACGGTTCCGCCAGCACGATGCCTTTGCCACGAACATAGATGAGAGTATTGGCCGTACCCAAGTCTATGGATAGGTCGTTGGAAAAAACGCCGCGTAAACTTCCAAACATGTGATTTCTGTCCTATAAAATTGTTGCGTAATCTACCAATGGGAAAGGCTTTGGGCAAGCAGCCAACTGTGGTAAGGTTCTCATCCTGTTTTTAACCCCCAAAAGTGGAGCAAGCCATGTCTCTGGAAAAAGCTGATGTCGAAAAAATCGCTCATCTTGCGCGTCTGTCCCTGGATGAAAAAGACATTCCTGCTTACGCCGAAAACCTTTCTAATATTCTTAATCTCGTTGAACAAATGAACAGTATCGATACCTCGGGTGTGGCTCCGATGGCTCATCCTCTGGATGCTGTACAGCGCTTGCGCTCCGATGAGGTTACTGAGATTGATCAACGCGATCACTTTCAAAAATTTGCGCCTGCCGTGGAAAACGGACTTTACCTGGTGCCCAAAGTTATCGAGTGATAACACATTAAACTTGAACGGGTTATTATTCCTGTTCATCAGTATAACAACATTATGCAGAAACTGTTCCCGTCGTGTATAAAAATATTGACGGCTAAATGAGAGTTCCCATGTTCGACAAGACCATTGCAGAATTATCCAAGGAGTTGCGTGCCAAAACGCTCTCCAGTACCGAATTGACTCAGGCTTACTTGCAACGCATCCATCAGCTGAATGCCCAGACAAACAGCTACGTTACCATTTGTGATGACATTGCTTTGGCGCAGGCCAGTGCTGCTGACAAAATAATAGCTTCAGGCAAAGGCGGAATTTTGACGGGTGTGCCTATCGCCCACAAAGACATTTTCTGCACAAATGGTGTACGCACCGCCTGTGGTTCGAAGATGCTGGACAGTTTTATTGCACCGTACAACGCGACTGTGGTCGATAAAATGGCGGATGCCGGCATGGTTATGTTGGGTAAAACCAACATGGACGAATTTGCCATGGGCTCGTCCAATGAAACCAGTTTTTATGGTCCAGTAAAAAATCCCTGGGATTTACAGCGCGTACCCGGTGGCTCTTCTGGCGGTTCGGCGGCGGCGGTTGCTGCGGGCCTGGCGCCGGCCGCGAGCGGTACTGACACGGGTGGCTCGATTCGTCAGCCTGCATCATTGTGTGGAATTACCGGTATCAAACCTACTTATGGCCGTGTTTCGCGTTACGGCATGATTGCGTTTGCTTCCAGCCTGGACCAGGCAGGGCCGATGACGCGTAGCGCAGAAGATGCCGCACTATTACTGGGGGCAATGGCGGGGTTTGATCCCAAGGATTCGACCAGTGTGGATCAGCCGGTGCCTGACTACACCGCAACGCTGAATAACGATCTGCGTGGCTTGAAAATCGGTTTGCCTAAAGAATATTTTGAAGCCGGCCTGAATGCTGACGTGGCAAAAGTGGTTGAAGCCGCAATAGCCGAATACAAAAAACTGGGCGCAGAAGTAGTCGAGATCAGTCTGCCCAATTCCAAATTGTCGGTGCCTGTTTACTATGTGGTTGCGCCAGCGGAATGTTCTTCAAACCTGTCGCGCATGGACGGTGTGCGTTTTGGTTATCGCTGCGAAAATCCCAAAGATCTGGAAGATTTGTACAAGCGTTCGCGTGGCGAAGGTTTTGGTCACGAGGTGAAACGCCGCATCATGGTGGGAACCTATGCGCTGTCGTCGGGTTACTACGATGCATATTACCTGCAAGCACAAAAACTGCGTCGTTTGATCAGCGATGATTTCAAAAAAGCCTTTGAAAAAGTTGACGTGATCATGGGGCCCGCTGCGCCGAGTACAGCTTTCAAACTGGGTGAGAAAAACAGCGACCCAGTGAGTATGTACCTCGAAGATATTTACACCATCGCGGTGAACTTGGCGGGTCTGCCAGGCATGTCCATTCCTGCCGGTTTTGCCGGTCAATTGCCTGTGGGATTGCAGATTGTTGGTAATTATTTCGCTGAAGCAAAACTGTTGAATGTTGCGCATAAATTCCAGCAGGCAACTGACTGGCACAAGCGCACTCCGTTTGCTTAATTGACGCGACGAATAAACGAGGTTGATAAAAATATGGAATGGGAAGTTGTCATTGGATTAGAAATCCACGCCCAGTTGGCGACCAAGAGCAAGATTTTCTCTGGGGCCTCTACCGCCTATGGCGCGATGCCGAACACTCAGGCCTGTGCTGTTGATTTGGGTTTGCCGGGTGTATTGCCGGTGTTGAACAAAGAAGCCGTCAAAATGGCGGTGAAATTCGGTTTGGCCAACAATTGCGAAATTACCCGTCGCTCGGTGTTTGCGCGTAAAAATTATTTTTACCCGGACTTGCCCAAAGGTTATCAGATCTCACAATTTGAATTACCTGTCGTGGGCAAAGGTAGTATTGATATTGAGCTGGATGATGGCGTGGTTAAAACCGTAGGCATTACTCGCGCGCATCTGGAAGAAGATGCGGGTAAATCGCTGCACGAAGATTTTCAGGGCATGACCGGTATCGATTTGAATCGTGCTGGCACGCCGCTGCTGGAAATCGTTTCCGAGCCGGATTTGCGCAGCGCCAAAGAAGCTGTTGCCTACATGAAAAAAATCCATAGCCTGGTGCGTTATCTGGAAGTGTGCGACGGCAACATGCAGGAAGGTTCGTTCCGTTGTGATGCCAACGTGTCCGTGCGTCCTAAAGGCCAGGAGAAATTTGGTACGCGCGCAGAAATCAAAAACCTGAACTCTTTCCGTTTCGTCGAGCGGGCGATTAACTACGAAGTGGATCGCCAGATTGCGCTGATTGAAAGCGGCGGCAAAGTGGTGCAAGAAACTCGCTTGTACGATGCAGACAAGGGTGAAACGCGTTCCATGCGTTCCAAAGAAGAAGCGATGGACTATCGTTACTTCCCTGATCCAGATTTGTTGCCGCTGGTGCTGGATGACGACTTTATCAGTGCTGTGCGCAAAACATTGCCCGAGTTGCCAGATGAGAAGAAAGCGCGCTTCATGAGCGAGTTTGGTTTGAGTGCCTACGATGCGGGCGTGCTGACCGCGAGTCGGGAAATTGCTGACTATTACGAAGCAACAATCAAGGCGGCTGGTGGTGAGCCCAAGCTGTGTGCCAACTGGGTAATGGGTGATTTCTCTGGTTTCCTGAACAAGGAAGGCAAGGAAATTCCAGATGCGCCAGTCAGCGCGCAAATGCTGGGTGGCATGATCAAGCGCATTGCGGACAATACCATCTCCGGCAAAATTGCCAAGACTGTGTTTGAGGCGATGTGGAATGGCGAAGGTGATGCAGATCAAATTATTGATGCT
>Ga0224510_10000152_pt1 | contig 57957 bp, 57 predicted proteins | sample SF_May12_sed_USG_FD_170161 | JGI IMG/M metagenome (GOLD analysis project Ga0224510, IMG submission 170161) | Sediment microbial communities from San Francisco Bay, California, United States - SF_May12_sed_USGS_4_1 | ecosystem: Environmental > Aquatic > Marine > Sediment | place: USA: California... | reverse complement strand
AGCGAGCGAACTGGCAGACAGTCGAGCGGTATGTGCAGCGGCAAGGACAACCCCGCGATGATCTCCGGCAGCTCCACATGTTTTAGTTCTGTGATACCCCGCAGCTTGCTGCGGGGAGCTTCATTCTCGACATAGGCCGTTGCATCGTGCCGCTGCTTGGTTCAGCGTTGGGTGGGGCATCGGCGGAGGCGCTTCGTGAACTCGCTCGGGTCTATGATCCAACCGCAGATGACTCTCGTATCAGTGCCGAGGTATTTCTCTTCCATAAGTATCTCCTGATGCAGGCCTGTGTAGGTGTCTTTCCAGAAGCACACGTTGATCACGTGGTGGGTGGGTTGTTCGCGGCGCTCAATGAACGCGCCAGTGGGCTGGAACTTGGTCCAGACCGGCAGCAGGCGATGGAAGCGGTGTGGCAGCAGCGGGCGGGGCAATTCGATCAGCCCTTTTCACAAGACCGAGTTCTATTTCTTGATGAAGGGGCTGGGCCGGCCTATTGGAAGGAGACGATCGGCCGGTTCTATCAGAACGTACGAGAGATGGAGTGCCCACCGGATCTCTGGGCCGGGAACGATGGTCCGTCTTACCTGGCCAGCCATTCTGTTACTATCGCCCTCGATCAGATGCTGTCCGCTCTTGGAGAAATTTGTCGGCTGCATTTTCAAGAAGAAACCTAGGGGGTAGGTCATGAATGGTCGATCCGCTCGGTTGATCTACCGCACCACCAGCTTCACCAGCCCCACACAGCCCATATACAGGACGAGCGATCCGACCATCGCCGGCCAGAAGCCAAGGCGCGGGATGCCTAGGATCATCGCGACGACGTAGACGGTCCAGGGCGGGACAAACCACAGCAAGTTCTTGGCGTAGTCAACCGTCGTGGCCCCCCCGCCGCTGCCATAGAGCAAAATGAAGGTGACGCCAGTAATGGCGGGAAACGTGCTGGCCATGGCGGCGGGAAACGACTTGCCCTGCGAGCCAAGATACGTGGAAAAGCTCACGATGCTCCCACCCAAGAGAAAATAGAGCACATACTTACCGAGATCGTTCACCGACTCTCCTCCTTAGCTTCCATGAAACGCTTCCATTGCTTCCCGTTCTAGCGCCTCACCCTCGCTGAGATCGCGCGGCGAAACATATTCTATCCTATCGCCGCTTTGACGGCACTGTACAGGATGATGACCTCAATAGCATGGGCCACAATCGTAATCCAGAGATTGCGTGTTCGCAGCCAGATCAGTCCCCAGATCAACCCATCCCAGAGGGCGATCCAGTGGAGATGCCGGAAAGTATTTACCATGAACGGGTCGAATGTAAATGTCAGCGAACTGACTGCGAGAGCGAAGAGCGCCGGGCGTGGGCGTGAGTCGGTCCCCCGCCAATGCGATTCGAGTTCGGCCAGTCGACCCAAGAGAAAACCGCGAAAGTTCACCTCCACGAACAGCGCAATCCCGCAGATGAGCCACGGCACCATAAGGAGGACTGGAAGTCGGCCATGAGGTGTCTGCTTCAAAAAGGTGATGTCGAAACCCAATGACGGATAGACTGCCAGAATCACGAAGGTATTCAGACTGCCTAAGAACAATCCCGTCAGAACTCCCCACGGCAGGCCGCTCCGTATCTTTTCTTTTTCTAACCCGAGTTGGATCGTGACCTGCGTGGCACGCGTAGCCCAGAGACCAAGTGCGACATAGGCGAGGACTTGCGGCGCGAATTGAACGAGGAGCTGTTCCCTGAAGGAATCTGGCAGACCGTGGTAGCCGAATGTTGCCGCGATGGGGAGCAGCGGCAGTGCTGCTCCCACAGTGATGGTGGGAACTGGAGCCAGCCGATCTGGCCCGGACGCCATGGGCAAGCTACGAGAGCTCGAGGTGATAGCGGTCCAACGTGGTCGCTTTATGCCGTGCGAGATTGGATAGCGACTTGTTGTAATCGACGACGGCCCGTAGTTCGTTCCCCTGAGCCGTGGCCAGGTCTCGTTGGAAATCGAGCACGAAGCGAGTGGTGCTGAGCCCGACCTTCAGTCGTTCCTGCTCCGCTTGCAGCTGTTTTTCGGCCATGATGCGCGCCGAACGGGTGGTCTCGATGCGCTTGAAGTCGGTTTGAACTCGACGCACCGCCTCACGAATGCCGACGATGATTTGTTGGCGCACGTTGGCGAGCGCGACTTCCGCATTCTTGGCCTCCAGCTGGCGCTTGGAATAGGTGCTGACAGCGGCGCGGTTGCCAAGCGGATAACTGAGCACCAGTCCCGCTCCATAGTTGTAGAAGTCGCCGCTAAAGTTCCTGGTAAAGGCTTCGCTGTAGTCGCCGCCGAGTCCGGCGAGTCCGAGGGTGCCTTGAAACGACAGCGTCGGCAGCAACTGATTGCGGGCGAATTGCTTGTTGAGTTCACCGGACTCGATCTGTTTTTTGGCCTGAGTGATTTCTGGACGCTGTTCGATCGCGATGTCGATGGCCTCCTGGAGGCTGAGGGGCTCCAGGACCGTGACAGGGGCATCGGCGGGTGTCAGCCGCACGTCTTGACGCAACTCTTCCTCGCCCGGATTCAAGAGACGCCGTAATTGATCTTCTTGGTCATGAATGGCTTTCTCCGCCACCAACACCTGCTCTACCCTGGATGCCATCGCGGCTTCGGCTTGGAGTACGTCGACGATCGACATGATTCCCGCTTTCGCCTTGGCGCGGTTTGTGGCTAAGAGTTCTTCGGCGGCTTTCAAGGCAGCCTGTGCGACTTTCAAGTTTTCGTTCGCAAACACCAGCTCCCAATAGGTTTGTTCCACAGTGGAGACAACGGTCATCACACGATCTCGAAACACATGCTGCTCGACCTCGGCATTGTTTTGAGCGACCTTGATGAAGGTCTTGTTGATCGCGATCCCGGCGTTTCTGAGTAATGGCTGCGTGAATGTGAATGCCAAGCCGCCCGTCCACGAGGGGTTGAACAAGAATCCCGTGGCGACATCTTGATTCACGCTGTTTCGAGCCGGGCTATAGTTCACGTCGAAATTACCGCCGGTGATGAGGTTGGTCGAAGCATCGACGGTCACGGAATGGTTACGTTGGTCAAAAATTCTAATCTGATTCAGGTTGACTCCGGTTCCTCCGAACACGGGTCGATTGAGCGGGTTCACCGTTCGGTTATATTGACCGTTGATGCTTAGGTTCGGGTCGAATTTTGATTGTTCAACAATAATGTCAGCCAACCGGCTTTCTTTGTTGTGGCGGCTAATACTGATATCGAGATTGTGCTGGAGTGCGCGGACCGCGGCATCCGCCAGTGAGACAGTTTCACGCCGTTCCACCGGAATCGGTTGTGTGGCATCCAGGCCCCAGCTTGCGGACTGGGATGAGAGCCATCCCAAGCCGGCGAGCAGCAGGACTACCAGCCGGTGGGGGCGGGTTGAGGAGTTGCCAATCATACATCCCTCCTTGATCGACGATCTAAACAAGAACATACTATAATGTGTCCTGTGGTCTCTGTCATGAACATAAATGCTCGTCTCATCCAACAAGCAGGCAACCGCTTGCGACGCGTGAGCGTCATAGGTGGTTTGCTGGGTGTGCTGGCGGTTGTGGCGCCCTATGCCGACGAGGCCGCCCTCGCGCAGAGTACCGCGGGCGCATCGAGCGTCCGGTCATTTGGTGGAGGAGTCTCTCCGCTGTTTAAGTTTGGCGGCGGCAGTCTGTACATCGATAACCAAGGAACGCAAGGGTTCCTCTACGCACCGGCGCCCAACTTCCAGTCCTTTAACTTTCGCAATCCGACAACTGGTCAGGCGTGGAGTGGAGCGATGATGACCTTCGGACCACAGCTGTCCATTGGGCTTATCCAAGGTGCAAATCAGGTAGGTAGCCCCACCGTCCTTCCTGGGCCGCCACGCGAAACCGCTCCGTTGCCTCCGATCGAGTCTGGGTTACTCGACGAGATGCCGTAGGTGTGTGTGCTGGTTGCTCCTGCGTTGTTGTATTTCCTGCGGCATCATCAAGCGTCAATTGCAATGGGCGGATTGACCGATGTTTCTGAATCTATCTTCTTGGCCCTTGAAGATCACTGCCGGTCGTTTGTGAAACGATGTGCAGCCGTTTATGGCCCGTAGGCCAGCTGCCAGGTCATGGCCAGCACGTACCGAGCGGTGGCTGTTAAGACTCCTGACTCGATGGTCTCGGCGGTATCCGTTGGTTGGTGAAAGTGTGAATGCACCCCGCCACTCACCACCGTGACGGTCGGTACGCCAGCTTCTTTGAACGGCACATGGTCACCGCCGGGGAAGAATCCATAGAGATCCAGTGTGTCGTGAATGCCCGCGGCTTCCCCTGCCGCGAGAGGGACGTCCTTCTCTAACCCTGTCACGCCGACAGTGAGTCGTCCATTGCCGACGCCTGCATGGTCGATGTTGATCATGGCCCTCGTGGTATTGAGGGGAATGATCGGCCGAGAGGTATAGAGGCGTGAGCCGAGTAGGTCGCGCTCCTCACCACTAAATGAGATGAAGAGGATTGTTTGGGAGGGACGCACGTCAATCTTAGTGAGTGTCCGCGCCACCTCCAAGATGACTGCCGTTCCAGAGGCATTGTCATCCGCGCCGGGGAACAGCATCCCTCCCGGACGACCGAAGTGATCGCGATGGGCTCCGATAATGATGGTCTCGGTTCCTGTTCCAGGGATCATCCCCAGCACATTGACCAGGAGGCCGTCCTCTGTGGCAGTCTCCCAATGAAGCGAGGCCAATCGGTGGGTGCGTGTGGCCTGTGATGAGGCCGCATGGTTCAGTCGTTCCTGAAGCGTGCGAAGGCGATCGGGAGCGGCTCCGTTCAATTCGGTGAGAAGGTCTTGGGCGAGTGCCGTGCTGATCCAGGCGCCGGGAATGGCTTGATCAGACGGCAACTGTCCGTAAAAGGCGCTGGGGTTACCAGTCACGCCTCGGCGGATCTCATAGGGGTGGAGCAGAGGACCGGTCGCCGTTAAATAGCCGACCGCTCCATGTTCCCGGGCAAGCCGAACTTTGTCGGCATGGCTGACGGGACGTGGATAATGCTCCGGCTTGCCCCGCAGGAACAGCACGATGCAATTGTTCACGTCGACTCCGGCATAGTCGTCAATGCCGTGCGTTGTATCGACAATGCCATATCCGACGAACACGATTGGGGCTTGGATGTCAGCCGATGGCGCATCAAAGATCGGGAGATAGTCTGAGCCAAGGTTTCTGGTGGCGAGCTGATCGGCGGTACCGACTCGCAACGCCGGATCTGGCGCCATGAGGGGAGTGGGTATTACGGCTGTCATGGCGCCTGATGATGTGCCGTCTTTTCCGCTTGGGAAAGAGAGTGTGCGTGAGCTATTGTGAATGAGCGGCAGACTCAGGCCTGCCGAGCGAAACTCTTGCGCCACCCACTGTGCCGACCGCAGGTCGTCAGCCGTGCCACTTTGCCTTCCATTGAATGCTGGTCCGCTGAGGGTTCGGATATCTGCGAGCATCCGATCTGCCGAGAGCGATTCGATGGCAGCCTCAAGAGTCGACATCGATAATTGAGCCAGACTGGACGGAGGCTGCACTCCCAGCGCCAGCACGGTGCAGGCCAGGGCCCAAGCGTGCCAGGCATGCGTGAAAGGACAGACACGTTTCGATGGCGAGCGTCTGATCATAATCAGGCCATTACGTTTATGTGGCCGATCATAGCACAGTGGGCAACGCCGCTTGCAGAGCGGCATTGAGCCCAGGTAGTATTCGCTGCATCAGCGAGTACGATCGATTCAGTGCTATGTACCTGAGGGACGCGAACGAGCTGGGATAGAGTGAACGCTTCAATCAGTGATGGAGTGGATATGGCAGGCGGTGAATCAGGGAAAGGCTTGTACGATCATTTGTACCGGCGATTTTTCGAGCAACGTGACAGCCATGACGGCTATTCGTTTCAGGAGGCTCCCGGCGGTAGCGCTCCGACTCCGACGGTGAGCTTCAGCCAGAAACTGCGGTGGTGGATCTGGACCCGGGGTCAACGCAGGAAGAAGATACTGGCCGAGCGGGACCGGCTGCAGCGCGAGATTCTCCAAATCAAGAACACGGGAAAATCGAAGTAATGAGGATGCTGTCGGTGTGTGAGCCAACTCGACCGTGTGTCGTTATGAAACGAACTTCCAGGACAATCTGTGTTTCCCTTGTCACGGGCCTTAGTCTGATGCTGGGCTCTATCTCGGCGTACGCAATTCAGAATGAAACACACGAGGAAAAAACTGCCAATCTCAAAAAACAGGCGGTGGGGGGGCTTTTCCAAAAGTGGACGTTCGACCAGGATGTCCCCAACGGTCAGCCCACCAGCTTCGTTAAGGCGATTTCCACTGACGAACCGCTTGCGGAGTGGGTGGTCCAGGCTCATGCGACGGCACCTTCTCCGCCGCAAGGGGTCACTGGCTCCTCAACCTGTACCCAGAATTGTTACCAGCTTCTATTGGCTGAGGGAATGCAGTATGAATATCCTGACCTGAGCGTTCGATTTCATATGCCGGAAGGGGCCGTTGGATCAGGGGGGCTTGTCTTGGGGGTGCGTGATGCAAGGAATTTTTATACGGCGATCGTCGACCCTTTCGCTCGACAAGCCCGATTTGTTCGGCTCTCTGACGGACTTGCAACGGTTCTCGGTCAGGCACCGGTCATTCTGAAACCGGTTGAGTGGCATTCACTCAGGGTGCAGCGGAATACCATTATCAGCAAGGATTTTATCGAAGTATTTGTGGATGGAACGCTCATCCTCTCTATCGAAGACCAAGTATTGGGGTTGGGGCAGGTTGGGTTAGCCGTTGCTGGAACATCGACGATGTGGTTCGATAGCTTTCATGCCGTTCCTCTCTTCTCCCACCGACCGTTTTCCGCGCCGCCAGCCTATTAGCCTGGGCTCACTAGTGAGCCAGTTTGGCCTCAACCTTGCATTTTCTTATCTGCTTGGAGTAGCATGAACTGACCGGTGTGCTAAGGGCCTGGCAAAACCGGCGCGGAAAGTGACAAGGCCTGAATAGATGTTGTATTTGGGCCAGTCCGGGAATCTGATCGGAAGCCAGAGCTAAGTCGCCGCTGTGTTGACGCCTTCGGCCCATTCCTTCCTCGTTGCTTTCTCGAGTCCAAGACAACATCATTGTGTCAAAGGAGGAGTCCGATGGGTGCGAAGATTTATGTTGGTGGATTACCGTATTCAACAACCGAGCAACAGCTAAGCGATCTGTTTGCAGCGCATGGGGCGGTTGCCTCGGCGCGGATTATTACGGATAAGTTCACTGGGCAGTCTCGTGGGTTTGGGTTTGTGGAAATGTCGTCCGATGCTGAAGCACAAGCGGCGGTTGCCGCGTTGAACGGCACACCCCTCGGTGGCCGGACGTTAACGGTGAATGAAGCGCGTCCTCAGGAGCCCCGTTCAGGTGGAGGTGGTGGGCGTGGAGGATTCGGAGGCGGTCGCGGGTAACGTCAGATTTGTTCTGCTGCGATAAGGGCTGCCGGAAATTCCGGCAGCCCTTTTTACTTTTGGGCTTGGAACGTCCCCAGTCATTGGTGTGTATCTGGATGTCCGTTCACATGGTTTTACCGGGGGGATCGTGCCGCCCTTTAAGCTAGAGGCTCCCTTTAAAGCCTGCGGGGATCAGCCGCAAGCCATCGCCAGGCTGACCGCTGGAGTGCAGTCCGGGAAAAGACACCTCGTCTTGCTCGGAGTGACGGGGTCTGGCAAGACCTTCACGATGGCCAATCTCATCGAGCGTGTTCAGAAGCCGACGCTTGTGCTGGTCCACAATAAGACGTTGGCCGGTCAACTCTATCAGGAGTTCAAACAGTTTTTCCCTCAGAATGCCGTCGAGTACTTCGTGAGCTATTACGACTACTATCAACCGGAAGCGTATATTCCGCAGAGTGACACGTATATCGCGAAGGATGCCTCTATCAACGATGCGATTGATCAGATGCGCCACTCCGCCACGACTGAACTGTTACAACGAAACGACGTGCTGATCGTGTCCTCGGTGTCCTGTATCTATGGGCTTGGGTCACCGGAGGTCTACCATGACATGCTGATTTATTTGGAGGAAGGCGTCGAGACGAGGCGAGAAAAGATCTTATCGAAACTGGTGGAGATTCAATACGAGCGCAATGATGCGGATTTTCATCGAGGGACGTTCCGGGCGCGGGGAGACGTGATCGAGATTTTTCCTGCTTCGTCTGAGGCGAAGTCGGTGCGCATCGAGCTGTTCGGCGATGTTGTGGACGCGATTCATGAAATCGATCCACTCACCGGGAAATCGCTGGGTAAGCTCCCCAAGATCGCGATCTATCCGAACACCCATTACCTCATTGCCCCTGATCGCTATGAGCGGGCCATTACCGGCATTGAGGAAGAACTCGATGAACGCGTGACGTATTTTAGGAAGGCGGGACGCCTGCTGGAAGCTCAACGCATCGAGCAGCGTACTAAATTCGATCTGGAGATGATTCGAGCCATGGGCTATTGCCATGGGATCGAGAATTACTCACGCCATCTCAGCGGGCGAAAGTCGGGTGAGCCGCCTCCCACATTATTGGATTATTTTCCGAAGGATTTCCTGTTGATCGTCGATGAGTCCCACGCGATGGTTCCACAGGTCGGTGGGATGTATGAGGGAGATTACTCCAGGAAACGGACGTTGGTGGAGTATGGATTTCGATTGCCGTCGGCGGTTGACAACCGCCCGTTGAAGTTTTCCGAGTTCGAGGGCTGTCTCAATCAGGTGGTCTATGTGTCCGCAACACCAGGGACCTATGAACTGGAGCATGCTGGCCCTGATGTGGTTGAGCAGATCGTTCGTCCGACCGGGTTGATGGATCCGCGAATCGAGGTCGTGCCAGCCAAGGGCCAGGTGGACCATCTCCTCGGCCAGGTCCGTGCGGAGGTTGCGAAGGGCGCCAGGGTTCTCGTGACGACCTTGACGAAGCGGATGGCGGAAGATCTGACTGAGTATTACCATGACTTGGGGGTCAAAGTTCGCTATTTGCATTCCGATATTAAGACACTTGAACGCGCCGAGATCATCCGCGACCTCCGGTGTGGGATGTTTGACGTGCTGGTAGGGATCAATCTTCTACGCGAAGGGCTTGATCTTCCCGAAGTGAGCCTGGTCGCGATTCTTGATGCCGATAAAGAAGGGTACCTGCGCTCGTACCGCTCATTAATTCAAACGGCGGGGAGAGCCGCACGCCACCTCGAAGGACGGGTGATTTTTTACGGAGATGTTGTGACGAACTCGATGAAACAGGCGATCGAGGAAACGAACCGACGCCGTGAGATTCAAGCCGAGTACAACCGAGTGCACGGCATTACCCCGGTCGGTATTACGAAGAGTATTCCTTCCCTTGAGTATGCAGTGGCCGACATGGACTATGTTCGGTTGGACCTCGCAGCGGAATCACTCGAACAGTACGGAGGTTCGGAATCAACGGATCAGCTTATCGAACGCCTGGAGTCAGAGATGAAAGCTGCCGCCAAAGAGCTGGCCTTTGAGCGAGCCGCAGAACTGCGCAATCACATTCGGTCGCTCCGACTGCAAGCGTTGAACGCGAAGTCCTAGAAAGGGGCACAAGCGGACCTTCATCCACGGAAGCGTTAGGCAGTTCGTCGAAAAGCTTGTGTGTTCACGTGCTCGCCCTGGCGCGCCAAGACTCGCGCTGTACCGAGCAAAGCCATCGTGAGGTTCACCAGACGAGAACGAAACCGATGGGCTGTTTCGGCTGCTAGACGTGTTTGTAGAGGTAGATTCCGATGAACATGCCAAGAATGCTCAGGATGTTGACTTTAATATTGAATCCTAAGACTAGTTTGATCAGGACAAGGTCAATGGTGAGCGGGGGGCTGATCCCAGGATTAAAGTTCGTCGCAAAAATGTTTTGGATGGTGCCTTGAGGTGCCATAACGTGGAGAATTTCCCCAAGTATTCCACCAAGGAGTCCCCCAATCAGCACGAAGATGATCAAAACCCAGGGCGACTTTCTCACGCGGCTACTCTTCTTTCCTTATGAGTTTCCGTACGTATGCTATTCAGTGGCTGAAGGGCACCATATCCGAAGGTTTTCGGCATGTCAATAAAACTACTGACTTGGGGATGACCTTGACTTGCCCTGCCTGGTCCGATACACTCCCCGATGCTCTTTTTCCAGGATTTTCGAGGCGATCGGATGTCTGGTGCAAGGCTTCGATGGCCTCTTTCTTTGTGGTGATATGGTGTCATGCTTGATGCGTTGAGCGATAAGTTTGAGAAAATTCTGAAGAAGCTCCGAGGGCAGGGTGTGCTCACGGAGCAGAACATCACAGAAGCGCTGAAAGATGTGCGGTTTGCGCTTCTTGAAGCAGACGTCAATTTCAAGATCGTCAAAGAATTCATCGATCGCGTCCGTCAAAAGGCCGTTGGCCAGGAAGTCCTGCAGAGTCTGACTCCCGGACATCAGGTCGTCAAAGTCGTCTGGGATGAACTCAGGGCGATGATGGGGCATGAGCGGGCGGGACTTGCCCTGAGCTCGATGCCTCCGACCATCCTGATGATGGTTGGATTACAAGGAGCCGGAAAGACGACGGCCAGTGGCAAGCTTGCGCGTCTATTCAAGAATCAAGGCAAGCGAGTACTCTTGGTTGCAGCCGACCCGCGTCGCCCTGCGGCGGGTGAGCAACTGAGTGCTCTTGGTCGGGATCTCGGAGTGGAGGTGCACCGCGCGGATCACATTCAGGCTTCTCAGATGGATGTGGTGCGGATCTGCCGTGCGGGGGTCGAGCGGGGGCGCGATCAGGGTTTTGATCTGATCATCTTGGATACCGGCGGTCGGCTGCATATCGACAACGAGCTCATGGACGAACTGGTTGCCGTGAAAACAGCGGTGTCCCCTCATGAGGTGTTGTTGGTTGCCGACGCGATGACGGGGCAAGATGCGGTGACCATGGCCGGCCAGTTTGATCAGAAGGTCGGGGTGACCGGTGTTATTTTGACCAAGGTTGAAGGGGATGCGCGCGGAGGGGCGGTCTTGTCGATTCGGGCCGCCACCGGCAAGCCCATCAAGTTTCTTGGTGTCGGGGAGAAGCTGGATGCACTGGAGCCGTTTCATCCGGACCGGATGGCTTCCCGTATTCTTGGGATGGGCGACGTGCTCTCGCTCATTGAGAAAGCCCAAGAAAGCATCACTCGGGAGCAGGCGGAGGAAGCGCAGAAGCGGCTCACCAGCAATACCTTCACCCTGGAAGATTTTCGAACTCAGCTCGGCCAGATGAGCCGCATGGGTTCGTTTGAGCAGATTCTTGGCATGCTCCCGGGTGGGCAAAAGCTCAAGCACGCGATGGAAGGCGACAAGCCGGAGCGAGAGATCGGCCGTGTGGTCGCCGTGATTGATTCGATGACCACGCGGGAGCGCCGCGATCATACGATTATCAATGGAAGTCGGAAGAAGCGGATCGCTCGTGGAAGCGGCACGACGGTGCAGGATGTGAATCGTCTGATCAAGCAGTTTTTATCCGCGAAGAAGCTGGCAAAGGCGATGACCGGTGCAGGAGGGCGTCGACAGCTTGCCCAACTCATGCGCTCGATGTGAGGGAACGCAGTCGGCTGTCAGTGAATGGCTTTCAGCTATGGGCTGCAAGCAATGTTTGGAATGAAGAAGCTGACAGCTGTCGGCTCACTTATCTTAAGGAGGACTTTGTGGCTGTACATTTGAGACTGGCTCGAACGGGAAGGCATAAACGACCGATGTATCGGGTGGTAGCCGCCGATTCACGGAAAGCACGTGACGGCCGGTTCTTGGAGATCCTTGGAATTTTTGACCCGTTGAAAGAAGCCGGCCTACCGGAATTGAAGCAGGAACGTGTCCTGTCTTGGTTGCGGCACGGCGCGCAACCTACGGTGACCGTGCGGACGTTGCTGCGTCGGGCAGGAGTCTGGAAGCAGTTTGAGGCTGAAAAAGCCGCGCAGAAAAAAGCCTCTGCAAAGTCCTGATCTCGTGATGGTGAGTCAGCTGGACACCGTGACGGTGGGACTGATTGAGCGGCCATTTGGCGTCAGAGGAGAGGTGAAGGTTCGACCACTGTCCGATGTCCCGGGTCGATTTGAAGGGCTGAGGAGTGTGAGTCTCCTCGCAAGGAACGGACAGACGCTGGAGACCAGCGTCACCCATGTGAGGCGGGCGGGGACTGGATTTATTCTTGGATTGAGCGGTTTAACCACGCCGGAGGCCGCAAGTCTCTGGCGGGGTGGATTTATCCGAACGGTTCGGGGGATCGTGCCTGAGCTTCCGGATGGGCAATACTATGAGTGTGATCTCATCGGTCTTGCTGTTTATACTGAGGAGAGTCAGTTGATCGGTGTGCTGGAAGAGATCTTGGACGTGCCGGGGAATCCGCTGTTTGTTGTTCGCCAAGGAGCCAAAGAGATCTTGATCCCTGCCGCGAAAGAATTGGTGAGCGCCGTCGACGTGGCAGCTGGCACAATGACCGTCCGGCTGATCGACGGATTGGGTGAGTAGCATGTTGCGGTTCGACGTGCTGACATTGTTCCCGGGCATGTTCGCTCCGGTCTTGACTCACAGCATACTCAAACGAGGGCAAGACAAGGGGCTGCTTACCGTGAAGGTGCATAATTTGCGAGACTTTACGGCGGATCGCCACAAAGTGGTCGATGATATGCCGTATGGAGGCGGGGCCGGCATGGTCATGAAGGCCGAGCCGATTCTTCTTGCGGTTGCCGCGATCCGAGATGAAGCGCAGGCGAGCGGTGAAGACATTCGGATGATGTTTCCATCTCCTCATGGGCGGCCATTTACGCAAGGCTATGCGCAGCAGTTGGCGGGTGAGCGCCGCCGAATCGTCATCCTGTGCGGGCATTATGAGGGAGTGGATGAGCGTGTCCGTATGACCGTTGCTCCGGAGGAAGTTTCACTCGGAGATTATGTGTTGACCGGAGGTGAGTTGCCGGCGCTCGTTTTGATTGATGCAGCAGCCAGACTTGTCCCTGGGGTCTTGGGCGATCCCACTTCTGTCTTGGAAGAGTCGTTTTCTGATTCGTTGCTGGAGTATCCGCAGTATACAAGGCCCGCAGAGATTGGAGGGGTCGGCGTGCCCGACGTCTTGCTCTCGGGCCATCATGAGGCCATTCGGTTGTGGCGTCGAAAAGAAGCATTGCGCAGCACGTATCTGCGTCGCCCCGATCTTCTGCAAGGTCGGGTGTTCACGAGGGAAGATCAACAGTTGTTGGATGAATTGATGAGCGAGGGCCTTTTGACGGCCACGACATCACGTTGGGAGGAGGAGGGTTAAGTCCATGAATCAGTTGGAGCGAATTCAGCGGTCCTTGACGAAGAAATCAGCACCACACTTTGAGATCGGGGATACCGTCAAGGTCCACGTCAAAGTCATCGAAGGCGAAAAAGAGCGTATCCAGGTCTATGAAGGAACTGTGATCGCACGCAAGGGAAGTTTGAATACCGAAACGTTTACGGTCAGAAAAATTTCATACGGAGTGGGGGTCGAACGGATTTTTCCGGTCCATTCTCCAATTGTTTCCAAGGTTGATGTGGTTCGGCAGGGGCGCGTTCGACGTGCGAAGCTGTACTATCTGCGCGGCAAAAAAGGCAAGTTTGCGAAGGTCGAGGAGCGGGAGTTTGTCGGAGAGAGCAAATCCTCGGCACAACCTCCGGCTGCCAAAGCGGAGACCGTGACGGCCTCCTAGCCTTCTCGGAGCACATGTTCCCTCACGACAGGGGCGACGCGTGAGTCGGTGAAGGGATGTCTGATCTGATGGGACCCACCGAAGAGTTCGAGCGGGCGGCCCGGCTGTGTGGGTATCGTCGTATTGCTGGCATTGATGAAGCCGGACGGGGTCCGTTAGCCGGTCCGGTCGTTGCCGCCGCGGTTGTCTTACCGGTCCGCTGTCGGCTCTCGGGGATCAATGATTCTAAGCAGCTATCCGAAGGGGAGCGAGCCCGATTGTATGCCGCGATTCTTGAGCATGTCGTGGGGATGGGAATCGGATCGGCGGACGTCGGTGAGATCGATCGGCTCAATATTCTCGAGGCGACCAAGCTGGCGATGCGGCGAGCCATCGATCAGCTTGCTCCTCCCCCTGATTATCTACTCATTGATGCCGTGACGCTTCCTGGGATCGGAATCCCTGAACGGCCTATCATCAAGGGAGACTCCCTCTCCCTCTCGATTGCGGCAGCCTCCATCATCGCCAAAGTTACGAGGGATCGTCTCATGGCAGAGTACCATGACATGTTTCCTGAATATGATTTTCTCTCGCATAAGGGATATGGCACGAGAGAACACCTGCAACGATTGGCGCGCCATGGCCCCTGCTCCATCCATCGCCAAACATTCAGGCCGGTGCACGAGGCCATCCTCGCCGTGAATCGTGAGTCGTCCCGACGGATGTGCGGCACAGTGCTCGAACAGTAACGGCATGGTTACTTTAGACCCTCGCCATCAGTTTGGCCAAGCCAGTGAAATGCAGGCCGAACAGTTCTTGGTGGCCAAGGGCTATCGCATTCTCGATCGTAACGTACGGACCAGGCTTGGTGAATTGGACCTCGTCGCGGAGGATCATGGTGTCGTGGTCTTCGTTGAAGTGAAGGGCAGGACCACAGACGCCTTCGGCGGGGCTTTGCTGGCAGTGGATCACCGCAAGCGGGTGAAACTGACGAAACTGGCCGCGCAGTATTTAGCCCAACGGCATTGGTCCGATAAGGTCTGCCGATTCGATGTGGTGTTAGTCCAGGGGAGAGCTTCCGACCCGGGGCAGATCGAACATCTCCAGAACGCATTTGACGTTACCGAACACTGAAAGTGTTCGCCTTTACTCGAAGGGGTTTCCATGGATGCCATCATTCAACTCATCCATGTGTCAAAATGGCATGCTCGCAGAGCCGCGTTGTCCGATGTCACCGTTGAGATCGAGAAGGGGGAGTTTGTCCTACTCATGGGCGCGAGTGGGGCCGGGAAGTCGACCCTATTGCGCATGTTGATCGCGGAGGAGCAGCCGGACGAGGGCCAGATTTTCGTTCACGGCAAGAATGTGACCAAGCTCAGAGCATCCGAGATTCCCTATCTTCGACGGAAGGTCGGGGCGGTGTTTCAAGACTTTCGTCTGTTGCCGAAGAAATCCGTCTTCGACAATGTGGCGCTTCCGTTGATTGTCCAAGGGGCCTCCGAGAAAGATATCCACCGTAAAGTCACGGAGGCATTGCGTGCGGTCGATGTTGATCACAAGAATGATCAGTTACCGAGCAGCCTTTCAACGGGAGAGCAACAGCGTGTGTGTATCGCTCGGTCGATTGTCAATGGGCCGGTGGTGCTTCTGGCCGATGAACCAACAGGCAATCTTGATCCAGAACGAACCAGAGAAATTATTGAATTGTTTAAATTGATCAATGCCCGAGGGACGACCGTGGTTGTCGCGACGCACGATCCTCATGTCCTGAAATATGTGAATCGACGGGTGATCACCTTGGTGCAAGGGGTGTTGCTCGCAGAGCGAAGAGCCGGGGAAGGGGTCGGAGGATGAGACGCCTGTTTTATCTCATTCGCGAAGCGTGGGTGAACATGCGGACCAATCGGACGACGACGATCGTCGCGGTTCTCACCACCGCTTTTGCCTTGGCCTGTGTCGGCATCTTTCTGTTGCTCTATGTGAATCTTCGGAACGCAGCGGGGTCGCTCCAGGAAGATGTCAAGGTCATGGTCTATTTGGAGGATCGACTGCCGAGCGAACAGGTGCGAGAACTCGACCGAACACTCAAGACCGATCGTATGGTCGATGGGGTGCTCTTTATTTCAAAAGCACAGGCGTTGGGAGAATTTCGAGTTCAATTTCCCAGTGAGTCGCACTTACTCGAAGGGCTTGGGGAGAACCCGCTCCCGGCGTCGTTCGTTGTGACACTTGCGCCGAGCTTTCGGTCTCCGGACGCCATGAAGGCGTGGGTAGAACGAGTGCAAACAATGGAAGGTGTCGCGAAGGTCGACTATAATCAAGAATGGAGTAGTCTGTTGGCCGGACTGATCGGATACATCGAGCTGGCGGCGATTGGGGTGGGGATCCTCCTTTCCGCGGCTGCCGTGACGATCATTGGAAATACGACCAGACTCGCACTGTTGGCCAGGCAGGAGGAGATCGAAATTCTTCGCTTGATCGGAGCCACACGTACATTCATCCGTATTCCCTATTTTCTCGAAGGAGCCGTACTCGGAGCCTGTGGTAGCGCGCTATCGTTGGGGATTCTCAAGTTCGCGGTTGAACTGTTCCGGCAGCAGATTCAATTGACAGGCCGTTTTAGCGGGATCGAAGGCATGATCTCTTTTTTCCCCCTCTCGGTGTGTCTGGCGCTCGTGATGGCGGGAATGGGGCTTGGCTTTGCCGGGAGCGTGGTGTCGCTTCTACGTGTTGGAGACGGGCGGGCATGAGAGTCTCCTGTGCCATCCTCCTCTGGTGTCTTGGGGTGGGAGGAGGGGTGGCATCTGTGGCGGGTGCGGCGAATGATCCGATCTCTGAGAAAATCGAGCGTGAGAGAAAGACGCTTGAGAAGCTGAAGGGCAAGATTGAGGAAAAACGGAAGCGCGCCGAGGCTGCAGAGAAAAAACGAGAATCGGTATTGCAAGGGCTCCAATCCCTGGATGAGCGACTGGTGCATCATCGACAAGATCATCATGAGATCAGCAAGAAACTGCGACAGAAGGATCGGGAGATCGACGAGATTACGGATCGGCTGGGGGCGATGCGAGCCAGTATTGATGCCCGACGTGAGGCCATTCTTGCCCGACTCCGCGTGCAGTATATGGAAGGGCGTTTTGGGCGTGTGAAGGCCCTCTTAACGGCGGACTCGTACAGCGATTTCCAGCGTCGTGGACAATACCTCTCGGTTGTGTCACACAAGGACTACGAATTATTGGAGACGTTCCGCACCGATATGGGGCGGATGGAGCAGGTTGAGCGTCAGCGCGCCGAGGCCAGAGTCGGACTGGTTGCCTTCAAGCAAACCATCGAGAAAAAGCTGGCCGATATCCGAGTGCTTCAGAGAGAGAAGAAAGTCTATTTAGTGAAGATTACGCACGAAAAGGACTCCTATAATCGCACGGTCGACGAACTGGAACGTTCCGCGTCTCGGGTGGATGGCTTGTTGCATGAGTTAGAAACGCGCCGGCGTACCATGGCCGTGGTCCCTCCCTTGTCTTCACCATCGGCGCATGGAGTTCGAGGTACACTCCCGTGGCCGGCCGATGGAAAAGTCGTGTCGTTCTTCGGGCGCCAGAAACATCCGACGTTCAATACCTACGTGCAGCGCAAGGGCATTGAAATTCGAACGGCAGAGGGAAGCTTAATCCATGCCGTCATGACCGGGAGTGTGGTCTATGCGGACTGGTTGAAAGGCTACGGACTCGTTATAATTCTAGATCATGCCAACGGGTTCTTTTCCTTATACGCGCATGCCTCCAAGATTCTGTCTAAATCGGGCGAGCAGGTTGCCGAAGGTCAACCGATCGGGGAGACTGGGGATACGGGCATGATTGGAGAAAATACTTTATACTTCGAGTTGCGGGAAGGAGCCGAGCCAGTGGATCCCCTCCACTGGTTAGCCAAACGATAAGCGTGGCCTTCATTGGTGTATTCTGATCGGAGGGTCCGACAACTCATGAAAGAAGGGATGTGAAGATTATGGAACAGCAGCCTCGGAAGAAGTCTTGGGTGGTCGTGCCGATGATTGCCCTTGCGCTGCTCGGTGGACTCATCATCGGAAAAGGGTGGGAGCGGACCGGTCATGCGGGTGAAACCTATGAGGAGCTCAAAACCTTCTCCGAAGTCCTGAACCAAGTTCAGAAACATTATGTCGATGAGACGAAACCGAAGGACCTCATTCAAGGGGCCATCCGTGGCATGCTGTCGACGCTCGATCCACACTCAGCCTACATGACTCCGGAGATGTATAAGGAGATGCAGGTTGAAACCAGGGGAGAATTTGGAGGAGTCGGCATTCAAATCGGTGTGAAGGACAACCGGTTGGCCGTCATCGCACCGATCGAAGGCACGCCGGCCCATCGAGCCGGGATTAAGGCCGGTGACTTTATCACGAAGGTCAATGACGACACGACAAAGGACCTGACTTTGATGGATGCGGTCCAGAAGATGCGAGGACCGAAAGGCAGCAAGGTCAATCTCACGATTCAACGAGATGGCACACCGGACCCATTGGTATTCACCCTCGTTCGAGACACCATTAAAATTGAAAGCGTGAAGTCGAAGGTCATCGACAACCTCGGTTATGTTCGGCTCACTCAGTTTCAGGAAGCCACTGGGCGAGATCTCTCCAAGGCGATCAAACAGTTCAAGGAACAGAAGGTCCAAGGAACTATTCTTGACCTGCGAAACAATCCCGGCGGGTTGCTGACCGCGGCCGTCGATGTATCCGAACAATTTCTTCCCAGCGGGAAGTTGGTTGTATATACCAAGAGCCGAGAAGGGAAAAAAGACGAATGGTTCGCCAAAGCCAAGGATCAGTTGGAGGACCTACCAGTCATTGTCCTGGTCAATGAAGGATCCGCGAGTGCATCGGAAATTGTCGCCGGAGCGCTGCAAGATTATGGACGAGGTCTTGTTGTTGGGACCACCTCATTCGGAAAAGGATCGGTGCAGACGATCCTCGCGCTAGGTGACGGTTCTGGGCTTCGTCTCACGACCGCAAAGTACTATACGCCAAAGGGCCGGTCCATTCAGTCGACCGGCATTACGCCGGACATCGTCGTGAAGCTTTCAGCGCCGGTGGTGGCTAAAGCGTCTGAGGGGAAACCTGCTGAAAAGGAGGCAGAGCCAAAGGTGGTCAAGCCACCAACAGGAAAGGAAACCTCACCTCAGAGTGGCAAGTCTCCGGACGAGGGTGGACCGAAGAATGGGACGCCTTCACCGGCATTGTCTGAAGTCGGGGGAGAACCTTCGCTTGAACAGGACGCACAGCTTCAGAAGGCTGTGGAATTGTTGAAGAGTTGGAAGATCTTCAAGGACCTCAAGACGTCCTAAGGTTCTCGCGCATGAATTCGTTCCTGAACGGCCTGGAGTAAACGCTCTTCGGACCCTGAAAAACTCGGCAGGGTCCGAAGCAGGTGCGAGCGGGTGATCTGATCGAGGTCCCCGAGTGTCCGTATGCCGAGGCGGAAATATAAGTAAGTCACGAGCGACTCGGAAAGTCCTGGCAGGCTCGCCCAGCTCTTCACCTCCGCCGGGAGCGGCGTTTTTAGCTCTTCGTAGGCACGGATGGTGCCGATCTCAAGGAACTCTTCGATTTTTTTTGCCAGGTCAGCCCCGATCCCGTCAATCTCTTCAAGCCCCTGGCGCTCAACCAGGGCCGTCACATCTTCATCGATGGCCAGCAGAGCATCCGCAGCCCGACGATAGGCCCGCACCCGATAGGGATTGGCGCGTTGGGCCGAAAGGAGATCGGCCATCGATCGGAAGATAGTGGCGAGTTGCTGGTTGTTCTCTTTCATGTGTAGGACCGTGGAGTTCTATTGTGCGGTTTCCTTGGTCCTTCAGGCAAGAGGCACTTTGTTGACAAGGTGAATTCTACTCTCATAGGATGACAGGCATGCAGGATACCATCCAAATTCATGTCAATGGGCAGGCGCAGACCTGCGACTGTGATGCGACAGTGGCTGATCTCTTGCAGGACCTGGAAATTAGGACCGAGCGGGTGGCGGTCGAGTTGAATCTTGAAATTTTAGATCGTGCGATGTTCGATCAGCGGCTACTGAAAGACGGAGATCGGGTTGAGATCATGAGTTTTATCGGCGGGGGATCATTCTAAGGGGACACTATGGCGGACGATCGGCTGATTATTGCGGGGCGTGAGTTCAAGTCGCGCTTGTGGGTTGGGACGGGCAAATACAAAGACTTTGCCGAGACGAAAAAAGCGATTGAGATGTCCGGCGCCGATGTCGTGACGGTCGCGGTACGTCGAGTGAATATCACCGATCGATCGAAAGAGAATCTGCTCGACTACATCGATCCGAAGAAATATACGATCTTGCCCAACACGGCTGGCTGCTACACGGTGGAGGATGCGGTTCGATACTCCCGTCTGGCGCGCGCGGCCGGTGTTTCTGATGTGGTGAAGTTAGAGGTGCTCGGCGACGAGCGGACCTTGTTTCCAGATACGGCGGGATTGATTGAAGCCGCGAAGATTCTCGTCAAAGAAGGATTTATTGTCTTGCCCTATACGAATGATGATCCCATCGTCGCTCAGAAGCTCGTCGATGTTGGATGTCCAGCCGTCATGCCGTTGGCGGCGCCGATCGGGTCTGGATTGGGTATCCGCAACCCCTATAACTTAAAAATCATCATGGAAATGATCAAGGTACCGATCATCGTCGATGCCGGGGTCGGGACGGCATCCGATGCTGCGTTTGCAATGGAATTAGGGGCGGATGCGGTACTCATGAACACGGCCATTGCTGGCGCGAAGGATCCGATCGCCATGGCAGAAGCGATGAAGTACGCCGTGTATGCCGGTCGCCTGGCCTATAAGGCCGGTCGCATTCCCAGGAAACTCTATGCGATGGCCAGCAGTCCGATCGAAGGAATGCTCTAGCTGGATGATGCTGAAAAGGTCCTCCAGCGGTGTTCTCGCATCGCTCAGAGGCTCAACGTACCGAAGCGTACGCCTCGCCTCTTCGCTCGCTGCGGCCTTGTTGGATGGCCTTTTTGAGTATCCTGCTAAGACGAGCATCTCAGTTCTTAAGTGATGTCCCCAGTACACTTTCGTCTGCTTCTTGTTACTGATCGACACCTGGTCCGAGGACTTTCCCTCTCCACGGTACTCAGTCAAGCGATCATGGCTGGTGTGCCGGCTATTCAACTTCGAGAACGGGATTTGCCTACTGGTGAGCTGCTCCCGCTGGCACAAGAGATTCACTCGCTGACCGTACCGCGAGCCGTTCCGTTGATCCTCAACGATCGTGTCGATCTCGTGTTGGCGCTGAACTTGGACGGTGTGCATCTTCGTGCCAACAGCCTTCCAGTCTCCGTGGTCCGGCGGCTCATTGGGCCTAATCGATTGATCGGAATTTCCACGCATTCTGTTGAAGATGTTCAACGGGCGAATCATGACGGAGCCGACTACATCATCTTCGGGCCAATTTTCGATACTCCGTCGAAGCGTTCATTCGGCGCTCCGCTCGGACTCGATGTTCTTGCCGATGTCTGTCGCAACTCGATGGTCCCCATCTTTGCCATCGGAGGCATCACACGTGAACGGGTGCGCGACGTGCGCCGAGCCGGGGCCCATGGAGTCGCCGTGATCGGCGCGCTGCTCACCTGTGCCGATATCAGTGGTGCCGTGCGCGAGTTCAGCACCGCACTGCAGGGATGAGACGTGATCAGGTCACGTTGACCTGCCTTGCGTAGAATTCCCTGTTGCAGTTGACCACCTCTAGGTCGGGTGTTAGAATCCGATCACACGCGTGATCCACGAACTTATTCGACGTTGCGTCCGATTCTTGTTGTGCCGAAATGGCGTCTAGCAAAGATCAGCGCGGTCGGCTCCGGTCCCTCCGAGATTCCGTCAAGAAGATTACGAAGCGGTTGTCCGAGGGGAATGGGGAGATGATTCACAAGAACGACGAACACAGTCGTGAAGTCGACAAGCTTCGCGTTCAGATTCAATCGATGGAGGAAGAAATCCATCGGTTGTATCAGTCCCGCCATCAACTCGATCAGGCGACCAAGCACAACGAAAAACTTGTGGCGACGCTGCAGGAGGCGAAGGCTCAGATCGAGGCTCTGCGGGCCGAGGTCGAGAAGCTGACAGCGCCACCGTCGGCCTACGCCATCTTCTCCAGCCTGAACGAGGATGGAACGGGCAACGTGTATGTATCGGGACGAAAAATGAAGGTTAGCCTGCACCCCTCGATTAAGAGCACTGAGTTGCGGAAGGGCCGTGAAGTCGTTCTGAATGAAGCGCTCAACGTGATTGAGGTCAAGGGGTTCGACAGTCAGGGGGAGGTTGTTCGACTCAAAGACGTGTTGGAGGGGGGGCGGGCTTTGGTCACGCTCCATTTCGACGAGGAGAAGGTGGCTGAGCTCGGCGATCCATTGCTCGCTGAGCGGCTGAGTGTCGGCGACCACCTCCTCTATGATCCCCGTTCCGGGTATGTCATTGAGAAGTTGCCGAAGTCCGAAGCGGAAGAGCTGGTATTAGAAGAGGTTCCAGATGTCGACTATGAGCATATCGGCGGCCTGCAGAAGGAGTTGGAACAGGTCCGTGATGCGGTCGAACTTCCGTTCCTGCATCCGCACGTATTCTCTGAGTATAAGCTCAGCGCACCGAAGGGGGTGTTACTCTATGGCCCTCCCGGTTGCGGGAAGACGCTCATTGCGAAAGCCGTGGCCAACTCGATCGCGAAGAAATTGGGCCATCGAGCCGGCAAAGAGATTCGCAGTTACTTTCTGCACGTCAAAGGCCCGGAGCTCCTGAATAAATATGTGGGTGAATCAGAACGCCAGGTGCGCGAGGTCTTCAAAAAGGCGAAGGAACGGGCCGATGATGGCCATCCGGTGATCGTCTTTTTTGATGAAATGGATGCGCTCTTCAGGACTCGTGGGACTGGTGTGTCCTCGGATATCGAATCGACCATTGTGCCGCAGTTTCTCTCTGAGATTGACGGGGTTGAGCGATTGCGTAACGTCATCGTCATTGGGGCAAGCAATCGCCAGGATTTGATCGATCCGGCAGTGCTTCGCGCCGGGCGATTGGATGTCAAAGTCAAAGTGGGACGACCAGATGCCACGGCTGCCAAGGACATTTTCTCGAAGTACATCTCAACGGATCTCCCGTTTGCCGCCGAAGACCTGGAACAGCACGGAGGCGATCGACAGGCGCTCGTGGATCGCTTGACGGCGTTGACAGTCGAGACGATGTACGCCACCAGTGAAGAAAACAAGTTCATCGAAGTGACCTACGCCAATGGCGAAAAGGAAGTGCTGTACTTTAAGGACTTCGCCAGTGGTGCCTTGATCGAAGGTATTGTCTCACGCGCGAAAAAATTTGCCGTGAAGCGCGTGATTGCGCAAGAGGGAGCCGGTCTGCGCTCGGACGACTTGATCCGCGCCATCCGTGAGGAGTTCAAGGAACACGAAGATCTCCCCAACACGACCAATCCGGACGATTGGGCAAAAGTCGCCGGAAAGAAGGGCGAAAAAATCATTCATCTCCGGACCATCAGCGGTGGACCTGCTGAACATCGGCAAATTGAAACCGTCAATACCGGCCACTATCTCTAGCGAACCTATGCCAGACCATACCCCCACGAATCGCTTGCGCGTGCTTGGCACTGAAACCGAGTTTGGCATTGCGTCAAAAGATCCATCTGCGATGGACCCTGTGTCAGGCTCCTTCACCGTCATTGGACAGTATCCAGGATTGCCGGCTCCAAGGGCGCTCTGGGATTACGAGCACGAAAATCCCCTCGTGGATGCCCGTGGATTTGAAGTCGATGGTGAGCGAGAGCGTCCCAATCCAGACTATAACCGCCAGCTGAACAAGGTGCTGGCGAACGGCGGACGGTTATATGTCGATGGCGCTCATCCGGAATACTCGACACCAGAGTGCTCGGACGCCCGTGAGGTGGTGGCGTTCGAACGAGTTGGAGAGCGCATTCTCGCCAAATGTCTTCAGGAACTGGCTCGGGTGAGAGGGAGCGAGCAGTATGTCCTATACAAGAACAATTCCGACGGCAAGGGCAACAGCTACGGGTACCATGAAAACTATTTAGTCTCGCGGGCCGTGTCGTTCGACCGGATTGCTCGAGTGTTGACGCCGTTTTTCGTCACACGAGCGATCTTTGCCGGAGCAGGAAAAGTTGGAGCTGAAAATCAGACCAGTCCGGCGGAATATCAAATCTCGCAGCGTGCCGACTTTTTCGAATGTCTCATGGACATCAATACGATGGTCAAGCGGCCGATCATCAACACACGGGACGAACCGCATGCCGATGCAGCGAGGTTTCGGAGGCTCCATGTCATCACGGGCGATGCCAATATGGCGGAACTCTCTACCTATTTAAAAGTGGGAACGTTGGATATTGTCTTGGACTTGCTAGAATCAGGAGCCGATCTGCCCCAGCTTGAACTGGACGAACCGGTCCGTGTGTTTAAGCAGGTGTCGCGCGACCTGGATGTGAAGGAAACCCTGAAACTGGCAGGTGGAAGGCCTACCACGGCTCTTGCCGTCCAGCGGGCGTACCTGAGCGCCGCCAAGACTTTTTATGCCTCGCAGGCTCACAGCCCTAGCACTCATGATGTATTGCGTCGTTGGGAGGAGGTCCTGGGCCAGCTCGATCAGGATCCGCGGCTGTTGGTGAACGCGTTGGATTGGGTTGCCAAGCGGCATATGATCGAGTCCTACATGGAGCGTAAAGGCTGCGGGTGGGATGATCCACGAATGAAGCTGATGGATCTCCAATACCATGACGTCCGTCCGGAGAAGGGATTATTTTATACCCTGGAACGCAGTCGCCTCATCGAACGGATTGTTGAGGAAGATGAGATTCAGCACGCTGAATTGAACCCTCCAACGGGAACGAGAGCCTATTTTCGTGGGCGCTGTGTCAGTAAGTTTGCGAAGGCGGTCTATGGGGCTAGTTGGACATCGGTGCTGTTCGACGTTGGCAATACGACGATCAAAAAAGTACCGCTGATGGATCCTCATCGAGGGACGCAGGCCTTGACGCGGGAGTTGCTTGATACAACCGATTCAGTCGATGCCCTGATTGAAAAACTCAAAGTTTAACGAACGGTGGTTCGAACATCACGATGAAGCTGCCCTATCTCCCTGACCACGACGGCTCCAGTTTTTTTGACTTCGTCTCGACACATCATCCCGAGTTGGCATTGCGAAGCCACGGCATGGCGGCCGTTCCCGACCAGGTACGTGCCGTTGGGCCGGTCGCTGTGCCTTCTGCCACGACCGTGCTGGCTCTCAAGTATCAGCAGGGGGTAGTGATTGCCGGAGACCGCCGAGCCACGGAAGGGTTTCAGATCGCGGATCGCCGAATCGAAAAAGTCTTCAAGATCGACGACTGGTCGGCCATGGCGATCGCGGGGGCGGCCGGGCCTTGCATCGAGATGGCCAAGCTATTTCAGACCGAATTGGAGCATTACGAAAAACTGGAAGGTGTGCCACTCTCCTGTGAAGGGAAGGCCAATAAGCTGGGCCAGATGGTCAAGGCGAATCTTCCGATGGTGTTTCAGGGACTGGTCGTCATGCCGTTGTATGTCGGGTATGACGTGAAGCGCGGCGAGGGCCGCATCTTCAAGTACGACATCACCGGCGGGAGGTACGAAGAGTCCGATTACCATGCGATCGGTTCAGGTGGGAAAGATGCCCGCAACACAATGCGCGAACATTTTAAACGGCAACTCTTCGAGGGGGACGCGATCAAATTAGCCTTGTTGGCGCTCTATAATGCTGCGGATGACGACGTCGGGACCGGCGGACCTGATCTCGTGCGGGGCATTTATCCTACGGCGAAGGTCGTGACGGCTCAAGGCATCGCCGATGTATCCGACGACACCCTGCGTGCCGTGTGCAACGATGTGATGGCCGCGCGCCGTTCACGGGAGACGTAATCATGCCGATGCCCTACTACGTGTCTCCTGAGCAGATGATGCAGGATAAGGCGGAGTATGCCAAGAAGGGGATTGCCAAAGGCCGCTCGATCATCGCGATGGAGTATGTCGACGGCATTCTGTTGACGGCGGATAATCCGAGCGCCTCGCTGCACAAGGTGTCGGAGATCTACGACAACATTGCGTTTGCGGGAGCGGGCAAGTACAGCGAGTTCGAGAACCTTCGAAAGGCGGGAATCCGTCACGCGGACCTCAAAGGGTTCATGTACAGCCGAGAAGACGTCACGGGCCGCTCTCTGGCGAATGGGTATTCTCAAAGCCTGGGGACCGTATTCAGTCAGGAAATGAAGCCGCTTGAGGTAGAGATCCTTGTGGTGCAGGCCGGTACCAACCATCACGCGAACGAAATCTATCGTATTTCGTTTGACGGCAGCATCATCGACGAGAAGAACTTTGCGGTGATCGGCGGCAAGTCTGAGGCGGTGCAGACCCTGTTGAAGGAAAAAAGTCCCAGTCAGGTGCCGCCCTTGGATGCTGCGTTGAAGCTGTGTGTCACGGCGCTGGAGCAGACGGCCAATCAAAAGCTGCCGCCAGAAGGATTGGAAGTCGCGGTCTTGGACCGAACCCGTGCCGGCCGAAAGTTTTGCCGTGTATCGATTGCCGATGTTCGACTCATCCTCTCTCCCTGACATCTGCCTTTCTTAGAGGCTTCCTTTGTTGAAGATCCGCAAAGCGGCGTATACTCTATCTAAAGGCCATGCATGATGTCTGGTGGTTCCATGAAGCAACGGATATACGGCCTCGAGAACGAATACGGCCTCATTTTTTCCCCCAACGGTCGTATCTATCTTCCCATGGAAAAAGTCCTGGGGTACATTTTTGAAGGACTGATTCCCAACAGCTGGCCGTCGAACGCATTCTTGGTCAACGGGGCGCGATTCTATCAAGACACCGGCTGCCATCCAGAATATTCGACTCCAGAGTGCGACAACATCCTGGACCTCGTGATCCACGATAAAGCGGGGGAGCGATTGTTGGAGGCCTGTTTACCGGCCGCCGAAGAACGGCTTCGAGAGGAAGGGTTGTCCGGGGAAATCTACATTTTCAAGAATAATACGGATTCTCTTGGGAATACCTACGGATGCCACGAGAATTTCCTCATGCGGCGCGATGTCGATTTTTGGAAAGTCACCGAACAGTTGATCCCGTTTTTCGTGACCCGGCAGGTGTTCAGCGGGGCGGGCAAAGTATTAAAAGTATCTGGCAAGCCGCAGTATTTCATCTCTCAGCGCGCGCAACATATCCATGAGAAGACATCCTCGTCGACGACCTCTTCTCGGAGCATCATCAACACCCGCGACGAGCCCCATTCAGATGCCGAACGCTATCGGCGCCTCCATATCATCGTCGGCGACTCCAACATGTCGGAGTACGCGACGTACCTCAAAGTGGGGACCGCTGCGCTTGTCTTGTCGATGATCGAAGATGGGTACACGGTTCATGGGTTGGAACTCGAAGATCCTGTTAAGGCGATCCGAGAGGTCTCGCGAGATCCGACCCTGAAGAAAAAGGTCAAGCTCGATGATGGTCGGCAGATGACCGCTATCGAGATTCAGCAGGTCTATCTCAAGCGGGCGAGAGAGTACCTGAATCAACAGGCGCATGAACCCATCCTCGACGATGTGTATGATAAGTGGGAACGGATGCTCCAGCAGCTGGAAGAAGATCCGATGCAGCTCATCCATCAGGTCGATTGGGTCACGAAGAAACATCTGATCCAGTCTTACGTAGACAAGAAGAATTGCGGGTGGGACGACCCGAGGGTGCTCCTCCTGGATTTACAGTTCCATGACGTGAAGCGAACAAGAGGGTTGTATTACCTGATGGAGTCTCGAGGGCTCATCGAACGGGTCGTCGAAGAGGAGGCGATCCAGCGGGCCATGTCCACCCCACCGCAGACGACCAGGGCCAAGGTCCGAGGGGACTTTATCCGGTTCGCGCGAGCCAAGAATCGATCCTATACAGTAGACTGGACGTATCTGAAGCTGAATGGGTATTGGGAGGAAACGATTCTGTGTATGGACCCCTTCAGTGCGGTGAATCGACGGGTCGAGGAACTGATTTCCCAAGTGTCTGGAGGGCGGTTCTACCGATGAGGCCTCTGTGTGCGTGGAATCATGGACCAGGCGTGCTGTCAGCACGCCTGGTGCTCGGTGCGGTTGTTCTGCTCACCGGGCATTTCGTATTTCCCATCCATCCTGGTTCATTGCCGCCGGCTCACGGGGCTGATGGCCACTATAGCGGGAAACAAGGACACATTGTTGTGGTTAAAGTGCCGACCGATGATGCGGTTGCCCAACTACAGGGGAAGTTCCTAGGTCGCTCCATTCGGTTCTTCCCTGATCCACGACTGGAAGAGCCGAAGGGATTTGTGGGGTTGCTCGGCATCGACTTGCAGGACGAGCCGGGAAGCCACGAGCTGACCGTCGAGGCACAATCTGGAGAGTCACGTCAGACGTTTCGCTATCAGGTGCTGGTCCAGAAAGGAAAATTCCATGTTGAGCATCTCACGCTGCCGAAAGACAAAGTCGATTTAGACGACAAAGCGGTGGCACGTTGGAAAGCCGAACAGGAGCAGGTAAAGACGGCACTGGCCACGGACTCTCAGGCCAAGTTGTGGCAACCTGGTTTTGTGGAACCGGTGAACGGCAGACGAACCGGGATCTTCGGCAGTGTCAGAATCATGAATGGACAACCACGCAATCCGCATAATGGGGAAGACATCAGTGCGCCGCTTGGAACGGATGTGCTGGCGACGAATGATGGCATTGTGCGGCTCACCGTTGAGCATTTCTTCTCTGGGAAAGGCATCTTCGTCGATCACGGACTCGGCTTTTATTCGATGTACTTTCATTTATCCGAAGTCCTGGTCAAAGACGGAGAACCGGTGAAGGCCGGCCAGGTCGTAGGGAAAGTTGGTGCCACGGGTCGGGCCACGGGACCGCATCTCCATTGGGGCGTGAAACTTAACGGCGCCCGCGTCAATCCCTATGCCTTGCTGGATCTGCCGTTCAGGGGCTCTACGTCATCGGCAGCACCCGTGCCGGTTGCTGATCCTACCGCCGGCGTTGGTCCGTTGGCTCCCTAGCTCTAGTCGGTCCTTGCCCTCCCCTGTGATTTCTGGTTGACCTTATCTCTCCGGCAAGCATTACCCTTATCCCTGCGACTTAGGCATAAGGCACCCGCATGAGAATCTTCTTGTTCCTCTGCTCAGCACTCTCTCTTCTACTTGCCGCGCACAAGTTTTCACTTGCCGAGCCTAGCGGGCAGTACAAGGGAGCCTTATTCTTTCTCTTGATGGGCATCCAGATGCTCGTCACTGGTGCACTCATTGGTGAGCATCGAGAAAGCCAAACACCTAAATCACCGCCGTCGGCAGAGAAGAAGGATGACAAAGAAGCCGGGCTGAGCGCGGCGAATGCTTCGGAAGAACAAGGGAAGCGATCGTGAGGGGGCTGAGAACGCATCAGATTGGAGTGGCTGGATGGCAATTTGATCTGAGTGGTAACTGTTCATCGATGATCAAGAACAATCGCTTCTGTTGAAGCGATCAGCTGGAATTGCGCATTTTATTTTGGTGAGACACCCAACCCTCCCATCAGCGGCATCAAGCTTTCCTCCCCCGCTCCTTTCCTTTGCCTTGATGCCTCACTGATTTCGTCAAGGAGCTGACGGGCTTCTGGGCTCAGCTGTTTTAGCTTTTTCCCAAGCTGGCCGGACGTCAAGCCTTGTTGAATGTCGGCATCCGAGATTGTCCCTTCTTTGAGGCCCTGTGCTAACGATCGCACCTTTGCCAGGACGTCGGGGGGCATGTTGCTCAGGATACTAGCTGCGTCCGGTTGGCCACTCCCAAGTTGAGCATAGGTTGGCATGGCCAACGAAAGCGAAAACCCGCAGAGAGTGATCATCAGTTTTCTAGTCAAACCCATCATACATAGCCTCCTCTGTATTGGCCCTCTGAATCGAGCCTCGGATCAACTCTATTCCCTGCAGGATGCCTGCCAGCTTCGGTGGAAGGAGAAAAGATGTTGTCATGCAAAGGTAGAGGAGGAAGAACTTTACTTTCTCAGGCAGCACTGACCTCTCTGTATTGAGAAAATAGAGAACTTCGTTGCCCACTTGTCTGTGTATGGCCTTCGCTATCATCTGAAGGTAGCAGATGGATAGGAGCCCTGATGTTTCGATGTGTGAAGGAGTGGGCAGGAACGAAACTGTGTATTTGATCTGCGGGATTGTTCAAAAATGGGACTTGGCGTGGAGTATTCAGTAATTGGATTCGAGGCTGGTCGGGGTCTTATTGAGGACAGTTGCGGCAGCTTGCGAGAGAGCGGCGTCGTGGTGGTGGTCGGGAGAATAGATTCGAAATTGGATGAGTCGCGTAGGCAGCAGGTCTAAGCATTCCTCCAGCGGTTCGGTCGAAACCTGACCTGTCCCAGGGTCGTATACGTAGAGAGGATTACCTCGGTGGTCTTTGGGGTCCGGTCGTGGATCCAACAGGGCCATGTCCACGCGAAACGGCAGGCGCCTCAAGCTGGATGGCAGCTCTTTCGCAATCTGCTGCTCAAAATGTTGGTGGTTCGGAAACGCCATGCCGCGTTCCTGTCCTTTTTCTTTCAACGTCGTGCTATAGGCCATCTTCCATTTGACGTCTCGGCCCAAGATCCGTGCCCACTCCTGTCCCAACTGTCGGCGGGCTTTGTGGCGGGACTGTGCCCATCCTCGGACTTCTTCCAACAGCGACCAATCGGTCAGGGTGCGATACCGATCCATATTCTTGCGTGGATCTTTGGGGCAGAGCAGCTGCATCGTCTGGCCGAAGATGTCTCGCAGATGGATGTCGATCGCTCTGGTGGTGCGATGGAAGTAGACGTTGGAGTAGAGGTACATCCTGGTGTTCAGGAACATTTGGAGGGACGGAAGTCCTGTCTTGTGAATGGTGAACCCTTTCTCCGTCACGATGGTGTAATGAATCAACCGTGTCAGATCGACCGGGCCGACCGCCACGCCACACATATACGAGTCCCTTAAGACATAGTCCAGATTGTCTCCAGTGTAACTCCCTGAGATCACGGGCTGGAGCATGTTCAACCATCGAGGGAGGCGGGAGTTGTCCTTGCCTTTTTCCTTGAGTATCAGGTGAGCGATTTGGTCAGGATTCAGTTCTTCTCCTTTTGCGAAGGGGCCGGACGGGCTTCGGCGGATTTTTTTGATGAGAGGGGCTAAATGTTCACGGATGATGATTTGACCCAGCCGCTCATGAGTAAGGCCATGGGTATGGAGAAAATTGTCGTCGAAAAAATGGCAAAACGGCCCGTGCCCGATGTCGTGGACCAAGGCCGTGACACGGAGGAACTCTTCAACGAAATTGGGAGAGGGCACATCCTTCACGACTTTCTTGAGAAACGGGTACAGGTGTCGAGCAAACCGTCCCGCGACGTGCATCGTCCCGAGCGAATGCACAAACCGGGTATGTTCCGCGGAAGGATAGACCCAGCGAGCACTCTGCAGCTGGTAGATGTATCGCAGCCGCTGAACCCAGGGGGAGTCGATCAGGTCTTTCTCGGTGTGCTCATGCGGATCAGGATGAGCATAGGGGACGGTGAAGGTGACGTACTTGTGGATGGGATCAGCGATGAGCGCCGAGCCATCATAGGGAGCGTTCGATCGGTCTGCTGATTCCATGGTCAGTGGGTATCTTAGCCCACTTGGTCAGGGGGCGGCAACGGTTCGATCGTGGGACTGGTAGGCGCACAGCGATGTTTTTTGAAAAATAAGCAGGCGGCAGGATAGGAGACTAGGGCTCCGAGCACACTGAGGACAAGTCCTCCGAGCACGAAGGGAGCAGCATAGGGAAGGACTTGTTGGTAGATGCCGCTGAAACTCATATCCTGCCAGTCGAAGCTCGGTTGATCCGTACGTCCGAGCAAGAGGGCGCCGGTCCAGTAGGTTGCGCCTAAGATCGGAATGACGGTCCATGGATTATTGACTAAGGCACCGGTGAGCAGGGCCAAGAAGTTGAGACCGAATAGCCAGGTGCAGAGCACCACCATCGCCGTGTGCAGGCCATAGGCGGGGGAGAATGCGATGAAGACGCCCAGTGCAAAGGCCAACGCGGTGCGTTGCGGTGACTCCTGTAAATGGAGGACTTGGCGCAAGAGTGCCCGAAATGATCGGGTCCGTTGAGCGGAGGGCTGGTGGCTTCTGTTACCCATCAACGGAAATGCTCGTAACTTGTGACCGGCAGAGGTTGCGTCCGACCGTCAGTCTTCATCTGAATCCCGAACCGCTGCGGGCGAATCGTTCCGATAGGGGTTGTGCGATAGCCGCGTGTTCGCGCTTGCCGCTCAACCTTCTTGCAGTTGCGTGGCGACGTGGTGAACAGCAACTCATAGTCTTCGCCTCCAGTGAGTGCGAGTTGAATCGGCGACACTTCGATCGCCTGAGCATAGGCTCGGCAGGCCGGTGAGATCGGAATCTTGTCGAGTTCCACCTCTGCACCGACTTGACTTGCTTCACACAGATGCCGAAGATCTCCGGAGAGGCCGTCAGACAGATCGATGGCAGCGGAGGCGAGTTGTCTCTCGTTGAGCCACTGGCCTTCGGCGACCCTCGCGGTAGGGCGGAAATGGCGGCGGAGCAGAAACGCTCGATGAGTGGGAGAGAGCCTGGACTTCTTTTTTCTTGAGGGGCCTGAGCTTGTGTGACCCATCAAGAGCGTGAGGCCTGCTAGGGAGTCTCCTAGCGTGCCCGAAACGTAAATGTGATCTCCTACTTTGGCACCATGTCGAAACAGTGCCCGGCCCCTGCTTGTCGTGCCGACCAGGGTGATACTGAGAAAGAGTCCAGTCTTGGATGCCGAGGTATCCCCACCGACGAGTGTCACGTTATACAGGCGGCAAGCTTTCATCAAGCCGGTGTATAGCTCATGGATGTGCGGCCGCGTCCATGTTTTTGGGATGGCGAGCGAGATAAGCAGATAGCGGGGGACGGCTCCCATGGCGGCGATATCGCTGAGGTTGGCCATGGCTGCCCGGTATCCGACGGACTCAGGGGTCGCTGACTTCATGTCAAAGTGAATGCCTTCGGCAAGCAAGTCCGTTGTGAGGTGCCACCACGTCGGCGAGGAGGTTGCAATCACGGCGGCGTCGTCGCCGATGCCTTGGACAAGTCCTGGTGTGCGACGGGCAAACCGACGCTCGAGCGTTCGGATGAGTGCAAATTCTTGAATGGGGGGGCTGGCCTGACGGCGGGCCACGGTACGATCCTTTATGACCGTGCCGGTGCTCGGTGTGCCATCACCGTGGCAGGGAGTTCGTGAGGCCGCCGACCTTTACCGGATCGCAGGGGGGGGATACGCGATGGCGCCGGAGGTGTCGAAGGTTTCCGAGAGGCCGGCGAAGCCTTGGCTGGTCGGCGAAGAGCGATCTTCATGACGTCGTCCATGGTCTCGACGAACGCCAAGTGAATGCCTTTGAGGAGATGCTTGGGGATTTCCTCCAGATCCTTTTTATTTCGACGCGGAAGGATGACGGTGGTGAGTTTTGCCCGCTTTGCCGCCAAAATCTTTTCCTTGAGTCCTCCGATTGGAAGGACGCGGCCGCGCAGGGTGATTTCTCCAGTCATGGCCAAATCTCGTCTCGCAGGAGTACCGGAAAATGCCGAGGCGATCGCAGTGGCCATCGTGATGCCGGCGGAGGGACCGTCCTTGGGGATGGCTCCGGCTGGCACATGGATATGCAAGTCTTGTTTGCTGAACATGTCAGGGTTGAGGTTCAACGTTTTTTCCCGTGAACGGACATAGCTGAGCGCAGCTTGAGCAGACTCCTTCATCACATCTCCCAGGTGGCCGGTGAGGGTCAATTGGCCTTTCCCCTTCATGACCGTTGCCTCGATGTAGAGCACATCGCCGCCTGCTTCTGTCCAGGCCAAGCCTGTTACCACGCCAATTTCGTCTTTTTCGAGCTCTGCTTCCGGCACATACTTCGACACACCAAGATATTTATTGAGATTCGATAGATCGATGGGAAATCCCTGGTCTTTGCCTTCGGCGACTTTCTTCGCGACCTTGCGCATTACGTTGGCAATCTCGCGTTCAAGATTCCGCACACCTGCTTCGCGGGTGTAATGCGAGATGATCTGTCGAATGGTCGGTTCCGTCAGACGGACATGTTTGTTCGTAATCCCGTGCTCTTCGAGTTGACGGGGAATCAGGTATTTCTGAGCGATGCCGAGTTTCTCCTCTTCGGTATACCCGGGGATCTCGATGACCTCCATGCGGTCACGCAACGCGGGAAGGATCGGATCGATCAAGTTCGCCGTGGTGATGAACATCACTTCGGTCAGGTCGAATGGAGCTCCGAGATAGTGGTCGGTAAATGCATTGTTCTGTTCCGGGTCGAGCACCTCCAGTAAGGCTGCCGAGGGGTCCCCTCGAAAATCCATCCCGACCTTGTCGACCTCGTCGAGCATGAACACCGGATTACTCGTTCCTGCCTGTTTCAGGCCTTGAATGATGCGCCCGGGTAATGCACCGACATAGGTGCGGCGGTGGCCGCGGATTTCGGCCTCATCCCGTACGCCGCCTAAGCTGATACGAACAAACTCACGTCCCAGTGCGCGGGCGATCGATTTTCCCAACGAGGTTTTCCCGACTCCTGGTGGGCCGACGAAGCAGAGAATCGGGCCCTTCATCTTCTCTTTCAGCTTTCGGACGGCCAGGTACTCCAGAATTCGTTCCTTGACCTTTTCGAGGTCGTAGTGGTCGTCATTCAATACCTTCGCGGCCGCTTTCAGATCGAGGCTATCCTTCGAGCGCTTGGACCACGGCAATTCGACCATCCATTCCAGATAGGTTCGCACTGTCGCGGATTCGGCGGTATCCGGATGCATTTTCTCGAGACGCTTGAGCTGCTTTTCAGTCTCCTTCAAGACCTTCTCGGGCATCTTTGCGTCTTTGATGCGCTTGCGGAATTCCGTGATTTCTTCAGCCCGCTCATCGAGTTCGCCCAACTCCTTCTGAATGGCTTTCAGTTGTTCACGCAGGAAATACTCTCGCTGGGTCTTGTCCATCTCCCCTTTGGCTTGCGCCTGGATCTTTTGCTGCATGGAGAGGACTTCAATTTCCTTTCCGAGAATGTCGCTCACTTGGCGAAGGCGTTGAATTGGATCGGAGATTTCCAAAACGGCCTGGGTGGTATCGACCTTGAGGCCGAGATTCGAAGCCACCATGTCGGCTAATCGGCCTGGTTCTTCGAGGTTTTCGATGACGACCATGACATCGGGGATCAGGATTTTTCCCAAACTCACGATCCGTTCGATCTGCTCCTTCACGGTTCGCATGACGGCTTCCGCTTCAAGGGGCGTGGCCGTCGTTTTCGTATCAGCGAGCTTGTCGATTCGGACGGAGTAGTAGGGGTCGGTCTGAATGTATTTAGTGATCTTGGCTTTGGCGATGCCCTGTACCAAAATTTTGATGCGTTCGTCCGGCAGCTTCAGCATCCGCATAATGATGCCGACAGTGCCGACGGTGTGGATATCTTTCTGCGCGGGATTCTCGACGTCGAGTGCTTTTTGCGTCGCGAGGAAGATCATTCGATTGCCAGCAAGGGCCGCTTCGATGGCCTTAATCGACATGTCGCGTCCGACGAACAGGGGAAGCACCATGTATGGAAAGACGACGATATCTCGGACGGGCAACAGCGGGAGTTGAGTGGGTACTTCAATGTTTTGGGGAGACTGAATTTCTTGTTCGTTTAGGTCTGTCATGTGCCTGCCTGTTCTTTATCTATGGAGGTGGCGGGTTAGACGAATCAGGGTCTGATATGTGCTCATCATGCGCTCTCGCCTTAGGAGTCTCAGTGTTCCATCCGATGGAAGCGCGCACCAGGTTCGACAATCCATCCGAATGATCACGTTGGATGCAGAATGGTCGCTGCTGGGAGTCTCGCGACTGAGTCACCACCACGACCGATGGGATCATGCCCGACGATTACTCGAGGCGGTCTGCATCCTGGTCGAAAGATAGTCGCGGAATTCTGCTCCCAATGCCGGGTTCTTCAACCCAAACTCAACGGTGGCGATTAAAAATCCCAACTTGTCCCCGGCATCATGGCGCTGTCCCTCTATCTCAAGCGCAAACATCGGAGATTTTCTTGCCAGCGTCCTAAGTGCATCGGTCAGCTGAATTTCTCCGTTCTTTCCAGGAGGAGTTTTTCTTAGGATCGGGAAAATTTCAGGAGGAAGGATATACCGGCCGATTACGGCGAGCGTGGATGGGGCATCGGTCGGCGATGGCTTCTCAACCAAATCTTCAACCCGGTGCAGACCATGAGCGAGGCGCTTGGCCGTCACGATGCCGTATCGGCTGACGTCTGCCTTGGGAACTTCCTGTACCCCGAGAACTGCCCCATGGCGCTTTTTATAGATGTGGATCAACTGCGCAAGCCCTGGAACATCGGCGTCAATGATCTCATCCCCGAGAATGACGGCGAAAGGTTCGTCGCCGATCAGGTGTTGCGCGCACAACACGGCGTGTCCCAAGCCAAGGGCTTCGGATTGCCGCACGTAACAGAAGTTTGCGAGGTTCGAGATCTGTCGGATTTGATGGAGCACCTGACTCTTGCCAGTGCCTTTCAGATTCTCTTCCAACTCGACGGAACGATCGAAGTGATCTTCAATCGCGCGTTTGCCACGGCCGGTAATCACGATGATGTCTTCAATGCCAGAAGCCACCGCTTCTTCGACCGTATATTGAATGAGTGGCTTGTCGACTAACGGTAGCATCTCTTTGGGAGATGCCTTTGTGGCAGGAAGGAACCGCGTCCCAAGACCGGCGGCTGGAATGATTGCTTTTCTGACCGTCAGCCGTGACATGAAAAGATAGTATGTGATGGGGGGAGTGAAGTCAAGAAACGGACGAACTCATCGCATCGAAAACAACGGTGTCGTTTCCATGAGAGAGAACGCGAGCGATATTCATGAGCGAAGCGTGTCGCACACAGACTTTTTTGCATCGGTGGCCGACGGTGAGGATCGATGCACTCTCTGTCAGAGAGCTACGGAATTGAGTGCGGAGTCAGGAGATATGCACGTCGAGTCCGACCGGAAGGGGGGACGCTTCTTTACAATGCAGGATGACCTCAATATAATTCGGAAGTTTTGCGCGGTCGGGTGACGTGAGAGCTGCTCACGTGGTAGAGCTGTCTGGCTTCTGATTTTTGGCGAGAACACCCGTGTGGTTCAGCGCATTCTTCAGCGCGTTCTCTGGAGCGAGACAGACTGACTCGTAGGAAGTTGGTGTACGGTCGATAACGGAGAGGACCTGTGTGATGGTTTCAGCCGCATCATCCATCCCCATACTTCGTTGCAGGAATCCGTATCGGTGACCGAGCATGCCGTCTACAGGCTTCGATCGTTTGTGGTCGCGGTCATAGTTATTTCTGTGTTGTGGAGTGTGCTCGAAGCACTCGCTCAGACTCCTGAACTCAAGGTTGCCTCGATTGATATTCGAGGAGCCAAACGAATCGAAATGTCGGCGATTGCTGGTCGACTCACGCTGAAAGCCGGTGATCGCTATCTGCCGGACCATGTGCGTGGACAGGTGAAGATTTTATACGATACGGGATTTTTCGAGGATGTGCAGGTTGAAACCGAATCGATTGCCGAGGGGATGGCGGTGACCTTCGTCGTGCAGGAGAAGCCGTTCATCACCGAGATTGTCTTCGACGGTAACCAACAGTTGACCGAGGAGAAGTTGAAAGAAAAAACGACCATCAAGAGCCAGACATTTCTTGACCAACAACAGGTGAAGGAAAGCGCCGAGACCATCCGGCGGGTCTATCAGCATGACGGCTATTACAATGCGCAGGTCGTTCCCGTGATCGAGGCATTAGATGAAGATCGGAAGCGTCTCACCTTTCATATTACGGAAGGGGAGAAAGCCAAGATCAAGACGGTGATATTCGAAGGACTGCGTGCGGCGACGAAGACCGAGATGCTCAGTGTCATGTCGACGCGGGAATGGATCCCTTGGTATGGCTTCTTCACGAAGTTCAAGCTGCCGTCGATGGTGTCCGACGCGGGCGTCTTGAAACACGAGGAGGTGGGTAATGATGTGGAGCGCATTAGGGAAGTACTCCTGAATAAAGGGTATTTCAATGTTCGGGTCGGCCAGCCGTCGGTAGAGCTTACCGAAGATAAAAAATGGTTCACCGTCAGCTACCCCATTACCGAGGGAGAGCCCTTCACCATCGCTGAGATAGGGTTTCGAGGATACACGGTGTTTGAAGACCCTGAGCTTCGAGCGGGATTGAGGATCAAGGATGGTGAGATCTTTCAGCGTGCCAAAATCCGAGATGAGATCTCACGAATTACGGATTTGTACGGGAGTAAGGGGTATTCATTCGCCGAAGTCGTGCCCAATGTGAATCCAAACAATGAAGAACGGACCGTGACCATCATCTTCAGCATCAAGGAAGGGGAGATGATGCGGATCCGGCAGATCAATATCTACGGGAATGACAAAACGCGAGACAACGTCATCCGTCGAGAAATTAGAGTCGACGAACAGGATGTGATCGACACCGCTTCTCTGAAGCGAAGCTTTCAACGATTGAACAACTTGAATTTCTTCGAGACAGTCGAAATCCTGCCCGCCCAAGTCGCAGCTGACAAGGTCGATCTGAACGTGCGGGTGAAAGAAAAACCGACGGGGATGTTCAGCCTCGGCGGTGGGTTCAGTACGCTGGATCGACTGGTGGCAATCGCCGATATCACTCAGGGCAACTTGGGGGGGTATGGCTATATGGGTCGCATCCGTGGGCAACTGGGCCAGCGAAGAAGTCTCGGGTCCATTACCTTCCGCAATCCCTATTTGAATGACTCCTTGACCTCATTACAAATAGACGGTTACCGCAGTATGACGAACTATCTTTCCTATTTTGAAGAACGGACCGGTGGAAATGTCACCTTGGGTCGATGGTTATCGGAGTATGTGACGGGGAGCGTCAGCATCTTTGCAGAGCAAATCACGTACAAGAATCCTCAATTCGGTATCTGTACACCTGGGGCTGAGCTGGTACCAATTGTCTGTCAACAGTTGGGGACACAGTCGTCGACGGGGTTTCGATTTGCGATGTTTCGGGATACCAGAGACTACTACCTTGATCCGAGATCTGGCTGGCGCATCGGTGGAGGGTTCGATATCGGAACACCTTATATGGGTGGGACCAACAACTTTATCAAGTATCACGTGGATGTCATCAAGGTGACCCCGCTTCCGCTCGACATGAGGGTTTCGCTGCGGGCTCGCTATGGAGAGGTTCAAGCGCTTGGTGGAACGACGCGGATTCCGCTCAGTGAACGATTTTTTGTGGGTGGAATCAACACCATGCGCGGGTTTGCTTTCGGACGAGCTGGTCCCGTCGTTCCCACGACTCGTGCTCCATTCGGTGCTGCCAAGCAATTGATTTTCAATGCCGAACTGATTTTTACGATTTCTTCCGAGGCGAAATTGAACGGGGTGATCTTTTTCGACTATGGCAAAGGGTTCGATGAGGATGAACCGTTGTCAATCAATTTGCGGCCCGCTGCGGGTCTCGAAGGGCGGTGGATCTCTCCCTTCGGTCCCTTGCGAGTGGCCTATGGGATTAATCTTGATGCGCGAACCGGTGAGCGAGCCGGCGTGTTCGAGTTTACGATTGGAACCTTATTTTAGTCGGAGTTTACGCGTGGTACGTTGGAACGGGAATCGGTGGAAGCGAGCGGCGGGACGAATCGAATGGACGGCGATGTCGGCTGCGGTCGCCGTCATGCTGGCACTGAGTGGAGGATGTGCTGGAGGCGGAGGAAAAATCGACGGGAAGGTGGCGGTGATCAATTTACAACGCTTGCTCAGCGAGACGAGTGCGGGCAAGAAGGTGAAGGAGAACCTGGCCGGCTTTTCGAAAAATCGACAGGCGTTGATGGAGATGGAGGAAAAGGAGTTACGGCGGATGGAAGAGGACTTTGTCAAGCAGTCCTCCGTTCTGAGCCCCACCGCGAAACGAGAGCGGGAAGAACAGTTTCGCCGGCGCATGCAGGAGTACCAGCAAAAGGCCTCGGAATTGAATCGGGAAGTCCAAGAAAAGCAAAAAGATGTTCTGGAAGGATTTCGTGACAAGAGCGAAACGGTTGTCGCGAAGGTCGCCAAGCGTCTTGGATTGCAGGTTGTTGTCGACAGGAGTAGGGGTGGTCCGACGATCTATCATGAAGAAGGTCTGGATATTTCAGGACAGGTCATCGAAGAGTTCAATAGAGAATACCCTTAGTTTCTGAGGGAGGTGGGTTATGACGAGTGTAGCGCAGGCGACATGGTTAGGCGTCGCGGTATTGCTGGTGCAGGGAGTTGCGCCGCTCCATGCAGGAGAGGCGGTTCGGGTCGGGGTCATGGATCAGCAGATGGTGATAGAGCGAACCAAGGCTGGGAAGCTGGCCTTGGAAGAGGTGAAGGGATACTCCATGACCAGACAAAAGATCATTCATGGCGATGAGCAAGAGTTAAAGGACTTGGAGCAGTCCTTGCAAGATCCGAACGTCAAGCTTGCGGACCAGGCACGGCAAGAGAAAGAAGAGCAGTTACGCGGCAAGATGGAAGCGTTTCAGCGTCGGCTTCAAGAGTTCAATCGTGAAGTTCAACAAAAACAGCGCGAAATGGTCGTGGAATATGCGCAAAAAATCGCCGTCGCCGCGCAGGCTGTGGCTCAAAAAGAGGGATATACGGCGATCCTCGATAAGGGCAATGAAGCGCTCATCCGCATTGTCCTCTATCATCAGCCAGCGTTGGATGTGACAGATTCGATCATCAAGGAATTTGATCGACAGAATCCTTAGACGGTAGCTCTATTCAGGATGGAGAGGAGGCAGAGCCCATGGCATCGGTCGAACAGGCTGAGATTCAGGCGTTACTTCCCCACCGATATCCGTTCCTACTGGTGGATCGAGTCAAAGAGTTTGAACCGCATAAAAGCATCATCGGCATCAAAAACGTGACGATCAATGAGCCGTTCTTTCAAGGACACTTTCCAGGCCGCCCGGTGATGCCGGGGGTGCTGATTGTCGAAGCCATGGCCCAGGTGGGTGGTGTGCTGGTCTTCAAGTCGGGAGGGACAGTCGGAAAAACCATTATGTATCTGACGGGTATTGAGGAGGCCAAGTTCAGGCGACCGGTGGTCCCTGGCGATCAGCTGCGTATTGAAATTGAGGTCATCAAGAAGCGTCCGCCATTCTGGAAAATGCAAGGGAAGGCATATGTAGACAATGAAATGGTCTGTGACGCCGTGATGACGGCAATGGTGATGGAGGAGAAGGCGGACACGAAATAATCGGGTTTGATGAGTGCTCGATTCCTGAAGCGTACGGTCGGCGTGTGGGCCAGGCAGTGATCCGGCAGTTGACGAATGGCCGGTGAGGTTTGACGCTAGTAAAGGGGGCATGCGTGAAGATACATCCAACAGCGATCATTCATCCCAAGGCGAGCCTCGATCATAACGTAGAAATTGGGCCGTTCTGCGTAGTGGGAGAGCATGTTGTGATCGGAAAGGGGAGCCGACTTCTTTCCCATGCGATTATCGATGGGTGGACGGAAATCGGGGAGCGGAATGAAGTGCATCCGTTTGCTTCGATCGGAGGGCCTCCACAGCACCTTGGCTATAAAGGGGAACCGACCAAAGTCGTCATCGGCCATGACAACATCATCCGCGAATATGTCACGATCAATCGAGGAACCGTCCAGGGAGGGGGTGTGACCTCTCTCGGGTCCAAAGGCATTCTGATGGCCTACGTGCATGTGGCCCATGATTGCCGGCTCGGCGACCATATCATTATGGCGAATGCGGCAAGCCTGGCGGGACATATTACCATCGGTGATCATGCGGTTATCGGAGGCTTGACCGGTGTTCTTCAGTTTGTGCGTATCGGAGACTATGTGATGATTGGAGGGTGTTGTGCGATTGGCCAGGATATCCCTCCGTTTGCATTTGCAGCCGGCGGGTATCGCGCACATCTGTACGGCCTCAATTCAGTTGGATTACAACGGCACGGGTTCTCGGTAGACCGGATCGCCTTGTTGAAGAAGGCATTTGACTTGCTGTTCCGATCGGGCCATCGGACGGCGGAGGCGGTACGATTGGCAAAAAAGGAGTTTAAAGGACAGGCGGATGTGGCCAAGATCCTCACGTTTATGGAGGGAACCAAACGTGGCATCTCGAGGGCTGTCAACCATGACCTAGAGCGCGAGTTCGATCAACCGGTGTGAGCTCTCAGCCACTATGACCCTGGCCATGCCTATAGCAGACGGTCGAATCGGGGTGATCGCCGGAAACGGACGATTTCCGATCATCTTTGCGGACAACGCTCGTAAAATGGGCCTTCAAGTCTATGCGGTGGCTCATGAGGGCGAGACTGAACCGGAGCTTGAACAGCATGTCGATCGGATCCATTGGATCAAGATTGGCCAACTCAACAAGCTGATCAACGCGTTCAAGGCCGACGGCGTCCGGAATGTGGTCATGCTGGGAGGCATTAAGAAAACGCATGTCTATAGCCATGCCCGTCCTGATTTTCGCGTGCTCGCGCTCGCCACGAAACTGGCTCTCTGGAAGGATGACGATATTCTACGCGCACTTGCTGCGGAACTGGAGAAGGATGGCATCACCATTTGTGAGTCGACGTTCGGCCTGGAAGGGATCTTGGTTGAAGAAGGGACGCTCACGTCGCGTCAACCAACTAAGAAGGAGTGGGTGGACATCCGTTATGGCTGGGACGTGGCTAAAGAGACGGGGCGCCTCGACATCGGCCAATGCGTCGTGATCAAAGACCGCGTGGTTGTGGCGGTCGAAGCGGTCGAAGGTACCGATGAAGCGATCAAGCGTGGTGGCGAACTGGCCAAGGATGGTGCGGTTGTGGTGAAGCGGAGCAAACCGCAGCAGGATCTCCGGTTTGACCTGCCGGCCGTGGGTCCCAGGACGATCGAGGTCATGCAATCCGTCAAGGCGTCAGTGCTGGCCGTTGAGGCTGGTCGATGCGTGATGCTTGATCGAGAAGTGCTTCTCCGCACTGCGGAGGAAGCCGGCATCACCGTCGTTGGCCTCGCTCGCGAAGCGGAGCCAAGTGCTGCGACCTGAGTCAATGAAGCAGTTTCGGAATCTGAAGATCTGGTTGATCTATTGATTTCAGAAACTCAACAAATCGATCGATCAAGAAATTCCCCAATTCAGTCTAAGAGGCGTATGGTCAAGCTCCGTGCCGGTGTCATCGGGGTCGGGCATCTCGGTCAACACCATGCGCGCCTCTATGCCTCATTGCCAGATTCGACGTTGGTCGGCGTGATCGACCAAGACCAGGGGCGAGCCTCTGCCATTGCCCAGAAGCATGGCGCACAGGTATTCAGTGATCTGCCAGATTTCTTGAAGCAGGTTGAAGTCGTCAGTATCGCCGTCCCCACATCCAGTCACTATTCCGTGACCAAAGCCTGTCTTGAAGCCGGGAAACATGTGCTGGTGGAGAAACCGATTGCCGTTCTGCCGGTTGAGGCACGGGAGTTGGTGGAGTTGGCAAAACGCAATCGATGTACGCTGCAAGTGGGACATAGTGAGCGTTTCAATCCTATTCTGCAGTTGATGCGGTCACATATTCAGAAACCGGTGTTGTTCGAGTGCTATCGACTGGGGACCTATAGTGGGCGTGGCACCGACGTTGATGTCGTCCTGGATTTGATGATTCATGACCTTGACTTGGTGCTGTCCTTCGATCCAGGCCCCGTCGAAGATGTGCGGGCTGCTGGAGTGACGATGCTCTCCTCGACCAGTGATGTGGCTAATGCACGTGTTCAGTTTAGGAGTGGGTGTGTCGTCAACCTTACCGCAAGTCGAATCTCACCAAAGGCAACGCGACAATGGCATGTATTTCAAGGCGATGGGTGTGTGTCGATCGATTTCCAGTCCCGCCAGGGCATGATCGGACGCCGATCGCTTGAATCTGGCAGGAAGCCCATGATGGTAGCTGAAGAGGTACAAGCCGGAGACGGTGAGCCGCTAAAACTACAGCTGGAATCGTTTCTCCATGCGATTCGTTTGGGATCTCGCCCAATCGTGTCCGGCGAGGACGGGGTTGCTGTTCTGGAGCTGGCTCATCGCGTGCTGTCGGCGATGGGAGTATCGTTGCCTCACAAGACATGAGACCATCTCCACGGATCAACCGTCACGTGCCTTCTCAGCCGCGTGCATCGATTCGTAGGCACTGTCTGTGCTCCAATAAATCGTCATGCCGCGTATCCTGATCATTACTGGTGAAGCCTCCGGCGACCTCCACGGAGCCAATTTGGCCAAGGCGCTTAGAGCCAAGGACCCTCAGGTCTCGCTTGCCGGGATCGGAGGGGCAGCGATGGAGGCGGCCGGTGTGCAATTGGTCTGCAAGATGGGGCAGTTCGACGTGATGGGGATGGTCGGGCCCTTGGTGTTGGTGGCGATCATGCGACGGTTTTTCTTCATGCGACGGTTATTTCGGTCCGAACCATGGGATGCGGTCATCTTTGTCGATAACCCCGGATTAAACTTACGGTACGCCTACTTCGCCAAGGGCGCTGGGTTGCGCGTGTTCTATTATGTTGCGCCGCAGATTTGGGCCTGGGGGGCCTGGCGGATGTACTGGATCAAGAAACGAGTCGATCAGGTGTTGGTCATTCTGCCTTTTGAAAAGCCTCTCTATGACAGCGCGGGTATGCGCTGCACATTTGTCGGCCATCCCATCCTGGATGCAGTCGAAGGATCCTACGATCGGACGGCGCTGCGCAGCAGATTTGGCTTCGCTCAGGATGAGCGGGTGATTGGCTTGTTGCCGGGGAGTCGCGTACATGAGGTACAGGCTCTGTTGCCGATCCTGATCAGGGCCGCAGAGCAATTGGCTCACCGGGCGCCAAAAACGAAGTTTATCTTGGCGCAAGCCTCCACTATTCAGGATAATCTGCTGCAGCCACTCTTGCGGCACAGTTCGGTTCCTGTCACTCTGGTCAAAGAGCAAGCAAGTGAAGTGATGGCCGTATCCGATGTGGTGCTGGTGGCGTCGGGGACAGCCACGTTGCAAGCCGCCGTCGTGGGCACTCCTATGGTGTTGATCTACCGAACATCGGATTTGGAATTTTGGATCGCGAGTTTCTTTCTCCGGGTCAAATGGATTGGACTGGTGAATTTGGTGGCAGGTCGATCCGTCGTGCCGGAGTTGTTGCAGGATGAGGCTACCGGTCAGCGTCTCTACGAGGAGGCGCTGCGGATCTTGGAAGATCCCGCAGCCTATGCAGAAATGAAGCGGAGCTTAGCACAGGTACGAGACGCGTTAGGTGAACCAGGCGCGTCCCTCCGAGCGGCAGAGGTGATAATAGCGGCATGTCGGGAGTAGAACGATTCAAGCGGCTCATGCGGTATGTTCGCCCGTATCGGGCGAGGTTTTTGGGTGGGTTCGCCTGCTCCGGGATGGTGGCGATCTTGACCGGGGTGTATGCCTGGTTGGCACGTCCAGTGCTCGACGGGATCTTCATCGAAAAAAATGAACGATTGCTGCTGGTCTTGCCGCTGGCGATATTGGCTGTTGCGGCAGTGAAGGCGTTCTTCAGCTATGGCGTCGGGTACCTGATGGCGTATGTGGGGAATCGAGTGGTGGCAGACATTCGGCAAGAGTTGTTTCAGCAGCTCATGCGCATGCCGATCGGATTTCACGACTCCAACACGTCGGGTCGTTTGGTGTCGCGGATCGTGAACGATGTTGGGTTGATGGCGAATGCGGCGTCGAGTGTCGTCAAAGACATGTTTCAAAATGCCCTGACATTTCTGGCGATGGTCGGCGTGATTCTCTATCAGGACTGGAAGTTGGCGGGCATCTCGCTGGTCGTGATTCCGCTTGCGGGGCTGACGATGGTTCGAGTGGGGAAGCGGTTGAAGAAATTGGCGGCGAGTGGACAAGCCCAGATGGGCGATATGTCTTCAACACTCCAAGAAACGTTTGCCGGCATCAGGGTCGTGAAGGCCTTCGGTCGTGAAGACGCAGAAGCCGGGCGATTTCAAGCGCGGAACCAGGCCTTTCTGGCCACCACCTTGAAAACGAATCAGGTCTGGTCGATCGGCCATTCGCATATGGAAGTCATCGGCGTGATCAGTATCGCGGTTATTATTTGGTATGGCGGCTATCTCGTCATCAACGGGACGATGACGCCCGGCGCGTTCTTTTCGTTCATGGCTGCCATGTTATTGGCCTATACCCCGGTTCGGAAGTTGTCTGGGGCTAACAATCTGATCCAGCAAGCCCTGGCTGCGGCTGAACGCGTCTTTGATGTGTTGGACATGAAGACCGAACAGGCACAGACCCAGGGCATGGTCCCGTTGGCCGGGATCCACCGTGCCATTGAATTCCAGGGTGTCTCGTTGCGATATGAGAGCCAGAAGATTCCCGCGCTGACCAAGGTTGATCTTACCATCAGGCCCGGGGAAGTTATTGCGCTTGTCGGGAGCAGTGGAAGTGGAAAGACCACGTTAGTCAGTTTGTTGCCGCGGTTCTATGAGCCGACCACAGGCCGTATTCTAATCGACGGCGTTCCGCTTGACTCGTATGAATTACAGTCATTACGTGCCCATATCGGGATCGTGTCGCAAGAGATTGTGCTGTTCGATGATACCATCCGGAACAACATCGCCTTCGGACGAACAGGGGCCAGTCAGGCTGAGGTTGAACAGGCGGCCAAGCTGGCCTATGCGCATGACTTCATTCTTCGGATCCCAGACGGGTATGGTGCCCTCATCGGAGAACGGGGACTCAAGCTCTCGGGGGGCGAGCGCCAGCGTCTGGCCATCGCCCGCGCGCTGCTTCGCGACCCGCCATTGCTGATCCTGGATGAAGCGACGTCGGCGTTGGATACGGAGTCTGAACGGATCGTGCAGTTGGCCTTGACGAACTTAATGAAGAATCGAACGACATTGGTGATTGCGCATCGGCTGTCGACCATTCAAAATGCGGACCGCATTGTGGTGTTGGACGGTGGGACGATCGTTGAAGTAGGCTCGCACGAGGATCTGCTTCGGCAGGGAGGAAGCTATCACCGTTTGCACACGTTGCAGTTTCAATCCGAAGAATTGGCGCATTGATTCTATGAAGAAATCGTTCTTGGTCAGATGGCTGAAACTTTCTGTGCTGCCTCCGGTGGGAGCGGCACTGATTCGTGGTATTGCCCGCACGATGCGCCACGAGACTAGAGGACAGGAAGCGGTCGATGCCTTGTATCGTGAAGGAGGGCACGCCATTACCGCATTTTGGCATGCACAGCAATTGATGATTCCATTTGGGTACCGAGGACCGGGTGCCCATGTGTTGATCAGCCAGCATGGGGATGGAGAGATTATTGCGCGTATCATCGCGCGATTCGGTCATGGGGCCGTGCGTGGATCCAGTACGCGCGGCGGGGCCAATGCCCTACGCGCATTGATTAAATTAGCTCGATCCGGCCAAGATGTTGCGGTGACGCCGGATGGCCCGAAAGGGCCGCGTCACGTTGCCAAGCTGGGGGTGATCCAGCTGGCGAAAGCCTCGGGACTTCCGATCGTGCCAATAGCCTTTGCCTGCTCAAAAAAAAACTCTTTGCGAGTTGGGATCGCTACATGGTCCCCTATCCGTTTTCGACAGGCCTCTTTTGCTACGGACGTCCGCTCTGGGTCTCACGTGAGGCCGATGAGACGGCGCTCGAAACAGCTCGCGTGGAACTTGAGACCGTGTTGAATCAGTTGACGGATCAGGCGGAAAATGATGTGGATGTAAAAGGTAAGGCGTGAAATGTAAGAGGCGTAGGCATTAAACAGGGCGCCTCACCTTTTGCCTCGTGCGGTTCACGTCGTTCTCATGTGGAAGCTGCTCTATAACATCGGTCTTCTTCTTGCCGCCCCAGTGGTTATCGCTGTGCTGCTGGCCAAACCTCGCTGCCGCCCTGGTTTTCTTCAGCGGATGGGTTGGCACATTCATCCTTCCGATCGCCAAACGACAGCCTCGCCGCTTGTGTGGATTCACGCGGTGTCACTTGGTGAGGTCGTCGCCGCGACGCCGTTGGTGAAGGCGCTGCATGAACGTCATCCTGAGTTTCGGTATATCGTCACGACGGTGACTGAAACCGGCCGAGAGGCGGTAGAACAGCGCTTAGGCGGTATTGCCGAGCACCGGTATGCTCCGCTTGACTTTCCCTGGGCTGTGGCTCGGATGATCCGCAGTCTGCGGCCGGTGCTGTATGTGTTTGTCGAGACGGAATTATGGCCGAACTTATTGTGGACGTTACGAGCACAGGATGTGCCCTCGGTGTTGGTGAACGGGCGGTTGTCGTCGCGGTCATTTGGCCGTCAGGATTTGCCCGTGATTCGCTCTTTGTATCGATCTATACTTCAAACGCTCACACTCTGTCTCATGCAATCTGATAGAGATCGACAGCGTATTGTTGCATTAGGCGCTGAGCCGTCGCGCGTTCATGTGACCAGTAATATCAAGTTTGATCAGCCTCTCCCGGACGTTCGCTCACATGAATCGCTCCGTCAGAGCTTTGGGCTCGATGAGCATGAACAATTGATGCTCGCGGGTAGCACGCACGCTGGAGAAGAGGAACTGCTGGTTTCGGCCTACCGACACATCGTGAAGACCTATCCCACAACCGTGTTGATGCTGGCGCCACGCCATATCGAGCGAGCGGATCGAGTCGAAGCCGTGCTGCGAGAAGCCGGATTTGCCGTGCAGCGGAGAAGTCGGATTCAGGGGAAGCAGTCTGGTCCGCGCGTGATCATTTTGGATACGAGAGGAGAGCTGTCTCGCGCATATCGAGACGCTGTCGTGGCATTCGTCGGTGGAACTCTGGTTCCCGTGGGGGGGCACAATTTGTTGGAACCGGCTGTATGGGGTATCCCCGTCATGTTTGGGCCTCATACGGACCATTGCGCCGAGGTCGCGGCACTTCTATCAGAGGCTGGAGGAGGTCGCCGCGTGATGGGGGTGGAGGACCTCATTACCTCTCTTGAAGAATGGCTCGGTCAGCCTGACACTCGACATCGGATGGGGCAGGCTGCAAGACAGGTGGTGTTGGACAATCAAGGCGCACTCACACGGAGTCTGGAGTTCATTGAGACGTGCCTCCGTGCGGCTCCGTCGTATTCCGACTCGTGTGTGGCAACGGGGCCGGGACCGCTTGTAGCCAAACACTGACATGGCGTTCTTGCTTCCTGGACAACCGGTTCGCAAAAGGCTGTACTGGGTTGCTGGGTTGTACGGCCTCATCATTCGGTGTCGGCTGTGGTGCTACCGCCAGGGTTGGCTCACGACCACACGGCTACCCTGTCGGGTTGTGAGTGTCGGGAATCTGACAGTCGGGGGGACGGGAAAAACTCCGATCGTCATTCTCCTGACGGAATGGCTAGTGGCCAAGGGGAAACGGGTGGCGATCTTGAGCCGAGGGTATAAACGGACGAGCACGGTGCCCTATCTATTGGTGTCCGATGGATCTCGAATCTTGGCTGGCCCCTCGGAGGCCGGGGACGAACCGTTTCTCATGGCGCAGCGTTGTCCGCGCGCCGTTGTGGCTGTGGGGGCTGATCGGGTCGCGCTTGGTCGGTGGGTATTGGAACAGTATCCCGTCGACTACATCATGCTCGATGATGGCTTTCAGCATCGAGCCCTTCATCGCGATGTCGATCTAGTGTTGCTGGATGCCACTGATGCGGCAGGACTTGATGCGCTGCTTCCATCGGGAAGACTGCGGGAACCCTTAGAGGCGCTGGAACGAGCGAGTGCGGTGGTGATTACCCGGGCCGATTCGAGGCAAGATGTAGAAGCGGTTCAGCAGCGATTGCGTAAGATCGCGTGGCCGTCAGAGGACATCATAGAGGTCGTATTTCGGCCGGAGTCCTTTCGCGCAATCGGCTCAGCGGGGCCGCAAGCTCTTGAGTGGGGGCAAGGTAAACGGGCCTGGCTGGTAAGCGGGATCGGCAATAGCCCATCGTTCCGCCGCTCGGTTGAATCCATCGGGGTTGAGATTCTTGGAGAGACAGTGTTTGAAGATCATCATCGCTACTGTGACGAAGAGATCAGACAGATCCGCGCCACTGTGCAGGCCAATGGGAGCGAGATTGTCCTAACGACCGAGAAGGACGGCGGAAAACTGTCCCCCTTCCTCCGGCCCAATGATCCCTGGTGGATGCTTCGACTGGGGACGGAAGTCGTGCGCGGAGAAGCGCGGCTGTATGGATTGATCGATCGATGGGCTATTAACCGATGAGACCGAACAGGTAGGAGTTCGTGCGTAGAGATCTGCCTCGGAACATCTTGGTGCGGGCACCGAATTGGATCGGCGATGCCGTGATGTGCGAGCCGGCTATTCGCGGGCTGCGGTCACTGTTCCCGGAAGCGGAGATCACGATGCTTGCCAAGCGGGCCGTCGCCGAACTGTTCAGTGCGGCTCCAGAGCTGAGTCGAGTTGTGGTGTACGATGACAAGGGGCCTCATGCGGGGCTTTCTGGGAAATGGTCGCTGGCGGGTACGTTGCGGCGGCATGACTTCGATCTGGCAGTGCTTTTTCAGAACGCCTTCGAAGCGGCATTTCTCGCGTGGCTTGCGGGTATTCCGCAGCGATATGGCTATGCCACGGATGGACGAGTCTTTTTTCTGACCACGCCTGTTGCGGTGCCGAGTCGTAGTCGTGGGGTCCATCAAGTTGAGTACTATTGGAACCTGTTGAAGCCTTTGGGGCTGTCTGGCGGGGCATCGTCGCCGACGCTATGTGTGACAGTAGACGAGAGTCGTCAGGTGGATGTCAGGCTCGCTGGGGCCGAGGTCGGCTTGTCAGATATCGTGATTGGTATCAATCCAGGGTCGACCTACGGAAGTGCAAAGCGTTGGTTACCTGAGCGATTCGCTGAAGTCGCGCAGCGACTTGCGGAACGTATAGGGCAGGACGAGAATGCACAGGTGGTAGTGGTCATTCTGGGGGCACAGGGAGAGGAGTCCTTGGGAAGGGACATCGCCGCTCGAATCAATGGGCGATCAGTGGTGCTGTCGGGTGCCACGACCATTCGTGAGTTGATGGCGGTGGTCAAGCGATGTCGCCTGCTCATCACCAACGATACAGGGCCGATGCATATCGCTGCTGCGTGCGGTGTACCGGTCGTGGCGGTGTTTGGTCCTACGGATTCACATACCACTGCACCCTATGGGCAAGAGCGATCGATTGTGCGGGAAGCCGTAGACTGTGCGCCTTGCTTCCTTAGGGAATGCCCGATTGATCACCGGTGCATGACGCGCATCCCCGTTGACCGGGTATATGAAGCGGCAGTGCAACAGCTGAGCGGTTTGTCTCGTGTATCTGGTCTATCTCGTCCAGACAACACAGACCAGACGAACATTCTGTCCGGCTACACCATCTTTCTCGATCGAGACGGAACGCTCAATCCTGATCCCGGCTATATCAAGTCTCCGGATCAGTTTGAGTTGTTTTCTGGGGTGTCCGAGGCGCTCGCGCGTCTGAAGCGGGCTGGTGCCCGATTGATCGTCGTCACCAATCAATCGGGAATTGCGCGAGGACTCTTGTCGCGCAAGGACCTCGATGCCGTGCACATGAAACTGAAGCGTCTTCTCGATGGCGCGGGTGTGACACTCGACGCGATCTATTTCTGTCCTCACCATCCTGACGACGGTTGCGAATGTCGAAAACCGAACCGTGGGATGATTGACCAAGCGGTGCGAGAGTGCGGGGTGACTCTCGATCACTCCTATCTGATCGGCGATCACAGTCGGGACATCGAATTGGCAAAGCGGGTCGGGGTGCGCAGTATCTTAGTGACGACGGGTGTCGTGTCTCCGCAGGACGCAGAAAGACTCAAAGCCTCAGGGCCAGCTCCAGCTTGGGTTGCATCCTCGCTGGCGGACGCTGCGGACTGGCTGCTCTCTGATGCAAGCAGGGCGTCCGTACAGATCCGCGGGCGGCAGGTCGCACATACGTGATGGAGTGGAGTGGCGGCGTTCGGCCCGGTCTTGTGTTGAGTGGAGAGCCAGCGTAAGTTGTATCGGTAGCAGACGACGGGCAAGGGAGTCGGCTGTGTTGTGCAGCGAGAGAGAACGATGGCAGCGAACCAACCTGTGAACGTGTGTTCCGTTCCATGTAACCTTTGTGGTGGCACCCAGGTGTCGACTCTGTCGAACAAAAGTCGAAGTGGGAAGCCATTGCGGACGGTCATTTGTCAAGCGTGCGGACTTGTGTGGTCGGACCCACGCCCTCATGACGCCAGGCAGTTTTATGAGGAGGAGTACCGCCTCTCCTACAAACACACCTACAGCCCGAAGCCCAAACACGTCTTACGCGCGGGCCATGTGGCCTTGTCGCGATTCGAAAAGATCGAGCCGTTGCTGTCGAGTCGGAAAGCTGTTCTCGATGTTGGTACCGGCGGAGGAGAGTTCGCCTATCTGCTTCAATCGTTGGGGCATGGCGTGAGCGGGATTGAACCGAATAGAGGGTATGCCGACTATTCCATACAGGAATATGGGCTCACGGTTCAGGTCGGGTTCGTGCAAGATGCGGTGTTTCCACCCGAATCGTTCGATGTGGTGACGATCTGGCATGTACTCGAACATACGGAAGATCCGGGTTTCATTCTAGCCCTGCTCCGATCCTGGCTGAAACCGAACGGCACGCTTGTTGTGGAGGTCCCCAATGTCGAGGCAACCTGTCAGGCTCCCAGCAGCACATTCCATGAAGCCCATCTCTATAACTTCAATGTGGTGTCATTACGCCGATTGGCCAAGAAACACGGGTTGTTCGAGACCAAGCATCTGATCTCTCGCGATGGTGGGAATATCACGATGTTCCTGTCTCGTATGGAGCCACTGTTCCAAGATCGGTACGCGGCAACTATTTCGGGCAACTGCGAGTGGATCTCGAGGATCGTGCGTCAGCACAGCAACGTGCGGCGCCACTTGACGCCGATGCCGTACCTGCGGGCTTGGCAGCGTCTCTGCCGATCATTCAAAGAGAGGCGTGAAACGGCGGACGCAAAGAGCGGTAAGGCATTGCTCGACACACTCTATTCGCCTCAGTTTCGCTCCCATTCTGTGGGACGTGGATGAACAGATTTGGATGATGTACGGATCATCACGCGTGGTCTTGCTTCATTCTAGGTATTGACGCGCAGTGTTCGCTGGAAGGTTCTCCGGTGTCATCTGTCAACCCTCTCGATAGTCGCTTCTCATCGGTGTTGAACAATGCCCGCATCCTGTTGATCAAGCCCAGTTCTCTCGGGGATATCGTGCATGCATTGCCAGTCGTTTCGGCGATCAAGGCACAATGGCCGAGATCACATCTCACGTGGATTGTGAAGCGCCAGTGGGCTGACCTTGTCGAACGGGCAGAGGGAGTCGACCGTGTCTGGCCGGTTGATATGACGGTGGGAAGTTGGATCGGGGAAGGCCGGGCACTGCGCGCACAGCAGTTCGACCTCGCCATCGATTTGCAAGGGCTGTTTCGCAGTGGCATCTTGGCATGGCTCAGTGGTGCGCCGGCGCGTATTGGCTTTGCGAATGGAAGGGAAGGAAGTCCCTGGTTCTACTCCGACCGTGTCCCGGTTACCGATCCCGATATCCATGCGGTCGATCGATATCTTTCCCTTGTCGCGGCGTTGGGGGCATCTCTGCCGGACAAACCGCGATTTGGGTTTAGGCTACGAGAGGAGGACATGGCGACCGTTCGAGAGATTTGTCAACGGCGAGGCCTCACAGTAGACAAGCCGTGGGTTGCCGTAAATGTTGGAGCGCGGTGGCCGACAAAGCGCTGGCCGCTGACATCGTTTGCTGCCGTTCTGGATCAGCTGTATGAGGCACAGCTCAGCCCGGTTGTTGTGATTGGAAGTGCTGATGAACGACCACAGATGGATAGCCTGAAGGCTCTGGCACAAAGTCCGTTCATCGACCTGTGCGGTGAGATTCCATTGAAGTGCTTGCCCGCACTGCTGTCTAAAGCGACCGCCATGATCACAAATGATTCCGGGCCAATGCACATCGCTGCGGCGCTTGGGATTCCGGTGATTGCAATGTTCGGACCAACCAGTGCGAGTCGGACTGGTCCGTATGGAGACGGTCATCAGGTATTGATCGGTCGGGTCCCCTGCAGCCCTTGTTTCAGTCGCATCTGCCGACACGATCCTGAATTGGAATGCCTTCATCTCATTCAGCCGACTCAAGTGGTCGATGTGATACGGCCCTTATTGACGGCTCAGGTACCATGTCGATGAATGTCTTGATCGTTCGCCCGGACGGCATCGGCGATGTCTTACTCTCTCTTCCCGTGGCGACACAACTCAGGCAGCTTGTGCCTGGGGTCAGAATTGGGTTTCTCACTAGTCCCACTGTGGCGCCTTTGTTTGAGCATCATCCCGATGTGGATTATGTGCGAACGATTCGTTTCACAGACCCGTTGAAGGAACTCCGTCTCGCCTTTTCCCAGGGAGTTGAGGCGGCAATTTTTTTGAAGCCGTTTCGCCGTCTGATGTGGGCCGCATGGGTGGCTGGTGTCCCGATTCGCGTTGCCACTGGCTACCGGTGGTATAGCCTATTGGCCAATCGCCGTATGTATGAACATCGCAGCGAGTTTGCAAAACACGAATCAGAGTACAACGTCGATATGATCAAGGGGTTGGGGTTGCCTCCTCAGCCTGTGAGCCAGCCGGTGCTCACCCTGACCGAGACCGAACGGGCCGCTGGGGCATCCAGGTGGGCGGGATTGCCAAGTTCTCGCGTCGTGGTCCACCCAGGGGGAATTTCAGCACGCCGCTGGCGGCTGGAGCATTACCGTGATCTGGTCTCGACATTGACAGACAGGGGATATGGTGTGGTGCTGACTGGCAGCGATCAGGAACGAAGAGAGTTTGGGAAAGGTCTGTCGTTGCCTACTACATCTCCCTCAGGGGTAGTAGATCTTATGGGGACCCTGTCGCTGCGAGAACTGATGGCGGTGATCGCCAATGCCCATGTCGTCGTCTCAGGAGCGACAGGACCGGCTCACCTGGCGGCAGCTCTAGGTATTCCCACGGTCACCTTGTTCGACCCTCGACGAAACAATTTGCCGGTGCGGTGGAAACCGCTTGGGACGGGAGTCTTGCTGCGCCCCGATGTTCCTACGTGCGATAAATGTATCGGCGAGGTCTGTCCCTATTGGGATTGCCTTGATCGATTTACGGTTGCAACTGTCACGTCCGTCATCTCCAAAGTTTTAGAGGCCCCGTCAGGGCTTACGGTACTCCATATCTAAGCAGGTCCATCAGTGGGGAGGAAGAGCTGTCGCTCGGTGTCGCTCTTGACTCAACTGCGCTTCTATGTTCATATCCGGAACGTTAGAGGATGGCGCGCTAACTCTATGAATTTCCAAGGGCAACGAGATCTTCTCTTGCTGTCTGAGGTAGAGAGTGATGGTGCGGTCACACAGCGGTCTCTCTCGACCAAGCTAGGAGTCGCTCTGGGGTTGACCAATCTCTATCTCAAGCGGTTGGTGCGGAAGGGTTATATCAAGATCACCACGATTCCCTCGCACCGAGCTCGGTATTTGCTGACTCCGCAAGGGTTGCCGAGAAATCCAGACTGGCCTACCTCTTTATGGAGTATTCCCTGTCTCACTACCGTGATATACGCACGCGGCTACGAGAAACGCTCTCTCACGCAGCCAACAACGGAACGAAACGCGTCGTCATCTATGGAACCGGTGAACTTGCTGAGATGGCCTATCTGTCGCTCCGAGAAATACATATGACCTTGGTTGGATTTGTCGATGATACCCAGCAGGAGTCGTTCTTGTCCTATCCGGTTTCGCCGCCGGAGGCATTGAGCGGATGGGAGTTCGATGCGGTGTTATTGGCGGATTTCGAGCAAACGGCGGGGCACCGTACGACACTCGGACAGTGCCAGGTTCTGGATAGCAAGATCATAGCGCTTACTCCCGTAATGTAAGTGACTCTGGGCGACCATTTTTCTAAGCACTGTAAGTGAGAGGGCGAAGCTGTGTTCGATGACAACGTCTACAGGGACAAGGAACCCAGTCAAACCAGCAGCCTTCACTGGTATGCCCTACGTACTAAGTCACGTCACGAAAAACTGGTACGAGATCAGTTGGACAAGCAAGGAATCGAGCCGTTGCTCCCGACGGTCAAACGGCTGAGCCAATGGAAGGATCGAAAGAAGGAAATCGAGGTCCCGCTGTTTTCTGGGTATTGTTTCGTGCGGTTTACTCAGCAGGAGAAGACACCGGTGCAACAGACGACAGGTGTTGTCGAAATCGTCGGCAGCGGAAGTCGTCCTGAACCGATCCCGGAGCAGGAAATCGACGCACTTCGCCGTCTCATGACCAGCGTCCTCCCGTATGATCCACATCCCTATCTCCATGAAGGAATGAAGGTGGAAGTCGTTCGAGGCCCGTTGCAGGGTGTGCAGGGGATGTTGCTGCGGAAAGAGAAACGGCATCGGTTGGTCATCGGCGTGCGGCTGATTCAGCAGGCAGCGGTGGTGGAGATCGATGTCAATGATGTGGTGGCGGGATAAGAGGCGGAAGCCACAATGGTCTGTCGAATGGGTTAAGGAGTAGCGATGATCCGAGAAAGGACTGATGGAGTAGGCGCAATCGTGAATGGCCGTACGGCCAATCTGTCCCCTCATTTGGTTGTTGAATTGATCGCGTAAGGTGACGGTGGAGAACCCTCTCGGAAATTCGTTCTGGCTCCGCTATTTGCCAGCATCTCTTCGCGCGAAGATCGAACATAGACCAGATGTACTCAAGGTTTTGAATAATGTCGCATGGCTCTTCAGTGATAAGATCTTGCGCATGGGTGTTGGTCTAGTTGTCAGTGTCTGGATAGCTAGACATCTGGGACCGGTCGACTTCGGGCTCTTTAGTTTCGCTATTGCAGTTGTGTCACTTTTTGGTGTCCTTGCCACGCTCGGTCTTCCAGGTATCATGGTTCGGGATCTTGCCAATGAGCCAGAGAATAGTTTTGCGACGTTAGGCAGTGGCTTAGTACTTCAGGTGATCGGAGGAATAATCGCGTTTTCTTTTCTACTGATTTTGTTTGCCATCCTGCGACCAGACGACCATTCCACTATGAGTGTCGTTACGATCATCGGTCTCACGTTGCTTTTGAAAGGATGTGACTGTTTTAAATCCTGGTTTGACTCCCAGGTGCAGTCCAAGTACTCGGTATGGGCTGAGAACACCGCATTTGTGGTGGCATCGCTGATAAAGGTCGGACTAATTTTGCTGGGTGCCTCTCTCCTAGCATTCGCGTGGGTCACGCTCGTCGAGAGTCTCCTAACCGCACTCATGCTGTTTATCATGTACGAATGGGCAGGAGGCGGAATGCGTGTATGGAGATTCACGATTGCTCGTGCTCAAACCTTGTTGCAACAGAGTTGGCCTCTTATCCTCTCGGGGCTTGCTGTGATGGTTTATATGCGCATTGATCAGGTCATGTTAGGCCAAATGCTCAATGATGAAGCCGTTGGTATTTACTCTGCTGCTGTTCGCCTTAGCGAAGCGTGGTATTTTATTCCAATGGCAATCGTGAGCTCGGTGTTTCCGACGTTGCTCGATGCCAAGAAAACAAGCGAAGCTCTGTACCTAGAAAAATTTCAACAGCTCTACGATATGCTGGTCGTGATTGCGTTGGCAGTTGCAATTCCAGTGACATTTCTCGCAGACCCGATAGTTGTGGCTATTTTTGGTCAGGAATATCTCCAGGCAGGCACGATTCTGTCCATTCATATCTGGGCTGCACTTTTTGTATTCCTTGGAGTGGCAAGTGGAAAATGGTTTCTTGCGGAGAATCGTCAGCTGCTCGCGTTTCATCGAGTATCTTGGGGAATGGGGGTCAATATTGCACTCAACGTACTATGGATCCCACAGTATGGGGGAGTTGGTGCAGCATGGGCCACGCTCATTTCACAAGCGGTGGCTTCCATGTTAATTGATGTGGTCCATAAGGAGACGAGACTGATGTTCAAGATGAAGCTGAAGGCTTGCCTGTTAATAAGAGTGCTCCGTATGCAATATTCTACCTAGTGGACTGTAACGTTTAAAATGGTCGTATCATGACGTCTATGGAGGACGTGATGACACTGACCACGAGTGAACGCATGGAACTTCAACGCCAAGCGAGAGCCAGCAATGGTCGAGCCGATTC
>Ga0224510_10000151_pt1 | contig 58411 bp, 53 predicted proteins | sample SF_May12_sed_USG_FD_170161 | JGI IMG/M metagenome (GOLD analysis project Ga0224510, IMG submission 170161) | Sediment microbial communities from San Francisco Bay, California, United States - SF_May12_sed_USGS_4_1 | ecosystem: Environmental > Aquatic > Marine > Sediment | place: USA: California... | reverse complement strand
CTGCGATATCAGCGTAACCGAGACTCCGGCCTTTTTGAGGGCGGAGAACATGCGGTCGGCCGTTCCGGGCACACCGATCATGCCGGCGCCCTCGAGATTGACCAGCGCCATATTACCGATCGCTGTAATGCCCTTGATATTGTCGTTCGATATCGGATTTTTGGTTATCAGCGTTCCAGGGTGCGCCGGATTGAATGTATTGCGAATTTTTAAGGGAATATCGTTGTCGACGACCGGCCCAAGAGTCTGCGGATGTATGACCTTGGCGCCAAAGTACGCCAGTTCCATCGCTTCGCTATAGGTCATACAGTCGATGATGCGTGCTTCCGGGACACGGTTCGGATCAGCACTCATGACGCCGTCGACGTCCGTCCAGATTGTCAACTCGCTGGCCTTGCACAGTGCTGCGAATATTGCCGCGGAAAAATCGCTGCCATTGCGTCCCAAGGTAGTCTGTAAACCGTCTTCATCGGTAGCGATAAAACCGGTAATGACTGTAATTCCTTTGAAGTCGCCCGCCAGCACGGTTGAAAAATTTGACCGCGACGCGTCCCAAAGTACGGCCGGGCCAAGCTCCGTTTGGCGAATGATCAGAATTTCGCGCGCGTCTATCCAGGTTCCCGCCTGCTTGCCCGCCAGCCGCGCGAGCACCGCAGCCAGCAATCGCGCCGACCAGATCTCGCCGTAGCCGGCGACGACGTCACGACTGCGTTGTGGTGCGGACCTGACCAGGGCGATCGCCTTGAGAACATCACGGATATCCTGGGCGTCCTTACTCCAGCCATCCAGAACTGCGATCAATGACTCGCCATCAAGCAGCGTCCTTGCAGCCTCACTGTAGCGTGCGCCGATCGCATTTAATTCGGCGCCATACGATTGATCATCCTGTTCGGCGAGCGTTGCCAGGCGCAGCAGTGCGTCCGTCATGCCCCCCATTGCGGACACGACCACAGCAACACGTTGCAGGCCGTGCTCGGCCGTATGCGCGAGAATCAGGTTTGCGACGCGAGTAAAGCGACTTGCATCAGCCAGGCTGCTGCCGCCGAATTTGTGGACGTACCATTGGCCGTTCAAGGAAAGCTGCCCCGGAGCGATGGGTTAAACAAAACGGTGGATAATAGCGGCAGTTTTGTTAGCCGTCGCCTGTTTTAATTGAAACCAAAGGGATGGTGGGGCGTGAAGGATTTGAACCTTCGACCAGTCGGTTAAAAGCCGAATGCTCTACCACTGAGCTAACGCCCCCGCAGTTGCAGCGGGCGGGATGATACCGGACCGGTCTCAGTACTTCAAACTCCCTCAGACTGCATGCGCTTCAGGTATTGATCAGCGAGTCGCGCCGCCGTCGTCGTTGGATATTCAGCCTGCACGCGGCTCAGTGCCACACGCGCATCATTCCAGCGCTTCAGGCTGTAATTGCAATAACCCATCTTCAGCAACGCGTCCGGCACCTTGCTGGAACTCGGGTACTTTTCGATGACTTCTGCAAAGTCCGCCAGCGCCTTTTCAAACTGATTGGACGCATAGTACGACTCGGCCAACCAGTACTGTGCGTTGCTCGCCAGCTGACTCTTCGGAAATGCAATCAGAAACTGTTGAAACGAGGCAGCCGACTGGTCGTAACGCTCTTCTCGAAGAAGCTCCAGTGCGACCCGGTAATTATCGCGATCGGAACCACCCGGGATGGGCAACTCTCCCTGCGACAAGGATCCGCCGTCCAGTACGCTTGCGGATTCATGTACCGCCTGCAGGTTTGCCTCCAGCTCCTGGATGCGGGTATCCAGGTCCGAATACAGCAGGCGTTGCCTTTCAGCCGTGCCGGTTGCCTCGTGACTCAGCGTTTCAGCCACGCCCTGCAAAGCGTCTGTGCGCCGCTCGAGCATATCGACCTGTTGCGCGAGCTGCACCAGGCTCTGATTCTCCATGACACGTTCGACCGCCTGCAGGCGCCGGTCAAGCTCCTCCAGCTGCAGCAAAACCGGATCGTCCGCAGGCGTGGTCATTAGCGAGCAGCCGGCGATCAGGATCGCCGGCATCAGGCCAAGAGACCGCCCTATATTTTGATTAGTGAGCAATGTTGCCAATCAATTCGTGTAAGTGATTTCGACCCGACGGTTCTGCGCATAGGCGCTTTCATCGCTGCCTTCGACGGCCGGACGCTCTTCACCAAAACTGACGGTGGAAATCTGTGCAGCGCTGGCGCCCTGGATCATCAGCAGGCGACGCACCGTCTGCGCGCGTCGTTCACCGAGGCCGATATTGTATTCGCGCGATCCGCGCTCATCGGCATGACCCTCAAGCCGCACTTGCATACCGGGATTCTGGCCAAGCTGCACGGCATGCCGGGACACGATCTCGGTATCGCCCGGGCGTAACTCGGATGAATCAAAGTCGAAATACAGGATGCTGGCCAATTCGCCGCCGTCCGGTGAGTTCGGATCGTCAAAATACTCACCTGGCTGCAGGCCACTTCCGTTGCCTTCATCCATGCCACCGGCACCGCCGACGGTCTGCGACGCGTCCGGGTCTGGAATCGGGTCGTTCGACGAACAGGCGCCGAGTAGCAGGGCCAGGAGGCCAACTACGATAAATTTGAACTGAGGCATGGCAAAAATTCCTTGTGTTATTCCTGTGATGAAAGGTTTTTTTAAAACAATAAGTTAAGAATAATACTTAATCCACAATCTAAAAATTCTGGAACGGCGACCATACAGGCTCACGTACATCGCCCTGGCCCGAGGCGAGTTGCTGGCGAATCAGGCCGTCCGCGGTAACGGTCTCCAAAACGCCGTTTTTTGTCGCGCGCGTAGCATATATCAATGTATCGCTATTCGGCGCAAAGCTCGGGCTTTCGTCCTGTTTTCCTGCCGAAACGATCAGCAGGTCGCGACGATTCGCATCCACCATGTCCATCACCGCAATCTGGTAGTTACCCCGGTTCAAATGCACCATAGCCAGCCGCGTGCCGTCGGGCGATAGCCGAGGCCGGGCATTATAACTCCCTTCGAAGCTGATGCGCTCCGGCGTGCCACCGCCGGCCGCAACACGGTAAATCTGCGGCCCGCCGCTGCGATCCGAGGTGAAATAGATGTAACGGCCGTCGGGAGACCAGCTGCCCTCGGTATCGATGGCGCGGTGCGTGGTCAGGCGACGCGACTGGCGGCTGTTGATGTCCAGCACATGAATATCGGGATTGCCGTCAGCGCCGCCCAGCGTCACCACCAGCTGGCGACCGTCTGGCGAGAACGCCGGCGCACCATTGATGCCTTCCTTGCTCGACACCTGGATGCGGTTTCCGGTACGCAGTGTCTGGATGAAAATCGACGACTTGTTGCCCTCGAAAGAAACGTACGCCAGCCGCCGGCTGTCGGGCGACCATGCCGGCGACATGATCGGGTCCTTGCTTTCCATGATCACGGTTTCATTCTCGCCATCCTGGTCCGCGACGTAGAGCGAGAACAATTTGCCGTTGCCGCGCGCTTGCGTCGTCACATAGGCGACCTTGGTATCGAACACACCTTTAATGCCGGTCAGCTTTTCATAAATCATGTCTGCGGCACGATGGGCAACGCGGCGCATGGTGCCGCGACTGGCCGGCATGCGATATCCGACAAGCTGGTCGCGCCCGTAGACATCGAACAGCTGGAATTGCACAGTGTAGGCGTTCTCGCCATCCTGCGTGACCTTGCCGATCACGACCGCTTCCATGCCAAGCACCGACCAGTCTTCAAAATCCACGTCGGCACCATTGGTCGGCCTCTGCAGCATGTCGCCAATCGGCAACGGCGCAAACCGTCCGCTGCGATTGAGATCGTCGCTGATGACCTTGGCAACATCGAGTGGCGCGGCTGGCGCCGAACCCTCCCAGCCGAAAGGCACCACGGCGACCGGCCGGCGCTTGATGCCTTCAGTAATCTGGATAACCAGCTCGGCATAGGCAGCATTGCCCAGCAGGACGGTCAGCAGGAATAATTTACAAATGTGTTGTCGCACGTCAGCCTCGATCAAAAATTTTCGGGAGTTTACTCTTCCGGCTTGAATAATAGTGTCAAATTTCGATCAAACACACTTGGATCGCGCGGTGCCGGCAGCGGTGAGGCCTTGTAGACCGCCGCTTCGATGGAGCGCTTGATTGTCGCATCGCCGTTGCAAGGTCCAAAGCTGACATTCAACACCTCACCGCCAGGCGCCTGCTGCACTTTGATTGTGCATTCGAGTCCCACGGCGACATTTGCGGGCGCCACCCAGTTGCGGGAAATCTTCTGCTGGATGGCGAAAATATAGGCCGCCTTGGCGCTCGCCGTGATCGCCGCCACCCGCTGCGCCTCCCGGTCCAGCTCCTCCTGACGCGCCGCCGCCTCGGCCTCTTTTCTCAGCCGTTCATTCTCCAGCCGCTGGCGCTCGATATCGGCAAGGCGCTGCTTCTCGGCCTCCGCCAGACGACGCTCCTCGGCCAGACGCTGTTCCTCCGCCTGCTTGCGACGCTTTTCGGCCTCGGCTTCAGTCTTGGCGCGCTCAATCTTCTGCAACCGCTCCCGCTCAAGTCGCGCATCAGCTTCGCGTTTTTGCTGCTCCGCCGCCAGGCGTTGTTGCTCGCTGATATCCGGTTCGGGCGGGGCTGGTTCGACTTTCGGCGGTGTTTCCACTTGCGGCGGGATGACCACGGCATTTTCGGTAACCAGCGTTGCGTTGATCGCGAGCGGCATCGCGATATCCGGGCGACGGTCGAAATCCAGTACCACGACCAGCGAGCCGAACACGACGACGTGCAGGAATACCGCCAATGCGGCCGGTAGCAGGTTGTCTTTCTTTGCGATCACTGTTACTCGGGCACCGGGTAGGTATCCAGCGGGTCGGTTACGAATCCGACCGAATCGGCGCCCGCCTGCTGCAACACTACCATCGCGCCGACGACATTGCCGTACGGCACCGCACGATCCGCTTTGACCAGCACCGGCGTTTCCGGCCGGTTGCGCAACACCGCGGCGACATGCGCAGTGATTTCCTTGCCGGACTTCGGTGAGTCCTCATCATCACCGGCATTCAGGTACAGATTGCCGGCGACGTCAACACTGACGATCAGCGGCGGATGATCGGGAACCTCGGCGATGGGTTCTGCACCGGCCTTGGGCAGTTCAACCTTGACGCCCTGCGTCAGCAGTGGTGCCGTCACCATGAATATCACGAGCAGCACCAGCATGACGTCGATGTACGGAACGACATTGATCTCGCCCATCAGTTTACGTTTTTGCAGTGGCGTGGCCATGCTATGCCACCTGTTTGTTGCGCGCGTGACGTTGCAGGATGCTGGAGAATTCCTCGCTGAAGCCGTCGTAGCGATATTCCAGCCGCACAACTTTATCAGCGTAGCGGTTGTACGCGATCACCGCCGGTATTGCGGCAAACAGGCCCATTGCCGTTGCAATCAATGCCTCGGCGATGGGTGGCGCAACCGTCGCCAGGGTTGCTGACTGAACATTCGCCAGTCCTATGAATGCGTTCATAATGCCCCAGACGGTGCCGAACAGGCCGACGTAGGGGCTCGTCGAACCGATCGTTGCAAGCGTCGCGAGGCCCTGCTCGAGTCGGTCCACCTCACGCATCTGCGCCACCCGCATAGCGCGCCGGCACTCTTCAACCACTTTGTCCGCATTGATGCCGCTCTGCACCATGGCACGATTGAATTCGCGAAAGCCGGCCTCAAAAATGCTCGCCATACCCAGGCTGCCGCCGCGCTTGTGTGAGGCCCCTTCGTAAAGTGTATTGAGATCGCCACCCGACCAGAAACTAGCCTCGAAATCGTCCGAAGCATCCTTGGTGCGGTGAATGAGTCGCCGCTTGGTAAAGATGATAGTCCAGGACATTACCGATGCGACTACCAGCAATAACATGACTATCTTTACGGGCATGCTCGCGGTAAACAGCATACCGACAATGGACATATCAGGCGTCATAGCGATGATCCTTGAAAAAATTCGGCGGGCACCCGCAGCGGGCGCAGGGTATCTGCATTCAGGAACGCAGCCTTGACACCACCGCGCAGCAGTAGCTGGCCTTCAAGGCTGTTCAGGTAAACATTTTGTTCGATATCGAAGGTCGCACGCGTCAAGCCTGCAAGCCGGGCTGTCACCACGACCTGGTCGTTAAACTTCGCTGGTGCAATGAATTCGGCCTTGGTTTCCGTTACTACAAACATGCGTCGTTGCTCATTCAGTAAACGCGACTGGTCGACGCCGAGCGCGCGCAGCCACTCGGTCCGCGCCCGCTCCATATAGCGAAAATAGTTGGCATAGTAAACCACTCCCTGCGCATCGGTATCCTCGTAGTAGACGCGAATCGGCCAGCTGAATGGCAAATCATTGGAAGCCAAAGTCATGCCAATTTCAGTCCGCGTCGAACAGCGGAAGTTCAATCGGCTGCTCACGCGCCGGCGGCGTCAGTCCAAAATGCAGGTAGGTATTACGTGTCGCGACCCGGCCGCGGGCAGTGCGCATCATGAAACCCTGTTGGATCAGGTATGGTTCAATGACATCTTCGATGGTGCCACGCTCCTCGCCAACCGCCGCAGCCAGGCTCTCGATACCGACCGGACCGCCATCGAATTTCTCGACGATCGTTTGCAATACCCGCCTGTCCATGGCATCGAAGCCGTTCGGATCGACCTGCAGCAAGTCCATCGCGCGCATGGCAATCTCACCGCTGACAACACCATTGCCTTCGACCTCGGCGAAATCGCGCACCCGGCGCAGCAATCGATTCGCTATTCGCGGCGTGCCGCGCGCGCGCCTCGCTATTTCGGCCGCGCCCAATGCCTCGATGGGCAGATTGAGAATGCCGGCCGAGCGATGTGCGATGGACTCGAGGTCGTCACTGCCATAAAACTCCAGGCGCTGCACGATACCGAAGCGATCGCGTAGCGGCGAGGTCAGCAAACCGGCACGCGTGGTCGCGCCCACCAGCGTGAACGGCGGCAGATCGAGTTTTATCGAGCGTGCCGCCGGACCCTCGCCGATCATGATATCGAGCTGAAAGTCTTCCATGGCCGGATACAGGATTTCCTCGACCACCGGGCTCAGGCGATGAATTTCATCGACAAACAGCACGTCGTTGGGCTCGAGATTGGTCAGGATAGCTGCCAGGTCTCCCGGGCGCTCGAGCACCGGCCCCGAGGTCTGACGTAACTTGACGCCCAGCTCGTTGGCAACAATATGTGCGAGCGTCGTCTTGCCGAGCCCCGGTGGCCCGAAAATCAGCACGTGGTCGAGCGATTCCCTGCGACGGCGCGCAGCTTCAATGAAAATTCCCATCTGCTGCTTGACGCTCGGCTGGCCAACATACTCTTGCAAGGTTTTTGGCCGGATCGCACGATCGAACACCCGGTCATCCGTAACCGACTCGGCGCTGGTCAAACGTTCATGTTCAATGCTGGCCATGGTCTAGCGCGCCGCCTGTCGCAATGCCTGGCGAATAATGTCTTCGGCAGATTTGCCGTCGAGGTCCATGGTACCAATCAACCTGTTAACCTCACCAAGCTTGTACCCGAGTGACACCAGCGCATCGACTGCTTCGGTCTTCGGATTCGCGGCCGTCCCACCGGCCACCGGCGCCCTGGTCAAAGGGTGGCTGAATTTGTCGCGCATTTCTATAATCAGGCGCTCGGCCGTTTTCTTGCCAACCCCCGGTATCCGTACCAGTGAAGCCGAATCCTCATACTCAATGCAGCGGCGAAAATCTGCCTCGCTCATGGCCGACAGAATCGCCAGTGCCAGGCGCGCGCCGATACCGGAAATTTTCAGCAGGCTACGGAACAAGGCACGCTCTTCCAGGCTGGCGAAGCCGAACAGCATCTGCGCATCTTCGCGCACATGCAGGTGGGTGTGTATGAAGAGTTGCTCGCCAACGGCTGGCAGCTCCAGAAATGTTGACATTGGAGTTTCGACTTCATAGCCAACGCCATTGCAGTCGAGCACGATGATGGGTGCACGTTTCGCGGCAAGGCAGCCACGCAGCGAACCAATCATCGCAATCTGGCCACGCAAGCGTGCTCAACGAGTCGCTGGCGTAGCGCACGTTGATGACCGTGACAGATCGCGGCCGCCAACGCATCTGCGGCATCGGCAGACGGCGAGCCATTCAGCTGCAACAAGGCGATAATCATGTGCTGCACCTGCTCCTTGGTCGCACCGCCATTACCAACCACAGCCTGCTTGATCTCGCGCGGTGCATACTCAAAAACTTCGAGCTCATGAGCGAACGTCGCACAAAGTGCCGCCGATCGTGCCTGGCCAAGTTTCAGCGCACTGCCCGCATTTCGCGCCATGAACACGGTTTCCACGGCCACGATATCAGGCCGATACTCGGCGACAATATCGCCTATCGACAGGTAAATGCGTTTCAGGCGCTCCGCAAAACTTCCATCCTGGCTTTTCACCGTTCCACTGCTCACGTAAGCCGGTTGATCGCCGTTGAAGTCGACAATGCCAAAGCCCGTGATTCGGGAACCTGGGTCAATTCCGAGTATGCGTTGTCGGCTGCTCACGGCTCAGATTTGCGCGAGGATTTCTGCGGAAATATCGGCGTTGCTAAACACGCGTTGCACGTCGTCAAGGTCTTCCAGCAAATCCAGCATTTTGATCATTGACTCCGCTGTATCCGCGTCCAGCTCCGCCTGCAGCGATGCGCGCATCGTTATTTCCGCGTTCTCCGGCTCCAGCCCGGCCGCTATCATACGATCGCGAACGGCCTCGAATTCCAGCGGATCGGTCAGCACTTCGACTGAATGGTCAAACTCGACGACCACGTCTTCGGCACCGGCATCAATCGCCGCTGCCATGATCGCATCCTCGTTGCAGCCAGCCGGGTACAACAACTGGCCGACTTCGTTGAACAGGTAGCCCACCGAACCGTTGGTGCCGAGGTTGCCGCCGAACTTGGCAAAGGCATGCCGGACTTCCGCGACGGTACGATTCAGGTTGTCCGTCAGGCAGTCCACCATCACCGCCGAGCCACCGGGTCCGTAACCCTCGTAGCGGACTTCCTGGAAATCGTCGCCGTCCTGGCCGCCGGAACCGCGCTTGATGGCCCGCTCGATATTGTCTTTCGGCATGCTTTGCGCCTTCGCCTTTTCAACTGCCAGGCGCAAGCGCGGATTCGACGCAATGTCCCCGCCACCCATTCTCGCCGCACTGGTAATTTCGCGTATCAGCTTGGTAAACAGTTTGCCACGCTTCTTATCCTGCGCACCCTTGCGGTGCTGGATATTCGCCCACTTGCTATGTCCTGCCATTTCCTTCGCTTCGCCCAAACAACATCCGGCCAGTCAGGGGCCGGAAACAGCGCGTATGATAACGGGTATTACAGCTGCTGGCACATCATTGAAGCACGACCAAATGTCATCAACCGATAGCGAAACCACGGCGCACGACACGGATCAGGAAAGCGTCGCCACGGCGCTGCGTGCCGTGCTCGGCGCCTTGCCGGACACACCCCAGGCCGCGGCCGCGCTCGCCGAGGGCAAAGCCATTGCCGATATCGTTGCAAGCCTGGAATTGCCTGAAAAGCTGCTGCTGGCAAGCACCGTTTATCCCCTGGTTCGGGACAAGATTCTCGACATTAATATTCTTGAAAACAGTAAGTTAGAAGATATTCCTCGAATTGTTATCGGATTGGTGCAGCTCGGCCAGTTTACGCTGCCTGCTGACTGGCAACCGGGTGAGGCGCTGGCCGTACAACAAAGCGAAGCGCTGCGGAAGATGTTACTGGCGGTAGTGTCGGACGTGCGGCTGGTGCTGGTGCGTATCGCCGAACAGCTGTATCGCCTGCGCAATGCGAAGCGTGCCAGCCTCGCCGAGCAAAAACAACTTGCCATCGAAACACGCGAGATCTATGCCGCCCTGGCCAGCCGCCTTGGCGTCTGGCAGCTCAAATGGGAACTTGAAGACCTGGCGTTCCGCTACCTGGATCCGGACACCTACAGGAAAATTGCCGCGGCGCTGAACGAGAAACGTGGCGAACGTGAGCGCTTTATCGCCCAGGTCACGACCGAGCTGCGGCAGGAACTCGATCGACAATCGATCAAAGCCATTGTCAGTGGCCGGCCGAAGCACATCTACAGTATCTGGCGCAAGATGCAGCGCAAGGACCGTGGCCTTGAGGCGTTGTACGACATTCGGGCAGTACGCGTGCTGGTGGACGACATCAAGGATTGCTATGCGGTGCTCGGTGCCGTGCATAACCTCTGGTCCTACCTGCCGGGCGAATTCGATGACTACATTGCGAACCCGAAGGACAACGATTACCGCTCGCTACACACCGCCGTTCTCGGACCGGATGGCAAGAGCGTCGAGATCCAGATACGCACGCATGATATGCATCGGCAGGCCGAATTGGGTGTCGCCGCACATTGGCGCTACAAGGAAGGTGGCGGTTCACCGGCGGCGTTCGATCAGAAGATTCGATTCCTGCGGCAGATCCTTGAGCCGGACAATGACGGTGAGGATCTGTTGGCGCAGATTCGTGACGACGTCTTTGAGGATCGCGTATATGCGGTCAGCCCGAAGGGCGACGTGGTCGAACTCGCCGCGCATGCGACACCACTCGATTTCGCCTATCACGTACACACGCAGGTCGGTCACAGATGTCGCGGCGCCAAGGCCAATGGCCGCATCGTGCCGCTGACCTACGTAGTGCAAAACGGCGATCAGATCGAAATTATTACCGGCAGCCAGGCGCAGCCGAGTCGCGACTGGCTGGTACCCAAGCTGGGTTTCCTTGCCAGCCCACGCGCACGCGGCAAGGTACGCAACTGGTTTCGCCTGCAGGACCGCGACCAGCACTTGCGACAAGGTCGCGACATACTCGAACGAGAACTGCATCGCCTCAATGTGCGCGATCTCGCGACCGACGAAATTGCCCGACAGCTGAAACACAAGAACACCGAAACCCTGTGTGTCGCGCTTGGTGCCGGTGACCTTACCTCCGCCTCAGTTGCCACCGCGTTGCAACAGCTGCGCGGCAACGAACCGGTCGAGCAGTTTCGAGCCAAACGTGGTGCGCGCGATACCGGCCGAAAAACCGATGCGATCGCGATCAGCGGCATCGGTGACCTGATGTCCAATTTCGCACGCTGTTGCCGCCCGGTGCCGCCGGAACCGGTGGTCGGCTATATCACCCAGGGCCGCGGCGTCAGCATCCATCGCGCCGATTGCCGCAATTGTCTGAACCTCAAACAGCGTAACCCGGAACGAATCGTTGAGGTCAGCTGGGGCGACTCGGACTCTGCCAGCTACCCGGTCGACCTGCAGTTGCGCGCGATGGATCGAAGCGGCCTGATTCGCGACATCAGCGCAGTGCTCGCCGATGAAAAAGCCAACGTCACTGACATGACCACGCACGTGGACCGCAAAACGATGCAGACCATTATGGATATCAGTATTGATATTCGTGACCTGCCAACCCTGAGTTCGGCAATTGGCCGGCTCGAACAGGTGCCGAACGTGGTTTCGGTGCGGCGTCGTACCTGACGCGACAGGTTAAGCCCTGCCTGCCTTGCCGCGGGCGATGTCTGTCGCGAGCGCCATCATCGAGGTCAGGTCGCCGAGATTAGCCGGCACAACGTAGGTATTGCCCGCCTTGGCGAGTTTGCCGAATTCACTGATGTACTGTTCCGCAACGCGCAACTGCATCGCTTCGGCGCCACCGGCGACAGTCATGCTCGCAGCCACCTGGCGCAAACCCTCTGCGGTCGCGGTTGCAACAGCAAGGATCGCCTGGGCCTCACCTTCAGCCTCGTTAATCTGCTGCGTCTTGTTCGCTTCGGATTCCTTGATAACGCGCTGCTTCTCGCCTTCTGCCTGGTTAATCTTCGCGTCTCGCTCGCCCTCGGAGGTCAGGATAACAGCACGCTTCTCGCGCTCGGCCCGCATCTGCTTTTCCATTGCGCTCAACACGTCATGCGGCGGGTTGATATTCTTGATCTCGTAGCGCAGCACCTTGACTCCCCAGGGCTCGGACGCCTTGTCAAGCTCTGCAACCACGTTGGCGTTGATGGCACCGCGCTCTTCGAAAGTTCGATCGAGATCAATTTTGCCGATCTCGGAACGCAACGTGGTCTGCGCGAGCTGTGCGATTGCAAACAGGTAGTTGCCAATGCCATAGGACGCGCGTGCCGGATCCAACACCTGCATGTACAGCACTCCATCCACACCGACCTGCACGTTGTCCCGCGTGATGCAGACCTGCTCCGCGATGTCGATCGCCTGTTCTTTCAGCGTGTGCCGGTATGAGACCTTATCGATAAACGGAAACAGGATATGAAAGCCCGCATCCAGTTTGCGATTGAACTTGCCCAAACGCTCGACCACAAACGCGCTCTGCTGCGGAACCACCACCGCCGTTTTTAGCAGAATGATTACTGCAACCAATACCAGCGCCAGCGAAACGATCAGTGACATATCCATTTTCTCTCCTCAAAAACTCTATTCAGCGGTCACATGCAAAGTCAGGCCAACCACGTCGACAATCCTCGCTCGCGTACCACCGCCGATCCTGGCCTCACCCACGTTACGCACTGTCCAGTCACTGCCGCGATATTGGCTGCGAATTTCGCGGCCCGGCTCCAAGTCTTCAGCAACTGTAATCGACTCACCCGACATCGACTCGGGAAAATTTTCGCCACCGCCTCGAATCTTGAGATACAAAGTCCGGCGAAATGTAAAAAAGAAAAACAACGCCAACACCGCAAACGTCAGCCATTGTCCCCATTCCGGGATCGCTACGCCGAACAGCACGGACAATCCGACCAGCGCTGCCGATACCCCGAGGAACATGAGATAAAACTGCGCATCGACGGCGAACATTTCTACGCCAAGCAATACAGCGCCGAGAATCATCCAACTCCACCACGTCATCACCAGAACTCCTGAGTTCAGCTTGCGCCACTATAACCCGAGTCGGCGCTGACAGGGAGAGCAACGATTCCCGCCGGCGTGCGCCGTTGCTGCAGAATTCGGGTAGTATTCTTTGGCCGAAAGCTGGAAATGCAAGGGGAACGGCATGCAAGCAGTGGTCAATTCGATCAATAACATCGTCTGGAGTCCGGCACTTATTTACCTGTGCCTGGGAGCAGGACTGTTTTTCTCGCTGATCACGCGTTTCGTGCAGGTGCGGCTGTTTCGCGAGATGCTGCACCTACTGTTCAGCAACAAGGAGTCTGAACGCGGTATCTCCTCGTTTCAGGCGCTCTCCGTTTCGCTTTCAGGACGTGTCGGTACCGGCAACATTGCCGGCGTGGCGGCTGCGATAGGATTTGGCGGGCCCGGTGCAGTTTTCTGGATGTGGCTGGTGGCATTTCTCGGTGCATCGACCGCCTACGTAGAGTCGACCCTTGGTCAGATCTATAAAGAAGAAGTCGATGGCCAGTATCGTGGCGGACCAGCCTATTACATTGAGAAGGCGCTGGGCTGGAAATGGTATGCGTGGCTTTTCGCGATCGCGACCATCATCGCCGTGGGCTTATTGTTGCCCGGCGTGCAGTCGAACAGTATCGGCAATGCCGCCGAACTGGCATTCGGTGGCGAGCGCGTTTTCGAGTCCGCTTTCGGCACCATCAGCTACACCAAACTGCTGACGGCGATCGTCGTTGTCAGCATTCTTGGCGGCATCATTTTTGGCGGCGTGAAACGAATCGCTCATTTTACCCAAGTGGTCGTGCCGTTCATGGCGCTGGGTTACATACTGATGGCAGTCGTTATGATAGTCATACATATTGCCGACCTACCCCACATCCTGGCACTGATATTCAATGATGCCTTCACGCCGATGGCCGGTATCGGTGCCGCTATCGGCTGGGGCGTGAAGCGCGGTGTGTATTCCAATGAAGCCGGACAGGGTACGGGTCCGCACGCGGCGGCAGCGTCCGAGGTCGGACATCCCGCGCAGCAAGGCCTCGTGCAGGCATTCTCCGTCTACGTCGATACTCTGTTCGTCTGCTCTGCCACGGCCTTCATGATCCTGATAACCAATCAGTACTATGTCAGCGGTGTCGATGCCGCGGTCAGCGGCGGGCTGCTTGCCGCGGACGTGCAGGCCAATAGCCCGGCATTCACACAGTACGCCCTGGAGAGCGTTATGGGAGGCGGCGGCAAGGTGTTTGTTGCGATCGCCCTGTTCTTCTTCGCGTTCACGACTCTGCTGGCCTACTACTATATCGCGGAAACCAATGTTGCCTACATTCGCCGCACACTACGCTTTCCGGGCGGCCTGACCATCCTGAAAATCGGCCTGATGGCGTCAGTGTTTTACGGCACCGTCAGGACTGCGGACCTGGCCTGGGGTCTCGGCGACATCGGCGTCGGGTTGATGGCATGGCTGAACATCATCGCTATCCTGATCCTGTTCTTTATGAGCAATCCGGCAATCAAAGCCTTGCACGACTATGAACAACAACGCAGGGCCGGCGTCGAAAGCTACAGCTTCGACCCGGAGAAACTCGGTATCAAAAACGCGGATTTCTGGAAGAAGTAATTGCTAATGTGGGAGCGGCCATGCCCACAGCAATTGCTCAGTTGGGGTAGTTGAGTGCGCGCTTGTCGACCGCGAGTGCGGCCTCGTGCATGGCCTCGGCGAGGCTCGGGTGCGCGTGAATCGTGCGCTGCAGATCTTCGGTGCTTGCCGAGAACTCCATAGCGAGCACGGCTTCCGCGATCAGCTCGCCAGCCATGGGTCCGATGATGTGCACGCCCAGTATCTCGTCATCGTCCTCCGCCGCGATGATTTTGACCAGCCCGCTGGTCTGCTCCATCGCCTTGGCGCGCCCGCTGGCCGCAAAGGGGAAGGATCCTTTCTTGTATTTACGGCCACTGGCTTGCACCTGTGCTTCGGTCTTGCCAACCCAGGCAATCTCCGGCGCCGTATAAATGACAGACGGCACGACATCGTAATTCACTTCTGCGATCTCGCCGGCGATCAGGTCCGCGACCATAACGCCCTCTTCCGACCCTTTGTGCGCCAGCATCGGCCCGCGTACGCAATCGCCGATTGCGAAAACGCCCTTTACGCGCGTACGGCACTCGTGATTGACCTCGATAAATCCCTTCGCATCCAGCGGCACACCTGCGTCCTCGGCCAGCAACCCATCGGTAAACGGCCGCCGGCCAACCGCAACGACAAGTTTGTCTACCTGCAGGGACTGCGCACCATTGCGGTCGGAATAGCTGACCTCGACCGCAGCACCCTTGACCGCAGCGGCAGTCAACTTGGCACCAAGCCGGATATCGAGACCCTGCTTTTTGAAATCTTTTGCCGCAACATTAGCGATATCGCGATCCGCCATGAATAACAGCTCATCCATCGCCTCGATAATAGTGACTTCAGCGCCGAGTCGCGCCCAGACGCTGCCCAGTTCCAAACCGATTACACCGGCACCGACGACGCCCAGCCGTTTCGGCACTGCGGCAAATTCCAGCGCAGCCCACGAGTCAACGATGTGGACATCGTCGAATTTCGCAACCGGCAACTCGATTGGTGCTGACCCTGTCGCGAGAATCACGTGCGTGGCGTCGATAGTCAGCATGCTGCCATCAACTGCTGTGAATTCAATCTTGCGGCCGGCCAGCAGGCGCCCGTGCCCTGCCAGGCCTTCGACCTTATTCGCTTTCAACAGCCCCGCGACGCCACCGGTCAGTTGCCGCACAATTGCGGCGCGCCGCTTTTGCATCGTCGCGACATCCATGCTGACGGCACCGGTCGTAATCCCATGACTCTTGAATTCATGCTGTGCGCGGTAATAAAGCTCGGATGACTCGAGCAAGGCCTTGGAAGGGATGCAACCCGCGTTCAGGCAGGTACCACCAAACGCATTCTTGCCATCCTTGTTTTTCCATTCATCTATGCAAGCGACGCTCAAGCCATGTTGTGCTGCCCTGATCGCAGCAATGTATCCGGCCGGACCCGCACCGATAACCACTACATCATATTGCTTTTTCATCGATCATATCTGCAGCAGCAATCGACTCGGATCTTCCAGTAACTGCTTAATGCTAACCAGAAACTGCACCGAGTCCTTGCCATCGATAATACGGTGGTCGTAGGTCAATGCCAGGTACATCATCGGACGCGCAACAATCTCGTTATTAATGACCATCGGACGTTGCTGAATCGTGTGCATTCCAAGAATGGCACTTTGCGGCTGATTCAGAATGGGCGTCGACATCATGGAGCCAAACACGCCGCCATTAGTGATGGTAAACGTGCCACCTGTCAATTCTTCCATGCTGATCGAACCGTCCTGCGCCCGCTTCGCCACAGCACCGAGTTCAGTCTCAAACGTGGCGAAGCTCATCTGGTCAACATCGCGCAGCACCGGGACCATCAGCCCGCGGTCAGTCGACACGGCTATCCCGATATCGTAGTAGTTGTGGTAAACCACGTCATTGCCTTCTACCGATGCGTTCACCACCGGAAACTTTTTCAGGGCCTCGGCCGATGCCTTCGCAAAAAACGACATGAATCCGAGTCGCACACCGTGTTCTTTTTCGAACGCATCCTTGTAGCGCGAGCGCAATGCCATTACTTCGGTCAGATCGACCTCGTTGAAAGTCGTCAGCATGGCAGCGGACTGCTGCGCTGCCAGCAGTCGCTCTGCGATGCGCGCCCGCAGGCGCGTCATGGGTACGCGCCTTTCGTTGCGCTCGACAACCACCGCAGTCTCCGCAGGGACTGAAGGCGTTCGGTCGCCAGGCGTAACATTTGTACTGTCATCGGCTTTGAGAAAAGCCATTACGTCCGCCTTGGAAATGCGGCCGTCTTTGCCGCTGCCCTGCACCATAGTTGCATCGAGATCGTGCTCTTCGAGCAGCCGCCGCACGGCCGGGCTGGTCTTGGCCGCTGCGCCAGCCGGGGTTGCCGCCGGCGTCACGCCGGCCACGGCCGCCCGGTCACTTGCAGCATCCTCGAGCGACGCAGCGCTATCCTGTTCGGCCAACACCGCAAGCACCGTTCCCGCAGTCACTGTGGTGCCGTTCTTGATGCGAATATCCTGCAACACGCCGGACGCTGGCGCGGGCACTTCGAGCACCACCTTGTCCGTTTCCAGATCCACCAGGTTCTCGCCGCGCATAATCTGATCACCAGGCTTTCGGTGCCAGGCGACCAGCATCGCATCACTCACCGACTCCGGCAGTTGTGGAACCTTGATTTCTATAGTCATTGCTTGTTCTTAACCTTCCTGGGTTTCGCGGATTTGCTGGCTTTTATTTCGATTCCGAGCGCGGCTTCCACCAGCGCCTGCTGCTGCTGCAGATGCACCTTGTAAATCCCTGACGCAGGCGCCGCGGCGGAATGCCGGCCCGCATAGTACAAGTGCTGCTCGTCCGTCAAGGCGTCCTGCAGCCGGTGCCGGATCTGGTACCAGGCACCCTGGTTTTGCGGTTCCTCCTGGCACCATACAAATTCATTGACGTGGCGGTACTGTGACAGCACCGCCGCATACTGTTCAACCGGGAATGGATAGATCTGCTCAAGCCGCACCAGCGCCACGTGATTGAACTCGTGCTGATTGCGCGCTTCCAACAATTCGAAATAGACCTTGCCGCTGCAAAATACTACGCGGCGGGTCGTTTTGACATCGATGGCACCGTTCTCGGGGATAATCACCTCGAACTTGCCAGTCGACAACTCTTCTAATGGCGACACGGATATCTTGTGCCGCAGCAGGCTTTTTGGTGTCATCACGATCAATGGCGTGCGCAAATTGCGCAGCATCTGGCGTCGCAATATGTGAAACATCTGCGCCGGCGTCGACGGCACACAAACCTGCATGTTGTGTTCAGCGCACAATTGCAGGAAACGCTCGAGCCGGGCCGAAGAATGTTCCGGTCCCTGCCCCTCATATCCGTGCGGAAGGAACAGTACCATGCCGCAGTGCCGACCCCACTTGGCATTCCCTGAACTAATGAACTGGTCGATTACGACCTGTGCGCCGTTGACGAAATCGCCGAACTGGCCTTCCCAGATCACCAGAGTTCCTGGTTCCGTGGTCGCATAGCCGTATTCGAAGCCGAGCACGGCTTCCTCCGAAAGCAGGGAATCAATCACGCGAAACGCGTTATTGCGTTCTACCAGTTGTTGCAAGGGTATGTACTCGCGGTTGTTCACCTGGTTGTGCAATACCGCGTGCCGGTGAAAGAAAGTGCCGCGACCGCAGTCCTGGCCGACCAGCCGGCAATCCACGCCCTCCCTGATCAGGGATGCATATGCCATGGTCTCCGCAAATCCCCAGTCCATGTCGATATCGCCGGCCGCCATACTGACGCGATCATCGATGATGCGTTGCACACGGCCATGCAATTTCATGTCCGGTGGCACAGCCGTAATGGCTTTGCCCAGCTCGGCAGCGGTTGCCGGACTGATCGTCGTGTCGACCGGATCATCCCATTGCGCCTTCAGGTACTTGCTCCAGTCCACCGTGAATTCGTTGCCAATCATGCCAAGTGCCGACTTTGGTACCGGTTCGCCGCGATCGAGCCGGTCGCGATAGGCGTCCTGCAGCGCCGCAGCGTCGTCGGCTGTAATTACCCCCTGCGCGATCAGCTTCTGCGCATACAGCGCCCGCGTTGTCTCGTGTTCGCGAATGCGGGCGTACATGATCGGTTGGGTCGCCGCAGGCTCGTCCGCCTCGTTGTGGCCGAGGCGCCGGTAGCAAACCAGATCAATAACGACGTCCTTCTTGAATTTCTGCCGGTACTGCAGTGCGAGGCGGGTCACGAACAAGACCTTTTCCGGGTCGTCCGCATTGACGTGAAAAATTGGCGCCTCAATCATTTTCGCTACGTCGCTGCAATAGTCTGTCGAGCGCGCATCGGACGGACGGCTGGTAGTGAAACCGATCTGGTTGTTGATGACGATATGTACTGTGCCGCCGGTTCGAAAGCCGTTTGTCTGCGACAGCTGAAAGGTTTCGGTAACAACGCCCTGGGCGGCGAACGCCGCATCACCGTGAATCAGGACCGGCAAGACCTCCTGGCGCTCAGTATCGCCACGACGTTGCTGGCGCGCCCGCACCGATCCCTCGACCACCGGGTTGACTATTTCGAGATGCGATGGATTGAAAGCCAACGCTATATGCACGTTGCCGCCAGGCGTCTTCATGTCCGCCGAAAAGCCCTTGTGATACTTGACGTCCCCCGAGCCCTGCAACGAGTCCAGGTCGTAGTTGCCCTCAAATTCCTCGAATAACTCCTCCGGGGACTTGCCGAGAATATTGACCAGCACATTGATCCGGCCCCGGTGTGCCATGCCGATGACGATTTCGCGAATGCCGCTTGCACCGCCCTGCTGAATCAGGTCCTCCAGCGACGGGATAAGGCTTTCGCCGCCCTCAAGCGAAAAACGTTTCTGGCCAACGTAACGAGTGTGCAAGTAACGCTCGATGCCTTCGGCGTTCGTCAGCATTTCCAGAATCCAGACTTGCTCGGTCGTCGTCAGCGTACTGGCCGCGGCCCCGCTCTCAAATCGCTTGCGCAGCCAGAGGCGCTCACGGGCGCGCGATATGTGCGCAAACTCGGCACCGATCTTGCCGCAGTAAATAGACTTCAACATGACCAGGATATCGCGCAAGGTCATGCGCTCGTTGTCCATGCCCGCGAGACCGCCGGTATAGAACATCGTATCCATGTCGGCCTCGCTCAGACCGAGGTAATCGAGCTTGAATACACCGGGCACCGGCCGTGACATCAGACCGAGGGGGTCAATATCAGCAATCTGGTGGCCACGCAGGCTGTACACCTGGATCAGACGCGACACGGCCGCCTGCTTTTCTCCCGAAGTCGCCGCCTGTGCCGCGCCGGTCGTGGTCTTGCCGTGAACGCGACGCCGGCTGCGCGCTGCGGCAACCAGTTCCTCGCGAATCACGGAGTGCACGATCTCGGTATCGCTAGCGCCCAACGTCAAGAAGTAATCGCGCCAGGCCGGGGGCACAGAGTCGGGATTGCCGAGATACTGCTCGTACAAGGCCTCGACGGCGCTGGCATTTCCGCCGTACAGCGGCGTGGATGCGTATTGTTCCTGCAGGGAATTGCTCATGACTCGGCCGGAGTGTAGCCGAAGGATCCGTGGTTGGGAATCAGCAATGCTCTAGAGGACTTTTAACAAAAACACGAATTCGTAGCAGACCAGGCAGGCATAAAAACTGAAGAAGCCGGTCAGAAACAGGCCAGTGCGCATGCGATTCATGAATCGTGCCCGGGCGAGAAACACCAGCACCAGAATGCCGGTGCCGGTCATCAGCATCTTGCTGATCGCAAAATAGCTGGTGCCCTGCCCGAGCACTGCAGCCATGACCGGGTTGATTTCGACCATGCCGCGATCAATCAATTGCAGGGTCATAAAAGCGTCGATACAACTCATCAGCATGGTGCCGACAGCAAGGAAAAAAAGCCACGGGTGGTGCCAGTCGATGAACAGGACGTCAGTCTCATCGTTGCGACGGAAAACATGCCGCCGCGAGCGCGTAAACCCGAAGAACACCGTTCGCCAGCCGAACTCACGCCGGTCCTGCGCCGCTCTCTGATCGGCTGTCGCTTCGCTCCATTCCATGTGACTGACTGCTCCCGACCGCTCTTGTTAAAAAACGAGCAAATACCGTACCAGTTTTGTAATTAACGGTTATTAAAGTCATTTCTGTTGACTCCGCGGAGTGTTGCGAAGTTTTTGTATAAATACTCGACATGGAGCGATAATCGCGGCCGGGATTCAGGGTCGCGGGATGCGAATATGAAAACTTACCTGGCCACAACGCCGGGCGGCGAGCAGATCGAGTACGTCGACCGCAAGCGCTGGCTGTGGTCGCTGGCGCTCGTGTATCCATTGTTGCCCCTTGCCGGCATCGGCTGGCACGCTATGACCGGCAACGAGTGGTGGCTGGCCCTGCCGCTGCTGCTCGCTTTTCTGGCCGGCCCGATCATCGACTGGGCGATAGGCGAGGACGGCAACAATCCGCCGGAAGAAGTCGTCACTCAGCTGGAGCAGGATCGCTACTATCGTCGTCTGACCTATGCCGCGGTGCCATTACATTTCCTCAGCTTCATCAGTGCCGCCGTTTACGCCGCAAGCCAGTCGCTCAGTATCGTGGGCTGGATAGCGCTGACCGTCTCGGCCGGGCTGACGTCCGGCCTGGCAATCAATACCGCGCATGAGCTTGGTCACAAGAATTCGCGCCTGGAACGGTGGCTGGCAAAAATCACTCTCGCCGTACCCTGCTACGGTCACTTCACTATCGCCCACAACCTCGGCCATCATCGCAATGTTTCGACGCCGCAGGACCCGGCCAGCGCGCGCATGGGGGAAAGTATTTACCGCTTCGCACTGCGCGAGATGCCAGGCGCGTTGCACGAAGCATGGTTGTTGGAAAAAGACCGGCTTGCGCGACGCGGCAAATCCAGCTGGCATGCCAATAATCAGATCCTGCAATCCTACCTTTTGAGTGCGGGGCTGGCGCTGGCGCTCATGGCTTTGCTTGGCTGGACTGTTTTGCCATTCATCCTGCTGCATAATTTTTTTGCCTGGTGGCAACTTACCAGCGCGAACTACATTGAGCATTATGGTTTGCTGCGGAAAGTTGACGAAAACGGCCGATATGAGCGCTGCGAGCCGCATCATTCCTGGAACAGCAATCACATTTACAGCAACCTGGTACTGTTGCATCTCGAACGACACTCGGATCATCACACGCATCCGACCCGGCGCTACCAGTCGCTTCGCAACTACGCTGCGCTGCCGGCCCTGCCGAACGGCTATTTCGGCGTCTACCTGCTTGCCTACATCCCGGCGCTGTGGTTTCGGGTCATGGACAAGCGACTGCTCGATCTGCCGCACATACAGGGCGACCTCGACAAGATAAATATTGATCCGGCGGCTCGACCCGCCTTGTTCCTGCGCTACGGCAGGGCAAAGATGCATGAGCCGACAATAGTCCTTTAATCCGCGTCTTTGACATAAATACCGTGTAAGGCCATGCAACTCGCTTCGCTGTGATGTATCGCACAGCATGCTCGAAGTCCACCGTTTACCGTAGGCGGCAGAAATTCGTTTGGGCAAAGCGGTGATCTATGAGCATTATCAAGAAGCAGCATGGCCTGCTGGTACTGGCATTGCTGGCGGCAGGCACGGCCAACGCTGACAACGACTTTGGTGTCGGCGTAAAAGTCGGCACGCTGGGACTGGGGCTCGAGGCAAGCTGGCAGCCGCTGCCTTACCTTGAAGTTCGGCTCGGCGCCAATGCCTACGACTACGATGACAGCGGCCTGGAAGCGGGTATCAACTACGATGCCAGCCTGACCCTCGAGTCATTTTACGGCACCGCCAATTTCCATTTTCCGATCAGTCCGATGCGCATCACTGCCGGTATCTATTCAAATGGCAATGAACTCTACCTATTGAACAATGATATGCAGGACAAGAATATTGGCGGCATTGTGTTTCCGGGCGCTGGCATTGGTGTCCTCGAAAGCACGACTTCCTTCGCCAGCAGCGCGCCCTACCTTGGTATCGGATTCGATTTCACGCTGGCCGGCAAGGTCGGCATGAATCTCGACTTTGGCGTTCTGTGGCAGGATGAACCCGAGGTCACCTTGAGCGCCAGCGGCACACTGGTGGGAAGCCCCGGCTTCGACGCGGCGCTGGAACTCGAGCGTCAACAGCTCGAAGACGAATTGAGTGATTTCAAAGCCTGGCCCGTGGTCTCACTCGGATTCGTCTACAAGTTCTAGCCGGGTAGATCAACCAATCCGGTCCAGTTGCCGCGCCAGGAATATGCCAAAGCGCAGGTAGGTCTGGCGCAAGCCCGGCAACGGGTAACGGCGACTCAATCCGCGCACGATTGCAGGCAATTCCTTTGGCTCGCGACCCGTGCCGATCCAGTTTGCCAGCTGTTGTCCGGTCCATGTTGCCGTATTGACGCCGTTACCGTGGTAGCCAAATCCGAAATACACGGAATTGTCGGCCGCCAGTTGGCCGATTGTCGGACACAGGCTGGCCGTCATGCAGATCAGCCCGTGCCAGCGGTACTCGAATTCGACCTCGCTCCAGGCCGGCCAGATCGCGCGAAACCGGCGTTCCATATCTGCATAGGTACGCTGCTCATTGTCGGGGGAACCGTTCGTGGAGCCGCGTCCGCCGAACAGAAAGCGCTGATCCGGCAACAGGCGGAAGTAGTTCAAAACGTGGCGCGAATTGATGGCAGGATTTTCGGTACGCCAGTGCTGCGCAGCCAGCTCCTCAGGTCTAAGCGGTCGGGTCGCGATGATGGCACTGATCACCGGCATAGCTCGGCCAAAAAATTCAGCATGCAGGTCCTCCTGGATAAAACCATTGCTGCAAAAAATGACCTTGCGTGCGGTCAGGGTGCCGGACCGCGTCACCAGGCGATGGCGCCCATCGCTGCTCCGCGACCATTCGATGACCCGGCTTTGCGCATGCACCCGCGCACCGTGACGACTCGCAGCCGCTGCCAGACCCCGACAGTAGCGCAAGGGATGCAGGCCGAATGCCGGCCGATTGACCAGGGCACCAAAATTCTCCGTGCAATCGTAGTAGCGCTCGCGACACTCGCCGGCCGAAATCAACTCCGCCTGCAGCCCGAGGTGACGAGTCATCAGTTCATGGTCAGCGTGCATGCGCTTGAACGCCCTGGCGGTGTGCGCAACGACCACCTCGGCATCGCCCTGCGCCTGGTAATCAATGTGCTCATCGGCCGCGATCTGCCGCACCAGTTCGACCGCGGCCAGCTGTGCCTTGTAGTACTCGCGTACGGCATCGAGGCCAACCAGTCGCACCAGGTCCTGCCCATGCACACCGGTGCCGCCAGTACAGCAGAAGCCACCATTGCGACCCGACGCGCCCCAGCCTATATGACCTGCTTCCAGCACCCGCACATCCGCCTGGAAGTCACGCGCCAGGTGCAGTGCAGCGGAAAGACCGGTGTAACCGCCACCGATGATGGCGACCTCACAACTGTCGTCACGCATAATGGCCGACACATCCAGGGCAGCGGCTGGCGCTGTCGCCTCCCAGTAGCTCGACTGTGGCCTGTCGAACTGGTACAGGTTGTCATCGAACTGGCGCTTCATACGTTAGCGGGACGCCGCAGCAGCAACTGGCGACGAACCAGCAGCAGGGCGATAGCGATGATGAGCAGCACCGGGAACGGAATCAGCATCAGGCTGTACCAGCCGTAGTAGTGCATTATGGTACCCGCCAACAGCGAAGCCGTTGCGGACGAGCCGAATACCAGGAATTCGTTAAGGCCCTGCGCGCGAAAACGCTCCTGGTTCGAATAGGTGTAGGTCAGCATGGTTGTGGCGCCGACATACAAAAAATTCCAGCCAACACCGAGCAAAACCAGCGCCCACCAGTAGTGCATTACGGTATGCCCCTGCAAACCGACGATCGCGGTCGCCAGCAGTAAGATCGTGCCGGCAAACATCATGCGCACCACACCGAGTCTTTCGATCAGGAATCCGGAAACCAGCGAGGGCACGTACATCGCCAGCACATGCGCGCGGATCACCTCGGCCGTCGCGGCGAGCGAATAGCTGTCGTTAATGTGCATGCTCAGTGGTGTCGCGGTCATCAGCAGCGTCATCAAGCCGTAACTGGCCACGCCACCCAGTACCGCAACCATGAATACTGGCTGCCTGATGAGGTCCGCCAGTGTACGCCCGCGCGAGTCTGGCACCGTAACGGATTCGGCACGTGTCTTTCCGAGCAGCAGCAACAAGATCGTCTGCATAACATACAACACTGCGAGTATCAGCATCGAGCCAGCGTACGGCACGTTCTGCAGCAGATCCTGTCCGCGCGTAACAATTGCCGGGCCGATCAAAGCGCCGCCTATTGATCCAACAAGCACCAGCGAGATCGCGCGCGGCACATATTTCGTGTCCACACTTTCCGCCGCGGCATAACGATACTGCTGCGTAAATGCCACGTTGATGCCAAACAGCAACGCCGCGAGCAGGAACAGCGCGAAGTTGCTCTGCTGCAGCGACCAGGCTGCCACCAAAACAGCAACCAGTGATGAGCCAGACGCAAGCGCAAAACCCAGCCGCCGGCCGATTCTTTTCATCAGCATTGCAGCTGGCATGGTCGTCATCGCACTCGCCAGCACGATCATTGACAACGGCAGCGTTGCCCAGGCCGCATTCGCCGCGAGGGATGCGCCGATGATGCCGCCCAGGGTTACGAACACGAATGCGCCTGTGGCAGAGATCAACTGCGCGAGTACCAGCAAGACCAGGTTTCGTGACTGCACCAGCCGCTCCAGGATTGGGAATTCCGCGCATTCTCACACAATTTAAGGGAGTACTTTCCGGAAGTCTCCCAGGCGCTGACCGTATAATCGGCCTACTCCATGCCTTTTTTGGTTTTCGCTGTGTCGGACGAAGTACGAATTTCAGACCAGATTTCGATACCTCTCGAAGAGATCGAATTCAGCGCTATTCGTGCGCAGGGCGCGGGTGGCCAGAATGTCAACAAGGTGGCATCAGCAATCCACCTGCGCTTTGACTTCGCCAACAGCATGGCACTACCCGTGGAAATCAAGCAGCGCCTGCAAAGCCTTAACGACAAGCGTATTACCTCCCAGGGCCTGATTGTCATCAAGGCGCAGAAATTTCGCACCCAGGAGCGTAACCGGATCGAGGCACTGGAACGCCTGGCCGGTCTTGTGGGTAAAGCGCTGGTGGTCGCGAAGCCGCGCAAAAAAACCCGCACACCGGCGGGCGTCAAGGCCAGGCGTGTCGAGGGCAAGCGCCGGCAAAGCCTGCTGAAACGAAGCCGCGGCCGCGTGCACGATCACTAGCGACAAACGACCGCGAGATCCTGCCATTTGCAACCAGCCTGTTGCCAATAGTCGCTAACGCCAAGCAATTGCATGAGTTCCAGGAACTCCGGCCGTTCCTGCAGCGGCCTGAACTCCGGCAAGAACAGCATTTCCATCTCAAACAATTCACCGGGCTGTACCAGCATACGCGCGACGCGCAAGGCGCCATCGGTATCACCCAGCATCATGCGCAGGGTAACGTCGATTTGTGGGTAAATCCGCGCCTGTGCCGAAAGCTCGTCGACAACCTGCAGAGCTTGCGGTCGCTTTGCCGGGTCGGCGAGTGCTGCAAATGCCGGGTCTATCCAGTCGGTTGAGCCGCCCCGGGCGACGACACCCGCGTCAATAAATGGCCGCGCCTCGTCCAACTTGCCCTGGCGTGCCAGGGCGAGACCTTGCGCCAGCAAATGCGTAGCGCCGCCGGCGCCGAGCAGCCGGCTACGCTCGAAATAATCGGCCGCGATGTCGTTCCTGCCTGTCCAGGTACTGACTATGGCCACGCGACTGTTGATGACGGCGGAACTGGGATCGATCTCCAGACCGGCGAGTGCCTGTTCAAGCGCAGCGTCGAACCGGCCAACGCTTCCGAGCATCAATGAATACCAGTTAAAGGCGTTTGACTCGACCACGGATGCGCTGGTTGCGCGAATAAATGCGCGCTCGGCTTCCGCCCACTTTTTCTGTTTGTGATAAACAAAACCAAATACGGCATTCGCCGCGTCCGCAATCGCCGGGTCTCGCGCAATACCTTCATTGACAATCTCGATCGCCCGGGCATTCGACTGCACGACATCCGCACCGCGGTAATCCGGCAACAGTACATGGATTTCCGCAAGTGCCAGGTAAGATGGACCGTAATTTGGATCCAGCCGGATGGATTCTTCAAACAGAGCAATGGCGTCTTCCAGGTTGCCGGGCACGCCGCGCCGTTCTAGCGCGAACATGCCGCGAATAAAGCGCTCGTAGGCATCAAAATTTTCCGGCCGACTGGACGACAGCAATTGTTTGCCTGCGCCTCCGACGACTTGCCGCCGCACTTTGCCCGCGAGTTCCTCCTGCAAGCGAAATAATTCCTGCAACGGGCCACTGACTTGGTCCGATGCGACGTTGACGCCGTCACTGGCACGCACTATCTGGTAGTTGAAGCGCAATTCATTGCCATCCATGCGCAAGGCGCCAATCAGCACGCTGTCGACACGCAATTGCCGCGCAATATCGTCTATTTCCACACCGACGTAACGCACGTGCGCATTTTTGACTGACAATTCAGGAATATTCTGCAGCGTATGCACCAACTCTGTCTTGAATCCCGAGGCGAGGTAGTCATTGGCCGGATCCCCGGTCAGGTTGTCGAACGGCAGCACGCCGATCGAGGCCACCAGAGGCTCGGGCATGCCATTCCAGAGCACGATCCCGGTTGCCACCAGCACGGCGAGAATGGCGGCCACCGCCCACAGGCGGGAGGACTTGCGGACTTCGATAACGACCGGCGCTGCCGCGGGCTCGTTCGCGTCAAGCAGCACCACCGGCTGCTGCAGGCAATAGCCACGCCGTACCAGCGTGCCAACGTACTGGAACGGCTTTTCACGATCGTTGAAGTGCCCGCGCAACTGGAAAATGCAGCGAATGATCGGGTCATCAGCGGTAGCACGCCCGTCCCAGACTTCGTCGACCAGTTCGTCCTTGGTGACAACATCGCCGTCGCGCATGGCCAGTGACAACAGCACGGCCATGACTTTGGGTTCTGGCTTTTCGATCTGCTCACCACGGCGCAACTCACCGCGGGCCGGGTAGACTTCCCAGGCGCCGATACGAAATCCTTTGTCCAGTTGTTCCCTCGTCAGCACTCGCATGGCCTTATACTCGAGCCTATTGTCGCCAATAGTACTTGGTCAAAGCATCAGGGTCAGCGCTTTGTGCAACCAAGCACAGGCGCCAGGGCGAGGCGTCTAGAACAATCCTTCAATTCGGCCGTCGCTGTTGACGCGGATATTGTCGGCCGCCGGTTTTCTCGGCAGGCCAGGCATGGTCATGATCTCGCCGCACACGGCAACGATGAATTCGGCCCCGGCCGCGAGTCGAATCTCGCGGATCGGCACGACATGGCCGGTCGGTGCGCCAAGCAGGTTGGGGTCGGTCGAGAAACTATACTGCGTCTTGGCCATGCAAATTGGGTAGTGCCCGAAGCCCGCAGCCTGGAAGTCCGCAAATTGCTGGCGCACCTTCTTGTCCGCAATGATGTCTTTCGCCCCGTAGATCGAGGTCGCAATGCACTGCGCCTTGTCCCACAACGGCATATCATCGCTGTACAAGGGCCGAAACTGGGCCGAACCACTGTCTGCCAATGTCACGACTGCCTTTGCCAAGTCCGTGGCGCCAGCACCGCCGTCGGCCCAGTGCGTACAGTTCACTGCATGCACGCCGAAAGTCTCGCAATACTCCTGCACAGTCCTTACCTCGGCATCGGTGTCTGCAGTAAAGCGATTGATACCTACCACCGCGGGTACGCCAAATAATGCGAGATTTCGCAGGTGGCGACCAAGGTTTTTCAGACCCTCCGTGAGCGCCTTGAGGTTTTCCGTACCCAGATCTGACTTGGCGACGCCACCGTGCATCTTCAACGCCTTGATGGTAGCGACCAGCACTACGGCATCCGGCTTCAGGCCAGCCTTGCGACACTTGATGTCGAAGAACTTCTCGGCCCCGAGGTCCGCGCCAAAGCCAGCTTCGGTCACTACGTAGTCGGCCAGCTTAAGTCCGGTGCTGGTGGCCATGACCGAGTTACAGCCGTGCGCGATATTGGCGAATGGCCCGCCATGCATCAGGGCCGGGTTGTTTTCGATGGTCTGCACAAGGTTCGGTTGCAGCGCATCGAGCAGTAAGGCCGTCATCGAGCCTTGCGCATTGAGTTGTCGCACGGTGACCGGCTGATTACTGCGGGTATAGCCAAGTACGATGTTGCCGAGCCGTTTTTCCAGATCGGCAAGGTCTGTTGCCAGGCAAAAAATCGCCATGATCTCGGAGGCGACCGTGATGTCGAAGCCCGCCTCGCGCACCACGCCATTATGAAAGCCGCCAAGTCCGGATGTTATTGATCGCAGCGTGCGGTCGTTCATGTCCAATACGCGACGCCAGGTAACCCGCCGCGGATCGATATTCAGTTCGTTGTCCCAGTGCATATGGTTGTCGATCAGTGCAGCCAGGAGGTTATTCGCTGCGCCGATAGCATGAAAATCGCCGGTGAAATGCAGGTTGATATCGGTCATCGGTACCACCTGGGCATAGCCGCCGCCCGCCGCACCGCCTTTCATGCCAAAACAGGGTCCGAGACTGGGCTCGCGCAGGCAGATCAGCGCGCGTTTGCCGATCCTGTTCAGGCCGTCGCCGAGGCCTACCGTTGTCGTGGTCTTGCCTTCGCCGGCCGGTGTCGGCGAAATCGCTGTCACCAGGATCAGCTTGCCATCGCGCCTGCCGTTCAGGGTGCGTATGAACCTGGCATTGATCTTGGCCTTGTCGTGTCCGTATGGAATCAGCGACTCGGGCGAAATTCCCAGATTCCCGGCAATTTCATTAATCGGACGTACATTTGCCGCCTGGGCAATCTCGATGTCACTTTTAGGGCTCACGTTGCACTGTCCTTATCGTCGCCAATTAACCGGGGGCGGATTCTATAGCAAAGTAACTGCGCGACAGTACTGAGGTCGCTCCGGGACAAATAATCTTCGTTTCTCCAACTGGGTCACGCAGATGTCGACCCGATCGACATATACTTGAAACCTGTCGAAAAAACTTATGAAAATCGACACGTTTTCCGGACATGTCGATGCAATCACCACGACGAGTTTATGTGTCGAAATAACTCCACTCTGTCGACATATTCGGTGGATGTGTTGATGGCATCGACCTGTTTGACTTTGGAGTTATGTTAAGTGACTGATTTTAACCCCGAATTACCCAACAACGCCCTGCCGGACCTGCCGCCGCCGATCGAATTGATCGAATCTACGGAAATCCTCAAGAAATGCATCAATGCGCGTGTGGCCCTGGCGGAACTGAAGCAGGCGGCCGAGCTGATCCCGAATGCCGCGGTGCTGGTCAACACCCTGCCCTTGCTCGAAGCGCGCGCCAGTTCGGAAATCGAGAACATCGTTACCACGACCGACAAGTTGTTCGAGTTTGCGGACATTGCCGAAGATCGCGCCGATGCGGCGACCAAGGAGGCCCTGCGTTACCGAACCGCCCTGTACGAGGGCACCAAGATGGTGCAGCGCGGCATGCTGACCACCGATATGGCCATACAAATCTGCAGTACTATCAAAGGAATAGAGCTTGATATTCGAGCAGAATCTGGAACACGACTGAAGAATCGCATGACCGGTGAAGTGATCTACACACCACCGGTTGGTCAGAAACTGCTGATCGAGAAACTCGATAACTGGGCCAATTTCATGCAACGCAGCACCAACCTTGATCCGCTGGTGCGGCTGGCCATACAGCATTACCAGTTCGAGGCCATCCACCCGTTCGCCGACGGCAACGGCCGCACCGGTCGCATTCTGAATATCCTCTTCCTGGTGCAACAAGGCTTGCTCGACACACCGATCCTCTACCTTAGCCGGTACATCATCAGCCATAAGGCGGCCTACTATCGGCTGCTGCAGAATGTCACCCGCGAGCAGGCCTGGTCGACGTGGATTATGTTCGTGCTCGAGGGCGTGGAAGAGACCTGTATCTGGACCACCGAAAAGATCAAAGCGATTCGGGAGTTGATGGAGCACACCGCCGAATTCGTGCAGCACAAGATGCCGAAAATTTATACCTGGGAACTCGTCGAGTTGTTGTTCAAGCAGCCCTATTGCCGCATCGGCAACCTGGTCGATGCCGGTGTTGCCAAGCGACAGACCGCATCGGTCTACCTGAAGCAACTATGCGACGCGGGCATCCTGAAGGAAATCAAGTCAGGCCGGGAAAATATTTTCGTGCATCCGAAATACATCGAACTCCTGACCGGCGAGGAAAACGTCTGGGTTTATTACGCCGGCGTTGAGACAGAGACCGCCGATCAAGACTAGAATCGGGGTCTTTGGCGCCGGATGACCCGAGTGACCCTGAATCGCTGGCAACTCTTCCAGGTTTTCAAGTACACGATTTACGCTCTCCTCACGCTGAACATTTTCTTGTTTTATTTCGAGGAGTCCGTCGCTGCGCAACTGCAGTTCGATGGTGGTATTGCGCTGGGCCGGGTAATTGAAGCCTACGCCGCGACCATCGACACCCTGGCCTGGGTGATATTGCTGCTGATGTTCGAACTCGAGACCTTTGTCCTGCAAGCTCATCATTTCACCAGGCGAGTCGTCTGGACCCTGCAGACTGTGCGCCTCGGCGCCTACGCGTTTATTGTCTATTCATTTTTCGGTTACATAGCGAACCTGACCTTTCTCGATGGTGTTGTACCGCTGGCGAATGTCAGCGATTTGTGCACGCTTGGCGATGGCTGGTCTTATGCAACCGGACTCGACACATTCGTGCCGATAACGCCGGAGAATTGCATGGCATTCTCATCGGCCACCTCGTTTTACCAGTTGCCCGGCATGTTGACCGTGGTCGACGCCGACGGCCAGTTTGGCAACAGGATGCTGGCCTGGGTCGATGTCATCAATTCAGGTGTCTGGCTGCTGGTAGTGCTGCTTCTTGAGATCGATGTGCGCCTCCAGGAGCACGATCGATATCGTGGCACCGCGCTGCAGGCAAGCAATGCGAGTAAGGTCGTGATGTACCTGGTTTTGCTGCTGGCGGCGATTTACTGGGGACTGAAAGGCGATTTCGTAGACTTCTGGGATGCGTTCCTCTGGCTGGTCGCATTCTTCTTTATTGAACTCAACGTCGTCGAGTGGCACCGCGAGTCGGACGCTGCGCCAACCTAGGGCAGGACCTCAAGTTGTGCTTCGCCGTTGCGGTCCAGCAAGGCTGAATCGGATATTTTCAGGTGTAAGAGCCCAAGTGACGCGTCCAGCGTCAGCAGGTACGGATGCCAGAGGTCCTGGGCATTGCGGCGGTAAAAACCCGACACCTCCCATGCTGTTCCCGCCGGATACACGTAGGTCTTGCCGACGACACGGTCCGGCGCCAGTGGATCGACCACTTGCAGCGAGCCGATCGCCAGGGTCGTTTGCAGCAATACGCGCGATGCCAGCACGACGCGCTCCTGTTCAGCGCGTTCCGCGCGCGGACCGGCGTCCGAAATCCAGCGATAAGCCGCCGACGCAACCAGCAAGCCAACGGCGATGCCAAAAATCAATCGGCCGACACGATGATTCAAGTCGTTATTCGCGGCGCTTTCGCGCTGCCCTCTCGAAATCGTTCAGATCCTCACCACGATGCGTGACGAGGAATTCGCGGGTCAAATCTTCACTGACCTGCCAGAGCCTGGCCGCCATTTCGGCATCATGCAGGTGGCCTTCACCGACAATCGTCACGGCGTTACAGTCCTCGAAGTACTTGCCGCTGGTTGCGCCGAGCGCCGGGCTGGTCGCGACGTAACAGCTGGTGGCAGCACCCTGCGCGATAGACTTGCCATAGCCGAGTGCCGTAGCCACGGCGAAACCGGTCTGCATGAAGCGACTCATATTGCGATCGATTTCGGTATTTATAACCCCGGGATGCAAGGCATTGGCTGTAATACGGGTACCGCGCAGCAGCGTGCCGAGCTGCAGGGCGAACAGTGCGTTGGCAAGCTTGGAATGACCATAGGCGCGACGATCCTCGTAATCGCGGTGCGCATCGAGGTTGTCAAATTCGATGCCCGCCCTGGGCGCCGAGGTGTAGGCCGCACGGCTGGCAACAACGACGATTCGGCCCTGGTCGGCCATGTAAAGACGCCCCAGCAAGCGGTTCACGAACACGAAGTGACCCAGGTGGTTGATGGCGAAATGTCGCTCTATGCCGTCGACCAACTGCGGCGCACCGCCGGCACCAAGATACCCCGCATTACAGATCAGGATGTCAAGCGGTGCGTTGATCGAGCGAATCGCATTCGCACAATCGACGACCGATCTGAAGTCTGACAGCTCCAGCTGCAATGGCGTCGTCTGGCCCGGAACCGATTTGCAGGCTGCGTCGGCAGCTTCCCGCGTCCGACTGGTACCCACGACCCAGGCGCCACGAGCGGCCAGCGCCCGCATGGTCTCAAAGCCGATACCGGACGTGCAGCCGGTGACCACAACCAGCTTGCCAGTGAGATCCAGGTCGCCAAGTACCTCATCGGCGGTAGAGTCTTCGTCAAACGGGCTGAGCGGCACGCCGGGCGTCGCAATTTTTTTCGTACCCGCGCAGGCGGGCAGCGCCGCGGCGGCAGCAAGCAGCAAAAAATTGCGGCGGCTCGTCGTCATCATCAAATCATCTCACTTGAACAGATTTTCTGCGGCCGCGCGGGCCGCGTCCTCGGCCTTCTTGCCGGACGCATCGAAGGCGGTCGCACTCGGCTTGAACCAGTCACAAAAATTCAGCCGCTCTTTTTCGCGAACTTCTTCTGCACCATCCTCGCGGCATTGCCTGGGCACGCGCGCATCAAAATACTGGCACATCCTGCAGACACGCAGATAGTTGTGACATTCGGGACATTCGTCCTGGCGCGACAATGGCAATGACAAGGCTGATAGCGACGCACCGCAGCGATAGCACGCGATATCATGCGACATGGTGTGGCTCCCGATTACCCGGCAAGACTTCAGTATAGCCCGCTGCACGCAAAAACTTTACGCGCTGGCAGCCACGGTATAACGTGCGCGACAAATCAGCAGCCAAGACCACCATGTTCCTGAATCCCGACATTCCTGCAGCAATTGCCGCAGCCGAGAATGACTCCGCCCTGGAGCCGGAGTCGTTGAACAGCGAGCGCATCGAGCATCGTTTTGGTTCATGCGGAATCGATGTGCTTGAGCACCGCACCGGCTTGCGGCGCTCCAGCCTGTTCAGCGTTGAGGGCGATCGCAAAATATGCCGTACCTTGGCGGTCGTCATATTCGAAGCACCGCAAGCGCCTGACCTTATAGCGGCGCATGCCATGATTATTGCCGGCCAGTCCATAGGCGCGACCCTAAAGTCGAGCGGCTGCGAAATTCGCAAATCGACACTGTATGCAGGCACTTTGTCGCTGCGAACCACGGATCAGGCAATCCATCGACTGATGCAACTCGACGGCCCTGCCAAACTTGCGCTGCACGCCTATCGGCTCGAGGTGCGAAGGGGCGAAGAATCTTTTGAATACGCAACCATCGTCGAAATTCATCACCCCGACTACCTGTCGCCAAGCGAGCTAAAGAGTCTGTATTGCGGCAATGCAAAACATCAGGTCACTGTGGCCGACATCAACAGGTTTCGCGCCCTGGCACTGGGCGCTGTCTAGACGCGAATTTGTTTGTCGCGCTTCGGCGATACGACTAAACTCAGCACTCCTGCTGGCATTTCGGTCTTGGGGTCTGAAAATGAACGTACTCGATACACTCAAGTTTGCGATTGCGGCCTTGGCGGTGTTTTTCTTCGGCACGGCCATCGCGCAAGATGCGGATAGCGAACGCGACGATGCGACCAATGTCTGGATTGTGGTCGAAGCGCAATGGGAGGCTGAGGAAAGTGGCGACGAGAACTGGATCGATCGCATGCTCGCGGACGGCTTCTATGGCTGGGGGAAGGATGCGCCTGCACCACGCTCAAAATCATCCACCCAGATGTGGGACCGCTTTGCGGACCAACAGGGCAACCTCGCCGCACATGAACTGTATCCGCTCGAAATCGTCATTCACGAGAGTACAGCCGTCGTGCATTACCTTTACAGCAGCGCCTACCGGGACAAGGAGGGCAAGGTCAAAACCGAAAGTGGCCGTTATACCGACGTCCTGGTACGCACCGCCGATGGCTGGAAATTCATTGCATGGCATGGCGGAGATGACTGACGGTTAAGCGTCGGTTCAGCTTGGCTGGATTAGTCTTGGCCTCGAATCAACAAATCCGGCACACATTCCCGGATTCGGAGGCGAAAATGGACAGGCAAACGCTCAGAAAATCAGGTCTCGCGGGCTCGCTTCTGGCGCTATTGCTGGCTTTGCCAGCGATCAGTGCCGCCCAGGTACCGGTAGACGATGCCGGTCAAGATATCGCTGTTGCAACGAGCGAAGAAATACCGCTGTTGTCCGCCGCCGAACTTGCCGAGCTCGTCGGGCCAATTGCCCTGTATCCGGATGATTTGCTGGCGATAGTCCTGCCGGCGACCACCTACCCGCTGCAGCTGGTGCAGGCGCAACGCTTTCTCGACAATTTGAAGAACGACGCCTCGCTCAAGCCCGATGAGGACTGGGACGAATCCGTGGTCGCGCTGCTCAACTACCCTGAAGTCATCGAACTGCTGACCGATGAGCTCGACCAGACCTGGCGACTCGGCGAAGCCGTAGTCGCACAGCAGGCCGACGTCGTTGCCGCCGTAGAGTCATTTCGTGACCGCGCGTACGCGGCCGGCAACTTGCAAAGCGATGCGCGCCAAACAGTCACGCAGAACGACGGCGTAATCGAGATCCAGCCGGTTGCCGAGGACGTCATTTACGTGCCGTACTACGAGCCCGAGCGGGTCGTCGTTTATCAATCGCGGCCGGCCTACTACTACTACCCGCGCCCCTATCCTGTGTATTACTACCCGTACCCGTATGGCTATACGTTCAGCAGCGGTTTCTTCTGGGGCGTAACTACGGCGTTTACCGTTGGCTGGTACACCGACAGCCTGTATGTCTACCATCACAGCTATTACGGGCATCCGTATTACGGCCATCATTACTATCACAATCACTGGTATCGCCATGCCGATGTGCATGTGCACAACAACTATTATTACGGCGGTCACTCGGGTCATCACGGCAACTACTGGTACCCGCATTCAAGCAGCACCGTCAGTCATCACGACCAGAGAGTAACGCGCAGTCGCCAGTACCCGGGCACGGCGACACGCTCGAGCGCCTACCAGCCGACCGCCTCGGGCCAGTCAACCTCACGCCAGTCGGTCGAGAGGCGCACGGAAGGCTCTCGCTCGGATATCCGCTTTCGCGAGCGTGATGCGATCAGGACGACGCAGGCGCGGCCGACGCAGTCACAAGCCCTGAGCACAGCTCGGACCAGCAACAAGGCGATTACGAGCACATCGGATATTCGCTTTCGCGAGCGCCCGGCAGAGTCCCGGGCCACGCAACGGCAGGCGAACGATTCCAGGCCGGTCGCGACAAGCCAGCGGCAGGCACAGCTGCACCCCACGCAGCCGTCGCGCTCAAGTTACCGTGCGACAGACTCCGGTAAGTCGCTGGGCCCTGGCTACCAGGCGGCTAATTCCAGCCAGGTGTCGCGGCCAGACCCGCAGCGTTCTTACTCTGGCCAGTCGTCGCGACCGAGCCCGGAGCGTTCTTACTCTGGCCAGTCGTCGCGACCGAGCCCGGAGCGTTCTTACTCTGGCCAGTCGTCGCGGCCGAGCCCGGAGCGTTCTTACTCCAGCCAGTCGTCCTCGCGCCAGTCGTCATACTCTGGCCAGCCGCAAAGGTCCGCGAGCTCCGGCTCCGGGTTCGTCGGCAAGGCGGCGAGTGCCGCACGCGGCAAGGCCGACAGTGGCACCAGGAACCGGCACTGAGCTGAAACTAAGGATCAGGGCTCGCCTGATGTAGGCTTGTCGGAAGACAGCTCCCATGCAATGTAGGCAATGCACGCGGCGATAAAGATCGCCAGGAATACCAGCACAAACGGCACAAAGCTTTTCATGCTGTCGATTCTAGCACCGCCGCTGTCGCCTACTCCTGCTTATCTGTGCTGGCCTTCGGCAGTCGGCCTGCCTTGCGCAGCGCCTCACGAAGTACGAACTCGATCTGCGCATTGAGGCTGCGCAAATCATCGTTCGCCCAGCGCTGCACCGCTTCAAGAGTCTTGTTATCGATTCGCAGTGCGAACGCTTTGCGTGCTGCCATGCTCGGATTCCGCAGGACTCAGCTGTACAGGGAGCCAGTGTTCACGACCGGTTTGGCCGACTCCTCACCGCACAACACGACCAGCAGATTGCTGACCATGGCAGCCTTGCGCTCCTCGTCGAGGTCCACGATTTGGCCATTCTTGAGCTCCTGGAGCGCCATATCGACCATGCCGACCGCTCCCTGAACCAACTGCCGGCGCGCGGCGATGATGGCCGAAGCCTGTTGCCGGCGCAGCATTGCACTGGCAATTTCCGGCGAGTACGCGAGGTGACTGATGCGCGACTCGATGACCGTGACTCCGGCTGTTTCGAGGCGATCCTGGATCTCGTCACGCAGGGCCTGCGCTATTTCGCCCGGGTGGCTGCGCAGTGCTGTGCCCTCGCCCTCGTGCGGCTCGTAAGGATAGGACGTCGACAGATTTCGTAGCGCAGATTCGCTCTGTATGTGGACGAATTCCTCGTAATCGTCAACCTCGAACAAGGCCTCTGCGGTATCAAATACTTTCCACACAACAACTGCCGCGATTTCGATCGGGCTGCCCCGCGAGTCGTTCACCTTCAGTTTGCTGCTTTCGAAGTTCCTGACCCGGGTGGATACGGCCGTCTTGGAATAAAACGGGTTGGCCCACTTCAGCCCGGCATCGTGCACGGTGCCGACATATTTGCCAAACAGCTGCAGTACTTTGGCCTCATTCGGATGCACCATGAAGAAGCCGGCCCAGCCAATCGCTGTAACCACAGAGGCGATGGCCGCCACGACGATACCGCCTGCCGACACGGCGACCGCAGCCCGGTAAACGGCATAGGCAAGTGCTATTTGCAGAATGGTCAGCACCACCAGCATCAGGTAGCCCGACGATACCTTCCTTACCACCTCACGATTCATTTCCGTCTCCCGGCGTGCTATCAATATGATGTCATTGTGATATCTCATAGGCGCAAAGTCAATGCAGCCGGGCACGCCGGCCGCAGGCTATTGCCTAGTTAGTCGGATACGCAGCAGGGGTGTCGCTTATGTTAAATCAGACCTGGACCTTGCCAAGCACTATGGCCAGCAGCGTCACCGCAATCATCGCGGTAGAGGCGACACCGATAAACATGCAAATCATGAAAATAGTCTGTTCCATGTCGAGTCTCCGTCACAAGTACCTGTTGCGTAAGCCATCTTGCCGGTTTGGCGGGAATTCCTCAATAATCACGTCGCGGAGTTTCCGCTGCGCCACCAGCACCAGGTCGTCGGCGACTTTCTTTAACATCCTGGCGTCCTGCACGGCCTCGTCCGCAGCAGTCAGGATCCTGGGCTTCACCGCGGCTGCGCGCTTTTGCAGGTTCTCGAGTCGTCGGCTCGCGCGCTCCAGTTTCTGCTCCGCTTGCCAAGCAGCGCGTTTTTTCGCATTCAGCTCCCTCACCCGCTGTCGCAGCCTGCCGCGCGCCGAATTGGCGTACAACCGGATTAACACGTACAGAACAATCGTTACACCCAGCAGGCCTGCAACGATCACGGCCCAGTGTTGGATAAAGAAGTCCTGGTTCATGAACGGGACGTTAGCCGAACAGGCCGGCAATAGAAATAGTGCATAATGCGTTACATTTACTATTCATCTAGTGTACAATGCGCCGCATGACCAGGACCAAGATCTCCACCCTCAACCTGCGTATCAATCCCGCCATCAAAGAAGCGGTTCGGGAAGCGGCTGCGATCGAGCATCGCAGTGTTGCGAACATGGTGGAAGTCCTGATCCGACGTCATTGCGATGAGCAAGGTATTCCCGTCCGCGAGCAAGCGGACTTTTTCCCGGGGACCGAACATGGATGAGAGACTGTTGCGGGCCATGGTTGCCGCAGGCGCCATCAAGAAGATCAATATCATTGCGAACGGTGCCCGCTTCCACATCGAAGCCAGCACGGCGAATGGCGCCATTACCGCCGAAACTCTGAAGGGCAAGGTCAAGACCTGGGTATCGCTCGATGCCGCGGCGCGGTGGGTGCGCGGCCTCGGCATGGGCGGTGCGCAGATCCACCTGACTCACTGGCAACCGGGACAGCGTGAGCTTTCCGTCTAGGCGTTGATTACGTCGAGCAACACGTAACGCAACAGAAACTCGTAGCTGTGCCGGTCGAGCTTCATGCCCTCAGGTATTTCCTGGGTATGCAGTGGCAAGCCGTCGGGCTCGCGAATCTCCTGAAAAATGCCGGCACTGTCGCGATAGACGCGGTATTCCACGTCACGTTGTTCCTGGTATTTCAACAGCACCGTGCTGCTGGTCCAATCCTGGATAATGCTCGTCGCCATGATCCTCTCCGTGCCTCGTGGCTGATACCGTCAGAACTGCAAGCCCTGTGCCAACATCGGCGCGAACGGAGGCCTTAGCGCTAAACCTTTATTTATTAAAGACTTAGGTCTTCGCGCGACGAGGCTTGCAAGGCCAGAACGACGTCGAATCGTGTCAATTTCTGACCCGACATTCAGGGAAACAGCGACAGGCTCTTGACATATTACAGTGGCCAGACAGTGAGAATGGTTGGCACCGAAATCGCGACGACCAGTATTTCCAGCGGCAAGCCCATGCGCCAGTAATCGCCAAACCGGTAGCCGCCAGGACCCATAATCAAGGTGTTGTTCTTGTGCCCGATCGGCGTCAGGAATGCACAGGAGGCGGCTACGGCAACACCCATAAGGAACGGATCCGGGCTCACGCCCAGGCGGCTCGCGATTTCGATGGCAATCGGCGCCGCGATCACAGCGGTGGCGGTGTTGTTCATGACATCCGAGAGCGTCATCGTGGCGACGACCAGCAGCAACAACACGATGGCTGGCGAGAATCCCGTCGACAAACCGACGATGCCACTCGCGATCAGCGCAGTACCACCGGTCGCCTGGAGCGCGGAGCCAATCGGGATCATCGCGCCGAGCAGCACGATGACGGGCCACTCAACGGAGGTATAGACGTCACGGATCGGCACGACGTTGAACGCCACGTACGCTGCGGCAACGCAACCCAGCGCGACCGGAAGGTAAACCAGGCCGACGCTCGCGGCGAAGACAGCTGCGACGAACAAGCCCACGGCAAGCCACACCTTGTCGCGATTGATAACGCGATGACCGCGATCGGCGAGCGGCAGCAGGCGCAACTGCGTCGTCGCGTCGGCGAGACGTTCCGCGTCGCCCAGCAACAGGATCACGTCGCCGGGCCTGAGCACGAGCTTGCGAATCTTGTCGAGAAAGCGTTTGCCTTGCCTGGATACTCCGACCAGGGCAACGCGATAGCGGTACAGCAGGCGCATGTCCATCGCCGTGCGCCCGGCCAATGTTGACGACTCGCCGACGACGAACTCGCTCAGCTCCAGGGCATCGCTCTCCAGCAGCCCTTCTCCCTTGCCGACGTACTCGAGTCCCAGCGCACCAATCGCCTCTTCCAGGCTGTCGGGACTGGCCTCAATGACCAGCACGTCGCCGGCCCTGATCTCGATGGCACGCGCAACGCCGGGCATGCGTCGTCCGGCCCGGATCAGTCCGACAATATCCGCATCGACTTTCGCTGCGAGTTCGTCGAGATCGCGCACCTGCTGTCCGATGGTTGGGGAACCCTCCCGCACCCGGACCTCGGCAATGTAGTCGGCAAGGTCGAAGAGCGCCTGGCCGCCAGTCGAGACCTGGCGCGCCGACGGCAGCAAACGCCACCCTATCAGGGCAACGTAGGCAACCCCCAGCACCGCACAGGCGAGCCCTACCGGTGCGAAATCGAACATGCGATACGATTCGCCCAGCACGCTGCCGCGAATCTCGGAAACGACGATATTCGGTGGCGTACCTATCAACGTGACCATGCCGCCGAGAATGGAGGCGAAGGACAAGGGCATCAGCGACAGCGATGGACTGCGCTGGCTCTTTTTCGCTGCCTGCAGGTCCAGCGGCATGAGCAGAGCCAGCGCCGCGACATTATTCATGACTGCGGACAGTGCGGCGGCAAGGCCCGACATGATCGCCACGTGTGTGGCCAGTTTGCGGCCCGCATCCACGAAGTAGCGCGCCAGCAGCTCGATGACACCGGAATTCGACAGGCCGCGACTCACGATCAGCACGAGCGCAATGATTACGGTGGCCGGGTGTCCGAATCCGGAAAATGCTTCTGCCCGCGGCACGACGCCGGTCAGCAAGGCGACCAGCAACGCGACAAACGCAACGAGATCGTAGCGCCAGCGGCCCCAGATCAGGAATACAAAGACGAAAAACAGGATCGTGAACAGCATGGCCTGGTCTGTCGTCACGACGCCTCTCCCGGCGTATCCGGCCAGGGATCCATCGCCAGCACATCGACAGGGTAACCGGTGGCGGCGTCGATAATGATGCTGCCATCGCCGCTGCGCGCCCTGATCGGCAGGTACAGATAGTCGTCGATTCCGCGGCCCTTTTTTATCAGCCGGCGCCGCACCGACGTGGCCCGTTCGTCGTTCACTGTCAGCAGCCGCGCCAATGGCTGTGCAGCAGCGCGCAGCGCGCCAATGCCCTCAGGGTACGGTTTCCAGAACTCCGGGCGCCGATCAATGTCTGGCTGGCCCGCGAACACCGTTTCGTCAATCAAGCGGCTCAGGGTCTCGCCATCCGTCGGCAATGCGGCGTACATCAGCTCTGGTCCGCTGCCACGCAATATCGCTCGCAGGTCAGCATTGAGCGCCATCGCGTCAGTTTCGGCGTACGGTAATAACTCGAATCGGTCCACGGCGAATACGGCTATTGCGGGGCGGCGCGCGTGAATCTCCAGCAATGCCCAGCCAAGAACCAGAATCTCAAGAACGGCCAGAACAGCCAGGTCGAACATAAGACCCCGTTTGCCGGGCCGATATACCAACGTCGAGAGAACCGGACCAACGATCAGGTTGACTCCGGCAAGTACCAGCAGCAGTCTGCCGATACCGGATAGATCGAAATAACCGCCGGGAAACCATAGGAATCGCAGCAGCGGGTAGACGATCAGCAGTACTGTAGCGGTCGCGACCAGGCGGATCTGAAACAACTGGGCTCTGGACATCACTTTTTCCGGTTCGGAGACGCCCGGCATGATAAGCGGAATCCGCCGCGAAATCGCTGGTTTACGGTCGTTTGCGCTGCTATTATCCGCGCCCGAAAGCCCACCCAGCCTGCTTTGTACGAACATCTGGGCACTGGCAGGGACTAACGCATCCTCATTGTTTGACGGCCCGGTCCGCTCCCGCAAGCGCGCGAGTTCGCGGCTTCGTACTGGCAAACACCCAGGATATTGTAAAGACCACGACTGAGCTCATGACATGAAAGACCTGACCAAGTATCGAAATATAGGCATTTTTGCCCACGTTGACGCGGGCAAGACCACAACCACCGAACGAATCCTGAAACTTACCGGCAAGATCCACAAGATCGGCGAGGTGCACGATGGCGCGGCGACGACCGATTTCATGGAACAGGAACAGGAGCGCGGCATTACCATTCAATCAGCCGCAACCAGTTGCTACTGGGACAATCATCGCCTGAATATCATTGACACACCGGGGCACGTCGACTTCACGATCGAGGTGTATCGTTCGCTCAAGGTGCTTGATGGTGGCATCGGCGTATTTTGTGGCTCGGGTGGTGTAGAACCGCAATCCGAAACCAACTGGCGCTACGCGAATGACGCCGAAGTTGCGCGCGTGATATTTGTCAACAAGCTTGACCGCATCGGCGCGGACTTCTTCCGTGTGATCAAGCAAATCAAGGAGATCCTCGCGGCCACGCCGCTGGTCATGACCCTGCCGATCGGCGTTGAGGATGATTTCAAGGGCGTCGTTGACCTCGTAACGCAGAAGGCCTGGATCTGGAAGACCTCGGACGATCCGCAATCCTACGAAATTACCGACGTACCGCCGGACATGCTGCAGCAGGTCGCCGAATGGCGTGAAAAACTGATCGAGACGGCGGTCGAAGAGGACGATGAGCTTCTTGAGCAGTACCTGGAAGGCAATCTGCCGTCCGAGGCGGATCTCAAGCGCTGCATCCGGAAGGGCACGATCGCGTTGCACTTCTTCCCGACCTTCTGTGGATCAGCCTTTAAAAACAAAGGGATACAGAATGTTCTTAACGGAGTGGTTGACTATTTGCCGAATCCGATGGAAGTCGTGCCGCAGCCGGAAGTGGACCTCGAGGGCAATGAAACCGGCGGCGTGGCCATCGTCGATCCTGACAGGCCACTGCGTGCACTTGCGTTCAAGATCATGGACGATCGTTATGGTGCATTGACTTTTACGCGTGTCTATTCCGGCAGGTTGCAGAAAGGCGACAGCGTGCTGAATACATTTACCGGCAAGACCGAGCGCATCGGTCGCATTGTCGAGATGCATGCCGACTCACGCATGGAACTCGATTCGGCCCAGGCCGGCGATATCGTGGCCCTGCTCGGCATGAAAAATACCCGTACCGGGCACACGCTGGCCGATGTGGATAATCCGGCAACGCTGGAGCCAATGGTGTTCCCGGCGCCCGTGATTTCGATCGCGATCGCACCGAAGGACAAGGCAGGCAATGAAAAGATGGCGGTAGCACTGAACAAGATGGTGCAGGAGGACCCCTCCTTCCACGTTGCGACCGACGAGGATTCCGGTGAGACCCTGATCAAGGGCATGGGTGAATTGCATCTCGATATCAAGGTCGACATTCTGCGCCGCACGCACGGTGTCGATGTGCAGGTCGGCAAGCCACAGGTCGCTTACCGCGAGACAATAACGCAAAAAGTCGACGACATATACACGCACAAGAAACAGTCGGGCGGTTCGGGCCAGTACGCGAAGATCGAATATACGATCGAGCCAGCCGAGACCAACGCGGGTTATGTGTTTGAGTCTACGGTCACGGGTGGCAGCGTGCCGCGCGAATACTGGAGTGCCTGTGAAAAGGCCTTTGCCTCCATGCTTGACGAGGGCACCCTCGCCGGATATCCGTTGCTGGACGTGAAGTTTACGTTGCGCGACGGTGCGTTCCATGCGGTCGATTCCTCGGCACTGGCGTTTGAAATCGCGACCAAGGCCGCCTACCGGCAGACCGTGCCCAAAGCCGGCCCGCTGTTGCTGGAGCCGATCATGAAGGTTGACGTGTTTACGCCGGACGACAACGTCGGTGACGTTATCGGCGACCTGAATCGTCGCCGCGGCATGATCAAGTCACAGGATGCGGGCCCTACCGGCGTGCGTGTCAAGGCGGATGCTCCGCTGGCCGATATGTTCGGCTACATCGGGCACTTGCGGACCCTGACCTCGGGTCGTGGTCAGTTCTCGATGGAGTTCTCGCACTACGCGCCCTGCCCGCAGAATGTCTCCGATGCAGTCATCAAGGAGACCAAGGAACGCAAGGCCGCACTGAAAAAGTAAGTCAAGAGGGTCAGAGCCCAAAAGGGCTCTGACCCTTATCGTTCATATGAACTGTTGTTCGGCCGCAGGCTTCGGTTCCTCGCGATCGAGAATCCAGAGTTTGAAATTGCGTGTCAGCACATACAGTGCTGGTACCAGGAACAGGGTAATGAGCGTCGCGAATACAATGCCGAAGCTCATTGAGATCGCCATGGGAATGACATACTGAGCCTGCACGCTGGATTCCAGCATGATTGGCATCAATCCAGCCGCGGTCGTAAACGACGTCAGGATGATGGCGCGGAAGCGTTGCGTTCCAGAATCGACCACGGCCTGCAGGACGGGCACCCCTGCTCTCCTAGCCGAATTGATAAAGTCCACCATGATCAGGCTGTCATTGACCACGACACCCGCCAACGCAATCAGGCCGAATAGCGAAAACATGCTCAGTGCCTTGCCCATAACAACGTGACCGATGACAGCACCCACGATGCCGAAAGGGATCACGGACATGATGACCAGGGGCTGACCATAAGACTTCAGCGGAATCGCGATCAGGGCATAAATCAGGAACAATGCCGCAATTGAGGCAATCGTCATGTTGCGCATGAATTCCCGTTCTTCCTGGCTGCTGCCCTCCAGCCCATACGTGATACCCGAATGCCTTGACAGCAGCTGCGGAATGTAATCGTCCGATATCTCACTGGCGACCTTACCCGGCTCCACGATTTCCGGGTCGATGTCCGCCGACACCGTTATGGTCCGGGCGCGATTCAAACGCGCAATGCTCGAATAGCTCTTGCCAAACGAAACCTCAGCGACCGATGCGAACGGCACTTCCTCGCCACTTGGCGTACGAATGCGCATATTTTCCAGGTCTGCTATGGAGCGCCGATCTTCCACCGGGTATCGAACCATCACTCGAAGTTCGTCTTTGCCGCGCTGGATGCGCTGCGCCTCCTCGCCATAGAAGGCCTGCCGCACCTGGCGACCCAGCGAATCCATGCTTAAACCGAGCGCTTCGGCCTCGGGTTTGATGGCGAGCTTGATTTCCTGTGCGCCGGTATCGGAGGAATTGCGAATATCGAATACGCCGGCATACGTCGCGAGATGTTCTTCCAGTTCTTCGGCGGCTTGTTCGAGCGCCGTGTAATTGTCGCCGGATAGACGAAAACTTAACGGCGCGCCACCGCCAAAATTATCGCCGTCCTCAAAGGTCAATTCCTTGACGCCCGCAATTTCGCCAACGCGTTCACGCCACAACTTGGTGATGTCCGACACCTGTAAAGGTCGACCCGTCACCATCGGTAACTCGACCCAGGCCACGGCGCCAGTATCACCCTGCGAAAACGATCCGATGTGGCTGATCATTGGCGGCAGATCAGGATTTTCGGCGATGTATTCCTGGTTGAGATCAAGAATGGCACGCTCGACGCGATTTAGTGCAGTATTGCGCGCCTCGGGTGCGGAGCCACTCTCCATTTGCAGGTCCATGCGTATGAAATCGCCCGGCACTTCCGGGAACAGTACGACGCGTACCAGCCCGCTACCAAGCAGCCCACCGGTGAGGATCAATACACCGACAAAGATGGTCGTGGTCAGTCCGGGGTTATTGATCGAGCGCAGCAGCAATGGACGGTAGCGGTTGTGAATCAGGCGATGCAGGCCGTGTTGAGTGTAGCGCTGAATTTTCTGGAAAAAGCGCGAAATCGACTCAAGCTTGCCGATATGGCGCTGCGGATTAAACAGATCGTCTTCGTCAATCGGCTTGATGTTTGCGTGCACCAGGTGCGCAGGCAGGATCAGCTTCGATTCAATCAGGGAAAACATCAGGCACAGAATAACGACCATACCCATGGCTTCGAAAAAAGGACCCGCAACACCACCAATAAACAGCATCGGCGCAAACGCCGCGATCGTTGTCAACACGCCGAAGGTCGCTGGCAATGCCACCTTTTGTGCGCCCAGTACGACGTTGTCAATTGTGTGACCTTTGGCCCGAATCTGGGTATAGACGCTTTCGCCAATGATGATCGCATCGTCCACGACGATGCCAAGCACGATGATGAACCCGAACAGGCTGATCATATTGATTGTGACCGGCCACGGGCCCAAGGGCATAAGGAACAAGGTGCCAAGAAAGGCAACCGGTATTCCTATAATGACCCAGCCTGCGACCTTCATGCGCAGGAACAGTGAAAGCACCAGGAACACCAGCAGCGCTCCCTGCCACATATTTTTCAACATCATGTCGAGACGACCTGTCAGGTAATGCGAGCGGTCTACCCACAAGTCCATCTCCACACCGGGTGGCAAGGTCTTGCGCTTCTCTTCGACGTAAGTCTTCACTGCGGCGGCGGTTTTAAGTTCGTTCTGCTGGCCGTTTGCCAGCACGTTCAGGGTCGCCGTGGGTTCGCCATCGAAGCGGCCGAAGCCTTGAGTCTCGACAAAGCCGTCGTTGATGTTCGCAATATCCCCAAGCAACAGCCGGGTTCCATCCGCGTTCGTACGCAACACCAGGTCCGCGTATTGCCTGCCCGTGTACACCTGACCCTCGGTGCGCAGCAGGATGTCACCGCCCTCGGTTTTGATCGTACCGCCCGGCATATCAACAGACGAACGCCGTATCGCCTGTGACACTTCAGACATCGTCAGGTCGTATTCGCGCAACGTGTGCTCGGAGACTTCGATACTGATTTCGAAAGCGCGATCCCCATAGAAATCTATCTGGCTGATCTCCGGCATCGACAACAAATCGTTGCGTACTTCCTGCGCGATCAGCTTGCGCGAGTAATCGTCCAGATTGCCGTGGATGGCAACGAATATGACCGGCGTGTCTGCCTCGACTTTGTAGATAACCGGCTTTTCTGCCAGGCCCGGGAACGTCGAAATGGCATCGACGCGCGTCTTCACTTCGGTCAGCACCTCGTTGATGTCGACGTCCTGAGAAACTTCTATGGTGATCGAGCCATTACCTTCCTGGGAGCGCGATCGGATTTCCTTGATGCCTTTGATATCCTGTACCGCCTCCTCAACCTTGATGACGACGCCCTCTTCCACCTCTTGCGGAGCAGCGCCAAGGTAGGGTACCTGTACCTGGATCCAGTTCAGTTCAAATTCCGGGGTCGTCTGCTTGCGAATTGTAAAAGCGGAAATTAAACCTGCCACAATAATGAAAAACATCAGCAAATTTGCGGCCACGTGGTTGGCCGCAAACCATGCGATCAGTCCTTTTCTCGGATCCAGGTCCGTTGTATCCATTATCAGTTCTCCGTGGCCACGGCAGTATTGGCGGTACGCACACTCATGCCGTTGGTTGGCGCGGCGATTGCCGTCGTCACAATGCGCTCGCCAGGCTCAGCGCCAGCGTCGATATACACATAGGATGCGTCGGAGCGCAGAATACTGACACTGCGAATTTCGATTTTGTTTTCCTCGTCAACGAACAACAACTGGTCCGAACCGCGTACTGCGCTCCGTGGTACGCGCATCACGTCGACGGCATTTGATGCCTCGATGTTCGCGGCAACGAAGGTACCAATCGGCAACGGCACTCCATCGGTGTGCAGCCTGTAAGGGTCATCCACATGCGCGACCACGTAGGTCACCCGGCTTTGCTCATCGACGACGCCCTCGGAACGCACGATTTGTGCATTCCAAAACTCGCGGCGACCTTTTTGTATGGCGCTGAGCCGCACCGCGGGTCCACTGGCGCTGCCCGTTCGCGTGATCTCGTTACTGCCCGGAATATCCACGAATGCCAGGTCCTGGTCCGTCAATGGCAGCCGAACCTCAGCAAAATCGGTGGCGAAAGTTACACCAATCGGTGTGCCGGGATTGACAAACTGGCCGAGGTCCGCGTCCTTTGAGAGCACCATACCCTCGTACGGCAGCCGGATATAGGTTCGGTCGAGATTGCGTTTGGCGGTCACGAGTTCCGCGCTTGCCGCAGCCAGCGCAGCCGCGGCAGCAGCCAATTCGGCTTCCGCACGATAACCCTGCAGTCGTAGCTTCTCGGCGCCGTCATTCTCTATCTGACGCTGCCGCACCAGCGCCTCGGACCGCGCCACACCCGCCTCGTAGTTGGTCGGATCGATACGCATCAGCACTTCGCCCGCCTCGAATACGCCGCCGGCGATGAACTTTGACGATACTTCAACTATGGACCCGGATACCTCTGCGCTAAGCACCGTCTGCGTGCGTGGCCGCACGATGCCCTGGCTCACGATCTCAAAGCTTGCCTGAGAAAACTCGAGTTCCAGCACATCGACCAGCAAGATCGGCTCCTGGACGTCCTTTTTTTCAGGTTCCGGGCGAAGCGACTGCAACGCGACGGCGGCCGCGATAGTGCCGGCAAAAATGCCCGTGACCAGTAAGATGCGCTGCGTTTTTCGCTGCATGGTATTGATTCTCTATTGCTCGCGAGCGGTGCTGTTGCCCAGTGAATTGGTGTTCTAGTTCACTATAACACCTATCCTGTTGATTGCAAGGGTGTTATAGGTCCAGGTTCCGACCAGTCAACAGTGTATTCCGTCGCAGAATCGGCGTCGCCGCAAACGACATAAAAAGCGCTTTTTGTGACTTAACTCCCTGAAATCGCCACTGATTGGCTACAAACTGCCGCAGATGAATGCCTACCTGAGTCATTTCGGCTTGAACAAGCCGCCGTTTTCCGCCCATGTTGTCGGTAACAACGTTTTCGTCGCGCCGCAGGTTGCTGCGATTGTCGCTGCCCTGAAGAAAGCCCTGGCGACCGAAGATGCCGCCGTGTGCCTGACCGGACCCGTCGGCTCCGGCAAGACCACAATTGCCAAGCGCGCACTTGATGGTATTGGCAAGAATCGCGGCATTGTCACGATCGGCCGTATGCCCTTCGGGCCCGACGAAGTGTTGGAGATACTGCTGGCGGGACTCGGCGCGCGGCAGCTGCCAAAAAGTACCGTGCATCGCTTCGCAACCTTCCGCCGCATGCTGCAGCAGTTTGCCGAGCAGGAAACCCGGGTGTTCATCCTGGTGGAGGATGCAAACCGCATAGGCCTCGACGCATTGTCGGAGCTGGAAGCTCTGACCGCCGCGGACGCGGGCGTTTCCAACGGCGCCAACCTCATCCTGCTTGGCGACGACAGCCTCAATGAGTTCTTGCGCGATCCGAAATTAGCGCGACTGAAACAGCGTTTGCGCTCGCGGCAAAAAATCGACGCACAGAGTTCCGGCGAGTTGCTAGGCTACCTGAAGCACTGCTTCCGACTCGCTGGCCGCGAATTCGATACTCTGTTCGCCGACGGTTCAGCAAGCACGCTGCATCGCCTCAGCGATGGTTTGCCGCGTGTCGTTAACAACTTGCTCGAATCTGTACTCAACATCGCCGCGGACAACGGCGAAAAACGTATAACGCCAAAAATGATCGAGAAAGTCGCAGCCGAAGAGTTCGGGTTGACCGTTGAACACAGTGTGGCGGAGATTACGGCGGCAATTGAAAAAGCTGAGGCAACAAAGACCGTCGAGCCACCAGAACCTGCTGTACCGGTAGAACCCGCTTTGACAGCGAAATTGATCCTGCCAACCGAGCCCGATCCCGTCGTCAAGGCCGAAGAAGACGACATTCCCGAATTGATCCAGGACACGCTGCCCGATCTCGAAATCCTTGCGCCTGAACTGGCTACAACCCCTCAACCGGTCATGAAAGCCAGCGCTGCTTCCCGGCCAGTTGCACCGAAAACCGAGCCCGCCGTAATCAAGCCACCGATTGCTGCAGTGGTGCATGAGCCGACCGAAAATGAACTGCCGGTACTCACCAGCGTACCGGCCGAAGCACGCGATGAAGACGGACGGGTACCAACAGATATTCCGGCCTGGGACCGCGACCCGACTCTCGCCGAACTGCGGCCGGACCTTGAGGCCCTGGAGCGAGCCATGGCGGTCGCCCATGGACCGGAGGCTGTGGCCGCGGCGTCGAAACGTCGCCGGCCTGCCGCATCCGATAGCGCTGACGACGTCGTGGACGTGATTCCGGAAATTACGCTCGACAAACAGATTGAGGCGAAAATTCAGGAGGCGACTGAGGCGCTGAAGAAAGCGCAGCTGCAGGCGGGCTCAAATACGCAAGACACGGCCGACACGACCAGCGAAGGCAAGGTCGAGGCAGTACAGCCGGCGGCAAAACCGACACTGAAACAGGCGCCGCAACCAGCGCCGAAGCCCGCAACCAAACCGGAAACGGTGATCAGCAAGCCGGCCGCGCAGCCCGTAGTACCGGCGATGAACAAACCAGCGGCGAAGCCCGTGCCCATAGTCAGCAAGCCGGCAGTGAAACCTGTACCCGTAGTCAACAAACCGGCGGCGAAGCCTGCTCAGCGCCCGACCCAGGAACTCGAGAAAATTGCATCCGGACTTGCCAGGGCGAAGACCATTGAGGATGTCGATGACTATATGGCGGAGACCCTGTTCGGCGAGGAGTTCAGCCAGCTCGCTGCGCAGGTTGCGGCCAATGCATCGTTATTGCATGAAACCGCGCCCGAGGTTGCCGAACTGAAGCTCGAGACTGACGAACCAAGAAAGCCGCATATTGCGGACTCGTCCCTGTCACAGCGATTGAAAGTCTTGCGTGATCTTAACGAGTTCAGCGCGCCACGCAGCGCGCCACGCGGCGCGCCAGCAACACCCGATTCGGCTGAGAGCATAGTCATCTCTGCTGGCGGGTTTGATGCAGCCCCCGCAGATGAGTCGACTGCCGTCGATTCGATCGAGGACCAGATATCGACATCGATGACACAGTCATTGAAGGCGCTCAGCATTCGGCCAAGCCCCAAAGCAGACGTCGACGATACCGATCAGGATGACGATGACGATGACGACGACTCGGGCAAGGGCTTTTTCAGTCGCTTTCGACGCAAGTAAAAAGGCCGGGCACGAACCTCCTCGATGTAACGATCGATAACACCCTCAAGCATCGCCAGCGGCAATTCCCCCTGGCTGAGCACGGCATCGTGAAATCCGCGCAAATCAAATTCATCACCGAGTTCCGATTCGGCACGCCGCCGTACTTCCCAGATCTTGAGTTCACCGAGCTTGTAGGCGAGCGCCTGTCCGGGCCAGGAAATGTAACGATCAACTTCCGCGCGCGCATTGGCCGCCGATAACGCAGTGTTCTGCAGCAGGAAATCGATCGCCTGTTGCCGTGTCCAGAGTTGTGAATGAATGCCCGTGTCGATGACCAGCCGGCAGGCGCGCCACATTTCGTAACTGAGCCGGCCAAAATGCTCATACGGCGTTCGGTACACGCCCATTTCGACACCGAGTTTTTCGGCATAGAGTCCCCAGCCCTCGCCAAACGCGCTGAAGCCAAGCGTGCGCCGGAATGCCGGCACGTTTTCAAGCTCAAGTGCGAGCGCGTTCTGATGATGATGTCCAGGCACGGCTTCGTGCAAAGTCAGCGCGGGTATTTCGTACAGCGGGCGCTGATCCAGGGCAAACGTATTGATCCAGTACGCACCACCATTCTTCGCATTGAGCGGCGCACCGTAATACGCGCCGGTGGTGTAATTGGGCGCGATTTCATCGGGCACGGGAATGACGCCGTAACTCTGCCGCGGCAGTTTGCCGAAATATCCCGGCATCAGGTAGTCGATTCGTTTTGCGGTATAAGCCGCTGCGGCGAGTAGTTGCTCGGCCGAGGTCGCAAAAAACTGCGGATCGCTGCGCAGGAATTTCGTAAACGCTGCAAAGTCGCCATCGAACTCAAGCTCCGCAATAATTTCCTGCATCTCGGCACGGATGCGCGCAACTTCAGCAAGCCCGGTCGCATGAATATCGTCAGCAGTGGCGTCCGTCAACGTCGTGTAACGGCGAATCTGAAATGCGTAAAACACCTCGCCGTTCGGCAGCTGCTCTGCACCCGGTGACTCTGATGCACGGTATTCGTCGCGCAGGAACGCCGCGACCGCAGCGAATGCGGGCAATACATCTTTCTCGATGATTTGCCGGCCCGCCGCGCGCAGGCGCCTTTGCTCATCCGCCGTGACCTTGCCGCTCATAGCCTGCAAAGGTGCAAAAAAGCTGCTGTCTTCGGGATTGTCCTTTTGCTGTGCGTCGAGTGTCGGCAAAACACCATCGATCACGATCTGCGGCAGCACGAATCCGTCACTCGAACCGCGTCGCATGTTATCGAGATTTTCCTCGAAGTAGCGTGGAATATCCCGCAATCGGGCCAGGTAGTCCTCGTAGTCAGCAACACTGTCCATATCAATGCCGCCGCTGACTGTCAGTGCATTCATGAAAAAGCCGAAGAAGGTATTGAACGGAATTCGTTCGAGGCCGAGTTCGGCGGCACCGATGGAATCCTGCAACACCCAGTCGAACAACTCGGCGTTCACCCTGCCGCTTGGCGAAAACGCCGAGGGGTCGATGTCGCGGCTGCGGCGCAGAAAGGATCGCGCCATCTCGAGCCTGCGCTCACCGGCCGCAACGGTTACTGACGGCAAGCGATCGTTGAAGTCATCAATGCCGGTTCGCGTTGCCGCGTCCGGGTTCTCGGCCAGGAAATAATCCCAGTATTCGGCGAGCAGGATGTCGAGCTGCTGCCCGGCCGCCGACTGCGACGATGGCGACGATTGCGCCGCCGCAATGCCGGCCGACAGGACCAGGCCGGCGATGCAGAGCAGAGCCAGGGATCTCAAGCTGCTACTCGCCTGTGGCCGCCAGCGCCTCGAGACGCTTCGCCTCGAATTCGTCGCCCGGGTTCCAGCTCGGCATCGCGTCCGCATTGGCCACGGCGAGACCGATCCAGAATCCTACCTGTGCATCCTGAACCATGCCGACCAGGCTCCAGTTCGGATCGTATTCATCCGAGGGCTGGTGATAATGGTGCTCTTCGTAGGCTTCTTTTTGCTGCTTGCCCCAGCCCTCGGGCCGGTCGATAAAGTCGGTACCCGGCTCAAGGTAGACCGCGGGCACACCGACTTTCGCAAAACTGAACTGGTCCGAGCGATAGAAATAGCCGCGATCCACAAACTGGTCGGGCTTCACGACCCTGCCCTGCTCGGCCGCGTACTTGATTACCAGCTCATCAATTGAAGTCTTGCCAAAGCCCACGTAAGTGATGTCCTTGGTCAGGCCGTGCAGGTTGCCGCCGTCGAAATTCAGGTTCGCGGCGATCTTGCCCGGATGGAAAGTCGGGTTGGCGGCATACCATTTTGAGCCCAGCAGGCCTTGCTCTTCCGCACCGACAAGGCAAATCAGGATTGAACGACGTGGACGCTCCGGCAACGCCATATAGGCCTTCGCCATCGCGAGAACTTCGGCAACGCCCGAGGCATTGTCCATGGCGCCGTTGTAGATGGTATCGCCCTCTTCATTCGCCGGGCCGATGCCGAGGTGATCGTGATGCGCCGAGAAGATAACGACCTCGTCTTGCAGCTCTGGGTCACTGCCCGGGATGAGGCCGAGGACATTGGCCGTTTGCACGGCATCAATCGTGACATCCATGCCAATCGACGTTGTGACGCCCAGTGGCACAGGCTTGAAATCCCGGTTATAGGCCGCCTCGCGCAGTTCATCGAGATCCATGCCCGCCATGGCGACCAGTGCCCTGGTCGCGTCTTCGGTCATGAAGGATTTGAACTGGTTGCGCGGTTCATCGCCTACCGGCAACTCCATCTGCGGGCCGGTATTCGAAGTCTGCAGGACCTGGAACGGATAGCCGGCAGAAGGTGTGGTGTGAATGATGATCGCGCCGATGGCGCCGTTACGCGCCGCGTTCTCGAACTTGTAATCCCAGCGCCCGTACCAGAGACGCGTCTCGCCGGCGAACAGCTCCGGATCCCAGTCCGGGTCGTTGTTCATCAGAATGACAATCTTGCCGCGAACATCGACGTCCTTGTAGTCATCCCAGTCGAACTCTGGCGCCTGGATGCCGTAGCCCGCGAACACGACTTCGGCGTTTTCGATATCGATACGCGGTTGCTGCAAATAGCCGTTAATGACGAAATCATCGTACTGCTTGAACGACCGTGTCTCACCGTGACCTGAAAACTCCCAGCTGTCGGGCGGGTGTGTGTCAACACTGACCATGTTGAACGGTTGCTCCCAGCCGCCATTGGCAGCGCCCGGCTGCAATCCCATCTCGGCCATGCGATCGGCAAGATATTTGCGCGCCGCAACATCGCCTGCGGTTGCGGGGCCACGACCTTCATAACGATCGTCGGAAATTTCCCGGATGATCTCGTGCATGAAATCTTCGGTGATCAACTCCACCGCAGCGGCCGCTGAGCCGGCACTAACACCTTCTGTCGTTGCTGGTTCGTCACTGCTGCAGGCAGCCAGTGTCATGGTTGCGGCGATGCCGGCGAGTACAGTGGTCCACTTATTCGTCACGTTTTATCCTTATCATCATCAGTTAAACAACTCGGCGAGGAAGTATCGCGTCGCGGCCCAGGAACGCCTGTCGGCGCTCTCGTTGTAGGCCTTGCCTGCCTGCGGATCACTCGCCGCCGGGTTGCTGAAAGCGTGCATGGTATGGCCATAGCCATGCAGTTGCCAGTCGGCGCCGGCAGCCGTTAACTCCTGTGCCAATGAGACAACCGCCTCAGGCGTCGCAAATGGATCGTCCCAGCCGTGCAGCAGCAACACTTTGGCCGAGATTTTCCGACCTGTTGTATTACCCGGCGGCGTGAAGATGCCATGCACGCTGACAACACCCGCTATGTCCGCGCCGCTGCGCGCAATATCGAGCACGCACAAGCCGCCAAAACAAAAACCCATCGCCGCAGTCTTTGACTGATCTACCTCAGATTGTTCCCGCAATGTTGCGAGCGCCGCGAGCAATCGCCGCTGCAAGGCGGACCGGTCCGCCCGCAGCATGTCCATCCGGGCCCTGTTGACGGCCATGTCGGCAGACCGGGTGCCTCTGCCGTAGACATCGATCGCGAAGCCGACGTAGCCGAGTTCTGCCAGTTTTGCGGCCTTCTGTTCTTCGAACGCAGTTCGTCCCGCAATCGTATGCGCGACGAGCACTCCTGGGCGGGTACCGGGGTACGCGTCGTCCCAGGCGAGACGCCCCTCAAAGGTGATATCCCCTTCCGCGTATTCAACAAGGCGCGACTGAATGCTCACTGGACTCAATCGCGGCGAATGACCAGGATCTCAACCCGGCCTTTCGGCCCGATGTACCAGGACGCGAGCATGCTCGTGATCGACACGATCAACGCACCGAGAATTGCGGAGCCGAGGCCCGCCACGGCGAAGTTGTCGAGCATCGCAGCCACCAGGCCGAACATCGCGGCATTGAGCACGAGCAGGAACAGGCCGAGCGTGATGATCGTCAGCGGCAGGGTCAACAGGAAGGCGATGGGACGAACAAAGGCGTTAACCAGGCCAAGCAGCAGCGCCGCGAGAATGAAGGTCCCCACGCCCTCGATCCGCACGCCGGACACCAGCGTCGATGCCAGCAGCAAGCCCAGCATCACGACCAGTGTTCGAACGACTATTCCCGCCATGGATTCCATTATGCGAGCAAGCCCGACTCTTTGCTAGAATGCCGTCTGCCGTGCCCCGGTAGCTCAGTCGGATAGAGCGACGGTTTCCTAAACCGTAGGTCCCATGTTCGAATCATGGTCGGGGCGCCATTTACAGCCCCACAGTTGACTAACGATTTCTATCGATCGTTACTCCATTTCGATCGTATCCAGCATCCATTTTTGAGTAACCGCTCCAATAATAAGGATCTGCAGGTCGCTGTCGCCCGTATTAGCAATGGAGTGAACATCATTTAGGGGAATGACCAGCGCATCGTCTTTGCTGATCGGTGCGGTCTCGTCGTTAACAGTAATCATGCCTGCGCCGCTCTGGATGTAATAAATCTCCTCAACATTCGCGTGCCGCTTCTTGCCGACCGTTACGCCCTCAGGGAGCACAAGATGATCAACGTACGACCAGTTGGTGAAGAACACGTCTGGATTCAAGGCGCGTCGGTAGAATGCAGTGCCTGTACCACCGTGCAGGCCTGGCATTGGTTGCAGTAGCGATTTATCAAATCGCGCATTGACGAATACCGGAACCTTGTCTTGTGCTGCGCCGACACGATCATCACCGAGATCGAAATTGTCGTAGATGCCTTTGCGCGTTGTGACCGCAATGTTCATCCACTGAACTGGTTTATCCGTAACGTTTAGAATTGCGTGCGAGTCGCCCATACGGCATGGCACAGCCGCAGGCCCCTTGATGGTCGAGGTGCGCCCGTTGATCGTGAACTCGGCCTCACCGTCAAGGATAAAGTACATCTCTTCCATTTGATTGTGGAAGTGGTGACCGATCCCGCCACCGGGCGGCAAGAACCCGCGATGCACGAAGTTAAAGTTTGTCGTGAATGCGGATCCGGGAATGAGCGTGTCGTAATGTATCTCGCCTGCCCCCTGGTGAGCACCGGAGCCGACGCGGTAGGCGCCTGGATCAGTGCTGGCAATGCGTTCGGGCAACGGCTCGCGTGCCATCGATGGCAGGGCCAGCAGCAAGGATGATAGAACGAGGAGCGTATTGACGAGGGACTTCATGATGATCTCCAGAAAGGAAGACAACTAAGAAGCATGATGGAGCTCCTAGTGTGGCCGGTCAAAACCTTTCTCTCGATCGGAGATCCACCTGGAATTCCTTAGTGCAATTCCTCTAGTCCTCAGACTTCGGCGGCGCCATCAACTCATCCAGCAAGGCAATCAACTGCTCACGATCGTAGCTATACGGCTGATCTGCATTGAGCTCGAGCAAGCGCTGCATCGCGGCACTGATTGTCAATCGCGCCTGCTCGGCGTTCGGCGTCACCATGTAGCGGCGCCTTGGGGTCTCACTCGACATGACATGCAACACCGCCTGTGCGACCTCGTCCGGTTCCTTTAGCGAATCGTTGCCCATGTTCGTTCTGATCATCTGCTCGCGGCTCGCGGCATCGAGCTCGATCTCGCCGGCGTCGGCTGCCGCAAGCACCTGTGCAAGCATTTTGCCGCGGATCTCCGATTTGTAGCCGCCCGGATCGACCACGCTTACGTGCACACCGGATGCAGCGAGCTCCGCGGCCAGCGAGTCGGTATAACCCTCAATAGCAAACTTGCTGGCACTGTAGCCGCCATCCTCGCTGCCTGCGATATAGCCACTGATGGACCCGATTGTCGTCGTGCGACCCTGGCTCTCAAGCAGCAACGGCAGGAAAGCATTGTTGATTCGGACCGGGCCGAGCACGTTTATTTCCAGTGTCGTCCTGACATTTGGCTCGGAGTCGGTCACCAGCGATCCCAGCATCAAGACGCCCGCGTTGTTGACGATGCCCCAGAGACCCCGGCCTTCGCCCTTGACGAAGTCGACCGCAGCATCGATATCGTCCTGCACGGTCACGTCGAGCCTGACCGCGCTCACGTTCTGCATGGCATCAAGCCTTTCCAGGTCCGCCGCTTTGCGCGCGCCGGCATAAACATGGTAGCCGTTCTCAGCCAGTGTCTCAGCGATCCGCAATCCAATGCCGGAGCTTGCTCCTGTTACGAGCACAGCCTTTTGCGGCACGTCGTCCGCAGCCGCGACAGTAAACAGACTGAACGTCAGCAATCCCTGCAATGCAACAGCAGCAACAATTTTCACGATTCTCATTCGATTCAGTCCACGCGCCGGAAAAGCGGTAGTGTACCGAGTCGGTCGCTGAGGTCCATCTCCATTCACCGCAAGGCCGCAGCCGAGCAGGATGCTGTCAGAGGTGCTCATGATCGCATTAGCATCTGGCACGGCGTTGCTCACTGGGTTGCAGGTGCTAAGCTACCGCAGATGGCACCGAAACCTAACGCATTCCCGAGGTCTGCCCAATGCTGCAAGTAAAATCACGCGCACCGGAGTTTGTACTGCCTGACGACCAGGGACGCGACACCTCCCTGAGTGACCTGCTGCACGACGGCCCGCTGATCCTGTACTTCTACCCAGCAGACTTCACGCCCGGCTGCACGCGTGAAGCCTGCGCGGTTCGCGATATTTACTCTGAACTCGCCGCCGTGGGACTGACCGTTGCGGGTGTCAGCCCGCAGGATCCTGACAGCCACGCGCGTTTTCGCAAGACCCACAATCTCCCATTCACCTTGCTTTGTGACCCGGGCAAGATCGTCATTCGCATGTACGGCGTCGACGGGCCATTTGGGATTGGCGTACGGCGTGCGACCTTCCTG
>Ga0224510_10000150_pt1 | contig 58617 bp, 45 predicted proteins | sample SF_May12_sed_USG_FD_170161 | JGI IMG/M metagenome (GOLD analysis project Ga0224510, IMG submission 170161) | Sediment microbial communities from San Francisco Bay, California, United States - SF_May12_sed_USGS_4_1 | ecosystem: Environmental > Aquatic > Marine > Sediment | place: USA: California... | reverse complement strand
TCGAAAAGCTTGTAGCGCATCTTTACTATTTCATAGTGACGCGCTACCTGAGCTGTCTCAAGCGACAGCTTGGTTTTTCTTCGAAAAACTCCGTGAATGGCTAGCAGGGTCACCGTTAGTGACCCTGTTAGCCACTTTTCGATCGCAATGAACTTTTTTCCTCTGCCAACGAGGCTAGTTCCGGCCTAAGCTCTTAAAAAATCTTCCCATCGTTGCAAACCTAAAAAAAACTCGACAGGGCGAATGCGAAAATCCGGGTTATGGGAAGAGAAGAATATGATTGAACTTTTAATTTTAGCGGTCGCCCTGAGCATGGACGCCTTTGCGGTTTCCATCGGCCTGGGGGCGAAAAAAAATTCACCGGGCCTGGGCCTTAAGGCCGGGTTGTACTTCGGGGTTTTTCAGGCCCTCATGCCCTTCGTGGGTTATCTCGGGGGGCGCGGCCTCCTGGGCTTTATCGAGGCCTACACCCACTGGGTCGCCTTTGCCCTGCTTGTCGCCATCGGGGCCAAGATGATCTACGAGGGCCTGCAGGAGGGCATCGAAGAGGACATCGCCGCCATCACCCACAGGGTCATGCTGGTCCTGGCCGTCGCCACCAGCATCGACGCCATGGCCGCGGGTTTCAGCCTCTCGCTCTTGTCGGTCAACGCCTTCTTTGCCTGCCTCGTAATTGGCCTGACGACCTTTGCCTTTGCCGCCCTCGGCGTTTTCATCGGCAAGGGCGGGGCCACCTGGCTTGAGGGCAAGGCCGAAATCTTCGGCGGCGCGGTATTGATTCTACTGGGCTTGAAGTTTCTCTTGTTTCGATAATTTATAAAATTTTATAAATTGTTTCTGGTGTTGCCTCAGGAGTTCGTATACAGGCATTTTTCTTTGAGACGAAACAAGATCTTTTCGGCCAGGTAGTTTTTATCCGCCGGCAGGTAGTCGTCGGGGACCCTCTGCCCGTTGGTGTAAAACGAAAACGGCAGGTTCCATTTTTCGGCAAGTTCCGCAAAGCCCCCGATCTGCATCGTCTCGTCGATCTTCGACAGTATGATCTTGTTTAACCCGTATTCCGAAAACTTCTCAATCACGTAACCGGCGTCCATGATCTTGGATGTCGCCGCGATCACCAGGTGCTTTTCAATCTCCTGGTCAAGGCCCTCAAAGTAGGCCTTCTGCTTCATCAAAAATTCCCGGTTGTTATGGCTAAAACCCGTCGTATCGACGAGGATATAATCCGACGTGTCTTCGGCGATCTTCTGGCGGAACTTTTCGGGTTCCTTGATCACAAAGACCGGTATGTCCATGATGTCGCCGTAGACCTTCAACTGCTCGGTCGCCGCTATGCGATAGTTGTCGAGCGTGATCAGCGTGATCTTGCGGTTTTCCTGCAGCTTTAATTTTGCCGCAAGTTTTGCCACCGTGGTTGTCTTACCCACGCCGGTCGGCCCCAGCAGCACGATGACCCTCTTTGACGCGATCGAACTGTTGACCTTGATCTTCGACGCAATCACCTCTTTAGCCTTGAGGTATATTTTTGTCCCGATGTTCCAGTCGGACTGCGGGACGGCCTGCTTGAGGGTCTGGATAAATTCGGTGATCCAGTGAGGGGTGAATTCCTGCTCAAAGAGGTTTTCTTTTAACCGGTCGATCTCGTTTTTATTTTCCGAGTATACCGGGCTCTTTATTAAAATCGAAATCTTGTCTTTAATTTCGTTTAAATCGTTTTGCAAATGATCGAGCGTTATGGCAGGCGAAGCCTCGAGGGTCTTTTCTTTTTTTGAAATTTCGATCGTCTGGCCTTTAAATTCGCGCTGGTTATTTCTGTAATCCCCAACATTACCTGTGTTTTTTTCGATGCTGAGCTCTTCGAGGTTAAATTTTTTGCGGCTCTCCGAGACGCCCTCTTTTTCCAGCAGCGCCAGGAACTCTTCGCCGGCATGTTTTTTTCTCGCCGCCGGGGCGCTTGACGGCATAACCTCAACGGCCGCCTCGTGAACCCTTACGGGAATTTTCTTTTCGCCGGCCTTTTCTATCGCCCTGTCCGGGGACTTGTCATAGTACCTGTCCACCTTGCCGGGCGTTATATCTGCCGGGGCCGACCTTTGCGAATAACCGCCCAGCCCCGAACCTGTCGAGCCGAAACCTCCCCGGGCCGAGGCTCCCGAAGAACCCCTCTCTCCGGGTTTTTTTTCGTTGAGCATGGCCTGGATCACAAACTGTTTTTTACCCACGAGTCTTGACAAAACCCTCGTTGCGGGTATTTCTTTTTCGTTATAGACCATCGCTTCTGATCCATAGGTGTCTCGTAGTTTTTTAAGAGCGTCGGAATGGCTGTCGCCGATAACCTTTACGTACTGCATTAAAACATTACCTCTTCTTCTTTATTAAGCTGCTCGCCGTGTATAACCTGGTTTATGATATCTACCTTGACATCCGATGGAATTTCGTCATAAGATATGACCGCAAAGACACGCGACGTCAACTCTCTTTCGAGAATCATAAAGACGCCCATACGAACGTCGCTTGCCGTCAGGAACACCGCAAAGGAACCGGTTTTTTGCAGCTCGTTAAACGTCTTGATAAACGAGTCCCGAATCTGCATCTGCTCCTGCGGGTCAATCGCGTAAATTCTGCCGTCTTTTTCGTCATACGTGATGGATTCGCGTAAAATGCTCTCGATATAGGGGTCGACCTGGACGGCCTTGAGAACGCCGTTTTCAAGGTAGTGCGAAACGATCTGACGGCCGAGTTGCTTGCGAACGTACTCGGTCAGGGTCACCGGGTCCTTGATTCTGCCGCCATGGTCGGCGAGGCTTTCAAAAATAATATTGGCGTTTCGTATCGAGACATCTTCTTTTATCAGGTTATGCAGCACCTGTTGAACCAGGCTGATCGAGAGATCCTTGTTGACCGTATCGACCACCGAGGGGAAGTTCTCTTTGAGTTTGTCGATGAGGAGTTTGATCTCTTCCCGGCCCATGATCTGGGTGGCGTAACCGCGAATGACCTCGCTGAGGTGTGTGATGATGATGTTGTTGGCGTCGACCACGAGGTAGCCGGCGACCTCGGCCTCGGACTTTTTCTCCGGCGAAATCAATATTGATTTTAAACCATAAGAGGGGTCTTTATACGGCGTTCCCTCGACTTCTTTTTTGACGTTTCCGCTGTCCATCGCCACAAGCTTGTCGGGGTAGACCTTCGCCCTGGCCACCTCGATACCGCTTACCAGTATGCTGTATTCGTTGCCGTCAAGCTCGAGGTTATCCTGGATCCGAATCCGGGGGACAATGAGCCCGCGTTCTTTGGCAAACTTCTTTCGCAAATTCGTGATCCGCTCAAGCAGTATGCCCCCCTCCGTCGCCTCCACCAGGGGAAGCAGGTTAAACCCGATTTCGAGTTTTAAAATGTCCATGCTGATTTCGTCGAGAAAACTCTCCGGAACGTCTTTTTTCTTCTCCCGCGATTCCCGGTTAAGCAGGTCTTCCTGCTGTTTTTTATCCTGACCCTGGGTAATACTGTAGGCCAGAAAACCAATAAAACCGGAAATCATCCACATGGAAATTTTCGGGAAGCCCGGCACCAGGGAGGCCAGAAACAGGGTAGCCGAAACCGTCCAGAGAATTTTCGGGTTGTTGAACAACTGCTCCCCGATCTCCCCGGCCAAATCCTTGTTGGCGCCGGACCGTGTCACGACCATACCCGTGGCTGTCGTGATCAACAGCGATGGTATCTGCGCAACCAGACCGTCGCCGATGGTAAGCAGGGTGTAGGTTTTCAGCGCAGAATTGAAATCTTCACCCCGCATGGCCATACCGATGATCAACCCCCCGATCACGTTAATGGCGGTAATCAAAAGACCCACCCTGACGTCGCCCTGGATGAACTTCGTGGCACCATCCATGTGACCGTAAAAATCCACCTCGGTACGAAGCTCGTCGCGTTTTCTACGGGCCTCTTCTTCGGTGATCAGCCCGGCAGAAAGGTCGGAGTCGATCGACATCTGCTTGCCCGGCAAGGCATCGAGGGTAAACCTGGCGGCGACTTCACTGATTCGCGTGGCGCCCTTGGTGATGACCATCATCTGTACCAATACGAGAATAATAAATATGACAAATCCGATAACGTAATTGCCGGCCACAACGAATTGACCAAAGGCCTTGATCAGTTCCCCGTCGAAGGCCGGGCCTTCCATCAAAATCAACCTGGTAGAACTTACGTTTAAGGCAAGCCGGTAGACGGTCGTAACCAGGAGCAGCGTCGGGAAGACCGTAAATTCCAGGTTGTTGCGGCTGTTCATCGCGGTCAATAAAATGACCAGGGCGATCATGATGCTAAAACCCAGCATAACGTCGAGCAAGATCGTCGGGATCGGTATAACCAACATCGCCACCACGGCAACCACCGCGGCCCCGAGCATCACGTCGGTCTGCTGATACCACTTTCTCATGGCTGAACAACCCCTTTTATTTTTCGAAATTTATGCATTAACCCACCCTCCGGGCCAGTCGTTCGCGTATACCCTCGATATTTACGAAGATGTCGATCAACACCCGGTAAAATTGCTCCGGCACAAGTTCGCCCTCGGCGACATTGCTGTAGAGTTCGCGCGCCAGCGGTTTGTTCTCGACGATCGTGATGTCGTTTTGGCGGGCAAGGTTTCGTATCATAAAGGCAAGGTGGTCGGCGCCCTTGGCAAGAACCCGGGGGGCGTCTTCAAAAAGAGGGTCATACCTCAGGGCAATGGCAAAGTGTGTCGGGTTGGTGATCACCACGTCGGCCTTTTTCACTTCTTTAAGCATATTACGGCGGTACATGTCAAATGCCTTTTGGCGTCTTCTCTGCCTGGTTAAAGGATCGCCTTCCGATTCGCGGGATTCCTGTTTAACTTCTTCTTTGGTCATCTTGATGCTCTCGGTAAATTCGTACCTTTGGTAGACATAGTCGGGTATCGCCAGAACCAGCAGGATGATCGACATCACCAGGACAAGTTTAAAGGAAATGAAACTCAACTCCCGAAGCGACTGCGAAACTCCCATGCCGGGTAACTTCATCAACTCCAGGAAATCGTTCGCTATGATATAATAACCCACCCAGGCCAGAAGGGCCACCTTGGCAAGACTCTTGATCAGGTTTACCGCAATCTGGCGCGAAAAAAAGACCTTTCGCATCATGTTTTGAAAACTGAACTTCATTCTCGAAAAGTCCGGCTGGATGGGTTTGAGGGTAAACATAAACCCGACCTGGGCGACGTTGCCGACGATGGCCATCACCATGCCGACGATGAACAACGGGGCCAGTATTATGGCAAACTTCGAACCGACCGTGACCAGGATCTTGACCATGCTCTCTTTGTCGGCCCTCAGGCCAAGCTCGGCGAAATTGCCGAGAAAGTACACCATGATCTCCTGCATTCCGCCGAGCATCCAGGAGCCGAAGAAAAACATCACCAGCAGACTGCCGATGGTAACCAGGGCGGCGGGAATTTCGGGACTTTTCGGAACCCGGCCCTTCTCGCGCTCTTTCTGCCTTTTTCGTTCCGACGGCTCTTCGGTACGGCCCTCGTCTTCGGCGGCAAAAAAAACGCCCCAGCCAAGAACGTCGCCATAGCGTAAAGTATCGCCGATCAAAACGGGAGCATACGCGTTGGCCCCCAGGAATGATCTCATTCTTTGAGTAAAATCGCGGCCTATACGGCGAAGCATCATGCCGATATAAAGCTCGAGGAATATCATGAAGGTCTCACCTGCATACGTATAAATGTGACATAATGTCAACCGGATAAGGCCTGACAAGCCCTTTTTAAAGGGGGAAAGAATTGTTTAAAAGCTTAGGCATAAACTATATTGTGATAACAAAGTCATCTCCAAAGTTCAATGCTTTACTCGAAAAGCTTCGTTTTTCTTCGAAAAACTCCGTGATAACGTTATTGCATGTTTAAGCTTTTCTTAGCAAATGACAGGATTTTTGCAGCATGCTGAATTAGCATTTCAAAATCCTGAAGGGTCGGATCTTCTTCATCAGGGTACCGGGAAAGTACGGCATAAGGCGTTAATATTTTAGCCTCTTGCATATAACGACTCCACGTCTCATCTGCCTGTTGAGCCTGGATCGCCAGCTTTTCAATATCATGAATTTTATCAAATTCAAGATCATGCTCGGTCAAGTACGCTTTTAGCGCCTTTTCGGCCGCCTGTTGACAATGAAATGTTGCCGTATCATAAAACCCTTTATCGGCACAGGCCTGGGCCGACCCCAGGTCATTTTCGGCCTTCTGGATCCACTTTTTTACCAGTTCAGACTTTGCGTTCATATAAAAGTTTGCCCAGAGATAGTATTTTATGCGCCAATGAAGATTTTACGGGGCTATAGGTCGTCATATAAGACTCCGTTTTCACAAGGATGTCCTTAGCCACCCAGATTCCCTGGGTAACTTCGCGGGCTTTAATCATACGATCAATTTCCCGCTCATTGGTGTCCTTAACAATCACACAAATATCTATATCGCTGTCTTTTGTCGGCGTACCCCATGCATAGGATCCAAATAGAATAATTTTTTCCGGGTTAAACGCCTCAACAAGCCTTGTCGTAAGCAGGTTTATGGATGCCTCCATAGCAGATGTCATAGTACAAACTACCTAACCCAAATGGCCATGTCTACTATTTTAAGAATCCAGGAAGTTAGCGCTCAGGCTGAGCTTCGGCATGAACTACTTTGCGCCAGTAAAATTAACCGCAAAGTTCAATGCTTTCCTCGAAAAGGCTAGTTTTTCTTCGAAAAACTACGCAAAAATGGCCTTTGGCCCGCCTTCGGCGTACGTCGGCCACTTTTCGATCGCATTGAACTTTTTTCCTCTGCCAACGAGGCGAGTTCCGGCCTAAGCTCAGGCTCTCACGAGCCTGGCGCCGTATTATGTATCATTTTGATTGACTACGCGACTCTGGCATGTAAGCAGGCGTATGGAAGTCTTTTACATCGTCTGTATTTCCGTTCTGGGCTTTTTCCTGCTCTACCTGATCGTGAAAAGTCAAATTTCGACGATGATGGAAACCCGCCTCAAGGCCCTCTACAAAGACCGGATCGCCGCCGACATCCAGGACATTTACCGCGAACTGGAAAGCTACTCTTCGATCATCGACAGCCGTATCGGCAGGTTAAAAACCCTGACCGAAAGACACGAGGCCAACATCAAGGCCTGGGAAACCATCCAGGGTGAAATGAAAAAATCGAAAACCGCCAAAGAGTTTTTAACCTATATCAACGAAAATCGCCAGGAATTCAAACCGGACAAAGAATTCTCTGAAAATTTAAAAAAAGAAATCATTGGGGAATTAAAAAAATACCTGGCAGCCAGACTCAACCTGCCCAACGAAACACCGCAACCAAAGTCGGCTATAACTGATAACCGGCCGGTCGCCAAAACCGCAGCAAACCAAAAGACAAGCCCCCGGACCCCCCTGAGAACTTCCGAAAAAATGGCCCCGGTTGAAGACGACTTGAATCTTGCCGAGCTCATCATCGACGACCTTGACGCACGACAGGCAACAAGAGAAAATTTAGCCGTTAAAAATTTTAACCGGGAAAAAACTTCGATCGGGGCGGGGAAAACCGCTCCGGCAAATCTCCCGTCCCTTCAAACCGTCACGACCAGGACACGGAGTGAATCGACGGGGCAGACGACAAAACAAAACCCCCTGGTGGATTCTTCGCCCGCCTCGGGCTCCTTTTCCGGATTTCTGGCCTCGGTCGGGCGCGCCCTGGCCCCTTTGTTTATGCCCTCGGAAAAACCCTCTCCTGTGACAAATTCTGCGGCCGCCTTTGACGATATCGGCCCCCGAAACCGGAATTTTAACGACCTGTTGAAAAAAGAAATCGTTACCTCCGACACGCTCTCCCAGGCGCGTAAAAACCCGGTTCCCGGAAATCCCGCCGCAACCGGCTCACAACGGCAGGGCCAGGAGAGACAAACCATGTCGCATAATGCCGCCGGGGAAAAATTCCCGGTTGAAAAAGATTTTGAGCCCTCATTTAAACCGTTAGAGGAATTTGAAGACGCCTCGGCCGGTTTTGAAAAAGCCCCCCCGATAACGCCAAAAAATCTTATAAAATCCATGAACCCTGAAGAATTGATTCAACTTTTTGAACAGCTCAAAACCTCCCGGTCAAGACCCGAGGCGCTGAAAAACCTTCTCAGCCAGGGTTTTAAAATGGAACAAATCGCCGAACTGTCGAACGTACCCTACAGCGACCTGGAACTTACCCGGAACCTCTACCGCATATAACCATGGGCGAAAAAAAAATCATACTGGCCTCGCCCCGCGGTTTTTGCGCCGGCGTCTACCGCGCCATTGAGATTGTCGAATTGTCCCTCGAGCGATTTGGAGCCCCGTTATACGTTCACCACCAGATCGTTCACAACCGGCATGTCGTCGAAGACTTCATAAAAAAGGGGGTTTGTTTTGTCGAATCCCTTGACGAGGTTCCCGACGACTCCCCGGTTATTTTCAGCGCCCACGGCGTCAGCCCCCAGATACGCCAGGAGGCCGAAAGGAAAGGCCTGCGGGTCATCGACGCCACCTGCCCCCTGGTGACCAAGGTACACCTGGAGGCCGCACGCTATGCCAAAAACGGCTACGAAATTATACTGATCGGGCACAAAAACCACGTAGAGACGATCGGCACCTACGGCGAGGCCCCGGAAAAAATACGAATTATCGAAAAAATCCAGGACATCGACAAACTCGAATTTTCAACCGATGCAAAACTGGCATACCTGACACAGACGACACTTTCCATCAACGATACCCGTGAAATTATCCTGAAACTTCTCGAAAAATTTCCCGCCATCAAGGCGCCGGCTTCCAGCGATATCTGTTATGCCACGACAAACCGCCAGGAGGCCGCCGGCCAGATTGCCGACAGGGTCGACATCGTTCTCGTCATCGGTTCTCAAAATTCCTCCAACTCAAATCGGCTGAAAGAATTAGTTGAGAAAACCGGTAAACCGACATACCTTATAGATGATGCCGATAATATTAAGGAGGATTGGTTCGGGGCCGGAATCTCGGTCGTCGGAATTACTGCCGGGGCATCTGCGCCCGAAGAACTGGTCGCCGGCGTCATCTACCGGTTAAAAAATGAATTTCACTTTACAAATATTGAAGAGGTTATTATCAAAGAAGAAAATATCGTATTTCAACTGCCCGCAGAGTTGCTCTCTTCGTCTTGATTTTCCTATGAAGAAAAGTTTAAAAATACTTCTGTGTATTTTTTCTTTCATGGCGACCCCGGCGTTTGCCTGGGCCGAAGAAAACGAAGAGCTTTTGAGAAAAATCAACATCAAGATGTCGCAGTACTATAACCAGAAAAAATACGAGGCCGTGATTCTTATCGGCAATAAACTTGTTCAACAGTCCGGGGCAAGAGACAAGAAGACCGAAAATTACCTTCTTAACGCCTACAAGCAGCAAATCGAAGCCCTGATTTATACCCGCCAGGCCTCGGTCCTGTTTAAAAACCGTCAAATCCTGCAGTCCCGGAAAATCATCGACAAGGCCGAATCGGTCTCGCCGGATACCGAGATTATTAAACTCCTGAAGGCAAAAATTTACGACGAAGGGTCCAGAATAAATCCCTTTGCCGGTCTGACCCGGGAGCAAATCGCCGAGTTTACCAAAAACCTGGATCTGGCCACCGCCGCCCTCAACCTCGGGAAAAACGAAGAAGCCCTGGGTTACTTTGCCAAAGCCCTTTTAATCGCGCCCAACTCGCCAGAAGCCGTCGAGGGTTATAACCTGGCCCTGGTGCGAACCAACAAGGAAAATTCCTCCGGGCGTATCCAGGAGCTGCTGGCCAGGGCCGAACAGTTTATCCTGGAAAAAAAATACACCGAAGCGGTAAACGCCTTCGACGAGGTCCTGACCTATGACCCGATCAATACCTATGCCATCAACAAAAAGAACGAACTAAACGCCCTCATCAAATCGGCCTCTCAAGATGCCCAGAAACAGGAGCTCGCCAGGGAATACCTCGGAGGCGCAAAACGTCACGAAGAACAAAAGGAATTTGCCCTGGCCATTGAAAAGTACAACCTGGGTCTCGGGCTTTTACCGGGTTATGCGCCATGGAAACAACTGATCGACCTTGCCGAAAAAAAGCGTAAAGAACACGAAGAAAATAAATTCGCCAAAAGCCTCGACGATATCGCCAAAAGCTACCAGAAGGGTATTTACTACCTTGCCGCCGAAGATTTCTCCCGGGCAATTACCGAATTTGACGCCGTCATCAACATCTCCCGGCAATATGGCCAGGAACAGACCCGTAAACAGGCCGAAGAGTTTCTGCAAAAGGCGCGCGACAATTTAAACAGGAAAGAAGAGGAAGTTGTGGGCGAAACAAACCCCTACTATGGAATCATCAACAATACCAAGATTCTCGGCCTCAACGCCTACCACCAGAAACAATTCGAAATTGCCAAACAGTATTTCGCCTCTATCCTGGAACTGTTCCCCAAAAACCGCTTTGCCCGGATCTACTATGTAAAAAGCGACATCGAACTCAAACCCGACTCAAAGGACCAGATTGCCTCGGACTTTATTAACGACATAAAACTTGCCCTGGACAAGGACCCCGTTGAGGCAAGACGATTGCTGACGATCTCGCTGCAGATTTTCCCCGACAACCGGGAAATGAAAGAACTAGGCGACAAACTTACCGCCAACAAACCCCAGATCATTAAAAAAGCAACGGTGGAAATCGGCGTCTTAAACGCCTGGTACCAGCAGGCCTTTGTGTATTTAACCCAGGAAAACGACTCCAATAAAGCCAACGACCTGTTGACCCGGATTATCAACGCCGACCCTACCTACATAAAGGCTATCACGCTGAAAGCGCGTATTGAGGGCCGAACCCAGGTTACCGAAATTCGCGCCATCTCTCCCGAGGCTCAAAAGTATTACTCCGAAGGTCTCTGGCACTACGGCCAGGGTCGTATTTTAGAGGCGCGAAATTCCTTCGACCAGGCCTTGAAGATTGACCCCAACTATCAAAACGCAAGAAATGCCCGCGAAAAATGTATCAAGTACCTTCAACAGACCGGTGGTACGTAAGTGATGGCGCACAGGTTCGCTTATTGCTTACCCGCAAAGAATAACTTTTTCACCCCGGGTAAATAAGGGAGAAATTGTTTTTCGCCATCCTGGACAATCTGGCGGAATTTTTTAAAGTCAAAAACGGAATATTTATCGAGCGAATAGTTCACAAAAAAATCCATATTTTTTTTCCGCAGCCGGATCAACTCGCGCCCCTCAAGGTGGCTGGCCCGGGAAATGATTTTTAAAATAGGGGGCCGCGAAATATATTCCCACCAGTTTTTAATGGAAAATTTTTCGCGCAACTTTCGAGGCTCCATCAATTCGATGATACGCGAGTCTTCCAGCGGGGAGACATTGGCCGAAATGATAATATTGGCGCCCTTTGCCCGGATCAAGCTGTCGGGGACATTGTTCAATATGCCGCCGTCGGCCAGAAGCAAGTTACCAACCTTCCTCGGCGGGAAAATTCCGGGCAGGCTCATACTGGCAAGGACCGCCTCCCATATCGGGCCGGAATCAAACACATGCTCCTTGCCGCTCAATAAATCAACCGCGGTGGTTACGAAAGGAATATGAAGCTCCTCGATATTTTGATCCCCGAAGGCCTCGCGCAACATTCGTTCTATATTCTGCCCCCGGTAGAAAGAAACAAACGGAATTCTCGGGTCAAAGATCGTTTTGGAAAGGCGCCCGAAATACTTCTCCAGGAGTTTCATGATACTTGCATAGGTTTCGCCGCGGGCATAAAGGGCCCCGATGACGGCGCCAAACGAACAACCGGAAACATAGTCGACGGTGATACCCTCCTCTTCAAGCACCTTGATCATACCGACGTGGGCCAGCGACCGCGCCCCGCCGCCGCCAAGAGCCAGCCCCCTGGTTTTCGAGATGAGGTAGCGCGACAGGGTTTCCTTGCGAATAAACAGTTTATCCTTTCCCGAATACGACTGCCGACGCAGGGCATGGCTGTCTTCAATCATGCGGATGCTGCGTTCTTCAAAATTCCGTATGCATTCTTTCCAGAACTGTACTATATTAATTTTGTTCTCATTTATGTGGTTTGGATTTTTCTCCCACAAAACGATCTTGTCTGCCTGCATGACCACGCTGTTCATCTCGCACTTGTCGCAGACGGCGTCAAAATATACATGCAAGACGGGGTATTTTTTACGCAAAGAAACAAGCGAGGAAACGACCTCCCTGGAAGACATTTTGGAGAAATGCTTGATGTTGATCAACTTCATTTCTCCCTCGGAAGCCGCCTTGCCTGCCTTCATGATGGCGTCGAGGTTATCGGCGTAGTGATCCAGCTCTTCGATGGGTATGTGACAAATCAGGCGCCGCGAAAACGTATTTTCCTTTCCCGCAGAAAGTACGTCTTTCATACGCCCGCTGATCAACCCGATTAAATTTTGTGAGAGATTTTTGTTCTTTTCGGCCATTTTTAAAAACACATTCCCGTCGATCACGTACAAAACAGAATCGAGAACGGCCTGGGCAGAACCATAATGAGGCGATTTTGTAAGAATGCTGTGCTCTGAAAAAACCTCGCCCTGCCCAATGTAGCGAAATTTTTCGCCGGTCGCTCCCAGGCGAATGATTACCTCGCCATAACGAACGATATATAAGTAACGGGAAGGGTCTCCGCTCTGGTAGATATATTCATTGCTGGGTACCGAGATTTCATGGACCTCGTTAAAAATAGCGTTGATGGCGGCTCTTCCCAGGCCTTTAAACAGGTAAATCGAACTTAAAAATTTGTATATTTCAGAGCGCATATGTTTAAACCGCCGACGAAGTCATTTCATATCTTCAATTCAAATAGTCAATCATGCTCGGAGCTTAGGCATGAACTACTTTGAGCCTGTGCGCCAACTTCTTAGTTAAAAGGAAAAAGTTCTAGACCGTTTGGCGCCGGTTTTTTTTCTATCTAAATCATGCTCCATGATCTTATCGAAAAAATCAAGTCAGCGGCCGAAAGCGGAGTATTATCAAAAATCCTGTTACTCCTGGTAGCGGCCGGTTTGTCTCTTTTTCCCCTTATCTCTATACAAAATAAATTAAAGCAATCCCTGGGTAATCAACCAAAAATATTGATCGCCACCTATGCCTTTCCTTTTCTTATAATCATTTTTATTGCATGGCTCGTTATGAAGACAAAACCCGGTAACGACCAGGACTGATTTTAGCCATATCAGAACGGGAACGGGCAAGAACCCGCAAACAAATCAAAATACGCGGTACTAAAGCTCAACCAGGCTGTTACCAAGTTCATTTGTATCGCCCGGCTGGTATGGGTAATGCTTTGCCATCAAATCGGCGCATTTCTCAACGGCCGTGGTAAAACCCAGACACATTTGACCGCCGCGAACATTGCCGATAAACTCGTCGACAATTTGCTGCCAGGCGTCTTTGTCAACCTTGTCGTTGATTCCCTTGTCCGCGATGATCTCGACACAGTGCTCGGCTAGCGAGACAAAAAACAGCACGCCGGAGTGATCTTTTGTACTGCCCACGCCCCGAAGAAAAAACTGTTCCCGGGCCAGTTGGCGGGCCCGATTTTTTTTCAAATACCGCGGCACAAGGCTCATTTTGACCGAAGGTATTTGAAAAACAAGGTATAAAACAATAAAAGTAAACAACTGAATTTCAAGAATCATTTTAATTTCTACAAGATGAATTTGAAATAACCACAAGACGAACATAAATACAACCGGCAACACCAGGCAAACAAGGGCCGCCCACATTATCGGGAAAGTGAAATAGCTGTCGCTATTGCGGGCGATGACCGTGACAAATTCCCCCGAAGTTCGTTTCTCGGCGGCGACAACCGCCTCTTCAATTTTTTTCTTTTCAGTTTTTGTTAACTTCATAAACTACCAACTTCCCGACGCGCCGCCGCCGCCAAAGGAGCCTCCCCCGCCGGAGAACCCGCCGCCCCCGAAGGAACCGCCGCCCAGGGAACCGCCCCCCAGGGTGAATCCGCCGCCATGAAAACCGCCGCCCCTTCCGGAGCCGCCCCGAAAAACCTGCATTACGATTACCAGGAATATAAAAATCCCGAAGAAGATATAAAACCAGCCAGAATCGCCCTTTCGGGAGCCCGCCTTTGTTTTGGCCCTCGAGACAGCCTCGTCAACTTCGGCGGTATTCTTATCGTCAAGTATCTGGATCACGGCCAGGGTCCCGCGAAGGAGTCCCTCCTGGTATTTGCCGGCCCGAAAATGCGGCTTTAAAATGTTCTCGATAATATACTTGCTGCGCGCGTCGGTCAAACGGCCTTCCAGGCCATAGCCGACCTCGATGCGCATCTTTCGATCTTCGACGGCGATCAGCATCAGCACGCCGTTGTTTTGACCTTTCTGGCCAATTCCCCAGTGACGGGCCAGCCCGACCGAGTAGTCGGCCACTTCGTTGCCCCGCAGGTTTTTTAACGCCGCAACGACCACCTGGGTACCGGTTCTGTCTTCATACTCCTGGAGGAGGCGTTTGAGCTGGGTAAATCCGGTTGGGTCAAGAACACGGGCTTCGTCAACCACGCGATCGGTAAGCGCAGGATAAGATTCTGCGGAAAATACGGGGGACTGTATAATCAGCCCGGAGAATACCAGAAAGGCGGCAAGAGCGCGGCCCGCCCCTGACCGTAGACCGATAGCATGACGCGCTCCGGGCGGCATGTTCTTGATTTTACAATAAAGTTTTACCCAGAATTTCTTCATCAGTACCTTTTCACGCAGCGCCTTGAATAAATTTCCCGCCGGGCTTTAAACCCGCTTAAAATTCAACCTTGGGGGCTGTCTGTACGGCGTCTTCGGCGGTAAAGTTTTCTTTCACCACGGCGTCTTTATACAACAGGGCCCGCCACCACGAACCGGGAATGGTACGAATTTCGGTGTTGAATTTTTGAACCGAAAGAATGAAGTCACGGCGGGCAACCGATATTCTGTTCTCGGTTCCTTCCAGTTGCGACTGCAATTCCAGGAAGTTCTGGTTGGCCTTTAAATCGGGGTATTTTTCCATCACCACCATGAGCCTGGAAAGGGCCCCGCTCAGGTTGGCCTGGTTTTTTTGAAACTCGGCAAAGGCCGCCTTGTTGGTGAGAATGTCCGAAGGAATGTTCGTACTCGTAACCTTCGAACGCGCTTCGGTTACTTGAATGAGTACCGTCTTTTCATGACTTGCATAACCCTTGACGGTATTGACCAGCATCGGCACCAGGTCGGCCCTTCTTTTATACTGGTTGAGCACCTGTGACCACTGGGCCTTAACCTCTTCGTCGTATGTCGGAATATTATTGATACCACAGCTCTGGGTACTTACCATCAACAGGGCCAGCAAAGCCATCGTTGAAAGCGAAATTGTTTTTTTTGTTTTCTGTAAAGTTTTAACCATTATAAACTCCTGATGTATCTACAAAGAAATTCTTACATTCTTCGTCAAGCATATCTGACTGATGTTCCGACTAAAGTTCGAACATCAGATTTTTATCAATTCATAAATGCCACCTTTTCTGGCAACAGAAAAGGTGGCGCCAAAAGATTGCCGCTTTCCGGGCGCCCTCCTGGCGCGGGAAAGCGGGCTTCCAGGGCATCCTGGTATTATTCTGGAACTTTAAATAACTGGCTTCGCGTTCTTATGAAATGCTCTCCATTGGTTAAAAGTTTTTATTTAACAAAATGATCTATTCTCCATAGCAATAATTTTAATTCCCACATATATAAAAATTTGTCCGAACTCCTGCCTGAAGGTCAATATCTGACGTCAACCCCTAACAAAAGTTGGCCTCTGGTTCGATTTTGGTTTACATAACAATCACCCGAAGAATTCTGGGTCATGGATAAGGAATTGCTCAACATACTTGTGTGTCCGAGAACCAAGAAGAAACTTATTCTGGCTCCGAAGGACATACTGGGCAAGGTCAACCAGAAGATCGGCGCGGGAAATTGCCGCAACATTTGCGGCGAGGCGGTCGTCGAACAGGTCGCCGAGGGTCTCTACCAGCCCGACGACAAAACCTTCTACCTCATTCGCGACGGTATTCCTTTACTTATTTACGACAACGGAATTAAAATCGATTCTTTATGAATCTGCCCATGAATCTACTTGATACGATAAACTCCCCCAAAGATCTCAAACGAATCGACATTCAGCAACTCCCCGGGTTGTGCGACGAGATACGCGACTTCATGCTGCATACCCTCAGCGAAGTCGGCGGGCACCTGTCATCCAATCTCGGTACGATCGAGCTGACCGTGGCCCTTCACTACGTCTTTGACTCGCCCTCCGACAAACTCATCTGGGACGTCGGCCACCAGACCTATACCCACAAGATCCTGACAGGGCGCAAAAAACAGCTTCACACCGTTCGTAAAACCGGGGGCCTCAGCGGTTTTCCCAAATGGGAAGAATCCGAACACGACCTGTATAATGCCGGTCATGCGGGCAACAGTATCAGCCTGGCCGTCGGCGAAGCCGTTGCCCGCGACCTTCAAAAAGACAGAAAAAAACCCTCCTCGGTTATCGCAGTCATCGGCGACGCCTCCATTGCAACGGGAATGGCCTTCGAAGGCTTAAACCATGCCGGTCACCTGAAAAACCCCTTTCTGGTCGTCTTAAACGACAACGAAATGAGCATTTCCAAAAGCGTCGGGGGGTTAAGCTATGTTCTGACCTCGATGATCAACACCCGCCTCTACAAGGGCTGGTCAAGGCGCTGCTATAAAATCGTTCGCCTGATTCCCCTGGGTATTATCTTTGAACGCCTCTGGATGCGCTTTGGCAGCAGCATGAAGTCGATCATCACCGATCACCAGTTTTTCGAAGAGCTGGGGTTTCGTTACCTCGGCCCGCTCGACGGCCACGATGTCGTCAAACTCGTTCACATGCTACAAAAGCTCAAAAGCCTCGACACCCCGACCCTGCTTCACGTGGTCACCAAAAAGGGCAAGGGCTACGTTCACGCCGAACAAAACCCGACCTTGTTCCACGGTGTCTCGCCCTTTGAAAAAAGCACCGGCCAGATGAAACTCAACGTCCAGGAACGCCCCATCAGCGAACTGGTTGGCCAGACACTTGCAGCCCTTGCCAAAAACGACCCGAAACTTTGCGTCATAACGCCGGCCATGACCGAGGGTTCGGGGTTGACCTCCTTTGCCCAGGCCCAGCCAAAGCGTTTTTTTGACACCGGTATTTCGGAGCAACACGCCACGGCATTTTCGGGCGCCCTGGCAAGATCGGGCCTGAAACCCTTTTTGTGCATTTATTCGACGTTTCTCCAGAGAAGTTACGACCAGCTCATTCACGACATCGCCTTGATGAACCTGCCGGTTAGAATTATCATCGACCGGGCCGGCGTGGTTGGGGGCGACGGCGAAACCCACCAGGGTCTATTTGACATCTCGTACATGTACCCCGTCAGCGGGCTTTCTATTTTGAGCCCGTCTACCCCCGAAGAACTTGTCGAGATGCTTGTATATGCGGGCGAATACTCAGAAGGGCCCGTCGCAATTCGCTTTCCGAAAAAACAGATTTCCGAAGAGGTTTTCAAGCGCCTGGAAAATTTCAACCACAAGCCGAAAAAGAAAATTACCTCGAAGGTTCTTCAAAAGGGTAAAGACATGGTCATCTTTGCCGAAGGTTTTATGGCCCGGACCGCCCTGGATGCGGCGGCCCTTTTGAAAAAACAAAACATTTCCGCCGAGGTCGTTTCCCTGCAAACCATCAAGCCCCTGGATATCGCCGCCCTGAAAAAAGCCCTCAAGGGCAAACGTCACGCCTTCTCGCTGGAAGATCATTACGTCGCCGGCGGCGTCGGCAGCATCATCGAAAGCGAACTTTTTACCGACCTTTCGGGTATATCGTTTCACCGCCTCGGCTACCCCGACAAGTTCATCGAGCACGGCAGTATACCCGACATTCAGAAAAAATACGGTCTTGATGCGATCTCCGTCGCCAACACGATTTCAAAAATTGTAAAGGGACAAAAAAGAAAATAACAACGGGCGCCATCATGTCAACCGCAAGTCGGCATTTGTATTGGGCAATTCACAGAACCTTTTCCAGAAACTGAGACCGGCTTAATAACAGGTTTCATCAAATGAAAAATTTGAAATGTTAACCGATTATTTTTAAAAAAACATCTTTAAGTTCTTCAAAGGACATCTGGTCTGCGTGCAGCTTGACAAGTTCTTCCTGCATCGTTAATACGTTTTTTCGCCAGTTTTCGGTTTCGGGAAACTTCTCAAAAAAAGGATTCTTTAAAAGTACACTCGAGAGATTTTTCCGCTTGCCCCAGAAGACGCCGCGCAAAAACACCTCGAACATCTTGATGTCTTCGATTTTCCGGTTTCGCTTCCAGGTGATCCAGATGGCGTCGACGTCGGGAACCGGGTAAAAGTTATTCTTGCCGATAACGCGATGTTCGACGATGTCGCCGCTTGCCTTGACAAACAGGGCCAGGGAATTTCCGCGCGCCTTCAAGAGCCGTTGGCCGACTTCTTTTTGTATGCCGATAACGAAAACCTCGACGCCGCTTTCGTTGATGAGCCGGGTTATGATATCCGAGGTGATGTAAAACGGGAGGTTGCCGATTACCTGCGAGATGTTGTTTTCTTTGAAAAATTCCGACTCAAGCTCCAGGAAGTCCCGGTTATGAACCTTCAGCCGCTGTTTAAATCGCTCCTGCAAATAATTGGCCATCAGGGGGTCTTTTTCGACAACGGCGACGTTGAAGTTTTTATCCAGGAGGTATTCGGTGATGGCGCCCAGGCCGGGGCCGATTTCCAGCAGGGGTTTTTCGACGTCGAAATGTTTTTCAAGACCGACAAGACTGCTTTGGCTGACAAGGAAGTTCTGACCGAAGGATTTCAGGGCCCGCAACTGAAGCGATGCGAGAACCTTCGAGGGGTGAATCACAAATCACGTTCCCGTCTGCAAAGGATATGGCAGGCCAGGGCGCTCACATTACGTTTTTCATCTGGGCCAGTCGGCCGCGAAGGCGCATGATGGCCTTGGTATGCAATTGAGAGACGCGCGACTCGGTCACCTCAAGAACCTCGCCGATTTCTTTCAGGGTGAGGTCCTCATAGTAGTATAAAACAATGACTTTTTTTTCTTTTTCGGGTAACTTCTTGATCGATTCGATGATCAGGTTTTTGATTTCTTCGCGCTCGACCATGACATCGGGGTTCATGTTCGAAGGCGACTCGATGGTCTCCAGAAACGACAGCTCGTCGGAATCGTCGTTGCCGTGCCAGACGTCGTTTAGCGAAACCAGGCTCGTGCCGGAGATTTTGGAGACCAGAAGGTAAAATTCGTCAATGGGGATGTCCAGCTCCAGGGCGATTTCTTCGTCTTCAACCGTACGGCCGAGTTTGTTTTCCAGTTCGACGATGATCTTTTCAACCTGCTTGGCCTTCTGGCGAATCGAACGGGGAATCCAGTCTATCGTACGCAGTTCGTCAAAGATGGCGCCGCGAACCCGGGTCATGGCATAGGTCTTGAACTTGACCTCTTTGGCCGGGTTGTATTTTTCAATCGCGTCAAGAAGGCCAAAGGTGCCGTAGCTGACCAGATCGTCAAACTCTACGTTGTGTGGCATACCGACGGCGACCTTGCCGGCAACATACTTCACCAGGGGGGCGTATTTTTTTATAAAATAATCGCGGATATCCGAATTCTTGGTTTTTACATATTCTTTCCAGACATCATTCTCGTCGATTTCATCAAACTGCTTAGATTTTAGCCCCATCCGTTAACCTTTCATCCTGAAAATAATATGTGCACTTCTCAACGTATAAACTTTCGGCAACGGGGAATCCTTTCCCCGGCCAAATCACGACAAACAGGCATTGCCTTATGTCGCTATATACCGCCTACCAAAACACACCTCGAATCATAGATGTCAAGACTTTTCCGGGTGTTGCTTTATGGTAAAATTAAAGAGGATGCCTGTGCGCCAACTTGCTTTCTGAGTAAGATGAGAAAGTTCAATGCGATCGAAAAGTGGCTAAAAGGGTCACTGACGGTGACCCTGCTAGCCATTCACGGAGTTTTTCGAATAAAGCATTGAACTTTGGGGTTGTCTTTGTTTTCAAAAAAATAGTAGTCGCACAGGCTCGGATGCCGGAATTTTATGTACGGCTTTTTCGATACTCTCAAAACATCCTCGTAATGGATATCTTGATGGAGTTTTTTCAGGCGGTTACAATTATGTTTATCGCGGTCGACCCGATAGGCCTGACGGCCATCTACCTCGCGCTGACCGAAAACGAATCGGATCACGAAAAAAAGCGAACCGCCCTTTTGTCGTCCATTGCGGCCTTCGTCGTCGGCGTCGTTTTTCTCATTGCCGGAAAACCCATCTTTACCCTGCTGGGCATCGACATGGGCGATTTCAAAATCGGCGGGGGTATCTTGCTCGTGACGCTATCCATCTACGACATCATCAACCCGGGAAAACGCAAACACGCCCATTCGGTTTCGGCCATCGTCCCCCTGGGCGTGCCGTTTATTACGGGACCCGCCGTCCTGACGACCCTGATATTTCTCTACGACAAGCACGGCCTGGCCAACACCGTGGGTTCGTTTTCGGTCAATATCTTCCTGGTTTACCTCTGCTTTCGATTTTCCCGGTATATACAGCGCGCCTTCGGGGTCGAGGGCATACGGGGTTTCGGAAAATTGATCTCGATCCTGCTTTCGGCCTATGGCGTCATGATGATCCGCCGGGGTATCATCGAGGTACTCAAACTCAATACCTGATCGCCCTGAACCGGGCTCTTTTGAACTGGGGACCTGTAAACCCCCAGGCCCGCAGGAATATCAATACTTCTTTGTCAGAATTTCCTTCTGGCGTATTTTGCCCGAGACATTTTTTTCAACATAGATTTTTTCATAACCGCCCGGGGTTTTGGCAAAAGGGTTTAACCCGGTATAATACATAACCGACGACCAGGTCGACGGCGTCGGGGTATAGATTTGAACCTGCTCGGGAATCATGCCAAGCTGCCTGGCCGCGTATTGCCGGGCCTGGCGCATCTCCTGGTCGGAACAACCCGGGTGGGCCGCGATAAAATAATACGTTAAAAACTGTTTTTTCGAAGTATTGCCGCCCTGGTTTGCGTCAGGACCTGACGAGAGCTGCCCAAAGGCCCCGACAAATTCCGCCAGCCGTCGGTTGTCGGGTTTGCCCATCAGGTTCAACACCCCCGGGTCGACATGCTCGGGGGCGACCTTCAACTGCCCCGAAGTATGGTAGCGCACAACGTCGGCAAGGTATTCCCGTCCGCTTTTTTCGTCGTCCAGAACCAGGTCGTAGCGAATTCCCGAGGCGACAAAGACGTGTTTTATGCCCGGCGTTTTCCGAAGCTTTCGAAGAAGGTTCAACTGGGGCATGTGGTCGGGCTTTAAGGTTTTGCAGGTTTTGGGGAAAACGCACCTCTTGTCGTGGCATACGCCGGATTTCATTTTTTTGGAACATTCGTAACCATACATGTTGGCCGTAGGTCCGCCGACATCCGAAATAACGCCGTGAAATTTTTTATGTTTTACAAATGACCCGGCTTCATCGAGTATCGATTTCTGGCTCCGGCTGAGTATCGTACGACCCTGGTGAACGGTGATCGCACAGAAGTTGCATTCGCCGTAGCATCCCCGGTGGGTGGTTATCGAAAAACGTATGGTCTCCAGGGCCCGCACCTTGCCCTGGCTGGCATAGAACGGGGCAACGTCGCGTTCGAAGTCAAGGTCATAGTACGAGTCCAGTTCGCCCTGGCCGGGCAGGTCCTGCGGCGGGTTTTGAACCAGGTAGCGATCGCCGGTTTTCTGGTACAGGCCCCGGGCGGTTTTGGGGTCGGTGTTGTTGTAAAACATTTCAAACATCTGGATAAACCGGGTTTTACCGGCTGGTGAATTTTCGGAACATTCTTCAAACGAAGGCAATTGCAGGTGGCTCTGGGCAAACCCATTGGTTTCAAACTCGGTTGCATTTGCAATGAAACTTAAACCCCTGATTTTAAACAGGTCGTTTTTAATTTCAAAATTATTTTTTTCTTTTGCGTTTTTTAAAGCTTCGGCCAACTCCAGCGTCGCCTTTTCGCCCATGCCGTATACCACGTAGTCTGCCTTGGCGTCAAACAGGATCGACCGCCTGACCGAATTGCTCCAGTAGTCGTAGTGGCTGACGCGGCGAAGACTTGCCTCGATGCCGCCGAGAACAATGGGCCGGGTATTTTTAAAAAAGCGCCGTATCAGGTTGGTATAGGCAATCGCCGCGCGGTCGGGCCGCCTGTCGTTGACCTCGCCGGGGGTAAAGTCGTCCTGCCTGCGGCGCTTGTCCGAAGCGGTGTAGTTGGCGACCATCGAGTCGACGCTGCCGCCGGTGACGCCCCAGAAAAGTTCAGGCTCGCCCAGCCGGGTAATGTCGCCGTCGTCGCTGATACCGGGCTGCGCGATAATACCGACGCGATAGCCCCTGGCATACAAATACTTGCCGATAGCCGCCGCCCCGATGTACGGGCTGTCGACATACGTGTCGCCCGTCACGATAATCACATCGAGACCGGCCCACCCCAGTTTTTTCATCTCATCGCGCGTCGTCGGTAAAAACAATATGCCCTCGGCAAATTCCCCATTTGCCCCATACCGCCGTCAACTTGTTTTTTTTCTGATGTTCCGACTAAAGTTCGGACATCAGGTTTGGCAAACCCGTACAAACGTTACCCATTTTTTCTTATGGAAGAAAAAACGGGTAACACCCAAAAAAGAACCCGCACCGGCAACATCCTGTTGCGGGTGCTCCTTTGTCGGGCATCCTGGTATTATTCTGAAACTTTAAATAACTTGCTTCGCGTTTTTATGAAATGCTCTCCATTGCAAATATTTTTAATTCCCACATATATAAAAATTTGTCCGAACTCCTGTCTGAAGGTCAGAATAAATACATTGACATTTTATCTAATCATATAAGTCTCAATGAATTACAATTCCATAGGGGATATTTCTCATGGCAAAAGCAAAAAAAGAAAATTCTGAAAATGAAGTATCATTAACTCCAATTGATCCGAGTATCCCTAGACCAAGATTACATAAACTTGTAATAAAAAACTTCCGAGCTATAAGTAATTTGCCTGTCGAGATAGAACTTGATGAAATAGTTATACTTGTCGGTCCGAATAACGTTGGCAAAAGTTCAATACTTAGAGCATATGAAGTAGTGATGAAACATGGGTCAAAAGAATGCCAACTGCAAATTGATGATTTCCCAAATGGTGTTGTTGATGCAGACAATCTACCAGAAATCGAATTACAAACGATTGTTTACGATAAATCAAGCAATGCCCCTGCTATGCGTTGGTTAACACAGTTTTCTGACAATGAATACCTAATTCGAGAACGTTGGGTTTGGACAAGTCCCAATGCACCCCCACAACGAAAAGGTTTTGATGCCGAAAAAAATGATTGGGATGTTGAAGTTCCTTGGGGCGCACCAAATGTTGCAAACTCAAGGCGACCCTTACCACACAGAATTGAAGCATTCACATCGCCGGATGCACAGGCAAAAGAGATTGCCGATCTTTTAATAAATTTGCTCAAGGGTAAATTAAAGATTGTCAAAACTGAAGGTGACTCCCAAAGCAAATCAGATTATGAAATTCTGATCGACAATATTGCCAATCTACAAAAAAATATTGTAGCTGCGGCTAAAGATGAGATAGAAAAAATTGAAACAGAAATTTCTATATTACTTGCAAAAGTTTTTCCAAACCACCTTGTAAAATTCGATGCAAAGGCAGAGACTGATGTTGAAAAAACATATTCCCCGTTTAAAGCATCACCAGATCTATTAATGGGGCCAAATGATGGTTTTATGTCTAAAGTTTCTCAACAAGGTAGTGGTGCTCGAAGAACGTTACTTTGGACTGCGCTAAAATATTTATCGGATGGGCAAACCAGTCCTACGGAGAACAGTCGACCTAATGTATTATTACTTGATGAACCTGAAATTTGCCTTCATCCATCTGCCATAAGAGAAGCCAGGAGTGTACTTTATGACCTACCAAAAAATAAAAACTGGCAGGTAATGTTGACAACACATTCACCCATTTTTATAGACTTATCAAAAGATAATACGACTGTAATTCGTGTTGAAAGAAATGAAAAAAATTCAATTACAGGTACAACTTTGTATCGCCCTACTAGGTCTAGAATGATAGAAGATGATCGTGCAAACCTAAAAGCACTTAATGCTTGCGATCCATACGTAAATGAGTTTTTCTTTGGTGGTAAAATTATTGTTGTAGAAGGTGATACTGAATATACGTCCTTTTCGTTAATAAAAGATTTATTTCCAGAAAAATATCAGAACTTACAAATTATTCGCGCAAGAGGGAAAGGAATTATTATTACACTTCTGAAAATATTAAACCAATTCTCTACATCCTATGGTGTATTGCATGATGCAGATAACCCGACATGTGCAAAAGGAGTAAATCCTGCATGGTCTATGAATGAGTCAATACTAAAAGGTATTAAATATGCATCTGATCCTAGCCAGATCAGACACATCGCCTGTATCAAGAATTTTGAAGAAGCAATTTTTGATGAACAAGCAAAAAGTGACAAACCTTACAATGCTCTCCTAAAAATTAAAGATAACATTACAATGCAAAACAAAGTTTCTTTACTTTTGGATTCCTTAATTGATAATAACATTTCTCCACCAACTGGATGTGTAAAATATACAAGTTTAGAAGACCTTGCCAAAAATTTATAATTTACATATAACTGCTAAATCCCCAACCATTTCGGCCAGGTGCCTCAATGGTATTCAATATCGTTCTGTTTTCTTCGGCTAACCACAAAGGACAAAAGCTTGGTGCCGTTGAGCGGCTCCGGTCTCACAATTCTATATTCTAAATTATGGATTTACAGTAAAAACAATTATACTTTTAAATAATTAAACTGAATGCTCAACCGCATTTACAAAAGGTCGTCGCCTACGACCACGACGCGTGTAATTTCTAGAAAATATCCTGAGCGCTCGTCTGGCCTACTCCATGCAGACGCCAGGCGCCATCCACCCTCCGCATAAAAGCTACCCCACAAACCTCTTGATCACCGAACCCAGGATTTTTATACCTTTTTCTATGGTTTGTTCATCCATGCAGGAATAGTTCAGGCGAAAGGTATTTACGTTCTTTTGGTTTATGTAGAAAGGATCGCCGGGTACGAAGGCGACGTTTTCTTTGATCGAGAGGTTAAACAATTCCATTGCGGAATAACCTTCAGGCAAGGTCGCCCAGAGGAACATACCGCCGTCTGGCCGGGTGAATTGAACCTCTGGCGGAAAGTATTTTTCAATGGCATGTACCATGGCGTCCCGTTGTGCGCCGTAAATAGCAACGATGGACTTTATATGGTCATCGAGGTTATTTGTCCGCAGGTATTCGGCCAGAACCTTCTGTGAAAAATAATTCGTATGTAAATCGGAGGCCTGTTTTGCGATCAGCAGTTTTTCGTGCAGTTGACCTTTGGCGACGATCCAGCCGATTCGGAACGCGGGAACAACGGTTTTCGAAAACGACCCCAGCAAGATGGTGTTATCGGGAATATACTTGTAAAAGGAATCAACGGGCTCGCCTTTAAAGCGCAAGTCTCCATAAGGATTGTCCTCAATCAACATACAGTTTTTACCTTGAAGAATGTCCGCAATTTGTTTTCGGTTTTCAAGGGTATAGGTAATCCCCGACGGATTTTGAAAATTGGGAACCGTGTAACACAACTTTACGTTATGAGAATGCAGGGTTTTTTCAAAGGCGTCAATGTCCAGGCCGTAGTCGTGCAGTTGTACGCTATGAAACGTCGGCCTGTACAACGAAAACGCCTGTATGGCGCCAAGGTAGCCGGGCTCTTCCATAACGATATGATCCGATTCATTGATCATGGTTTTGCCGATAATATCCAGGCCCTGCTGCGAACCCGAAGTAATGATGATGTCATCGGGCGAAATGGAAATGCTTTGTTTTTGCAGGTAACGGCTGGCTATCCACTGGCGCAGCGAAACATCGCCTTCGGAGGTACTGTATTGAAGGGCGTCTTCAATATCCTTGTCAAAAAGGCTGATGCAGGCCTCTTTTAATTGCTCAACCGGAAACAACTTTCGATTCGGAAGGCCGCCGGCAAACGAGATGATGTTCCTGTCCGAGGTAACCTTCAAAATTTCGCGAATGAACGACCGGGGTACGTCAGAGATTCTATCGGAGAAAATATTGCCCATAGGGTGAAATCAGAGACCCTGATAATGTGTCACCGCCAATTTAGCAAAATTTGAGGCGACAGTTAATTGACAGAATGAGTGAATTTGCATTTATGACGCATGGCAGTACCCAAACGCAAGACATCCCAGCATAGAAAAAGAACCAGAAGAGCGCACCACGCAATTGGCAGACCAAACCTGAGACCATGCCCCAACTGTGGAGCCTATGGCCTGCCTCACCGGGCATGCTCGGCCTGCGGCATGTACAATGGCAGATTGATTCTTATACCAAAAGTAAAAAAAGTTAAAGAAGATACCCAGGGCAAAGGCCAGAAGTAATCGCTCATGATTTTGCCCCAACCGGGGCAAAATTCTACAAAGCCAGACAGGCGTCGTACAAAATACCAAAATTTCCGGGATGATTTTTCATCCGCAGCTCTATCCGAACCAACCCGTCTTCGTCGCGTACGAAGGGAATCTCAATCGTAAGCGGAGTCTTTGAACTTACCCCGAAACCAATCTCGACCGTCTGGTAGTACAGGCCGTCGATCCATACCTCGTATCGTAAAATGTTCTCGTAGTGCTTGAAGTCTGTCGACAGGGTCTCTTCAAAGGGCGGCGAATAAAAGACGCCAAGGTCTAAAACCAGTTTCCAGCCATAGCGTTGCCGTTCGGCCCTGGGTGAGACCGGCGTCGAGAGGGTAAAACCCAGGCCCGGCGGGTGAAAAACAATGCCCCGGCGAAACTGGTAACCGCCGTCAGGCTGGTCCGGGGTAACCGAGAACCCCAGACCGGCCGACCAGGACGTGATTTTTTTTTCAGACCAGACGGTCGCCTTATCCAGGCCATAGTTTACCTTGTGCCGGTAATCTTCGCTGCCAAAGGGAAACGCAAAGACATTTTCCGGCAGCGCGTACTCCTGCGACTCCAGGAGACTCTGGGAGTTCGCCCCGGCCCCGGCCAAAATCATTAACCCCGCTAAAAACCCCGGCAGAAGTGCCCGTAAAAAACCCGATCGTATTTTCTTCATAATATAAATTACTTCGCAGGCCGGCGACATTGACGCGATCGACTCACCCTGCACTTGAATATAATCGGACTTTCTCAGGCAGGTCTGAATCGTTAATTTACGGGCTTTTTCTTTTCTTTTGCTTAACCGGCTTAACCGGGGGTTTGGCCCGGGGTTTGACAGGAGGTTTTACAGAAGGCCTGGTTTTGAGTTCGCCCCGGGGCCTGGCCTTTACCTGGGGGATTGTCTTTGACCTGGCCCGGGGTTTAGCCTGGTACTGGGCAAGCGATAAAAAACCGCCTTCCTGAATTTCTTCTTCAAGGTAGTCCGTGGCCTCTTTCACGAAACAGGGGCCATTATAAATAAACCCGGTGTAAACCTGAACGGCAGAGGCGCCGGTCTTCAATCTCCGGGCTATTTCTTCAGCCGACATCACACCGCCGGAAGAAATCACCGGTACCGCGCCTTTACAAATTCCCAGGGCAGCCTCCAGGTATTCACCGGATCGGGCCGTCAGGGGTTTTCCCGAAAGCCCCCCGCCGTTTTTTCGAATTTCTTCGGCAACGCAGCCGGTCAGCTTTTCATCGGAGGTTGTGTTTGTCACGATCACCCCGTCTGCGCCGGCCTTCAGGGCTGCCTTCAGGGTATTTTCAAATTCCCCCATGGTAGAAAAATCGGGCGCAAATTTTACAAACAACGGTAATTCGGTAATCTTCTTGCATCTTTTCACGAGGTCCAAAACCCAGGTCTTGTCCTGGAGTTGCCGCAGTCCCGGGGTGTTGGGCGACGAAATGTTGATCGCCACGTACACGATATGATTTTTCACCGTTCGAAACCGCGTACTTTCCATGGTCTTTAAAATTTCCTCGTAATCTTCGGCCGCCTTTTCAACGGGGGTTTCTTTGGATTTGCCGATGCTGATCGCAAACGGATACCGCGCCCGGCGAAGGTTTTCAAGCCCCTTTTCGATACCCGGGTTATTAAACCCCATTCGGTTAAACAGGGCCTTCTCGGCCGGTATTCGAAAAAGCCTGGGCCTGGGGTTGCCAGCCTGGGCCCGCAGGGTAAAGGTTCCCACTTCGGCAAGGCCAAAGCCGAACGTATGCAGACCGTTAACCAGCGACCCGTTTTTGTCAAACCCTGCCGCCATGAAAACCGGCCCCGGCAGAACATGCCTGCCCACCCGGGTCTGGAGCAGGCCCTCCAGGGGGTTTTTGCTTCTTAGATGCAACCGTGAAACAAGTCCTGCGAAAAAACCCATGAGCCTGAGAATATACGAAACCACATCGTGGACGACTTCGGGGTCAAACCGAAATAAAACAAACCGAATGCAAAAGTACAAAGAGCTATGTAAATTAAATAACATGTTTTTTCCCGGGTCACTGACCAAAATTTTTATTGAATTCTTTTTTCTTGCCCAGCTCGTCGTCGGTAATCTTCGACTCTTCCTGGAGTATGTCGAGAAAGCCCCGCGTCTCCTGCACGTCGCAGTCGCACCTTTCGAGCTTGACGAATTTGTCCTTGCCCTCGGCGTCTTTTACCGGCGCCGGAACATACGAAATGGAATACGTATCTTTCTTTTCGCAATCCGCATTGGGGAGTCTGCCCTGCGAGGCGCATACCTGGATCGTTTGAACGTCCTTTGGCACGACGTCGGAAAAGGGCTCGGCCTTTCGATCTTCCGAGGTATAGACATTTTTCATAAACTCTCCCCAGACCGGCGCGCACAGGGCCCCCCCGGACTGGTGTTTACCCAGGGTCAACGACCCCTTGTCGATTCCCATCCAGACGACGGCCGAGAGGTCTTTGGTGAAGCCCGCAAACCAGGCGTCGTTCCAGGAACTGGTCGTGCCGGTTTTGCCCGCGCCCGGCCCCATGAAACCCCCGATCTGGCGAACCCCGGCTGTGGCCGTACCGTAGTCCATTACCCCTTCCAGTAATTTTCTCATGATAAATGTCACACCTGGCTCGATAAGCTGCAGTTTGCCTTCGCGCTGCATCACGTTTAACTTCTCATAGATTTGTTTTTCGGGCTCGTAAATGATTTCGCCGTCTCGATCGGCAATGTAAACAATGCCATGAGGTTCCAGGTATTTGCCGTCGTTGGCCACCACCGAATACCCCCGCAGAAGCTCGTAAGGGGTTACCTCCGAGGCGCCAAGGGCAAGCGAAGGATTTTTCTGAAAACGGCTTTCCTTAACCTTCATTACCCGGCCGGTAAACTCGACGATTTTATCGGGCCCGATCAGGTCATAGACCTGCGCGGTAACCAGGTTCAACGACATCGCCAGGGCGCGATACAACAACACATAGCCCCGGTAACCCGAGGTATAGTTCTGTGGGGCATACGAGGTACCGTCTTCCTGGAGGTTCATGATGGGCGCGTCGATGAACCCGCTGGCATAGTGCACGGCACGGTCCTCCAGGGCGGCGCCATAGACAAAGGGCTTCATGGCGCTACCCGGCTGCCTCCTTGCCTGCAATGCCCGGTTGTTCTGGTCCGACGCCTTAAACTCGCGGCCCCCGATCATCGCCGTGATTCGCCCGGTCGAAGGCTCCAGGGAAATAAAGGCCCCCTGAACGGCCACGTTGGTGGTAAACTCCCGGGAAGATTGTAAAAACTCTACGGAATACTCGTTTAAACTCGCCAAAGGATAACTTGCGGTAAGCAATTCAAAGCCGTCAAGAAGTTCAGCCTTGAACTTGTCCCGGAAATCATCTTCCAGGGAATACTGCCGGTTGATGTTGGGTAACGTCAAAACCCTTTGCAACGACTGGTACAGAGAAAACAATTCCAGGTTGACGCTTCTGAGGTTGCTGTTTGACTCCCGGGCGATCATTTCCTGTTCGTTGAGTCTCGGCAGAAGGGCTTTCTCGGCAAACCCCTGGTGATTTAAATTTAACGTCGTGTATACATTGAGCCCGGTACCATAGACGCGATCTTCGCCGTATTTCTCGACAAGCTGCTGCCGGATGAACTCGGTAAAATACGGAGCCCGGTCGGTTTTTTCGCCATATATGGTGGAAGATTCCGGCGTGACGGCAACCTTGTCCCAGTACTTGTCCCAGAAGTTGTTGTAGGCCTCGTCGGCCTCGCTTTGAGAAAGATAGCCCAGGTCGACAAACCGTTTCAACACGATCTTGTTTTTCTCATGGGAGACGTGAAAGTTTCGTATCGGGGAATACGTGTGGGGCGATTTGGGAAGGGCCGCCAGGATCGAACCCTCCATCAGGTTGAGTTCCTCTACAGGTTTGTTAAAGTAAAATTCCGCCGCGCTGGCGATTCCGTAGGCGCCATGACCGAAATAAATTTGATTGAAATAAAACTCGAGGATTTCATCCTTTGTAAACTCTTTCTCTACCACCAGGGCTAAAATCGCCTCGGTAATTTTCCGGGCATACTTTCGCTCTCCCTTGGTAAAGACCACCTTGACCAGCTGCTGGGTAATGGTTGAACCCCCCTGGACAATGCCCAGGTGGCGTATGTTGGTAAGCATCGCCCGTACAATTCCCCAGAAATCAATACCGATGTGGTTATAAAAGTTGGTGTCTTCGACGGCCAGAAATGCCCCGATGACCGGCGCGGGAACGTCGGTAAGTTTAACCAGTTTTCGCTGGTATTGAAAAAGCTCGGTGACGACCTCCCCGTTAATGTCGTAAATCGTGGTTGGCAGGTTCGGACTGAAGGCGGTTAGTTTTTTTAAATCCCGGCTGGTATCGATGGAATGAACGATATACCCCAGTAGGGCCCCGCCAAGCAGGGATATGACCAGGAAGGCCCTCAGCGCATAGGTTTCGAGATTCGGGTACTTGTCTTTCTGGTCTTCCATAAATCCAGTCAAAATCCCCGATTTATTGTGTCATGCAATTTTAACCCTGACCCCGAAAAGTCTCGAAGGTTTTTTAGCTCAGGCGCGAACCCATTTCTTAAACAAAAAGAAAAAGTTCAATGCGATTAAAAATCCATTGGTTTAAAGTGTTTTTACGCCCCAAAAGCGTAAAAAACACAAAATTTCATCGCAAACCCGTATGATTTTTGAGTAGCGGCCCGAAAATACCGATTATATTGTACACATGCGGTTAGGGAAGCGTTCAGGGGCGATTTTTTTTCTTATGGGATTTCTAGCGGTCTCCTGTAAAGATAACAGCGAGATCCCGGGTTGTAACCCCGAAGAAGGACGTTTCGTAAACGGGCGCCATTATATTTCCGGCAACATGTTGACCGAAGATCAAACCTGGAATTATCGAAACTTTCAAAAATACCACAACCGGCGCGCCCTCCTTTACCCGGACACCTCGTGCATCCCCATCGAACAGGAAACCTCGTTTGAAGAAACCCTCAGGGATACTGCCGAAGCCATCGACCTGAGGGGCCGGTAGAAACTCTGCCGGCTCAAAAAGCGAATTGGCGCACGGGAGCCTGTTAACTGACCCCGCCGACGCGCAATACCTTGTGAATGGTCTTGTCCTGGTCGATCACGCCTTTTCTGGCATAAAAATCAAGCCAGCGTATAAACTGGTTCAGGTTGGCCAGGTACATTCGAAGAACCCTCGTCTTGATTTTTTCGTTTAAAATGGACCCGACGGCAAATTCTTCGATCTCGCCCCGGGAATTTTTATAGGTTATCGTCAAATCCTTGCAGTTTTGATCCTGGGTGCCCTTATTGAGAAATTCACGCGTTTCTCGATAAACCCCCAATTCATTGGAAAGGTCATACATAAAATGCACTTCGGAAAGACTCTCCCCCGAGATCTTTACCGACACCTTGTTGACAAAGACATAATGCCCTTTGACCTCGGGTTTGTAAATGGCCCCCATGTCAAAAATCACTTCCGGTTTATTGTCCAGTTGAAGCGTTTTCAACAGACCCGGTAATTTCTGGTGCAGATACTGGATATCTTCTTCGATGGTTTTTTTCGGCGCCGGGGTTCGTTTCTCGACCAGATCCTCAAGTTCCTGGGCAGAAGGGCCCGCAAAAGGAACACACAAAAAACAAAGTACCAATACGCCGCGACATTTTTTTTTCCATATTTTCACGTTTAACTCCCTCACACCTTTTTTTATAAGTATCGTCACATTGCACGGTCAAACCAAAATTCAAAAAAAAATTTAGCCTGAAATATGCTGATTTAATTTTTTTGGCGAACTTCAGGCGTCAATAAGAAAAATCCTCCAGGTTGGCTCTAAAAGTATGAGCTTAGGCATGAACTACTTTGCGCCAGTAAAATTAACCGCAAAATTCAATGCTTTCCTCGAAAAGGCTAGTTTTTCTTCGAAAAACTACGCAAAAATGGCCTTTGGCCCGCCTTCGGCGTACGTCGGCCACTTTTCGATCGCATTGAACTTTTTTCCTCTGCCAACGAGGCGAGTTCCGGCCTAAGCTCTAAAAGTATGTGCTTGATGAGCTGAATGAAAAAAGAGATTCAGTTAAAGTCGTATTCTTATGAGATTTTGGGGAAATCATTGGTGGTTTACGGGTTTATTTGTATCGATCAATGCCCTTTCCGGTATGTTCCTGGCAAACATCTCGCAGGTCCCATCGTTTATGGTGGCGCAATCGGACAGGGACATGGAAAAATCCCCGGCCGAAAATACCGGCGCGACCGACCCGGCCCGGCAACTTCAACCCCAGGGCGGCGAAACGACCGGCCAGTTTCAAGACGACGGAGCCGAATTTATTCCGGAACTTGACCAGGTAGATCCATTGCCCTTTGAAACGGCTCTTGAAAACGTCAACGAGCCGCCAAGGGTAAACGTTAAAATCTACGGGGGAAACGACCTGAGCTTCAAGTTCGGGCAGGCCTTTTACGCCACGGAAAAGGACCGTTTAAACGGAGATACCATTCCTGTTTCAAAATCCATACCCAACGGGCTTGTACCCAACATGGATCTCAAGTTCAACATGACGGGCAACATCGGCAACGAGGTCAATATGGACGTAAACTTTGACCAGAAGGAATTGCTGACCAACAACCAAATCCTCATTACCGTAACCCCGGAAGAAAAAAAATCCTTTTTAAAAAAACTCGATATCGGAAACCTTGATTTTGATTTTGGCAAATCGAAACTGGTCCTCTACAACCGGGATTCCTACAAGGCCCTGGGGATGAACGCCTCGTTTGAGGCCGGCGATTTTAAACTCAACGCCATCGGGGCCATCAGCGAAAGCGTGCGTGAAACCGAAATCTTCGAGGGAAGAAGAAAACACAGGGCGGTCTACATTGACGAATACCGGTACCAGGCCCGCAAATACTACCAGCTGGAACCTTTTTTGTATTACGACGCGATGACTTCCAGACCGGCAGGCCTGGTTGCGGCAAACTATCTCAGGGGCGACGCCCAGGCCCTCAACGTCTTTACCTCAAAAAACGACATTATATCGGCGCCGCCGGTCAACCTCGACCCCGGGTCGGTGGATATCTATATAGACTCGGGCGATTCCAAAACCAACGTTGAAAACGACGCCGCCCCGCGATACGCAAACGGCAACTATGTTGGCAATTACTACAGGCTGCGCGAGGGCAAAGATTTTAACGTTTTTTACAGGACCGGCAGAATTTCGTTTAACCGCGGGCTCATGCCCATGTCGAGGGTCATTGCCCGTTATACGCGAGCTGGCGGCCAGGCGTCAGGCTCCGACCCGTCATCGAGGGTCGTCGACGGAAAAATAGAAACCTTTATAAAATACGGACCCTCGATGAACGAAGACGCCCTCAAAAACGGCGTGGCAGGTTTTACGGGTTTTGACGATGTCGAGATTATCCCCGACGGGCTGGTCAATCTCGATGTCTATGAAGTTCGGGGAGTCTACGACCTGGCGGCGACCGACATCGACCAGGGAGGTTTTTCGCTGGAGCTGTATTCGCCGGGCTATAAAAACATACCGTCGATCGCTTCCCTCGGGTATTATAAAACCGACTACCGAAACGGTATTCTCGAATTCGGGACACGGGAACCTTTCAAAAAAATCACCAACCAGGGGGCGTACTTCCTTGGCGATCAAAACGCCGCCCGTATTTATTCCGAGGTGCAGCCGTCGAACGTATACGAAGACTCTACCGTAAAATTAAAGGCGGAATTTACGGCCACGCAGAGAACCTACCAGCTGAAGCGTTTCAACATTGTACCTTCTTCGGAGAAAGTTCTCTTTAACGGGGTTGCCGTGGACCGTTCAAAATACTACATCGACTACCAGGGCGGTTACTTTATGTTTAACGACCCCAACGATCCCCTGGTCAACGACCTCAGCCGCATCGAAATCCACTACAGCTACATTCCCTTCGGGCAGACCAGGCAAAGCTTCCTGGTCGGCTCGCGCCTGGAATACCAGCCCCTGAAAGAATTTCGCGCGGGTGCTGCGGGTTACTACAACGGGGATTTTCACCCCCAGGCCATGGAATACGTCGGTCATGAACCAAGAGGATTATTTGTAACCGAAGCCGACGTCAATGTCGACATCGACGAAAACTCCATGACGAAAATGGTCAACAAATTGTTTCAGTCGCAGTATGAAAATGTCCCGGTAAAGTTTACTTCGTTTGGAGAATACGCCCACAGCTTCTACAACCAGAACTCGATGGGTATCGCCCTGGTCGACAACATGGAAAGTTCACAGGAGAGCCTGGACATCAATTTAAACGCCGGCGACTGGGGGCTTTCTTCGCCGCCCCTTTCTGCCGGGGTAAACCAGTGTAACCGCGCCCCGCTCTACTATGCCTACTACTACAACCCCCGGCATTTTGAATACGGTTTGTTACCCTATACGTCGCAGCCAACGGCCCAGCCGCCCTATGAAAGCCTGGCCGGTCCTTATAATCTATCGTACGGCCACCTTTCACCCGAACAGCTTGCCCGGCAAAACAACCCGCTGGCCGCGCAGCAAAAATCGCTGGCCCTTGATTTTAACTTCGCCCTGGCGCCAGACAACACAGCCCCCTTTGTGGGCATCCAGAACAAGGTCAACTCGACCGTAACCGACTTCTCGGTATTTACCCAGGTTGAATTTTACGCCAAACTTGACAACACCTCGGGCGCAGACTCGGGAGTGGCCCTCTACCTCGACATCGGGTCGGTAAACGAAGACGCCGACGGGGACAATAAACTTTCTTCCGAAGACACCGGCCTCGACAATATCAACGGCGATACAAACGGCGACCACATTCAAAACAACGGGGAAGCCTGGGACACCGGAGAAGGTAACCGCAAGCTCGACTTCGACAGGTATTCCGGCAGATCCGAAGACGTCGGCTACCCCTTCAGGCCGCCGACATGTTCCGCGATTTCAACCAGGACAGGCGCCGGACCCGACATCGCGGGCTACCCGGCAACCGTCGGCAACGGGATCTTAAATACCGAGGATCTCAACGGCAACGGTCAGCTGGATACCCAGGATAACGTTATCCGCATAGATCCGGCCAACCCGGCCTTACAATTTGAATCCGGCTCAAACGTATTGTTACCCGGAAACTGGCAACACTTCAAGGTTTATATAAACCCCGATATGCTTACGGAAAAAGAAAAGTCTTTATTTAGAAACGTCGAGAGCATCCGGGTATACGCCCTGCCGGTAGGCGCAAGCCGCCTTGGCCGGGGTAAAGTCTACATTGACCAGATCCGGTTTGCCGGTTCCCAGTGGAAACGCAAAAAAGAAAAACTTGTCGCCGGGGTGGAAACCGACCTGGCCAATCCGTCCGTACTGAGGGTAACCAACATCGACAATTTCAACACAAAGGCCGAATACGACGGGGAATCTTTCATACGAAAAAAACGTGAGGAATACGAAAAGCTCTACGGGAAAAAATCCAACGATGAATTTTTTACGATCAAGGAAGGTTCCCTCAAGCTCGATTACAACCTGACGGCCGCGCACGAATACGCCTATGTCGAAAAAATATTCCCGGATCCCATGGACATAAGTTTCTACAGGAAAATTAACATCTGGGTAAATCACCGTCGATACTCCTCGCCCGGGGCCGTGATGTTTTTCAGAATCGGAAACGACAAACTCAACTACCTGGAGTTCGACCGGCCGATCGGGCAGACAGACTGGCAACGCTATGAACTCCAGGTTTCAAACCCGGTCAGCCGCCAGGGCAACCCCGATTTAAAAAACGCCAGGTACATTGCCATCGGCATAAGAAACAGTTTTCCCGAAGCGGTCCGAAACGGCATAAGCTGGGTCGACGACATCTACGTTTCCGATACGATCGTAAAATCGGACTATGCCTATACCTACGGGGCCGGCATCGCCATCGACAAACCGCTTTTTGTCACGAAAGACGGCGTAAAGGTTTTTGACGACATCCGCAGCGATTATACCCGGTTGTTTCGAAATTACGACTTTCAGAGTATCGGTCAGGCTGGCCCGGCCTTTCTTGAGGACCGTCAAAACTTCAACATCCGCAGCCGGGTTCTACCCTGGTGGGTTGCCGCCTACAGCGTCGACGATTACAAATCCGACACGAGTCATTTATACAACGTAACCGAAAATTACCGCCAGGGGATGTTTACGCACTCCCAACACCGAATTCAAAATGATCTCTTTGGCAATGAAGAATTTACGCCGCACATAACGCTGGCCCTTGCCTATAGCGTCGATAAAACCGGGGGCGAAGGAAAAAACGTCAACGAGGACCTCTTCACAAAAAACTCCCTCGACCGCATCTACCAGCCGGACATCCGGGTCAATCACAAGATCCCCACCCTGCTGAAGATCGTCGACATCCGTTATGAGATAAAAGCTTCCGGCGTTTTTTACGACCGGCAAGCCAACGAAAAAATCGTTTCGACCACCCCCGGCGGCGCCGGTATCCTTGAGAAAAAAACCCTCGAAAAAGAACAACGCCAGTTATCCAGCGAATCGGTGCAGGTATCGATTGCCAGTTTGCGCCTGCAGGTAATGCACAATCACAGCCAGGCATTGCTATTGCAAAAAAATATTCCCGACAATGTCGTTTCAACGCCGGTATATGGCGATTTTTACATTCCTTTTTTTGGCCAGGCAAAGGACTCAAGGCTTCGGCAAAGAAATAACGGACTTTATATTGAAACCGGTTATGACAACCTCTGGAAATTTTCGCCAAAACTTTCGTTTGAGACAAAATACAATGAAGACAGTTTTCGCGACAACCTCGAAAGGCTCAACGTTGATTCCTTTCAACGATTGAAAAATTCCCATACCCTGACAGCCTTGAGCTTGACCCTCCCCCTGGTCTGGCGCGGCGCCCCTTCAACGTCCGCACAAAACGGCAGGGGCGACAATGGTCCCGCCGGCGATATAAAAGACGACTTAACAAGCGATTTAAAAAGCCGGCAAAGTAATGACAAATTTACTGATTTTGAAAATAACGTTCAGAACGATACTAGCGGCAACATCACCCTGGGTTTTCGCCGCGAACTGAGGCTCCAGGAGTTTTCGGTTCCCTTCACGAAAGAAAGTTCGCTTGAAAAAGACCTCCTGGGTATTGGCAGGGTTTTTCCCAGGCTGGGCCCGGGCACATTTGACGTATTTAAATACCCCCCATGGTATTTTTTCTCAAGCCCTCCGCAAACCGGGATCAGTTTCTACAACGGGCGCCAATATGTGAACTCGGAAAAACTTGACCTGTCGCCCGACTACGCAACGGGTTACGCCTCCTGGTACGACAACTCCCTCCAACTGGTCGAAGTGGCGTCTTTAAACAGCCATTGGCCGGTAAATTCGGCGCTGACCATCACAACCGACAGCAAGCTATCGCAGGATGTCTTTCGAAACGCCATCGATGCGGCGATTGTACAGGAGGGAGATTTTGCAAATAACGTCCAGTTCTACGTGAACCTGATGCAGGTTCTCAACTTTGGCTTCTGGAAAAACAAGAGCAACAACTCCAACATGATCCTGGGCTTAAGCCACGACACCCGTATGTATATCGTGGCCAACATCGAGGAAAACATTTTTAAACCGGAATTGACCCTTCAATGGAAATGGCTGAGCGCGCCGGACAATACCCTCAGCGGAATTTCGTTTCATACGGGGGTCGGCTTACATTCGTTTACAAAGCGCCAGTACCTGACCGGCCTCGGTATCGACCCTGCGCTTCAGGGCCAGACGTTTATTATCGAATCGCTATACTCCCTGCAGGGGCTGATCAATTATTCCTTTACGATAGAATGGTTCACCGAAATGGGGGGCCTGCGAAAAGCGCTGGAAAGTTTTATTCACGCGAAAATCGAACACAACCCGCGATATTCGATTACGGCCGGGGTCGATATCAACCGGCACAAGGTGTATTATCTCAACCGAATCACCAACGACCTTATAGACGAATACTCCCTGAAAAATTCCCTCGACATTAACGTGCACCAGAATGTAACGGGAATCCTTGATTTATTCATGGTCTACGACGTGCACCGCCACCCCGACGACAACCACGTCATCCAGGAGATTTTCGCAATTCAGGCCGGGGTCTCTGTAAAGATTTTATTTTAGGGGCGCTAGCCGACAAGGCCGTCTTCCAAAAGAGAGATCAGGCGGTTAGCCTTTTGAGAAATTTCGTCGTCACGATTTAGTTTAGACTTTTCTTTGGAAAGTTCGACTTCGTCCATGAGGTTCATGGCAAGCAAAATAAGCAGGTGAAGGTCGTCGGTTTTTCGACCCATGGAGTTTTTTATCTCGAACAGGCGATCGTCAATTTTCCGGGCCAGATCTTGAATATAGCCCGGGTCGAGTTCGCCCGAGAGAACATACTCCCGGTTTAAGATATGAACCGTGGTCTGGCTTGCCATGAAGGTTTATCAAACAGGGACGACAAAAAAGGATTAACCTTTTTTTTCATCCTCGTCGTCAATGATGAGAAGCTCATCATCGTCTTCTTCTTCCTGGAAAACGCCCAGGACGTCGTCGTCTTCCTCGTCGTCTTGAATCACCAGGTCGTCATCGGAATTGACCAGGGAGACGTTACCTTCAGGCTCGTCGTCCTGCGGTTCTTCGTCGGTAATGATAACTTCTTCGTCTTCTTCGTCCTCCAGCAGGACAATTTCGTCTTCCCCGCTGTCGTCGCTTGCGGCAACTTTAGCCTCTTCTACAGGTTTTGCTGCGGGTTGAGGTTCGGCAACGGCGGCGGTAGTTTCGACGCTCTTTTTCGGCGCCGAGGCTTTTTCCGGTTTGACTCCGTCGAGCCTGGAGATGATGTCGTTTAACTTTTCTTCAAGGCCGGCCTCTTTGCCCTGGAGACGCTGTAATTCGGCCCTGGCCGTCTCAAGCTGACTTTTCATGGCTTCTACCGAAGAAACTTTTTCTTCGTTGGCCAGCTTCAACTGGTCGTTGGCGGATTTTAACTTTTCTATTTCGCTTTCCAGCTGGTTATTTTCCAGCCTGAGGTCGGAAATCAACTCAAGGGCTTTTATAATCCTTCCCTCAAGGTGTTCCAGTTGTTCCATTGATATCATAACTATCCTCCGTTTTTCCCGTTAATTTACAATCCCCGGAATTTGATGACCGGGCACTTAAACGATCGAGTATAAGAATTTCTTAAATAACTGTCAATTCATCCCAATCCCGATCCTGTTCAGGGGGTTCTCAACCAACTGAGCTTCGGGATCCGGCTTGTAATTAAAAAGGCTGGCTTTCATACTTGTGTCGGTTACCATGTTTGAAAAACTCACGTTAATGACATCGTCCCCAAAACCTGCCACATCGGCATCGTCAAATTCATTTGCCGCTTTGGTATTTTTCGGGGCAACCCTTCTTTTGGATTTAAATTGAACGCTCTTCAAGTTACCGTCGTCAACCTTGAGACTGACTTCGGGAAGGTTGTCGCCTTTGCCTTTGAAGATATATCGGCCATTCTCCTCATGAACTGAATAACCGGCTTGCAAGAAATAAAATAAGCCGCCCCCATTTTCGGGTTTTACCGACTGGCGGGCGCAAATCCGGGTGCTTGCATTGTAGGTCCATAGAAACTTGCCATTGGTGGCAATCACACGGCCGTCGGAAAGTTGAATGTGAAGCTTGTCGGGATACTGGTAGTAGATCTTGCCCGAATAAAGTTCGCCCGAACTCGACGAGTACGAAAAGTTCGCCGTAAAGCTGGTATAAAGCCCCTTGATTTTGCCCTGGACATCGTTGACTTCAATCGCCGGTTGAGGTTGGGCTCCCCAGAGAAGCAAAAATACAAACAGAACTTTAAAAGATTTCATCTTCATATCATTCAAGATAAATGAGAAACACACAACGACAATAATTTTTTTCCAACTGACGAAGCTACGACAGCAGAATACCCGACATGTCGATGGCAAAGCCGCAGGCGCTCATGTCTTTTGAAGAATACTTGCCGATGAGGTTGTCGTAGGCCCCGCCCCGCAGAGGCGAAGCGCTCATGCCCTCGACATAACCTTCGAAGATCAGGCCGGTATAATAGTCGACCTTACGAACGAGAACGGGCTCCCAGGAGATTTCAATCTTTTCTTTATTCAGGGCCTGGCACATAGTCCGGGCGGGAACAACAAGTCTTTCGATGTCTTCCATAAACGCCAGTTGCACGTTGTCGTTTAACCCCTGCTTCAGGGCGGCCCAGCGGGTTTTCCACTGGTCGTAATCCGGGGCAAACAAAAGAAGGTTGAGAAGCTGACCACAGGTATTGGTGTTCCAGCCCTTGTCGGCAAAGACGGCGGCAAGCGAAGGAACATCGCGGGAAAGCACCATGTCTTTCAGGTCCGGGCTGTTGATAGAATCGGCAATGTAGTGAAAAACGCGAATGTCGCCCAGGACAAGTTTTACCTCAACCTTGAGAACCTGCCTCATGATGCGATCCGCCAGGCGGATCAAATCGGGTATGGCCGTATGCGAGTCCATGCCGATGTTTTCAACCCCGACCTGGAAAACCTCGCGAAGTTTCGGGTAACTCTTGCGGGCGTCGCGAAAAACCGGCAGCATGTAAAAAAACTTGTACTCTTTTCCCTCAACATCGGAATATTCCAGGAGATTTGTAAATCCCTTGATTACCTGCGCTGTCGCGTCGCTTCGAAGGTATAAATCCTCCCCGCGGGAATCCCGCGACGAAAAGGCGTCGAAGGTCTCGTATTCCCGAAACGTCTCGGGAAAATCCAGGGTGGCGGGCATGACCCCTTTATAATTTTCGGCGGTTAAAATGGCCTTGATCTTTTCGGTCTTCGCGTAGAGATCTTCCGTGGTTGACGTGTCAAGAAAAGGAAAACCATAGGGCGATCTCGTTCTGCGAAACTCACTGTGCATACTGAATCAACCTCTCCTGCATCGCCTTGAGCGACGCACCCGGAGTAAATTTGTAGCCCATCTGGCTCAGGACCACCTCAAGGGCGCCGAAAAAAACCAGAATATCTCCATGGTCGATCCAACCCAGGGTGCCGATACGAAAGATCTTGCCCTTGAGCTCGCTCTGGCCGCCGGCAATGGTGATGTACTGTTCGTCTTTGAGTTTTTCGACCAATACGTTACCGTCAAGCCCCCCGGGTACCTTTACGGCGCTTACCGAAACCGACGGGCTCTTGCTGAAAAGTTCCAGGCCCAGGGCCGCGATCCCGACGTGAATGATTTCCATCAGTTGCCGGTTTTTGGCATAAAGGTTTTGCCAGCCCGTTTCTTTCATCATCGTAAGGGCAATATGAAGACCGTTGATCAGGGTAATCGCGGGCGTCCAGGCGGTCGTATTTTTTTTCAGGGCCGCAAGTTCTTCGTGTATGTCGAAGTAAAATTTTGGCAGGGTAGATTTTTTAGCCCTCTCCCATGCCCTGTCCGACAGCCAGATAAACGAAAGGCCCGGCGGCAGCATCAGGGATTTCTGCGACCCCCCGATCACGACGTCAAGCTTCCAGCGATCGCAGGGAATTTCGACAACCCCCAGCGAGGTGATCGCATCGACAACCAGAAGGGCGTCGGTCTTTGAGACAATACCGGCAATCGTCTCGATGTCGTTCATGGTACCGGTCGAGGTTTCGGAATACTCCAAAAGAACCGATTTGATATTTTTATTTTGATCAAGCCGTTTTTGAATTTCCGAGGGCTCCACAGCTTCCCCGTCAGGAATTTTTAAAATATCGGTTTTTAACCCATAGGCCTTGCAAATCAGACCCAGGCGTTCCGAGAACTTGCCATTTTCAACAACCAGAACCTCGTCGCCCGGCGAATGAATGTTGACAATCGAAGCCTCCATCGCCCCGGTACCCGAACTGGCAAAGGTAATGACGGGATTTTTGGACTCAAAAAGTTCTTTCAAAAGAACCTGGACATCGGCAAAGGTTTTTTCAAACTCGGGGGTGCGGTGATGGATGATCGGCTTGGCCATCTCCAGTAGAATTTCCGGCGGTATCTGAACCGGCCCCGGCGCCAATAGGTATTTTTTTTTCATATGTTGCCCTCTTTACATTATAAGCCCAAAACATTAAGCCTTAAACGATACTTAAAACCATTACTGAAGCATCTCGACGTTCAATAAACGGCCAATGGAAGTCACGGCATTGTTTAATATACCGAGCCGGTTGATCTTGATCTCTTCTTTTTCGTGCATGACCATGACGTTATCAAAAAAATCATCGACATCGGCTTTTACCGAAGCGATGTATTTAAATACGGCCTCATACTCGGCCCTTTCTTTACCGGATACCGCCGATATTTTATCGATCAAGGTATTGGTAATTTCAAACAGGCGTTTTTCCTGAGGCGACTCGAAAAGTTTCTCCTCAACACCCGGTGTAATCGTTTTACCGGGGTTTTTGGCCAGGAAATCTTTAACGATATTATTCATTCGTTTAAACGTCGCCAGCATCAAGAAAAAATTTTCGTCATTTTTCATCAACCGCAGGGAATCCAGCTGAAGGTACTTGGCATACACAATCACGTCGCCGCCCGTATCGAGAATGGCATTGATCAGCTTTTTATCAAAATCTTCTTTTTCAAAAATCGTCGCCAGGCGTCCGGTAAAAAACCGGATCATTTCCAGGGTTAATTCATGACGTTTTTTTTGATCGGTAATTTTATAGACATCCTCCAGAAGCTGCAGAAATATCTGCTGTAAAGAAACGCTGATCTTGTTTTGTATGAGCATCTCGATGACGTATAATGTCTGGCGCCGTAAACCCAGGGGGTCCTGCGAGGCCGTAGGTTGTTTGCCAATCAGGTGCCCCGAAATGATATTGTCGATTTTATCCGATAAAGAAAGCAACAACCCCATCTTTGATTGCGGGTAGCCGTCGCTTTCGTTTCGAGGCAAATAATGTTCTGAAATCGCCCTTGAAACCTCGGCGTCTTCGCCGTCTTTTTCGGCATAGACTTCGCCGATTTCGCCCTGAAGATGGTCAAATTCATAAACAAGATGCGTGGTCAGGTCGGCCTTGATCAAATCACCGGCGCGCAATAATCGATCCCGGTTGACACCGGGGTATACATAGGGGGTGAATATTTTTGAAATTTCTTTGATACGTTCTTTCTTATCAAAAACGGTTTTCATACCTTCGCCAAGGGCCTCATGAAAGACCATTCGCTTCAGATCGTCGACCCGTTCGATCAGTTTTTTCTTTCGATCATCGGTGTAAAAATACGACCCGTCGGCAAGTCTGGCCCGAAGGACCTTTTCGTTTCCCCGTCGAATGTTCTCCAGGGCCTCGGGGTCTTCCGGGTCGCCGTTGGCGACGATCAGAAATTCGTTTCGTAAATTCCCCGAGGCGGCATCTTTCAAACCAAAATACCTTTGGTGCTCTTCCATCTCTGACAAAATGACAATCGAGGGCATCTCTAAAAACTCGTGGGCAAAAGAGCCTCTGACGACCACCGGCCGTTCCACCAGGAAATTTACCTCGTTTAAAAGTTTTTCGCTGAGGATAAGAGAATCCTTACCTGAGGCTGCCTGTAGCATCCCTTTGATCTTTTCATGCCGGGTCTGCGGGTCAACCGTTATGCGAACTTTATCCATCGCTTCGACGTATTGCGAAGCATTGGCCAGTTTGACCGTTGCGGGGCCGAGAATAAAATGCCCGGCAGGCTGCTTTGCCGGCGCGAGTTTTTCCCAGGTTCCCGAGGCAAACGTCAGGGTTGTCGAGCCGTACATGGCCAGGTAGTGAATCACGGGGCGGGCGTATACGATACTGGAACTACCCCACCTCATGCTGCGGGTAAAGGCCTGGCCTTTGATCAGGTTTTCAAAAATCCCGGGTAAAACATCAAGGGCCGCCTGTCCCCCGGTATTGACCTGGGCCGTGGCATACATCTTGTTATCCCACGACTCAAAGGTCACCTCGTCTTCGGCAATTCCGGCCTTTTTGGCAAACCCGGCCAGGGCAGGCGTCGGCGCTCCGTCTTTTACGCACATCTCCTGCGGGGGGCCCTTGATCTTTTTCATCTCGGAGCGCTGGTTGGGTTTTAAGTCATGAATCAGGGCATAGATTCTACGGGACGTCCCCCCGGTCTCGATACGGGAATACTCCAGGAGGTTTTCGGGTAACAGTTTAGATAGCTTCTGATGCCAATCCGAGATGGCCCGGATCTGGTAGAAGGAGGGAATTTCCTCGGTGTATAATTCAAATAAAAACGTCTCACCCTGCATACATCCTCAATACAAAAACAAGATCAGGTGAAAAGCAAATATGCGCACATCTCCAGAAGGATTTATAAAGAAAAAGGGGCGGCCATGGCCGCCCCTTTTTCTAATGTATTAATGTTTTGTTTTTGAGTTTTAAAGCTAAAAGAATTTTTCCTCTTCAATGCCCTGGTCTGTCGGTTTGGCGGCAAGAAAGGCCTGAATTTTTTTCACAAGGTCTTCCTTGACCGTATAAATGACAGGCTTGTCTGCGCCCAGGTTGAATTTATAGGCAATGCTATCTGTGTGATTCAGGGCATCTTCGATTTCTTTGGTGAAATGAAGAGTTGCATGGAATAACTTTTCCTGGCTGATACTACCGTTGGCGTCAATATGGGTTACAATTTCACCCGAAACGTTCGATGTTTTAACGTTGTAAATACGCCCGTTTATCTTTACCTGCATATCATCATTGGGGAAGTTGTATCTAACCGACGCCTTCAATTGGATCTGGGCATACATCGGCTTGTCTTCTTTTCCGTCAATATCTCTCAGGTAAATTGCTTCCATTTGGCCTGCCCCGAAAATTGTATCCGGAAAATGAACCAGCTTCATTGTCAAAATATCTTGGTTTGAAAAGTTGTCTTTTCTCAGTTTAATCTGTCCCGTATTACAGGAATAAAATAGAGCCACAGCGGCAATGATTGCCAGTTTGATTTTTGAAATTTTCACAAATACCTCATCGTTTAAAATTTGCCAAAGCCTCGGTTTGAGCGTTATACGACGTCAAGCCTTTTTAATGAAAAACCGCTATTCCCTGAAAACCAGCTGCGTAAAAAATCCGGAAAGGCGGGCCCGATCATGAATTTTGCAAAAGTACCCGCTAATTCCGGTATTTTGTGGAAAAAACGTGGTCCCAGAGGCTGTTGCTGACGCCAAAGTTTTTACCGGGGGCGTTAAAGTGATGAACACCGTGATGTTTTTTCAGGTTTTTAAACCAGAGCCATTGAAATGAAAAAAAGTGAATGGAAAAATGCAGAAAATCATACACCAGGTATCCCGATACAAAACCGGAGTAAAAAGCAAGGTGATCGCCAGGTAACAGGGCCCTGAAGATAAAAAAGAAAATGACGGCCAGGGGAATGCTCGCACCCGGCGGCATCACAAGCCTGGTTGCGTCGGTCGGGGTCTCATGATGTACGCCGTGAACATAGAAATAAAACCCCTTGAGCCAGGAATCCGAAAAGGGCGGGTGAAACAAAAACCGGTGCAGGGTATATTCTACCATGGTCCAGGTAAACCCGCCGGCAATGTAAAAGATCAGGAAGGCAAAAAAGACCGTACTCTCTTTTTGAAAATAAAAATATATGGACAACAACACCACCGGCACATAGATAAAAATCGGGACCAAAGGATGAACATGAGACCATTTTTCCAATACCGGGTTTTTAAACATCCGGATCGAATTGGAATTTTTCATCCCTTCGCGAATGACCTCAAAAATACTGGCAAATGAAGCGCTTTCCGATGCTTCGGCCTTGCCAGACTGGACCCCTCTTGCCTTCCCCTGGCCGTCAGGTGGAATGGGTTCTTTCACTGATTTTGCCGAAACCCCGCTTTTTGACACAGATTTCAGTGGCGCCGTTTTCCGGGGTACCGATTTCGGGGATGCCGATTTCAAGGCAGACGTCGGCTTTGCGGCGACCTTTTCGGCAGCCTTGGCGGGCCTGCCTCTTTTTTTACCGGCCACGGCGGCGCTATCGGCGGCGCCTTTTTTTGGGGGCGGCGTCGTACTTTTTGCCTTCCCGGTTTTTAAATCTTTTTTTGCCATTTTGTCCCTCGATCTTTCAGGTGCCTGTGCGCCAACGGTTTTCAAAAAAACAATTGGCAGAGGTTTTTAAGACAGGTCAAATTCATACACTGTCAAGGATATTACTGACCTTCGGACAGGAGTTCGGACAATATTTTTATATATACACGGAAATAAAAAAACCTCTATGGCGTTCATATCATGCTATATCCTCCGGACTATGGATTTTCTATTGATCTGACAACTATACGCAAATTCATTTTTGAATTTTTTCAGAAGGAAATCAGGTTATTGTATCGACCGCCAAAAGCATAAGAACATAGATATACCTTATTGTGAATTAAAATTGTTTGCTACGGGGAGCATTTCGTAAAAACGCGAAGCCAGTTATTTAAAGTTCCAGAAAAATACCAGGATGCACCATAAACCCGCTTTCCCGCGCCAGGAGGGCGCCCGGAAAGCGGCAATCTTTTGGCGCCACCTTTTCTGTTGGCAGAAAAGGTGGCATTTTTTCGGGTTTGTCAAACCTGATGTCCGAACTTTAGTCGGAACATCAGATATTATTGTTGACAGGCGAACATTCGCAGCGGACAAGTTGAAACATGGATGATGCGCAGAAGGCCCAATTGATACGCAAAGGTAACCAGGCGTTTAACGAAGGCAACATCGACCTGGCCTCGCGTATTTTCAAGTCAACCGAATACAAGGACGGCCTCATAAGGGTCGGCGACTATTATTACTTTGACAAACACCAGCCGCTGATGGCCTACGGCTACTACAGGCGCGCCAACCATAACATCATGCTGGAAAAAATCAACGACGGTTTTATCTTTGCCCTGAAATGCTGGCTCGAAGAAGACAAGCCAAAACCCGAAAAGTAAACTTCAAAAAGAAGGGATCGCCAAATCCGGATAGAAAAGACCCGGCGAACCCCGATTTCAACGAACCGGAAATTATTTTTTCCAGGCTTTTTTGAACAAATCTTCCTTGTAGCCTACGGTCGATTTTTCGCCGTCGGTAACAAGGGGTCTTTTGATCAACAAACCGTTAGAGGCAAGCAATTCAATCATTTCGGCGTCTTTCATGGTTTTGATTTTATCTTTAAGATTCATCTCTTTGAAAGCGACGCCGGCTGTGTTGAAAAATTTCTTGACCGGTTCCCCGGTTTGGGCAATAATTTTCTTCAATGCCGCTTTGGAAGGCGGCTTGACAGTTACGTCGATAAACTTGTATTCTTTTTTAAAACCCTCAAGCGCTTTTTCGCTCTTGCGGCTTGTCACGCATTTTTTGTATCCGTAAAATGTAATCATAAAAAAACGAAAAAAAAACGACTCATGTTGTCAAGGGATAAAACATTTTATAACTCACTGGCAGTCTCCGGGCAACGCCTCATTGTTACAAATATTTTTATTGAAATGTATTATGCATGACTTTCAGACGGCAAAAACACCGGGGAACAAATTCCCATCCTGATGCGGGTTTGGATACTGGCTCTATGACCGAAAATAACATCCATACGGAGACGGCCGCCGGGCCGAAATATCGCAACCCGAAGCCCACCGTCGATATCATCATTGAAACGAAAGGCGGCATCGTTCTCATCGAACGGCGAAACGAACCCTTTGGGTGGGCCCTGCCCGGCGGTTTTGTCGACGAAGGCGAATCGATCGAACATGCCGCCATTCGCGAAGCCCTTGAAGAAACCGGCCTTGAGATTGAACTCGAGGACCTTCTCTATGTCTACTCCAACCCCGACCGGGACAAACGCATGCACACCATCTCTACGGTATTTACGGCCAGGGCCGATGGTACGATAAAAGCCGGCGACGACGCCAAAAATGCCAAAGTATTTTCACTGGAAGAACTACCCGAACTTGTCTTTGATCACGGCGAAATTTTAAAAGATTATATACATCTCAAGGCATCCGCTGAAAAACCTCGGCCTGCCGATAAGTTGAAATACTACAAAGAACGATCGTCTTAAACGGGCAAATACCCGGAACTTTTCCCGCCTTTTATTAGATTTATCTAATATTCTTTGGCCAGGGATGATTTTTTTTCGTAGCTTGAAAAAATCAAATAACCGGTTTCTCAAAAAGGAAAACAAACCATGTCGCCCATTCTTCTAAAAATCGCCTACCCCGCCCTCGGGGGCGCCCTTGGCTTTCTGTACTACAAATTTATCGGCTGCCGCACGGGGGTCTGCCCCCTGACCTCGACCCCCATAGGCTCGGTCTTTCTGGGGGCCATGATCGCCTTCTTTATTTTCGTTTCTTGACGGCCTTTGGGGCTTTTGGGGTTTTAACCGGTCTTCCGGCTTTTGCCGGCCTGCCCGGTTTTGCGGCTTTGACAGTTTTCGCAACCTTCGGGGATTTTGCGGCTTTTACCGATTGCCCCGAAACCTTGTTAATTTTTGTCCAGACGGGTTTGTCCTGGCCAACGTTATAAAATTCTTCTTTAAAAACGCCGCTTGCATCGTCTATGGTCAAAATCGCAAACTGGTTCAAGACCAGGTTTGATTTTTTTGAAAGCTTTGTATCTGCATAATACTCAAATTTGCTTTTTGCTTTTACGGCGTCAGAGGCGACCCCGTTTGGCATCGCCGAATTACCGATACATCGGCAAAGAACACCTTCGAGGGCTTTGTACGCAAACCCGTTGTGCAGGTGACCCCAGTACCAGAAGGCGGGTAAACGACCCGCAAAAATCGACTTCATCTCGTTCCATAACGAGCCATCCGGCGAAGTGGAGTTCTCGACTATCTTTGCGCCGGCGCCCAGGGCGCAGTGATGCGACATGAGAATGGTCTTTTCGGGTTTAAACGACAGTCCCTTTACCCAGGTGGCCTGTTATCCCGACCCAGAATGGCCCAGGTGTATGACGTAATCAACGGACGCCTTGAGTTGCTCAATTTGCTTTGCTATCGCGATGGCCGCAGACTCCCCGTTGTGGTTTTCATTATAATTGCCCGAACCCCAGTCGCCCAGATTCATAAGAGCAAAATATAAAATAGTATTTTCACTACCGGGTGATTTTCAACTTTTGCAAACGGGAAAAATGATGATCCACCATCTTGCGATTACGACATCTGATCCGGAGCGGCTTGCGCGATTCTATGAGACGATTCCCGGCCTTTCGGTGATCCGGCGAAATGAAGAAGGGGGAACCCTCCGTTCGGTCTGGCTTTCGGGCGACGATCAGGTGATCCTCATGATTGAGCGGGGTGAGCCGAAAGGGGCGTTTGCGCTTGTGTTTGACCTGTTCGAGAAAAACCCTGAAAAAAAACGACGCGACCTGGGCGCCATTCTGCCGCTTGAAGAAGAACGAACCGAATTTACACTCTACTTCCGTGATCCCGACGGTAACCGTCTCGGGTTCACTTCATTTCCGGAACCACTTTCCCGATTCGGGATCTGAGCTTCGCCTTTTTGGTTAAATCCTGATTCTATAATACCTGCCCTAAGGCGGTCATATGCGGGCACAATTACGCCCCGCCCGACAACTACCCCTAAACCCCTCATGGGCACTTTCCTGTTTAACATGAAGGTTCCGGGTGATTTTTTTTACGCATATTGCGAACAATCAGAGGAGCCTGTGCGACAACTGTATTCTGAAAACAACGTCAACCCCAAAGTTCAATGCTTTACTCGAAAAGCTTCGTGAATGGCTAGCAGGGTCAGAGTTTTAAATCCCGGGCAAATATATAAAAAATCATTTGCAGGTATAGGCGAAGTTAAAAAACATGCAGAAATATGGAATATAAACTGCGCCTGTCGGACCTGCCTTTTTTTAACTTTATCAACCCCTCATTTTCAAAAAAGATGCAAAGCACCTTTACCATTGTAAAAAAGGTCAAGGGAGATACGATCGTCCGTTTTGGCGAGGAGGTTCCCGGTTTGTACGTAATCGCCGAAGGCGAGGTAAATGTTTTTGCCCGCACTTCGGATATTCAAATCGCCACCCTCAAAAGCGGAAGTTCCTTTGGCGAGATGTCGCTGATTGAAAACGAAACCTCCTCGGCCACGCTCAAGGCGGCTTCCGACAAGGTCATCATGCTGCTTTGCAAGCGCGAAGTATTTACCAGGCTGCTTTCGGAAGACTTCGTCTTTGCCGCGGCCTTCTACAAGGGAGCCGCACACATTCTCTCCAGCCGCCTGCGAAACACCAATGACCGGGTTGAAACAGAAATGGACAAAGGCCGGACGGTGATCCAGAACATGATCGACAAAGACGGGGTACTGGCCAAGCTCGGTCACACCCAGTTTTCTCTTAACGACACCGGCGAGAGCATGATTTCGAAACTGGCCAACCTTCTGCCAAACCTGGAAAAAATCAAAAGCGACATGCCCCATGCGGCAGACTCGCTGGACGTAATTCGAAATACGATCAAGCAGGTACTCACCATTGACAGTCAAAGTTTTGATTTGATTTCGCAGCAGATGGACCAGATCAACCAGTACCTGATCAACATGCAGCGTATCATGAGCGGGCTTGACATTCACGAAGTCAGGGGCGATAAGAATATTTTTCAGATCGATAAAGAAAGACGCGAAGACGACGAAGACGCCATCACGTTTTTTTAAGAAACGATTTGCCTGCCCTCTTTTTGATACCGGGGGAACCGAAAGCGTTAGCGCCCTAGATCCGGGTTACCTTTGTACCGGGGAAAAAATACCGCAAAATGCTCTGGTATTTCATCGATCGTTTTTCGGCCATAATCTTGGAGCACCACTGGCACAGGCCCACCCCGTGACCATAGCCATGCCCCTTGATGACGACCCGGTTTCCCGATATCTTCATACCAAACCTGGTAGAGCGCAGCTTCTCTACCCCAAGCCGGGTTCGAAATTCCGCCGCAGGCATATTGCTTGATTTTCCGCCGGCGACTATCCCGATGCTCTTGACCCTTTTTGACTCGGTTCGTTCTTTAATAACGATCTTGCTGATCCCCGATAAACCGAGGCGGTCCTCGACTTCTTTTTTTGTCAAAACCAGCTCCCAGTTGTATTCGGGGGAGTCTGTAAACTTGCATTCTTTCTGCGGCAGGTAGGGTAGATCTTCCTTCCAGACCTCGGAAGACGAGGCCGTTTGGCCGCCGCAACAGGAATGGTAAAAGACTTTGGCGATTTCTCCTTTATAGGTAATCACCTGGGAGAGGGTTTCGCGCACGGCCCGCCGCACAACCTCATCACCGTCCTGGTTTCCACTGTAGACCTGATCCTTGGTGGTTCCCCCGATGTCGTAGAGCTTATCCGCCGACTCGGCGACCTTTTGCAGGGCATAGGTCCGGGCCACCACGGCCTGGGCCTTCAACGCATCGAGGGGCCATTTGGGGCTCATTTCATGGCCGACGACAGAAACGAGGTATTCTTCCAGGGGTACAATATTGACGTAGGTAAACTGGCGATTTTCTTCATAAATCATGACATCGCCGTAGTATTTGTTCTTGTTAAGGGTAAATTCGCCCTTTTCGCTGACAAACTTGCCCGGGGCGGTAGGCACAAACACACCCCGGCTTTTTACGACCTCATTTTTAGAGCTTCGAAACTCAAAGGCTCCTTCTGAGGCGATCCCGGTGGCATTTCCCTGGTAGATCATCACCCGGATATTTTTGCTGCCCTTAAAGTTTTTCGACGAAGAATGCGTCGAAGGGCCAAACAGCCTGGATCGGTCTTTCCAGCCCACGGGGGGCGCGCAGGAGACGATAAAATGAAACGCCAGGATGACGATAGAAACATATCTCATTACCTTTTATATTCGGTCAGTTCCCCCGATAATTCAAGATAATAATCAGGGGAAAAAACCAGTCTACAGGGAGCTTGTTGGCGCAGAGGCTCTCGATGATTTTATCGTACCAGAAAAAATGATTGTCATCCTCTCTTTGTCTACATTTTTGGTAACAAATACTTAGAGATGGAAATAAATTCAATATGATGAATAAACAAGATAAATCAGCGGTTATTAAAAAGTTTGCGGCCCACGAGAAAGATACCGGGTCAAGCAAGGTTCAGGTTGCGATTCTTACAGAAAAAATCAATACCCTGACGAGTCATTTCAGCACTCACAAAAAAGATCATCATTCCCGGCTTGGTTTGTTGAAAATGGTCGGCAAAAGAAGAAGACACCTTGATTATCTTAAGAAAACCAATTTCAGCGAATATCAAGGATTACTACAGGCTCTGTCCATCCGCAAATGATCTTCTTACGAACAGCGTTCAAATCCTGTTCGCATCTTCTAAAATTTTTAAAAACTTATATATGTATTCCCGAAGGCATCCATAACGGCATGTCTTCGGGAATATCGCCGAGGGGTACCCATGTTTGCTTATGAAGAATTAAAAGTTGGAAATCACAATTATATACTGGAAACCGGAAAATGGGCAAAGCAGGCCGGCGGTTCCATCGTTGTTCGCTGGAATAACATGGTCCTGATGAGCAATGCCACGGTGGCTCCCGAGGCAAAAGAAGGCACCGACTTTTTCCCGATGACGGTGGAATACCGCGAGAAGTTTTACGCTTCGGGAAGAATCCCCGGCGGCTTTTTCAAACGAGAAGCCCGCCCCAGCGAGAAAGAAACCCTCACCTCGCGTCTTACCGACCGCCCTCTTCGCCCCCTGTTCCCGGAAAACTTTGTAAACGAACTCCAGGTGTTTGTAACCCTGCTGAGCACCGACTGCGTCTACCCGGCGCAGATTCACGCCATCACCGCGGCAAGCGCCTCGCTGATGATCTCCGAGGCCCCGTTTCATGGTCCGGTCGCCGGCGTTCAGGTTGGCCGTGTCGACGGTAAATTTGTATTGTTCCCGACCAACCAGGAGCTTGAAAAGAGCGATTTAAACCTGATGCTGGCCGGTACCGCCGATGCCGTGACCATGATCGAGGGCTCAGCCAGTGAAATTTCAGAAGACATTATCATTGAGGCCATTAAAACCGGCCATGAAGAAATCAAGAAACTCTGCCAGATGCAGGTTAAATTAAAAGAAAAGGTCGGCAAAGAGAAAATGCCCGACACGCCTCCTGTAGACGTCACCGAGATCAAGAGCCTGGTTCATACGCTGGCCTATGACGAGATGAACGCGGCCAACAAAAATACCCAGAAACACGTTCGCCAGGAAAACATCGACAAGGTCAAAGAAACCACCCTTGAAAAGTTAAAAACCCAGTGGGAATCCGAAGGACGCGACAAAGACGAAATTAAAAACTCGCTGAAACTGGCCAAAGAAGTTATCGCCAACCTCGAAGTCGACATCGTCAGGGACCAGATTTTTGACAAATCCATTCGGGCCGACGGCAGAAAACTCGACGAGATTCGGGATATCACCATCGAAGTCGGCGTTTTACCAAGCACCCACGGTTCTTCGGTATTTACCCGCGGCGAGACCCAGTCTCTCGGCGTTGTGACCCTCGGTACGGCAAGCTCGGCCCAGATCATTGACGACATCGAAGGCGAGAGCAAACGCAACTTTTACCTGCATTACAACTTTCCACCGTTTAGCGTGGGCGAGGTAAAACGATTCACCGGCCCGGGTAGACGCGAGATCGGCCATGGCAAACTTGCCGAAAACGCCCTCAGCGCCGTCATACCCCCCATGGATAAATTCCCCTACGTGATTCGTATCGTCTCTGAAATTCTGGAATCAAACGGTTCATCATCGATGGCGACCATCTGCTCCGGCTCTCTTGCCATGATGGATGCCGGCGTACCGGTCAAGGCCCCCGTAGCCGGTATCGCCATGGGTTTGATTACCAAGGGCGACAAACACGCCATCTTGTCAGACATCGCCGGTCTTGAGGACCACTTTGGCGACATGGACTTTAAAGTTGCCGGTACCGAAAGCGGCGTCACGGCGTTTCAGCTTGACCTGAAGATTCAAGGCATCGGCACCGAGATCATGCGCCAGGCTCTTGAGCAGGCCCGCAAAGGCCGCCTCGAAATTCTCGGCAAAATGAACGAAACCTTGAACAAGTCCCGCCCGGAACTTTCGCCCAACGCGCCAAGACTTCTGACCCTGCGAATTCACAAAGATAAAATCGGCGAACTGATCGGCCCCGGCGGCAAGAACATCAAGATGCTGACCGAAAAAACCGGCGCCGAAATTCTGATAGATTCCGAAGGTGTGGTAACCATAGCCTCAAACGACAGTGGAGCCGCCGAAAAAGCCAAGCGAATGATCGAGGACCAGTTCCGCGAGCCGGAAATGAACGCCATCTACGAAGGCCCGGTTAAAAAGATCGCCGAATTTGGCGCCTTCATTGAAATCCTGCCCGGCAAAGACGGCCTCTGCCATATCTCCAAAATCTCCGACAAAAGAGTCGAAAACGTAAACGATGTTCTAAAAGAAGGCGATATCGTCAAAGTTCGCGTTATCGGCTACGACGCCAAAACCGGCAAGACAAGTCTCTCGATTCGGGACGTTTAATCGGACCAGCGGTGAAGTACGGTACGGGGTTATACCCGTACCGTACTTGTATCTATAGTGTGAATAGGGGGTTGGTGGGTATTGGGTGTTTTTTTCAGGGCTCGCTCATCTTTGGGCTCGTAAATATATTTATCTAATTGACAAAGCAATATAATTGCTTAAAATCAGTATATTCGTTATAATATATTTTTAAAATTATAACACCAAGTACAATTAAATAATGGAGACTAAATGGTAAACCGAGGTTCAATTTGGCAACGGTGGGAACCTCATATACATGCACCAGGTACTGTATTAAACGACCAATTTGGTGATGATTCTTGGAGTCAATATTTATTGATTATTGAAGGAAAAACACCTAAGATTGAAGCAATAGGTATTACTGATTATTATGTAACCGATATCTATGAAAAAATACTAAATGAAAAAAATCGCGGCCGTCTCCCAGACGTCAAATTGATATTTCCAAATGTTGAACTACGACTAGATGTTGCAGCGAAAACGGGGTTTGTAAATATACATCTTTTAGTGAGTCCTGAAACCTCAAATCATATAGTTGAACTAACAAGATTTTTAAGCCGTTTACAATTTAAAGCATATGACGATTGTTTCGGCTGCACTCGAAGCGAATTGATTAGACTTGGCAAGCGTGCAGATACCACTATAGTAGATGACGGCCAAGCATTAGAGTATGGCTCCACACAATTTAAAGTTAATTTTAGTCAATTGCGCGAGGTTTATCAGCAAAGTCAATGGGCAAAAAATAACATTTTAATCGCTGTCGCAGGTGGCGAAGGTGATGGCACTTCTGGTGTACGGCAAGCTGCTGATGCAACGTTACGCCAAGAAATTGAGAAGTTTGCTCATATTATTTTCGCCAGCAGTGCTGCTCAAAGGGAATTTTGGCTTGGGCAACGTACTATTAGCATTGATCAGTTAATAGAGCGTTATAATGGGCCAAAACCATGCCTGCATGGTAGTGATGCACATGGACTGAATAGCGTAGGCCAACCTGATGAAAATAGATATTGCTGGATAAAAGGTGGACTAGAGTTTGATTCTTTACGGCAAGCATGTATTGACCCCGAAAATCGAGCATTTGTAGGCTCAGAACCTCCTCTTTCTGCAACTGACTCACAAGTAATATCAAAAATATCATTGTCAAATGCCTCTTGGATTCAAACTCCCGACATACCATTAAATCCAGGGTTGATTGCAATTATTGGTGCTCGAGGTTCTGGTAAAACTGCACTAGCTGATATCATCGCCGCTGGTTGTGATTCAATAAAAGACTCTCTGCGGAGCGCTAACCAAGGGAACAGTCCTTCTTTTTTAACACGTGCTGGAACATTAGTCGGTGATGCTGAAGTTACAATTAAATGGTGTGGTGGTAACGAGTCTACAAAGAAGTTAGATGGTCGTAATGTTGACGATCATTTAGCATTTCCACAAGTACGATATCTATCTCAACAATTTGTAGAAGAGCTTTGTTCGACACAAGGTATTTCTGATGGATTAATTGATGAAATTGAAAGGGTTATTCTAGAATCACACCCCCTTAATGAACGTGAAGGTGCCATTAACTTCGAGGAATTTCGCGATCACCGAACAATACGTTTTAGACAGGCACGTGAACGAGAGGAAAGTGCTTTATCAAATATTTCTGATCGAATTTCGATTGAACTTGAAAAAGAAAAATTACTGCATACATTTTCGACCCAAGTAAAACAAAAAGAAGAAATTATTAAGAATTACAATTCGGATCTTGCTAAACTCGCAATTCAAGGTACCCCTGAACAGGTAAAACGACACGAGCAACTTACTAATGCTTCACAATTTCTTAGAAATAAAATTCAGGTTTTTAATAATAAACGTCGTACATTTATGGCAATGCAGGATGAGGTTGCCAGTACTCGAGCAACAAAAACCCCAGAACTATTACGAGAAACACAAGAAAGACATAATCAAAGTGGCTTAAGTGCCGACCAATGGAATGATTTCCTGCTAATATACAAAGGCGACGTTGATAAAAGTTTGTCGAATTATTTAACCTGGGCAAATAAAAATATAGATGAACTTTCCGGTAATCCCGGTATTGTAACTGCCTCTGATACCCCATTAATCGCTGATGATGCTGATTTAAATAAATTAGATTTAACTACAATAACTGCAGAAATGAAAAGACTAGAAGCGGTCTTTAGTTCTGATAAATTAATCAGAGATAAATATAGTGCTTTAACTAAAAGAATAGACCTTGAAAATTCTAACTTGAAGAATTTAATAGAAAAGCTTAATGATGCGACGGGGGCCTCTGAACGTAGAAAAGCATTACAATCAGAACGGGAAGAAGTTTATAAACGTATTTTCGAAGCCATTATAAACGAACAAAGCACTCTTGTAGAATTATATTCTCCGTTGATGGACCGTATTCGCAAAACATCAGGAACGCTAACTAAACTTAGTTTTACTGTTCGTCGAATTGTTGATATCAATAAATGGGGTAATTATGCTGAAAAAAACCTTCTTGATCTTCGTAAAACTGGTCCATTTAGCGGCCGCGGCAGTTTGATAAATCTTGCAAATACTGAACTTAAACCTTATTGGGAAACAGGCAGTGCATCTGAGATTCAAACTGCAATTAGTAGCTTTATAGCAAAATATCAGAAAAGTATATTTGAACATGCACCTTACTTACCATCCCAACAAACTGAATATAAAAATTGGCTAAAACAATTTGCTCATTGGTTATACGGTACTGATCATATTTTAATTCAATATGAAATCTTATACGATGGAGTTGACATACAAAAACTTTCACCCGGGACACGGGGCATTGTATTATTATTACTTTATCTGGCTTTAGATGAATCTGATGATCGACCCTTGATTATTGATCAACCTGAAGAGAATTTGGACCCTAAATCTGTTAACGAAGAACTTGTACCTTTGTTTATTTCTTCAAAATTTAAGCGACAAGTTATAATAGTAACTCATAATGCAAACTTAGTTATTAATACTGATGCTGATCAAATAATTATTGCTGAAGCCGGGCCCCATCAGATTGGGAGCTTGCCGCCAATCACTTACCGTGGGGGTGGCCTAGAAAATACATTAATTAGAAAAGCTGTATGCGACATACTTGAAGGTGGTGAATTTGCGTTTCGAGAACGCGCTAGAAGGCTTCGAGTTCATATACACAGATAATTATTTATGTTACTATCTGAGTATTAAGCTGATTCTATTATTAATGTTGTTATTTTATTAATTAATTTGGCGCCACATGCCTCAAATACCTCAAGAAAACCACAGCCGTTATCCGATAGTTTTTGAACGTTATCGGACTATTTTATCAGTCTTGCAATAGAGATATCAAATATATTGGCTAATTTCTTTGCGACTGGTAGCGTTCAAAATCTTTCGCACATTTGGATGATTGCGACTAATAACCGATATAAAATTATGCTATCTGATTCTCCTTGTCAAGCTCTTCTAACGGTGCATGACTCAGGTATTT
>Ga0224510_10000147_pt1 | contig 60049 bp, 55 predicted proteins | sample SF_May12_sed_USG_FD_170161 | JGI IMG/M metagenome (GOLD analysis project Ga0224510, IMG submission 170161) | Sediment microbial communities from San Francisco Bay, California, United States - SF_May12_sed_USGS_4_1 | ecosystem: Environmental > Aquatic > Marine > Sediment | place: USA: California... | reverse complement strand
TCTCGACGCGCGACATGTGGGGCGTCGTCCGCGGTGTCGCGGTCGCCGTCGTTGCGTCATTCATCGTGTTTTCGCTGCTCGGGCGTGACATCCACACGCTGAAAGTCCCGCGCGGGATCTGGTTCATCGAGCTCCTGCTCCTGTTCGCCTTTGTCATGGGTGCTCGACTATTGGCGCGAACGCTGATCGAACGGCCAGCGGCTCGCTCGATTGTGGCGCGCGGGAAGGAAGTCCTCGTTGTCGGTGCCGGTGACGCGGCGCAGCTGATTCTTCGGGAGATGCTCCGCAACCCGTCGTTCGGTTACACGCCGATCGGCCTCGTCGACGACGATCCGCGCAAGGCGAACGTACGCCTGCACGGTGTGCGCGTGCTTGGAACCACCGCCGACCTGCCTGTGCTTCTTCGCGATCGCCGGCCGGACGAGTTGCTGATCGCCATTCCTTCCGCCGCAGGCGATGTCCGTGAGCGAATTGTCGAGGCCGCGCGCGCGGAGGCCGTGCCCGTGAAGACACTCCCAACGCTTCCCGAGCTCATCACCCGTGACGCCAACCTCGCAGATCAGATCCGTCCCGTCGAGGTGGAGGACCTGCTCGGGCGCGAGCCGGTCGAGGCCGACCTCGAGTCCATCGCCGGCTATCTCACGGACGAGATCGTGCTCGTGACCGGAGCGGGCGGGTCGATCGGCTCGGAGCTTTGCCGCCAGATCGCCCGCATTAGTCCTACCCGTCTCGTGCTCGTCGACAACGGTGAGCCCGGCCTGTTCGAGATCGAGCGCGAGCTCGTCGACGAGCGCGGCTTCCACGCCACCGCTGCCGTGCTGGCCGACGCCGGCAACGCAACGAAGATGCGTCAGGTCTTCGAGAAGTACCGCCCGGCCGTTGTCTTCCACGCCGCCGCGTACAAGCACGTCCCGTTGATGGAGGCGAACCCGCTCGAGGCTGTCCGCAACAACTCTCTGGTCACCCGAACCGTCGCCGACATCGCCGTCGAGTTTGGTGCGAAGCGCTTCGTCCTCGTCTCGACCGACAAAGCCGTGAACGCGAAGACGGTCATGGGTCAGTCCAAGGCGCTGTGCGAATGGATCGTCGAGGCGTGGGGGCATCGAGACGACACGACCACGAAGTTCTGTGGCGTCCGCTTCGGGAACGTGCTCGGCTCGTCCGGGAGCGTCATTCCGATCTTCCGCAAGCAGATCGCCCGCGGCGGCCCGGTCACCGTGACACACGCCGAGATGACCCGGTACTTCATGACGATTCCCGAAGCTGTGCAGCTCGTCATCCAGGCCGGTGCGATCGGCGGCCGAGGCCAGGTCTACGTCCTGGATATGGGCGACCCGGTCAAGATCGTGGATCTCGCAGACACGATGATCCGCCTCTCGGGCAGGGAGCCAGGCGTCGACGTTGCGATCGAGTTCGTGGGCGCGCGGCCCGGCGAGAAGCTGCACGAGGAGCTGTGGTCGGACTCGGAGACGGTCACGCCCTCGACGCACGAGGCCATCCTGCTCGTCACGCGCCCGCCGATCGACGCGCACTGGCTCGAGGAGGAGCTCGACGAACTCGGCAGCCTGGTCGCGGGTGGCGAGACCCTGGAGCTGGTTGGGCGGCTGAACGCGATCGTCGCGGCGCCGCGACGAAACGGCAGCGCGTCCGGAGACGAAGCGGGCGCCGCCGAAGCGACGCCCGCATCCGAGACGGTCTGAGCCGGACTAGGCGCCCGGGATCTTGATCAGTAGGAGCTGACCTGCTTCTCGCATCAGATTCACCTGGTTCACCACAGGCGGCTCCGGGCTTCGCTCGAGCTCCCAGCCGTGGGCCTGGACATCGACCAAGAACGCGCCCGGCCCGAAGACCGACGATGCGTCGACGATCCCGCTCGACTCCCAGCTTCCTGGGTTGGTCGACGGGCCGATCAGGTTCACCGTGGCGACGACCTCCTTCGTCCGTGCTGTGAAGTCGTAGCGCCAGATCCGCGCCGGATTTCCGAACTGGTTGGCCGTGCTCGGGTCCTCCTGGATCAGGAGCGAGTTCTGCGTGGTCTCCAGGTTGTCGGGCTGATGAATGTCGCCCACCTGACCCGTGAGGTCGCTGCCCTCGATGAGAATCGACAAGGACAGGACATCGGTCGGATCGCTGGGATTGAGCACCATCTTCCAGATGCGCCCGTTCGGGAGGCTCCCCCCGCTGCCCCGACCCGAATCGGCGAGGTAGACGATGTTCGGGTCAGTCCGGTCATACGCGATGTCCTCGATGCGGACGAAGTCGAAGACGTTCTTTCCGGGCTGATTGTTTGCGGAATTTCCCCACTGATCGAGGACCCACTGCGGACCATCGGGCACGCCAGCAGGAGGCGCTGCATACCCCGGATAGTCGACGGCCCGGGTGATGTCCGAACCATCTGCCCGCTTGCCGCTCGCGATCGGCTCCGGAACTGCGATGAACTCTCCGGATACGTCGTCCCCGACGTTCATGTCGTAGTAGGTGGTCTTGCCGGTTGCGACGAACGCGTACAGCGCTCCTTCGTCATTCCAGACGGCGTCGCCGTCATCGGCCACGTACATGTACAGCTGCGACTCGGGTGGGTTGCTGACGAAGGTGTCGTCGCCGGAAAGGACGACCGGGTACCCATAACCCGGAATGGCGACGCTGTTTTCATGGTTGTGGCGGCCCATGCCGTAGATCGACTTGTATGCGCCGCTCTTCGTGTCGAGAGCCACGACAACCCCGGGCTGCTCGGCACCTTGACCCGCCGGCCACGCCGTTCCGGAGCGGTTGACGTGATCCCGCGCCTCTTCGTTTGTCAGGAGAAGATCGCGCCCGAATCCGTGCTCCTTGGTCGCGAGGAAGTTGGAGCAGAACCGTTGGTAGTTCGCGCTCCACGGGATCGAGTAGTCGCCCTTGAGCACTCCGGCGCTGTGCTGGTTGAGCCGGAGCTTCGAGACCATCGAGTTCGTGAAGTCAGCGCGCCCAGCGACCGTCGATGACGGCAGCGGGAACGGAACGGCCGATGTCTCGTGGTTGACGTAGATGTCGACCGTGCCCTTGCCATTCGTCTTGCCGATCGCGATCCCGTCGGGTATCGCCTCGAAGCGGTACCCACCCGGTAGCGCGTCTCCGACGCTGATCAGTGGTGTCACAGATACGCCAGAAGCACCGGTCAGCATGGCCGGGACGGCTGTCTTGAAGCCGCTCTCGTTGTCGCCTGCAACTGCTGCTGCTGTGGCGACTGCTGATACGGCCACGAGGCCGGCCAGCAGCACGCCGAGCTTGCGTTTTGTCATGTCTCCCCTTCCCTGGTCTGGCGAGAGGACCCTAACCGGATCGAGACACCGGTGCTAGCCCTCGAGCGCGCCGAGCAGGAGATCGAGGACCAGGGCCGGGTCACGCCCGGCAGGTGGCTCGGTCACCACGCGTTTCTCGAGCACGAGCTCGGTCGCAGCCTGGAGCGGATGCAGCCGCCCCTCGGCGATGAGTGCCTCGTCGACCGCCCCCAGCTTCCCTGCAAACGTCGTGTACACGGGCACGCCGAGCGCTACCGCTTCGCGATTCATCGTGCCCCCGGCAGAGACGACGAGGTCCGCGAGGGCGACGAGGCTCTGCGCGTCGACCGCCTTCTCCGGCAGCTCCAGCGATGCCAGACCGGAATCGGCAAGTGCTTGCCGTTGCTCCGCGGTGCGAGGGAGCACGACCGCTTGTACACCCGGATCTCGGCCGAGCCGCTCGAGCACATCTGCGAAGAGCGGGTTTCCGTGCCGGTGGTAAAGAGACACTTCGGGTGGCGTTCGGACGACTACGAGCACGCGCTCGCGATCGAGGCCGAGCTCGTCGAGGACGGACTCGTCGGGCTCGAGCCCCTGAAGGTAGTACTCCTCCTTGAGGCCCGGGTATCGTCGCACCTTCGCCGCGCGCGCTCCGAGGCGGTCGAGGCGGTCCTGCGGGATCGCGTCGGGAACGACCACGCGCCGCGCCGCGCGGCACCCGAGCCCGTGTTGGGTGCGAGCGAACTCGTAGTCGAACGCATACGCAGAAGGGATGCCGAGCGAGCGCGCCACCAGCGGGAGCTCATGGGAGGCGTGTGAGAGGGCGACATCGAACCCGCGGCTCTTCGCGTGGCGCCTGAGAGCGTGTAGGCGTCCGGCCATCGCACGTCCCTTTCCCAAGGAGCCGGCGCCGCCGTGGCGTGGTCCGACCACGCTGTGGGAGATGCCGTGGAGCCGGAGCAGCTCGAGCGTCTGGGCATAGTCACGGGTTGTGATCTCGACGTCGTGACCACGCGCTTCGAGCAACGCGATCAAGGGCCGGAAGAACGGCACCTGCGGCGAGTTCGAGATGTCGATCCAGACTCGCACAATGGGACCCTAGCGTTTCACGGATAAGCTTCGCTTATGGATACGCGCCAACTCGCCGCCTTTTGCACGGTTGTCGAGCGGCGGAGCTTCTCGCTTGCTGCCGAGCGCCTCGGCGTTACTCAGCCCGCGGTGTCGCTCCAGGTGCGCGCGCTCGAGAAGCGCCTCGGGACGCAGCTCCTCGACCGCTCTGGCCGTCGGGTCGAGCCCACCGAGGCCGGGCGGCGGTTGTATCGCGGGGCGCAGCGCATGCTCGCGCTCGAGGATCAGATCGTCGCGGGTGTCGCGGCGACTGGGGAAGGGGAGCTCGCAGGCGAGCTCGTGCTCGGCGCATCCACCGGCCCGGCCGCGAACGCCATCCCTGTGGCGCTCTGCGAGTTCCAGCACGAGAACCCGGACGTGCGCGTGTTCCTCACCGTCTCGGACACCCACTCGGTCGTGGAGCTGGTCGCCGCCCGCGAGCTCGAGCTCGGGGTCGTCGGTGCCTCGCGGCGCCACCGCGGCGTCCGCTTCGAGCCGCTCTTCTCCGATCAGGTGATCCTCGCCTGCCCGCCGGCGCACCGGTTCGCGGATCGCACCGTCACGCTCGAGGAACTTCGCGGGGAGTCGCTCATCCTCATGCAGGAGGGCGCAGGAGTCCGGCAGATCGTCGAGGACGGCCTTCGCCGGCAGGGCGTGCGGCTTCGTGATCTGGACGTACGCCTCGAGCTGGGCTTGCAGGAGTCCGTTCGTCGCGCCGTCGAGACCGGGTACGGCGTGACATTCATCTCGCGCGCCGCGGTCGAATCCGACCTCGTCGCCGGGACGCTCGTCGAGGCACGTGTTCAGGGTCTCGAGGCCACACGCGAAATCTCGCTTGTTTCGGCGTCGGGACGGGCGCGGTCACGGGTCGCCGAGGCTTTTGTCGCATTTGCGCGAGAGCGACTGGCCGCGTGATCGTTCGCTGGGGTATCGAGGAGCTCGGCGGGTTGCTCGCCGCGCTCGGCATCGGACGGCCACTTCTCGTAACGACCCCGCGGCTCGCCGATCTGGAGCTCCCCGTGCGCGCCCGCTTCTCCGGCGCCCAGCCGCACTCTCCGCTCGAGACCGTCGCCGCCGCGACCGCCGCTGCGGCCGAGGCCGACGGCCTCGTCGGACTCGGCGGTGGGAGCGCGATCGACACCTCCAAGGCGGTTTCGGCGGGAACCGGCTTGCCGCTCATCGCGGTCCCCACGACGTACGCGGGCGCCGAATGGACGCCGTACTTCGGCATGCGCGACGCGGCTCGACGCCTCAAGACGGGAGGTTCCGGTGCCAAAACTGTTGCCGTCGTCTACGAGCCGAAGCTCACGCTCGGTCTCCCGCGCGGGGAAACCGTCGGCACGGCGATGAACGCGCTCGCTCACTGTGCGGAGGCGCTCTACGCGGGAGAGTGCTCGGACGCCTCGCTGGGAGCGGAGCTCATCGCGCGCTGGCTACCAGTTGTCGTATCCGACGTCGACGACCTCGAAGCTCGGACGGGTCTCCTCGAAGGAGCGATGCACGCCGGCATGGCTCTGGCCCAGCGAGGGCTCTTTCTTGCGCACGCGATGGCACAGGCGCTCGGGGGTCGGTATGGACTTTCCCACGGCGCGATGAACGCAATCTGCCTCGCTCCTGTGCTTCGCTTCAACGAGACGGTCGTACCTGAAGCGATAGCAAGCCTCGGCATCTCGCTCGGCACCGACGAACCGGCGACGAAGGTGGAGGAGCTCGCACGGCTCGGTGGGTTCGAGCGGCTTCGCGACTTCGGCGTGCCGGAGAGCGAGCTGCCCGAGCTCGCAGTGGAGACCGCTGCGCGGCCGGGTGCGCAGGCGAACCCGCGGTCGGCGAGCGCTGACGATATCGAGGCGCTGCTCCGTTCGGTCTGGTAGACGGTTGACGGACCGCTCGTTCGGGCGGACGATGTGCGCATGATCGTCGAGTACGCGGGTCTTGTCTCCGCCTTCGCGCTGCTGGCAGCGACTCTCAGCGGGTCGTACGGGCAGAATGTGGCTGCGGTCTTCGCCTCCGGAGCGACTGGCATCAGCACGGTCGCGAAAGCAGCGCGCTCGGGGAAGGTGTCGCCGGTCCAAGCGAAGGCGGCGTACAAGCGCGCCCCGTTCAAGAAGCCCGCCTTGAAGTACCTGTATGCCATGGGGTGGATCGGCGGAGCGAAGAACCCCGGCCAGTGCGGCCTGACGCTTCTCGGTCAAGACGCGGCCAAGGAACAGACCGTGCGCCAGATCCGTTCGAACGCAAAGCTCATGTCTCAGCTACGCAAGCGCGCGGTAAGCGTCAGCGCGGCGGCGACTGCCCTCGTCAAGGGCGTCGTGTCAGCCTGCGCGTAGGGGTCTAGGCCGCTTCGGGAGCGGGTCGGCGGCGGCCGCCAAGCACGCGGCGGAGACTGACGATCCCGAGCACGGCCGACCCGTCGACAACTGGCAAGTGGCGGAAGCCGTTGTCGAGCATCACCTGCGCCGCGTCGTCGAGGGGCATGCCCGGCGGCGCCGTGATCGGGTCAGGCGTCATCCATTGCCGTACGCGCGCTTCGCTCGTATGCATGCGAGCCGCCATCGCTCTGAGCATGTCGCGCTCGGTCAGGATCCCGATCAGTCTGCCGAAGTCCTTCACGACGACGGCGCCGACGTTGCTCTCGCTCATCTTCTCGGCGACCTCTCCCAATGTGTCTTCGGGCGCCACTGCGATGAAGGTCGGCTTGACGATCTCGGCGAGCGTGTTCATGAGCGGGGGAGTGTAACCGCTCGAGTGTTCGTGATCGCCGAGCGGCGCCTCCGGGTGTCCGCCACTGGCGCCGCCGACCGCACAGGTGCCGGCGTCGGCCCCGCAATCAAGACGCATCTACCCACTCGCCGGCTGAGACGAGACGGGGATCTGATCCCACATCGAAGTCAACGAGATACTCTCCCTCTGCACGACGCTGGGTACCGTTCCGTCGGTTGCATTCCGTGCGCGCGCCCCCGCAACACACCGAACGAGGAAGAGCGTGCCGGTCGCTGGACGGGCTCGGACAAGCTGGAGTGCGGCATTCACTTCGACCACAACTCGACACAACACTCGAAAGGACAGCATGACCGAGCACATCTACGCCCATGATCATCCGGAATCCGACCGCGTACGCGGCGGTGGCTTCACCCTCTGGTTCACCGGGCTCTCGGGCTCCGGGAAGTCAACGATCGCCCACCTCGTAGGCCCCGAGCTCGACCGGCGCGGTCATTTCGTCGAATACCTCGACGGCGATACCGTGCGCACGCGTCTCTCCAAAGGTCTCGGGTTCTCGAAGGAAGACCGGGATACGAACATCGAGCGAATCGGCTGGGTCGCTTCGCGGATCACCCGCCAGGGCGGCGCCGTGATCGCGGCTGCGATCTCCCCGTACGAGGAGACGCGGGCCAAGGCACGCGGGCTCGTCGAGGAGTTCGGCTCGTTTGTCGAGGTCTACGTCAAGGCATCGGTCGACGAGTGCGCTCGCCGTGATGTCAACGGCCTCTATGCGAAGGCGTTCGCTGGTGAGATCAAGGGCTTCACAGGGGTGGACGATCCCTACGAGGAGCCCCGAAGCCCCGAGGTCGTCGTCGACACCGAGACGACGGAGCCTGAGGAGGCCGCCGCGCTGGTCATCGCGAAGCTCGAGACGCTCGGCTTGATCGCTGCCGGGGTGCGAGCATGAGCAGCGTCACCGCCGCCGACCGACTCATCGCGCCGCACGGAGGGAAGCTCGTCGACCGGACCGGGGACGCGCCCGACGACCTCGGCGCGCTCGAAATCGTCTCGCTGACGTCGCGGGAGCTCTCTGACCTCGACATGCTCGCCTCCGGTGCACTCTCCCCTCTCGAAGGCTTCATGGGGAAGGCCGACTACGAGCGCGTGATCGAAGAGATGCACCTCGCGAGCGGCCTGCCTTGGGCGCTGCCCGTTTGCCTCGCCGTCCACACGGCCCCGGTGGGCGACCGCGTGGCGTTGGCAGGCGAGAGCGGTAGGCCGGTTGCGATCCTCGAGGTCAGTGAGGTCTTCGATTACGACAAGGAGCGCGAGGCCGAGCTCTGCTTCCGGACGACCGACGAGGCGCATCCCGGGGTCTCGCGTCTGTACGGGCAGAAGCCGCTGTACCTCGCCGGTCGCGTGACCGTGTTCGAGCGTGCTGACGCGGAGTTCCCCGAGCTCGCGCGGGATCCGGCCGAGACGCGCAGGATCTTCGCCGAGCGCGGCTGGAAGCGGGTCGTCGGATTCCAGACCCGCAACCCGATCCACCGGGCGCACGAGTACCTGACGAAAGTCGCACTGGAGACGGTCGACGGCCTCCTGGTGCACCCTCTCGTCGGTGACACGAAGTCGGATGACGTGCCGGTCGACGTTCGCGTCGACTGCTACCGAACGCTGCTCGACGGCTACTACCCCGAGGATCGAGTGCTCCTCTCCGCGTTTCCGGCCGCGATGCGCTACGCGGGGCCGCGCGAGGCGATCTGGCACGCGATCTGCCGCAAGAACTACGGCTGCTCGCACTTCATCGTCGGCCGCGACCACGCGGGTGTCGGCGACTACTACGGCACGTACGACGCGCAGCTCATCTTCGACGAGTTCGCCCCGCATGAGCTCGACGTCGAGCCGATGTTCTTCGAGCACACCTTCTGGTGCAACGTCTGCGGCTCGATGGCGAGCACGAAGTCCTGCCCGCACGCGCCCGAGGACCGCGTCTTCCTCTCGGGCACGAAGGTGCGCGAGATGCTCGAGGAGGGCGACGTGCCTCCGGTCGAGTTCACTCGGCCCGAAGTGGCGAAGGTTCTCATCGACGCGTACAGCCGGTAAGAGGGTGATGTGACCAGAGGCACAGCGGCCGCAAAGCGGACGTCTTCAGGGACCTTGACGCGACCGGAATCCGCGCGAGCGGATTCCGGTTCTTGCGTGAACTGACTTGGACTGGAAGCTCACAGTCGCCGGGCTCCTGACGGGCCTCCTGGTGGGGATGACCGGGATGGGGGGCGGCTCGCTCATGACTCCCATCCTCGTGTTCCTCTTCGGCATCCCGCCCGCGACCGCGATCGGGACCGATATCGCCCATGGTGCCGCATTCAAGAGCGTCAGCGCAGTTCAGCACCGCCGCATGGGCAACGTCCGCGCGAGGCTCGCCGGGTGGATGCTCATTGGCTCCGCTCCCATGTCGCTGCTCGGCGTATGGCTCAATGTGCAGTTAACGAATCGCTACGGCGACGATGTCAAGTCGCTGATGGGGCAGGTGCTCGGCGCTGCGCTCCTCTTCGGCGCAGTCGGGCTCATCGCGAAGAGCCTCGTCCAGACGAGCGGCCCCGACGGTGACCCGAACTGGAAACTGACGAACCGAGATCGCGTCGCCGCGATCATCATCGGGGCCTTCGGCGGCTTCATCGTCGGCCTGACCTCGGTCGGAAGCGGTGTCTTTTTCGGATTGACGCTCCTCGTCGTCTTCCCGCTGCGCGCGCACAAGGTCGTCGGCACCGACATCTTCCACGCGGCGGTGCTCCTCTATGTAGCGGGCGCAGCCCACTGGGCGGCCGGAAACATCGACTTCGGAATCCTTTTCTGGCTTCTTCTCGGCTCTGTTCCCGGTGTGCTGATCGGCGGGCACCTGACACTGTCGATCCCGGAGCAGCGCCTGAGGTTGCTGCTCGCAGGTGTGCTCGGTCTGGCGGGCATCAAGCTTGTGAACGTGCCCTTCGCGGGAACGATCGTCGTCGTGGTGTTGTCGGCCGGCGCCGTGGCGCTGCTCGTCTGGCTCGCGCACCACAGCTGGATCCGAATCCAGCAGCGCGACCGGAGTGACGGCGACCGCTCGGCCCACGAGTAGCTCGGTAGCATCGCCACGCGATGCGAACCGTTTGGGTCAGCTTCGACACCGTGGGGCGCGACTGCCTCGAGGCGGCGGCGCCCGCTGGCGCCGAGGTCGTCGGCGTCGTCACGCTCCCGGGCCCGATCGATCAGACCCGCTCCGGGCACTGCTCCTTCGCCGAGATCGCAGACGGACTGGGGGCCCTGCTCCACGAGACTCGCGACATCAACGCCGAGGAGACGCTTGATGCTGTTCGCACGCTCGATCCGGAGCTGATCTTCGTCGTCGGCTGGTCGCAGCTCGTTCGGGACCCCTTCATCGCACTCGCATGCGAGGGTGTGTTCGGGATGCACCCGACGCTGCTTCCGCGCCACCGCGGTCGTGCGCCCGTACCCTGGGCCATCCTGTCGGGTCTTGCGCGCACTGGAGTGACGCTGTTCGAGATCGTCGACGCGACCCCGGATTCGGGGGCGATCGTCGGTCAGACGGTCGTGGACATCGAGCAGGACGAGACTGCCACCACGCTGTTCGACCGCATCGCCGACGCCCACGTCGAGCTCGTCCGCGAGTACGTGCCACAGCTCATCTCGCGGACCGCGCCGCGGATCTCACAGGACCCGACCCGCGCGAGCTCGTGGACGAAGCGCGTCCCGGCCGACGGAATCATCGACTGGGAAACGCGTGCGCCGTATCTCTACGACTGGGTACGGGCGCAGACGCGTCCGTATCCGGGAGCTTTCACGTACCTTGGCGACGAGAAAGTCGTCGTCTGGAAGGCCCGACCCGTGGAATTGGACGAGACCGCGCCAGCCGGCACGATCGTCGCCGCTCACGCCGAGGGACCGGTGGTCGCCTGTGGCGCAGGCGGGCTGCTCCTCGAGGATGTCGAGACCCGCGCGCCGGAGCTTGCGGTGGGAGCACGGCTCGGATGACGCGCGTCCTCGTCATCGCCGCGCACCCCGACGACGAGGTTCTCGGGATGGGCGGCACGATCGCCGTCCACACGGATCGAGGCGACGAGGTGCGCATCGTCGTGGTGACGGACGGGTCGTCGACGCAATACCCCGGCGACGCCGAGACGCGGGCGCGCAAGGAGGAGGAGGCGGTACGTGCGGCTGCCGAGCTCGGCGTCACGGACTACACCCACCTGGATCTTCCGGACATGCGCCTCGATACGCTCGCCCACGTCGACGTGAACAAGGTTGTCGAGGAGCACGTACGCGACTTCTCCCCGATCATCGTCTACACGCCGCAGCCGGACGTGAACCGCGACCACCGTGTGCTCTTCGACTCGGTCGCCGTAGCGACGAGACCGACTCCGGGACAGCCGGTACGGCGGCTTCTCACCTACGCGCCGACGTCGAGCACCGAATGGACACCTGCGGCGGTCAACTGGTTCGTCCCGAACTGGCTCGTCGACATCACGGAGGCGCTCGAGCGCAAGGTCGCGGCCTTCGCGCACTACGAGACGGAGCGCCGTGACTACCCGCACCCCCGGAGCGAGAAGGCGATCCGGGCGGCCGCCTCGTTCTACGGAGCGAGCTGCGGGTGCGAGTACGCGGAGCCGTTCGTCCTCGTACGCGGACTCGAGTCCTCGTAATCCGGCGCCGTGGCGCGCTGGCCACAGCTCCTGATCGTCCTCGCCTTGCTCGGGGCAACGGCGGCTGCCTTCGCGGTGACCGAACGCCTCAAGCTCGCGCGGAGCCCCGTCACGGGAACCAAGGTCGATCGCGTGTTCTCGCCCGTGTGCGAGTGCGCGCGGGATGTCGCAGTGATCTCGGTCGTGCTGAGGCGACCCGAGACGGTCACTGCCGATGTGCTCGATGCGGACGGTGAATCCGTGCGCACGCTCGTTCGCAAGCGCCGCGAGCCGGCAGGCCGTGTCTCGTACACGTGGGACGGAAGGGACAACGCTGATCGAATCGTTGCGGAGGGGGTCTATCGACCGCGCATTCAGCTCGAGCGGAACGGACGCACGATCGTGCTTCCCAATCCGATCCGGGTGGACAAGACGGCCCCTCGAATTCAGATCGTCCGCGTGTTCCCACGTGTGTTCTCACCGGACGGCGACGGCCGGCGAGACCGCGTCACCGCCACGTACCGGATCGACGAGCGCGGGCGCGCCAGCATGCTGATCGACGGACGGCAGCGCGTCCAAAGCAAGTTCAGGAGGCTCGAGGGCAAGCTTGTCTGGTTCGGGCGTGTCGATGGGCGTCCTGTGCGGCCCGGGACGTACGAGATCCGCCTTCGCGCGGTCGACCGGGCCGGGAACCGATCTGCTCGAACGCGAGCCGTGCCCGTCCGCGTGCGCTACGTCGAGCTCTCGCGTGCCCGCATCGAGGTGGTTGCCGGCCAGCGCTTCTCGGTACGTGTCCTCACCGATGCAACGTCGTACCGGTGGCTCTTCGCGGGCGAGAAGGGATCGGGGCGAAGGCAGGTCCTGGTGTTGCGCGCGCCGGAGACGACCGGAACGTACTCCCTCTACGTCTCGGTGGGAGACCGCGCGGACCGGGCAGAGGTCGTCGTCTCGGCTTCGCAGTGACCAAGCCTCTGATCGTGCTCGGGGTCAGCCGCTCGGGCACGACGCTCCTTCGCGTCATGCTTGATCGCTCGCCGGGGATCGCTATCCCCGACGAGTCGTTCTTCGTTCCGCTCCTTGCCCGACGACACGGGCGAACAATCGAGCGCAAGCGGTTCCTCGACGACCTGAACCGGATCCCGGCTCTCCCGGCATGGGGCGTCTCGCCCGAGGACGTCGCACCGCGGCTTCGGTCGGGGATGAAGACCGGCGAGGCGATCTCCGCGATCTTCGAGTCCTACGCGACGAAGGTCGGCAAGCCTCGCTGGGGTGACAAGACGCCGATGTACATGCGTCACCTTCCGCTGCTCGAGAAGCTATTTCCCGACGCCCGGTACGTCCATCTGGTTCGGGATGGGCGCGATGCCGCGCTCTCTTTCCTCGAGATGCCCCCCGGGACCTACACGCGGACGTGGGCCCACCCAGGCGATGCCGCCCAGTTCGCCTGCCTGTGGCGAAAGGAGGTTGGCGACGCCCGGCTACTGGGGCAGCGCATCGGCCCAGGCCGGTATCTGGAGGTGCGCTACGAGGATCTGGTCGTTGCGCCATTGCAGGTCGTCGGATCGATCTGCGACTTCGCCGGCCTCCCGTTCGAGGCCGAGATGATCGAGTATGCCGGCGCGGTCGACGTCTCGGAGAAGCCACACCAGCAGCGCCTCCGGCAGTCACCCACGGTTGGTGTGAGGAGCTGGCGCGACGACATGACCCCGGCCGACGCGCGAGCGTTCGAGGCGATCGCGGGGGATCGTCTAACCGAGCTCGGGTACGAGCTCCGTGACTCACGGCTCCGCTCACCGAGCGCCCAGGTGCGAGTCGCCCTCGCTTGGTACGACGTGCGACTCGCCGCATGGGACGCCACGGCGGCCGCGCTCCAGCGATCGCCCATCTGGCGCCTGCGACATCCTCCTCTCTCCGGCTAGCGCTCGGGCGCGTCGCGGCCCGGTGTTGCGATGAGACGTCCGTTCAGCGAAAAGAAGTACGTGTGCTCGGTCGCAATCCCGGGTGAATAGCGACCCAACGGGAGCCGCCACGCGATCTCGCCATCAGACACGCGCAGTGCATAGGTGCGCTTCTCCAGCGTTGAGAAGAACACGTAGGGACCGATGACCACCGGCGCGCCCAGGATCCGTCCGCCGACCCATTTGCTCCAGAGCTCGCTTCCGGTTGTCGCGCGAAACGCCCGGAGCCGCCCGTCGAACCCACCGGCGAACACGAGCCCGTCGGAGATAGCCGGGGTCGTGTAGCCGAGGCCACCGACTCCGGCGGTCCACACGACGCTGCCCGTCGAGGCGTCGAGCGCAACGACCTTCCCTGAGCGCGCGACGGAGTAGATCCGGACACCGTCCGTCGACGGACTTGCGTAAAAGCTCTCGTACCGGAACGCATCACGCTTGAGATACGTCGTCCAGAGCTCCTGCCCGGTCGTGCGGTCGACGCAGACGAAGGATCCGGCGTAGGTCGTGACGCAGACGCGTTTCCCGAAGATCGACGGGCTCGCGTTGACACGTCCGCCGGTGTCGTAGGCCCACAGGATTCGTCCCGTGCTCGAGCGCACGGCGAAGAGCCGTCCGTCGTGCGATCCGAAGAAGACGGTCCCTTCGACCACGACGGGAGAGGACTCGACCTTGCCGGCCGTTTGTACCTGCCAGATGTTGCGGCCCGTCTCGCGGTCGAGCGCGGTCACGGTCCCTGCCTGGGAGCTGACAATCAAGCGCGGGCCGTCGATCGCAGGGCTGGACGGGAGCGTTCCGCCGACACGCCGCTGCCAGCGGATCTTCCCGGTTTCCGCGTCGAGCGCGTACGTCGTGCCTGCGAACGCGTTGACGTAGAGCTCGCCCTCGCAGTAGACGGGAGGGAACTCGATGTAGCTCTCGAGCGCGCGTGTCCAGAGGAATTTCTTGGCGGGAAGGCCGAGAATGGCCGACGGGCGGGCGAGCGAGCGTCGGGGATCGCCTCCGAAGTTGACCCAGCAGCGCCGATCGCCCGCAGGCTCTGGAAGCGTGGCGGGCGGCGGCGGCGGCGGTGTCGTGCCCTCGGACACCGTCACTCCCTCGAGCTCGGTGTCGAGTGCCCCCTCCGGACGATCCTGGGTCGTGAACCACACGGCAGCCGTCAGGCCGGCGAGCGCGACGACGAGCACGGCGACCGCAATGGTGATCCAGACGAAGGCCCTCGGCATAGTGAAGGCCGGGTTGCGCCGACCGCAATCAGTGTGCCAGCAGCTTCGGAGTCGCTCGCCCTATGTCCTACGCCGCAACGTCCTCGTTACGTGATGCTCGTACGGCAGCGAGCACCGCTGCGGCTACCCCGAGCACCCCCCACATCAGCGGATCCTCGAAAAACCCCGCGTACAGGAGCGCGTGGACGAAGAGCGCAAGCAGAACCGCGGAGAGTCCCACTCCCAGCGTGCGAGCCCGTCGTGTGACGAGAACCAGCGCCCAGCCTGCGGCGCCGAGTGTCCATGCATAGAGCCCGAAGCCGATCACGCCGAGCTCGGCTAGGACCGTGAGAGGCGTCGTATGCGAGGCGTTGCGGCTCGGTGAGCCCTTTCCGGTGAGCTCCGAGCTGGCGCGTGGCTGACCGCCGACCCCGACGCCTGCGGTCGGTCGCTCCTTGAACGCGTCGAGCGTGACGGTGACGAGCCGGGAGCGGCCACTCGTCACGTCCTTGGCGGATCGCCCACCGACGGCCGCCGCGGCCACGGCTCCAGCCGCAACCGCGACTACGAGAGCGCAAGCAATCAAGACGACGCGCATCCGCAGGCCCGATCCCACGAGGGCTACGCAGAACGTCACGGCGAAGAGCGCTACGAAGCTCGATTGCGAGTACGAGTAGAAGAGTCCCCAGAACAGGAACGCGACGAACACCGAGGCGACGACCCAGTCGACCGTCCGACCTCGCCGGATGAGGATGGCGACGAGGAGGACAGCGATTGGGATGACCAAGTACCGGCCGTACAGGCTCGGATCCTTGAAGAGCGACGTGACGCGGAAGAACGTGGTGTACGCGTTCGCGACCTCGACGTCTCTGGCGAAGAAAAGTGTCCGCGTATGCGCCTGCCAGATCCCGATTGCGGCGAACACAGAGCCGAGTGCCACGAGCGCGACGAGAAGCGCTCTGGGCAACCAGTACTCCACCGGTGAGCGAGCGACCGTCGCGAACCCAGCCACGAAGGGAAAGACGAAGAATGCGAGCGCGATTCCGCCTGCTCGCTCGTCCCACGTCCAGAGGAACGACGTCGCGGAAAACGTGACGAGAGCTGCGAGTGGCAGGGCCAGCAGGAAGGGGGGCGCGGCAGGGTGTTCGCCGCGGATGATCCGATGGCCGAGCGCGAGGACTGCGGCCGCGACCACGAGGTACAGCGGGAGGAGAAGAAACGCGTCCTCGGCGCCCACCCGGACCGGGATTCGAAACGGAGCGACGCAGAGGAGCACGACGGGAACGACCGGTGGGTAACGCGACAAGGGAACTGCGACGAGAATCGCGGCGACGACTCCCACACCGACCAGCCCGATGCCGGCCGGTTCCGTGAAGAGGAGCCGGAGGTCGTCGTCCCCCACGAGCGAGCGCCCGATGCCCGCCGTTGCCAGCCCGAGGAGCGCGAATCCCGCTAGTGGCAACAGGCGTCCACGTGGGATCAGCACGAGCACGGCGCCGAGCGCGCCGACGAGTGCGGCAACCTGAGCGGCGTCCGTGTGCTCCACGACGCGGGACGTTACGCGTTCAATGGTTGAATAGCGCGATGATCGAAGCCTGGAAGAAGGCGCTCGTGCTCGCGCCGCACACCGATGACGGTGAACTCGGCTGCGGGGGGACCATGTCGCGCCTCGTCGAAGGCGGCTGCGAGGTTCGTTACGTCGCGTTCTCGATCGCGACCCGCTCCCTCCCGCCAGGCTTCGAACCCGACACGCTCGCTCGGGAGGTTCGGGAGGCGACGGGTGAGCTAGGGATCCGCGAGGACTGGCTCACGGTCCACGACTTCGACGTGCGAACTTTCCCGGATCGCCGGCAGGACATCCTCGAGCTCCTGGTCGCGCTCTGGGAGGAGTACGAGCCGGACGTCGTCTTCCAGCCGTCCCACCACGACGTCCACCAGGATCATCAGACGATTGCCCAGGAAGGCCTGCGCGCGTTCAAGCGCACGACGATCCTCGGCTACGAGGTGCCCTGGAACAACTTCGACTTCTCGTACGGGGCGTACATCGCGCTCGAGAAGCGGCACATCGAGCGCAAGGTCGCAGCGTTGTCGCGCTACGCATCACAGCAGCACCGGCGCTATGCCGACCCCGAGTACATCTGGAATCTCGCCCGCGTGCACGGGGTGAACGTGAACCGCGAGTATGCCGAGTGCTTCCAGGTGTACCGAATCGTCGCCTAGTGACCGAGGCGTAACCGCGCGCCGATCGCCCTTCGCTCGGCGGGGAGGTAGAAGCGAAGAGGGAAGAGCACGAGCGGGTAGATCGCCGCAAGTGCCAAGGCCACGGGAAGTCCGCCACCCGCAAGCTTTCCGAGAGCAACGAGCGCGACGCCGGTCGACGCGGCGGTGACTACGCGGCGCCATTGGTACGGCACGGGATAGATCCGCTGCGCCCACCAGGCCATGCCTACGAACATCGTCGCGTACGCGGCGATGGTCGCGATCGCGGCGCCCATCATCCCGTAGCTCGGGATCAGCAGCAGATTCAGCGCGACGTTCACGGCCGCGGCCGCGCCGGTGACGACCCAGTTGAACTGCGTCCGCTTGGCCCGGCCGACGCCGATGGCGACGACGATGTAGGCAGCGAACGCAACGGTGGAGAAGGCGAGCGGCCCGACGACGCGTGACGAGCTTTCGAATGCCGGCGCCGCGATCCAGTCGACGATCCAGGGCGAGAGGAGCGCGAGTGCCGTCGCGACCCACGTCGTCAGGAGCACCAAGTAGGTCAGCACGTACCCGAATGTGCGCCGCGCCTCGGCGTCGTCCTCGATCGAGTAGGCGAACGCCGGCCACGCGAGCCGGAATGCGGTGAGCAGCAGAACCAGCGCCGAGGCGATTCGAACGCCGACGGAGTACAGGCCGACCTCCTCCGTGTCAGCGAGCTTCACGAGGAAGAGCCGGTCCGAGAAGTTCGTCACCCAGAGAAAAAGCGCAGTCGGCACGAGCGGGATGCCGAAGTGATTCATCCGGCGCAGGAGGCCTCGGTCGAATTGGAGGCCGAGCTGCTCGCGCCGATATGCGATGAGAACGGCGTACACGATCAGCGTGCCGGTGAAGTTGCCGACGATGACGCCGATCGGCCCCTTGTCGAGCGCTACGACGAGGAGGAGCGTCGCGCCGATAGTCAGGAAGATGTTGGTGAGGCTCGCCGAGACGAATGCGACCGATCGCTCCTCGACCCGGAAGAGCGAGGTGACCTGCTCGTAGTTCATGCCCGCCCAGAGGCCCACGAGCGCTGCCATGACGAGCTCGCTGTCGTCGGCCGATCCGAATAGGAGACTCGAGATGACACCCGACAGTGCGAGCCCGACCACGAGTCCGATCGTCGCCATCCCCATCGTGAACCAAAAGGACGTACGCAGGACGAGACGCCGCGCTTCGGGTTCCGGCGAGTCGAAGTAGAAACGGAAGAACGCGCTGTGGATCCCCATTCGAAGGACGATCCCGATCACCGTGCTGAGCGCGATCAGCGTCTCGACCTTTCCGTAGTCCGACGGCGAGAGGTAGCGCGTGTAGAGAGGGAGAAGAAGGACCGCGAGGATTCGCGAGACCAGCCCTCCGAGGCCGTAGATCGCGGAGTGCTTGCCGAGCCGCCTGAGCTGTCCGCCGAGTGCGCCCACCGTCACAGGCGAGCGTAGAGCGCGAGTAGGCGGTCGGCGACGCGATCGAGGTCGTGCACTTGCTCGACGTACGCTCGCGACTCGGCTCCGATCCGGCGACGCTCGGCCACCGATGCGACGAGCGGCTCAAGTCGGGCCTGCAGATCGTCCTTCGTGGCGCTTACGAGCGGAACGGCCGTGCCCAGCGCGTCCTCGGTGCGCCGGACGGCCTCCTCGTGCAGGAACGTGACGACCGGCTTGCCGAGAGCCATGCACTCGATGGCGAAAAGCCCGTACCAGCCCGCGTTCAGCTGGTCGACCACGATGTCGGCCTCGCGATAGCGCTCGAACGCCTCGTCGTGGTGGAGACCTTCGACGAGGACGAGGTCGGCGTCGAGGCCTTCGCACGCCGCGATGACGTGCTCGGTTCCTTTGCGCCGTCGCGACGACGGCGCGTGCAGGATCACTGGCCGTGCGCGGTCGCTGGGCGGCGCAGGATCGATGGCTTTCACGTCGATTCCGGGAGGGATCACCTCGGCCTCCGGCACCCAGCGAAGCGCGTCGTACGACCCGACCACCTCGGCGCCGGCCTTCTTCCCGAATCCGAGGTCCGCGGGGCTCTTCCCGCGAATGTCCGAGCCCAGGTAGTGCATCACGGACTTCTTGCGGAGAGCGCGCAGGATCGGGAACTGCACCGACTGCGGCACGAGCGTGAGCCCGAAGTAGAAGTGAAAAACGTCCGTGTGCGGCAGGAGCTTCAGCAGGGCGGACCACTGAGCGAGCTGTTTCCGCGCGAAGCCGCCGTGGCGCTCGAGCGACCAGTCGGCCTCGGAGTGAAGCTCGTAGCGGTTGAAGACCACGAGTTGCGCGTCTATTCCGCGCTGGCGGAGCGCCTGGACGTTCGTCCACGGTACGCCTGCCGTGTTGACCGGGCAGTGGACGACACGCAGCCGCCCGCCGTGCTCAGTCAAGGTGGATGCCGTCGTCGACCAGCTGCTCGAGGCGACGCTCGTTCTCTGTTTCCAGCATCGCCTTCATGGTCTGGCCCATCGTCGATCCCGGGTACACCCAGATCTCCGGGTGCACCAGGATCTGGAGCCAGGGGAACCCGCCACCTCTCAGCTCCTCGTGCGGGCAGCCCGAGCGCCAGTGCTGGTTCGAGTCGGACCGATACGTCGGCGGCGAGAAGTACGGCTCCGCGTAGACGTTGACCGCGCCGGGGATCTCCACTGACATGTACTCGGAGTTCGGGTTGTGCCACGACACGACGCCGTCGAAGCGATCGTCCAGCTGGACGTTCGGATACACGGCGTGCAGCCCTACCGCATGTCCTAGCTCACGAAGCCGAGCAATCGCCGCGACCCCCTCGCTCGACGCGAGGTTGTAGAAGACGGACTCGGTCATGAGCAGGTAGGTCGTTGCAACGCCGAGATCGGCCTCGAGCTCGGCCATCTGCACTGCGGCGGCGAGCGAGAGGTCGATGTCGTGGCGGAGGAAGAGGTCACCGCGCTCGAGTCCTTCCCCGAATCGCTGAAAGCGATAGCCACCGGCGTGTGCCGCCTCGAGGATCTCGCGGTAGTGCCCGAGTTCGAACGAGCAGCTCACGCTGCAACCTCGCGCAGTCCGCGTCCCCGCGTTTGCTCGCTCGCGTGCTTCTCATAGCGTCCTGCGCTGACGAAGAGAACGGTCCTCACGAGGATCGATGCTAACGAGGGCGCGAGCTAGCTCGTGATCCCCCCGGGCGGGAAGAGCCACGGCGACACGCGGTTCCAGCGGCCGATCTCGCAGCCATTGGTGCGGGTGAACGTCACCCAGATCCGCTTTCCGGAAACCGTTCCGACGACGCGGGCCTTCTGCGGTCCTCCGTAAATCTGGGTGCAGACGATGCCTGGCGGCAACGGCGCGAAGAGCTTCGCCCCGCCCTTGGCGAGTCGGCGGCATGCGACAGCCTTTCGCGGCATCGACCCCCGAGGGGGGTTGCAGCGGAGCGTCCACGTCACGCTCGAGGCCGTGTTCGCGCCGTTCTCCCAGTAGGTGACGCGCAGCGATGTGCGCGACGTCGTGGCAGCGAGTGAAAGCGTGCAGAGGGACAGCCCTGCACATACTGCGACGAGCGCGACATGAGCACGCATGTGCTCAGGGTACTGTCACTTGCCGTGCGTACACCCAAAGGCCGCCGAATCGCGGTGTTCGTCGGGGCCGTCGTCGTTGTCGCGGTTCTCCTGCCGGTCGGCGCGCGAGTCGTCGCAAGCCGGTATCACGACGACTCTCTCTGGGCGAACTCCCTGCGGTCTCTTGGCGGACTCCAGATCCCGTTTGACTTCGAGGTGTTTCTGCGAGCGGCTGAGAGCGTGCGAGACGGAGAGAGCCCATACGTCGATCCCGATCTCGTGGTGTCCGAAGGCCAATCGGCGCCATACGTCTATCCGCCAGTTCTGGCGTTCCTGGTCACGCCCCTGACGCTGCTTCCGGAAACGGTTCGCGGCTCCTCGACGCCCGGCGTTCTATTCACCCTGATCCTGATCGCGTGCACGGTTGGCGCGCTCTTCGCGCTCGGTATCAGGGACTGGCGGTGTTACCCCGTCGCGCTCCTCTACCCGGTGACGCTCGAGAACTTCGAGTACGGCGCGATCGGACCGGTGCTTGCTCTTCTCGTGGCATTGGGGTGGCGCTACCGCGACCAAGGTGCGCAAGTGGCGGCGGCCATCGGTCTGGCGGTCGTCCTGAAGGTGTTCCTCTGGCCGCTGGTGGTCTGGCTCGCGGCGACTCGTAGGTGGAAGGCCGCCGCCGGTGCGGCCGGAACGGCCGTCGGGCTCGCGCTTGTCTCGTGGGCCGCCATTGGTCTTCACGGCCTCTCGGAGTATCCGGCGCTCTTGCGACGTCTTTCCGATGTGGAGGCCGAGAACTCGTATTCAGCCTTTGCGCTCCTTCGAGCCGTCGACGTTCCCGAGATCGCTGCTCGGGGAGTCGTGGTGGCAGCGTGCGCGGGGCTCATCCTCCTCGCTTGGCGCGCGGCGCACGATTTCGATGCCGATCGTGACGAGCGGGATAGACGTTCACTGACGCTTGCGCTCGCGGCAGGCTTCGTCCTGACACCCATCCTTTGGCTCCACTACCTCGTTCTTCTCGTCATCCCCATCGGCTTGGCCCGCCCGCGGCTGTCCGCGTTGTGGTTCGCGCCGCTCACCCTCACGGTGTTCGAGGCGCTCGACTGGTACCGAGGGTGGCCGCGTGGGGACGGACGGGCTCTCGCTAGCGTCGCCGTACTCGTCAGCCTGGTGTTCGTCGTCTCGGTGAAGTCGCGCCTCCACGCGTCAGACAGATCACGAGGCATTCCCACTCGTGCGTAAACTCGCCGCGTGGCGCTGACCGGGAAGAAGATCGTGATCACCGGCGGCGCCGGGTTCATCGGCACGACACTCGCACGTCGGCTCGTCGACGACAACGAGGTCGTCGCCCTCGACAACCTCCACCGCGACACGCTCGGGGGCACGACTCTCGCCGAGCATCCGAACTTCACGTTCGCGGAAGGGGACGTTCTCGACTCCGAACGCCTCACAGACGTCTTCCGCGGGGCGACCCACATCGTGCACTGCGCCGGGATCGCCGGCGTGGACACGGTGCTGGCGAGCCCGGTGCGCACGATGCGCGTAAACGTCATCGGGACGTACAACGTGCTCGAGGCAGCGCTTCGATCTGGCGACACGATCGAGCGGCTCGTCGACTTCTCCACCAGCGAAGTATTCGGCCAACACGCGTTCAACGTGCACGAGGCGCACGTGACGACGATCGGCTCCGTTGGCGAGGCTCGTTGGACGTATGCGGTCTCGAAGCTCGCGGGTGAGCACATGGCTCACGCCTACCATGCCGAGCTCAAGCTGCCGACGACGTCGGTGCGCCCTTTCAACGTCTACGGGCCAGGCCAGGTAGGCGGCGGTGCGATCCGTGCGTTCATCGAGGCTGCTCTCGCCGGCCGTGATCTCACGATCCACGGCGACGGCTCCCAGATCCGGGCCTGGTTGTACGTCGATGACATGGTGAACGGCACGCTCCTCGCGCTCGAAAGCCCCAACGCCGTCGGTGAGAGCTTCAACATCGGCAATGCGCGCTCCGCCGTCACGATCCACGATCTCGCGCAGCGGGTGAAGCGCCTCTCGGGATGCCCGGGCGTCATCGTCTTCCACCCCCTCCACTACACCGATGTCGAGCTTCGCATTCCGAATGTGGACAAGGCGCGTGAGCTGCTGGGCTTCGAAGCAGAGGTCGATCTCGACGAGGGGCTCGAACGAACCATCGCGTGGTACCGCGAGCGGCTCGCGACATGAGCGAGCCGATCCGGCTCGCGCGGCCTGACGTCGGTGCGGCCGAGCTGGCAGCGGTTGGAGAGGTGATCGCCACCGGGCAGCTGACCATGGGGCCGAAGGTGGAGGAGTTCGAGGCCGCGGTCGCGGGCGTTGTAGGGACGGCTCATGCCGCCGCCGTTTCGTCTGGGACGGCCGCGCTGCATCTCGCGCTCCTCGCGCTCGAGATCGGCCCGGGAGACGAGGTGATCGTGCCCGCGTACACGTTTCCGGCCACCGCCAATGTCGTCGAGCTGTGCGGCGCGCGCGCCGTGCTCGTCGACATCGATCCGGACACCTTCGACATCGATCCGTCGGCCGTGGCCGCGGCGGTGACCTCGAAGACAAGGGCCGTGATGGCGGTTCACCTCTTCGGCCGTCCGGTGGACTGGGCCGCGCTGCAGACAGCTGTTCCGCAGGACGTGCCGCTCGTTGAGGACGCAGCCGGCGCCCTCGGCGCCCGTTATCGCGGGACGCCGTGCGGTGCGCTCGGTGTTGCCGCCTGCCTCTCATTCCATCCGCGCAAGATCGTGACGACGGGTGAGGGCGGCGCCGTCACGACGGACGAGGCTGCGCTGGATGCCGCCGTTCGCCGGTTTCGCCATCACGGCTGGGCCACACTCGGTGACATGCCCTCGCCGGGCTTCAACTACCGGTTGCCCGACCTCCTGTGCGCGATCGGCATACCCCAACTCGCTCGGCTCGAGGAGCTGCTCGCTGCGCGCGAGCGCGTCGCGCGCTGGTACACGGAGCGGCTCGAACACTTCGTGCTGACGCCGAGCGCTGCCGACGGCGACCGGCACGGCTGGCAGGCCTACGTGGTGCAGCTCGATCGGCGCGACGAAGCCCTCGCAGCGCTCCGTGCAGCGGCGATCGAGGCGCAGATCGGGACCTGGGCTCTCCATCGGCTCGAGCCGTATCGGCCACAAGGCGCGTTTCCCGGCGCCGACCGTGCGTTCGAACGCGCCCTCGCGCTCCCGTTCGCGACGACGACGACCGAAGCGGAGGTCGAGCGAGTGGCGGCGGTCTTGACAGCGTTGTGAGTGAGTGATAACTTCGTTGATCGATGACGACAGCAACGAGACACACGGCAGACGAAAGGCGCGAGGACGTCCTCATCGCTGCAGTTGAGGAATTCGCACGTGCGGGCTTCCATGGTGCTTCGACGGATGCCATCGCACGGCAGGCGGGAATCTCGCAGCCGTACCTGTTTCGACTCTTCGGCTCGAAGAAGGATCTGTACCTCGCGTCGGTTCGCCGGTGCTTCCGGCGGACTCTCGAATCGATGCAGCAGGCCGCCGAGGGCCTGCGTGGCGAGGAGGCCCTGTCGGCGATGGGCGAGGCGTACGGAGTGCTGCTGAAGACGGATCCGACGATGCTCCAGGCGCAGCTCCAGACCTACGCTGCGGCGCTCGACGACACCGACGTGCGCCAGGCAGTACGCGAGGGGTACGGCGACCTCTACACATACGTCGAGCGAGTGTCGGGCGTCTCGGCGCCGCGCCTCGCGCGTTTCTTCGCGATGGGGATGCTCTTCAACGTCGTCGGTGCCATGGGCCTCCACGAGGAGGAGACGCCCGAGCCGTGGGCCGTGCGCCTCATGGCCGGCTGTACCGATCACGACCCCGAATAGACCGCGTGATCTCTCTTTTTTCCTGCAATTGTGAGTAATAAGTCACTACGCAGCGAGGAGTAACGATGACCGCCAGTACCAGGACTCTGTGGACGTTCGCGATCACGTCGATCGCGCTTTTCATGGTCGTGCTCGACAACCTCGTCGTCTCGACCGCACTCCCGGTCATCCGCGTCGATCTCGGCGCGTCGATCGAGGAGCTCGAGTGGACGGTGAATGCGTACACGTTGACGTTCGCGGTCTTCGTGCTCACCGGAGCCGCCCTCGGCGACCGATTCGGCCGCAAGCGGATGTTCTTGATCGGCGTCGGGCTCTTCACCGCCGCCTCGGCCGCCGCCGCGCTTGCGCCGTCGGCCGATTGGCTGATCGCTGCACGCGCGCTACAGGGATTCGGCGCGGCGATCGTCACGCCGCTGACGTTGACCATCCTGAGCGCCGCGGTCGCCCGTGAGAAGCGCGGCCTTGCGCTCGGCGCCTGGTCGGGAATCGCAGGCCTCGCGGTCGCCATGGGCCCGCTCGTCGGGGGTGCAGTCGTCGACGGCATCTCCTGGCAGTGGATCTTCTGGCTGAACGTCCCTGTCGGGATGCTCCTGTTGCCGCTCGCGTTGATGCTGCGTGAGAGCACCGGGCCCGACAAGGCGCTCGACATCCCCGGCCTCGCGCTGGCAAGCGGCGGGTTGCTCGGGATCGTCTGGGGCCTCATCCACGGCAACGGCGACGGCTGGACGAGCCCGACGATCGTCGGTGCGCTCCTGGTCGGCGCGTTCCTGCTCGCCGCCTTCGTCGCGTGGGAGCGTCGGACACCTCAGCCGATGCTGCCGATGAGGTTCTTCCGCAACCGCGCCTTCGCCGCGGCGAACGGCGCGTCGCTCCTCATGTACTTCGGCATGTTCGGCTCGATCTTCCTGCTCAGCCAGTTCTTCCAGACCGCGCAGGGCTACTCACCGCTCGGCGCCGGTCTCCGCATTCTCCCGTGGACCCTCATGCCGATGTTCGTCGCTCCGGTTGCCGGTGCCCTGTCCGATCGCATCGGAGGCAGGCCGTTGATGGCGACTGGTCTTGCACTGCAGGCCATCGGGCTGGGTTGGATCGCGGCGGTCTCGACGCCGACCCAGGGCTACGCTTCGTTCGTCGTCCCGTTCGTCGTCTCCGGCATTGGGATGGCACTGTTCTTCGCACCGGTTGCAAACGTCGTCCTCTCGGCTGTCCGGCCGCAGGAGGAGGGCAAGGCGTCCGGCACCAACAACGCCATCCGCGAGGTCGGCGGCGTGCTTGGAGTAGCCGTTCTCGCCTCCGTCTTCGCTCGCTCGGGCGGATACGCGTCTCCCGAGACCTTCACCGAAGGGCTCGTGCCGGCACTCTGGATCGGGGCTGCGGTCCTCGGGGCGGGCTCCCTCGTTGCACTCCTCATTCCCCGGAAGCGACGATCGGACCGCGCCGTCGTCCGACAGCCGGGCGGATTGGTGCTCGACGAAGCCGCATAGCTCGCCGCCGGAACCTGGTGGGGTCGGCCCCCTGGAGCCCAAGGGGGACCACCGCCATGCGCCACCACTCCGGGCCCACCGGTTTCCCCCAGCCTCCTCCCTGACCACGATCTGCTCCCGCGCGGGCCCCCTGCCCCTCATGACGTTGTAGGTTGATTCAACATTCTGAGAGCGCAATAGAAAAGGGAGCCGAGAAAATCTCTCAGCTCCCTTTTCAATGATCAGATCTGCGACTTCGCGTTGACCGTCGTCATCAACCAACACAAGCGCCGGTTACGCTCTTGGAGGCGTTCCTTCAGCGTTCGATACAACTGCGTCGATCTGGATCAAAGCGTCTTCAGGTAGAGCCGATACACCGACTGTTCTTCGCGCAGGAATGCCGCCTGGGAAGAACGTCGCGTAAACCTCGTCAACGGCATCGATGTCTGCGATATCTCTAAGGAACAGGTTGACTTTCACTACGTCATCCATACTATGGTCGATGCTTTCGACAATCGCCTTGATGTTCTTTAGGCACTGTCCAGCCTGCTCTCTTACGCCACCAACTACCATCTCACCGGTTCTTGCGTCTACGGGCAGTTGAGCCGATAGATGGTTGTAATGAGAAAAAGCCACCGTTTGTGTGTGCAGTGAGTTTCTCGGTGCATCTTCCGTATTGTTTGCCAGTATGACGATTCCATGTCTGTCTTCAACAGCTTGTGGCGGCGTACCGTCTCCGTGTGACACTACCGCCTCGATTTGCACCAAGGCATCCATAGCGAGAGCTGACGCTGCAACTGTCGTCCGTGCAGGAACATAAGCGGCTGTCCGGGCGATGGCCGAGTCCGGGAAGAACGTTGTATAGACATCGTCTACGGTTTCAATATCCGAAAGGTTCTTGAGAAAGACCGTCACTTTGACAATGTCGTCAAAAGGAACGTCGATGCTATTCAAAACGGCCTTGATGTTCTTTAGGCACTGTTCAACCTGCTCTCGTACGCCACCGGCTACGACGTTGCCAGATTGTGGGTCGATAGGTAGCTGAGCTGAAATATTGTTGTAATGAGAGAACGCTACAGTCTGCGTAGATAGAGAAGTTCTTGGTGCGTCTTCTGTGTTCTTGGCAACTTTTATGAGGTCGCCTGCTTGTGGTGCATCTGGAATCGTACCTTCGCCGTTCGCCACAAGTGCTTCGATTTGCACCAATGCATCCATGGGCAAAGCTGCAACTGCAACGGTCGTCCGTGTAGGAACATAGTTCGGGAAGAACGTCGCATAGACCTCGTCTACAGCGTCGAGATCTGAGATATCGGCGAGAAAAATAGTGATTCTAACAACATCGTCCATGACATGATCGATACTTTCGACAATGGCCTTGATATTCCTTAGACACTGTTCAGCCTGCTCTCTTACACCACCGGCTACTTTGTCACCGGACTTTGGATCGATAGGTAATTGAGCTGAAAGATTATTGTAATGAGAGAAAGCTGTAGTTTGTGAGTATGGACCCAGATTGCTTGGAGCGTTCTCCGTATTTCTTGCCAATACTGCGTTATAACCACTCATGATGGCATTCGCCTTTCAAGGTAGGAAGTTAGATTGTTCGACTGCCTGGTGAGGACTGACGATCTCGTAGAATCTCTCTGCTAGGCGCTTTGTGGTCTTGCTGATTGCCAACTCCTTTTCAGGTCACGGGTTCTTTAGGGCCCATCTTGGACCGGACGGGGGGAATACTATGAACTTCCGCGGCCTCGGGCCCCATCGGTGATTCCCCGTACCTGCCTAGCCGGAACTACGGAGCGCGCGTCAGCCTCTCGGAGGGAGACGCGAGCTTGTCTTGCGAGGGGCCGCATAGAACACGCCAACGGCTTGCCAGTGGTACCGTCGCCGCGTGGCGAGAGAGGATGCCCCCCGCTACGAGCCGCCGGACGCCTTCGCGGTACCGCGCTACACGGGCGTGAAGACCTTCGCGCGGTGTCCGCTCGTCGAGAGCCCCGCAGGCGTCGACGTCGCCGTGCTCGGAATCCCCTTCGACACGGGTACGACCTACCGTCCGGGCACACGCTTCGGCCCCGAGGCGGTGCGGTCGGCATCGATGATGCTTCGCCCGTTCAACCCCGTTCAGGGCACGCAGGTCTTCGGCCGTCTTTCCGTGGCGGATCTCGGGGATGTCGCGGTAACGCCAGGGAACGCCGAGAAGACGATGGGGCAGATCGCGGAACGGCTCGAGCCAATTCTTCGGGCGGGCACCCGGACGCTCTGCCTCGGCGGAGATCACACGGTCGTCCTCGGTGAGCTCCGTGCGCATGCGGCGGTGCACGGGCCTCTCGGGCTGGTTCTCCTCGATGCCCATGCGGACGTCTGGGATCGCTACGTCGGCGAGCGCTACTACCACGGCTCGCCGTTTCGGCGGGCGTTCGAGGAGGGGCTTCTCGATCCGAGCCGATCGTTGCTCGCCGGCATGCGGGGATCGCTGTACGGCCCCGATGACGTAGCGATGCCAAAAGACCTGGGGTTCGAGGTGATTCCCTGCGAGGAGCTCGTCACGATGACCGCCGAGGAGTACGGAGCCCGTGTCCGCAGCCGGACGGGCGAAGGGCCGCTGTTCCTTTCGTTCGACATCGACGTCCTCGACCCCGCGTTCGCGCCAGGAACAGGCACTCCCGAGGCCGGGGGTCTTTCAACGCGCGAGGCGCTGGGATTCGTCCGCTCGCTTCGCGGCCTGAAGTTCTCCGGATACGACGTCGTCGAGGTCAGCCCACCGTACGATGGGCCCGGAGTGCCGACGGCCGTTGCTGCGTCGAATGTCGCGTTCGAGCTCTTGACGCTCGACGTACTCGCGACGATGCCAGCGTGACCCGGCACACGCGGCGGGTCGGGACGATCGTCCTCACCGCCGCAGCGATCGCATATCTCGTGTGGAAGGTCGAGATCGGCACGGTGCTCGACGTCCTCGCCGACACCGATCTCGCCTGGTTCGCGCTGTCCTTCTCGATCATGTTCGTGACGGTTCCGGTGCTGGCCATGCGGTGGGGCTGGCTTCTCCGCGCACACGCGATCGAAGAGCGGATCCCATGGCTGACCCGCGCGTACTTCGTCGCGTACACGGCGGGCCAGGTGCTGCCGACCTCACTCGGAGGTGACGCTGTGCGCGTCGTCGAGACAACGCGCCGGCATGCGGGTCGCGCAGCAGTCGTGACCGGCACCGTGCTCCTCGAGCGCGGGCTCGGTGGGGCGGCGACCGTCCTCCTCGGCGCCGTCGGCTTCCTCCTCTCGATCGGCCGGTACGACATCAGCGCGTACCTCTGGCTCGAGGGGGTCTTCGTCTTCGGGACGCTCGTGCTCGGGTTCCTGTTCTTCGCGCGCTCCGCCAGGCCGTTGCTGCGACGCGTGAAGCCACAGTTGGAGCGGGTGCGCCTTGCTGGTCCCGTGGAATCGTTCTACGAGGGCATCCACCACTACCGGGGGCGACCGCGGTTGCTCGGCGACGTGTTCGCGGTCACGCTCGCCGTGCAGACGGTACGCATACTGGCGATCTGGGCGGCGGCCAAGGCCGTGGGGATCGACCTCGATCCGCGGATCTACTACGTCTTTGGTCCGCTGCTCTTCCTGGTGATGCTCGTGCCCTTTACGTTGAACGGTCTCGCCGTTCGGGAGGCGTTCTTCGTCAGCTTCCTCGGCACCGTCGGCGTCGGCGCGAACCAGGCGTTCGCCGCCGGATTCCTCTACTTCCTCGTCACGCTTCTCATGGCGATTCCCGGCGGTGCGATCTTGCTCTGGGAGGGACTCCGCGCCGAGGCGCGACCGCGGACCGAGCATGGCTAGCGAGACCCGTGTCGTGGCCGTCGTCGTCACCTACGACGCGCTGCCTTGGATCGAGCTCTGCCTCGACTCGCTGCGCGGCGTCGACACCGTCGTCGTCGACAACGGTTCGCGCGACGGCACCGTCGACCTCGTGCGCGAGCACTTCCCTGAGGTGCGACTCCTCGAGGCCGAGAACAGGGGACTCGGCGCAGGCTGGAACATCGGCCTGCGCGCGACCGAGAGCCGCTTTGCACTCCTGCTGAACGCCGACGCCTGGCTCGCTGCCGGCGCGCTCGACCGCCTTCTCGACTTCGCGGACACGCGATCGCGTGCGGCGGTGATCGGGCCGCGCCTTCTCAACCAGGACGGGACGCTGCAGCGTTCGGTTCGCGGATTCCCGACCTTGTGGCGGCTCGCAACGGAGTACTTCTTCCTGCGCAAGCTCGCCCCGGGGTCGGCGGCCCTGAACGCGTTCTACGCAGGGGGCTTCGACCACGACGAGACGAAAGACGTCGAGGTCGTGATGGGTGCGTGCATGCTCGTGCGCCGCGAAGCCGTCGACGAGATCGGCTACTGCGACGAGGACTACTTCCTCTTCAGCGAGGAGACCGACTGGTGCTTCCGCTTCCGCGAGGCCGGCTGGGAGGTCGTCTTCTTCCCCGGTGCCGAGTGCGTGCATGTGCGCGGCGCTGCGCACGGCGGGCGCCTCTATCGGGAGAACCTGCGCGGGCACCTGCTCTTCCTGTCGAAGCACCGCGGGCCGAAGACGGCGGAGCGTGCGCGCCGTCTCCTGCTCGCCTCGCTGCGCTTGCGCGGGATCGTGTTCCGAGGCGAGCGCGGTCACTCCTATCGAGAAGCGGCGGCGTGGCTCGCCTCGGGGAATGCGGCCGCGCTTCTCGAGCGCTGACGATGGTCTTTCTCTACATGAAGCTCGCCCTTGCGACTGCGGTCGTACTTGCGCCGGGGTGGCTCCTCGCGCGCACTTTCGGCGTCCGCAGCGTCTCGGCCAGCCTTGCGTGGGCACTCGTCGTCGTGTTCTGCGCACTCGCGGCCACGTTCGCGCTCGGCTCAACGCTGACGCTCGCCTTGGTGCTGCTGGCCGCCATCGCACTCGGAGTAGCGGCGCTCGGACTATTCCGTGGTTGGTCTCAGGCCGCGAAAGCCCCGGGGCGGATGTGGGCACTCTTCTGGGGCGCGATCGTCGGCGTGCTCTTGTGGATAGCGGCGCCGTCTGTTCAGGGCGACGGCCTCTTCCACCTTGCCCGCGCGCGGAAGCTTCTCGACCTGGACGCGCTCTCGCTGGATCGGGTATCGGAGTTCGCAGACGGGAGCCTTCATCCGGGGTACGCGTTCCCGCTCTGGCACGGTTTCCTCGCGCTGATCGCGAAGGTTGCCGGCGAGGATCCGGAGCGCGTCGTCGTTCACCTGCCGTCGATCCTCGCTCCGCTCGCGGTCGTGGTCGCCTTCGAGGCGGGGTGGGCGCTCTTCCGGCGGACCTGGGCTGCCGGCGTCACCGCCGCCGCGCAGGTGGCGATGATCAGCTTCGCACCGGGGATGGGCGGCGCCTACGTCTTCCTCTCCCTCCCGGCGACGTCATCGCGGCAGCTCCTCGTGCCGGCGGCGCTCGCACTGGCGCTCGAGTCCGTACGGTCTCCCTCGCTCGGGCTGGTCGCCTCGACGGCGGCAGCGGGGTTCGCGCTCGCCGTCGTCCATCCCACCTACGCGATCTTCCTTTGGATCCCGTTCGTCGGCTTCCTCGCCGTTCGGGCGCTCTGGGAGCGGAAAGACCTGCAAACGGGGGCGATGGCGCTGGGAGCGCTCTTCGTCCCGGCCGCGCTCTTCATGCTCTGGCTGCGTCCGATCGTGGACGACACGCGCTCGGTGTCGCCGGATGCGGACGAGCTGCGGCGCGCGTTCGAGCAGTACCGAGGCCAGCTCGTCGTCCACTCGGACACGTCGTACAACCTTGCGCCGGAGGTGTTCACACGCGCGGGCGCCGTGGCCGTTGCGGCGCTTCTCCTCATACCGCTTGCCGGCTTTGCCGCACGGCGGCGGTGGTCCGCGTACGTGGTCGGCGGATCGCTCGCCGTCTTCGCCGTGCTGCTGATCCCGATCCTGTTCACGGGCGTCGCGGATCTCGTCTCGATCTCTCAGGCGCGCCGTGCGGCCGGATTCCTCCCGTTCGCATTCGCCTTCGCCGGCGGTATGGGAGTGCTCGCACGGGTCGTGGGGCCGCTGCTCCTGCCGCTCGCGCTCGGCGCCGGGATGTTCTTCCAGATCGTCTACCCGGGCGACTTCGAGTACATCCTGAAGGACCCGGCGCCGGCGTGGATCGTTTGGATCTCGGTCGCTGGTGCCGTCGCCGCGTTGGTTATTGGATTCGTGCGGCGACGGCCGGCACTCGAGAAGGGTGCGGCGCTCGCTGCGGCTGCGTTCCTCGCTCCGGTAATCGGAGGTGGTCTGCTCGACTGGAACCCTCCGGACCCACCTGCGATCGCGACGCTTTCGCCCGGTCTCGTCGACGCGGTGCGCGAGTCCGTGGCTCCCGGGACGATCGTGTTCTCGGATACGGAGACGAGCTTCCGCCTCGCGGCGTCCGCCCCGGTGTACATCGCCGTCGCTCCGCCTGGACACGTCGCGGACACCGAAGAGAACCGGCCGTATGAGCGCGCGCGGGACGCGCGGAGCTTCGCGCGAACGGGCGACCTCTCCATCCCGGCGAGCTATGGCGCGGAGTTCGTCGTCGTCGATCGACTCCGGTCGCGGCAGGAGCTCGACCTTCCTGTCGTCTTCGAAGACGAGCGCTTCACGCTCTATCGACTCACGTCTCCCGCCTAGCGCGGAGATCCCCAGCCGCCGCCGCCGGGCGTCTCGATCCGGACGAGGTCGCCCGCTCGGAGGTCGAGCGTCGCGAACGCCGGCAGCTCCTCGCCGTTCAGCAGGTTGCGGCCGGGGAGACCGTCGGCGCCTCCCTCCGCTCCGCGCGGGGCCAGCGCTCGCCGTTGCGTGAGGAGCGAGAGACGGCAGGCCGCGAGGGCGCGCAACTCACGCACAACGCCGTTCCCGCCTCGGTGACGACCCGTTCCACCCGACCCGACGCGCAGCTCGTAGCGCTCCACGCGAAGTGGATACGCGAGCTCGAGCGCCTCGATCGGCGTGTTGAGGGTGTTCGACATAGCCACGTGCACGCCCGAGGGGCCGTCCGCGTCAGGGCACCCGCCCTGACCTCCCCCGATGGTCTCGTAGTACGTGAAGCGGTCGTTTCCGAAGACGACGTTGTTCATCGTCCCTTGTCCCTGTGCCGGAACGGGCACGGCGACACCGAGAGCGGCGAAGACGACGTCCACGATCCGACTCGACGTCTCGGTGTTGCCGGCAGCAACGGCTGCGGGGAAGCGAGCGTTGACAAGGCAGCCCTCCGGGGCGCGTACCGCCACGGGCTCGAACGCGCCACCCGAGGCCGGCAAGTCCGGCGCGGTTAGGCAGCGCACGACGTAGAAGCAGGCCGAGCGCGTGACGGCGAGGGGGCAGTTCAGGTTGCCCGCGTGCTGGGGAGCAGTTCCGTCGAAGTCGATCTCGATTTCGTCGCCCCGGATCGTCACCGCCGCGCGCAGCTCGAGTAGCCCGTCTTGGGTCTCGAGTGCGTCCACGGCTTCGTAGCTTCCGTTCGGAAGCGCCAGGATTCCTGCGCGCACGACGCGCTCCGAGTATGCGAGCAGCTCGTCCATCGCGGCCGCGACCCGCGCTCGTCCACGCCGTGCGCAGAGCTCGTCGATCCGCCGCTCGGCCAGATGGTGCGCTGCGAGCTGCGCGCGGAGGTCGCCACGGCGCTCGTCCGGATTGCGCGTCTGACCGATCAGCGCCTCGAGTGCCGCATCGTCGAGCCGCGTCGGGGGAATGACGACACCCTCCTCGACGAGTGTCCGCGACCCGGAAGGGAGGCTGCCGGGCTCCGATCCGCCGACGTCCGCGTGGTGCGCGCGCGTGACCGCGTACCCGAGCGCTGTCCTCGTGACGATCGTCAGGTCAGGGAGATGCGTGCCCCCCGCGTACGGATCGTTGAGGATCCAGGGCTCGCCGGGGCTCGGCTCGTGGGCACGCACGGCGGCTACGGCCTCTGGCATCGCCCCGAGATGAACCGGAATGTGCTCGGCTTGCGTGACCATTCGTCCGCTCTCGTCGAAGAGTGCGGTCGAGCAGTCGCGACGTTCCTTGATGTTCGCCGAGAAAGCCGAGCGGATGAGCACGGCTCCCATCTCCTCCGCGATCGCGCGCAGGCCAGCACCGATGACCTGGAGCTCGACTGGGATCACGGCGTTTGCCTCAGCACGAGGGTGCCGTGTGAGTCGGTCTCTCCCGACCAGCCCGCCGGGATCCACGCTGTCGCACCTTCGAGCGCGAGCGCCTGAGGGCCTCGGGCCGCGTACATCGGCCCCTCGACGAGGACGGGCGGCGCGGGTCGTACCTCGGCGGTTCGGACTGCGACGAGCTCGAGCGCACGATCGTGATCTGCATACCCGTAACGGTGCGCATGCGCCTCGTGGAAACGCTCTGCGAGACCCGCTCCGAGTGGCACGGTGAGCTCGAACGACTGTCCCGCGTACCGAATGTCGGCCTCGCCTTGTCCGGGCAGCTCACCGGCGTCTTCGAGAGCGATGACGTACGAGCGCACGAAGTCACGCCGCTCGTCGGCTGCGACAAGCCCGAGCGCCGAGAGGACTCCGGCCGCTGCCGGCACGAGCACCGTCGCCATCCCGAGCTCCTCCGCGAGCGCGCACCCGTGCAAGGGGCCCGCACCCCCGAATGCGACGAGCGCGAAGTCGCGTGGGTCGAGTCCTTGCTCGACCGATACGACGCGCAGCGCACGAACCATCTCCGCATTGACCACGTCGAGCACGGCCTCCGGGTCGAGCTCGCCGAGCGCCGTAGTGGCAGCCTTCGTGTCCAGCTCGATTCCACCGGGTAGAGACTTCGGCAGCCGTCCGAGCACGAGGTTGGCGTCGGTCACCGTCGCCCGCACGCCACCGCGCCCGTAGCACGCTGGGCCCGGTGTTGCGCCCGCGCTTTCGGGGCCGACGCGTATCGCTCCGCCCTCGTCTAGCCAGACGATCGATCCGCCGCCGGCTCCGACCGTATGCACCGCAAGCGTCGGCAGTCGAATGGGGAAGCCGCCGACGTCGCGCTCGTGCTCTCGCCGGGCGACGCCGTCGACGACTGCGCAAACGTCGGTGGAGGTTCCGCCCATGTCGAAGGACAGCGCGTTGTCGAATCCTGCGAGCGCGGCGATGCGTGCGGCGCCGACGACACCCGCTGCCGGGCCGGAGAGCAGAGCGAACGCAGCGTGCGTGGCTGCTTCGTCGAGTGTGGTGACGCCTCCTGAGGAGCGCATGACCAGCGGCTCTTGCAGACCTGACTTACGACATGCGTCGGAAAGCGCTCCGAGATAGCCGGCGAGCACGGGGCCGAGGTAGGCGTCGACGACGGTGGTCGAGGCGCGCTCGTACTCCCGGAACTCGGGCGCGACCTCGCGTGACGCGACCACGTGCGCGGATGGGTATCGGCTCCGGATCTCCGCGGCGAGCGTCTCCTCGTGCTCGGTGTCGCGGAAGGCGAAGAGAAGGCAGACCGCAACGGCTTCGGCGTCCAGCTCTGGCAAAGAATCGAGCTCGAGCGGCACGAGCTCACCGGCCGGGCCGATCCGTCCCCGGACTCCGATGCAGCGGTCGAGTGGGACGAGCGGCGGCGCGTGCTCGGCGCAGGGCCGGTACAGGTGCGCGCGCGTCTGTCGACGCAGGTGGAGGAGGTGCTCGAACCCCGCTGTGGTGACGAACGTGGTGCGTGCGCCGCGCCTCTCGAGGAGCGCGTTCGTGGCGATGGTCGTGCCGTGGGTGAAGCGATCGACGCCGTCGATCCCGAGTGCGGCGGCTGCAGCGACAACCGACTCCTCCTGACGAGCTGCCGTAGGCACTTTGACCGTACGAACCTTCCCGTCGACGACCAGGACGGCGTCGGTGAAGGTCCCGCCGACATCGATCCCGAGCGCACGCATCGTCGCATTCTCCACGGCGGACCGCAGTAGAGTTGTCCGCGACGTGCACCGCCTCGTCTGTCTCGGGCTCAGCCATCGCACTGCTCCGGTCGAGCTGCGCGAGCGCATCGGCGCTCTCGGACTCGGTGCCGAGCGCTGCCCGGCCGTCGTCGAGCACGCGACTCTTCAGACGTGCTACCGCGTGGAGCTGTACGCGAGGCTTGCGAACGGGGTCGAGGACGCCCGCGACGAGCTGATCGACGCGCTCTCCCATGCGCACGGCGTCGAGCGCGAGCTTCTTATCGACCATCTGTACGTGCACTCGGGGGACGATGTCGCGCACCATCTCGGCCGCGTCGCGGCCGGCCTCGACTCGCTCGTGCTCGGCGAGACGGAGATCCTCGGTCAGGTCGGTGGCGCTTTCGAGGCCGGGAGGGCTGGCGGGTCGGTCGGCCCGGGGCTCTCGCTTCTGTTCCGGACAGCGATCACGGCGGGACGGCGAGCTCGTACCGAGACGGCGATCGGGGCGAACCCCGCCACCGCGAGCTCGATGGCTCTCGCGCTGGCCGAGGGCGTGCTCGGCGACCTGCGCGAGAAGCGAGTCTTGGTCGTGGGAGCTGGACGCATCGGACTTCAGTCGCTCAAGGCGCTCGCGGGCCGCGGGATAGCCCAGACCGCCATGGCGAACCGCACCCGAGAGCGAGCGAGAGAGGTCGCCGAGCGCTTCGGCGCGACTGCTCACGGCCTGGACGAGCTCGAGAACGTTCTATCCTGGGCCGACGTTGTGGTGACCGCGACATCCTCGGAGACCCCGCTCGTGGGAGCGGAGCTCGTGCAGAGCGCGGTATCTCTCCGGAGCGAGAGGCCGCTGGTCCTCGTCGATCTGGCCGTGCCGGCCGATGTCGAGCGCGACGCTGGAGCGGTTGCAGGCGTCCGTCTCTTCGACGTGGATGATCTTCGCGCGGGGCTCGACGACGCGATGGCATCTCGCTTGCGCGAGGTCCCCGGTGTCGAGGCAATCGTCGAAGAAGAGGTCGAGAGCTTCCGGCGCCGGTACCACGAGCTCGAGGTCGAGCCGCTCGTCTCCGCTCTTCGCCGGCAAGCCGAGGAGATCAGGGAACAGGAACTCGAACGCGCGCTCCGTGATCTGGGAGAAGTGGACGCGGCCACGGCCCAGCGGATCGAGCACCTGTCGCGATCACTCGTCAAGAAGCTCCTTCACGAGCCGACCGTCCGCCTTCGCGAGCGCGCCGGAACCGGCGACGTGGACGAGGTTGCCGACGCCATACGAGACCTGTTCGGGCTCGCCGCGCCGCGCGACACGTGAGCGTGACGCCGCCTCCGGCGGCGGTGACTCTCGGTACCAGGGCCTCCAACCTTGCCCGCGCTCAGACCGATAGCGTCGTCGAGCTGCTCGCTGCCGCATGGCCCGGCCTGACGTGCGACGTGCGGCTCATCGAGACTCAGGGCGACCGGACGCAGGCGAGCGGACAGCCGCTTCCGGAGATCGGCGGGAAGGGCCTCTTCACTCTCGAGATCGAGCGAGAGCTCCGAGCTGGCGAGATCGATCTCGCCGTGCATTCGCTCAAGGATCTGCCGACGGACGATGCGCCGGGCATCGTGATCGGAGCGGTCTGCTCGAGGGATGACACGCGCGACTGTCTCGTCGCGAGGGACGGGTTGGTGCTCGCAGATCTTCCGCGGGCATCCGTCGTCGGAACGAGCAGCCTCCGCCGCGAGGCCCAGTTGCGCGCACTGCGGCCCGATCTCGAGACCCACTCGATCCGCGGCAATGTCGATACGCGTGTCGACAAGGTGCGCCGGGGTGAGTACGACGCTGCTGTGCTCGCCGCCGCCGGAATCAGGCGCCTGGGGCTCGAAGAGGCGGTCACGGAATGGCTCGAGCCCGAGACGATGCTTCCCGCTCCGGGGCAGGGAGCCCTCGCCATCCAGTGCCGCGTCGACGACGAGCGAATGCTCTCCCTCCTAGCCGCGATCGACGATCCCGGTGCGAGAGCCACCACGACGGCGGAGCGCGTCTTCCTCAGCACACTCGGAGGAGGGTGTGCGACCCCCGTCGGTGCGCATGCGGGGGTTGCGTCTCCGAGCCCAAGTGACAACGTGTCCCAAGGCATGATCCTCGTACAGATGAATGGATTCGTGGGGTCGAGAGATGGGCGCGACGTGGTCCGCGTCTTCGGCGAGGGTGAGCCGGAGGAGCTGGGCGGGCGCCTCGCGCGAGAGGCGCTTGCTGCAGGTGCCGACCGGATTCTGGAGGCGATCCGTGGCTGAGAAGCCGCTGGCAGGCAAGCGCATCGTCGTTACGCGTCCAGAGTCGCGGCCGCTCGCCGACGCGCTCAAAGGTCTTGGAGCCGAGGTCTCGATCGTGCCGTTGATCGAGATTCGCCCCGTCGAGGACTCCCGTGCTCTCGACGCCGCCGTCGCCGAACTTGCGACGTACGACTGGGTCGTGTTCACGAGCGTCAACGGAGTTGCGGCTGTGGGTGAACGGCTCAGCGGAGTCGGCGAGGCTCGCGTTGCAGCGGTCGGGCCGGTGACGGCCGACTCGGTGCGGACTCTCGGCGTCGAGCCCTCTTTCGTCGCCGCTCGGGCCTCGGAGGACATTGCCGCCGGGCTGGGATCGCTCGACGAAGCTCGCGTGCTCCTCCCACAGGCGGACATCGCGGATCCCCGGCTCGCGGACGAGCTCCGAGAGGGAGGGGCTACGGTCGACACCGTCGTGGCTTACCGCACGATCCAGCTCGAGCCCACGTTGTGGGGTGTTCTTCCGCTACGGATAGCCCATGCGATCGTCCTCGCGAGCGGCTCAGCCGTCCGCAGCCTCGCGACGATCGCGGGGTCGCTCGAGGGCTTGGGCGACACGACGCTTCTCGTCTGTATCGGCCCGAAGACCGCGGCGGTTGCGCGCGAGGTGGGGCTGCCGATCGGACTCGTCGCCGACGAAACGACGGCGGACGGCATTATTCGTACTCTCGTGTCGCACTTCGGGGAGAGCTCGTGACCGGTTTTCGCACCGATTTGCTGGACGCCCTCCGGCTGTCCCCCGGAGCGCAACGCCCGCGCCGGCTCAGACGTACCGCTGCGCTTCGCGATCTGGTCCGCGAGTCGACGCTGGCGCCCGACGATCTCGTCTATCCGCTCTTCATCGTCTCGGGTCGGGATGTATGCAGCCCGGTACCTTCCATGCCGGGGGTGGACCAGCTCTCGGTCGATCGTCTCGAAGCAGAGGCGCGCGAGCTCGGCGCCCTGGGTGTCAAAGCCGTCCTCCTGTTCGGGATTCCGAGCGCGAAGGATTCGGTGGGTACGGAGAGCCACGCCGACGACGGAGTCGTGCAACAGGCGATCAGGAAGCTCAAGGACGCGAGTCCCGAGCTCGTCGTGCTGACCGACGTTTGCATGTGCGAGTACACGGATCACGGCCACTGCGGTCTCCTCGCCGACGACGGCTCCCTTCTGAACGACGAGACGCTCGAGATCCTCGCGCGCATTGCGGTCTCACACGGTGAGGCGGGCGCCGACGTCGTCGCTCCAAGCGGGATGATCGATGGCATGGTCGGGGCGATTCGTGCCGCCCTTGACGCCGGCGGGCTCGAGCAGGTCGCCGTCTTCTCGTATGCCGTGAAGTACGCGTCCGCGTTCTACGGGCCGTTCCGAGACGCAGCCGAAGGAGCACCCGCATTCGGCGACCGCAAGTCGCACCAGATGGACCCGGCGAACGCGCGCGAAGCGCTGCGGGAGGCCACGCTCGACGTAGAGCAAGGCGCCGACGCGCTCATGGTCAAGCCTGCACTCGGCTACCTCGACGTCGTCCGCTCTGTCCACGAGCGCTTTCCTGAGCTTTCGCTCGCGGCGTACAACGTCAGCGGCGAGTACGCGATGGTGAAGGCGGCGGCTGCCAACGGCTGGCTCGACGAGCGCGCCGTCGTGCTCGAGGTCTTGACCGGGATCCGCCGGGCAGGCGCCGATCTCGTCATCACGTATCACGCAAAGGACGCGGCAGCTTGGCTTCAGGAACGGTCGTGAAGGTGCGCGTCGACGATCGGCCGGGGGAACACGAGCGCGAGATCGCCGATGTCCTCGAGCACGGGCGGACGGCTGGGGGCGAGACGACCTCGCTCGACCGCAGGCTCTACATGCAGCTCCAGGCTTTCGGCGGAGCTCGCGGTATCACGCCGCTCGTCGCTGCGCTCGAGTCGGCAGGCATCGTCGGCGCGCTCTACGAGGACGTCAACGACCCGACTGGGGTCGCGTTGCTCACCGTGAGCGAGACCCCGGACGCGTTCGTGTCGGAGCTCCGCAGCTTTCTCCAGTCGACCCCTTTCGCAGACCTCGAGCCGAAGCCCGAGCTCACCATGCTCGGTCGCACCTACGCGATCGGGTATGAGCAGGATCTCGAGGAGACGCTCGTCGAGCGCCCGCGCGGTCGCGTGCTCGATGCGTCGCTCGAGTGGGCGATCTGGTACCCGCTGCGCCGCGCCGGATCCTTCGAGCAGCTCTCGCGCTCCGAGCAGAACGCGATCCTCATGGAGCACGGGGGGATCGGGATGTCCTTCGGGCGGGCGGGCCTCGGATACGACATCCGGCTCGCCTGTCACGGGCTCGACAAGCACGACAACGACTTCGTCGTCGGGCTCTTGGGGCCGGAGCTGCACCCGCTCTCGATCATCGTCCAGCGGATGCGCAAGACGAAGCAGACGTCGCTCCACCTCGAGCGACTCGGCCCGTTCTTCGTCGGCAGGGTGGCGTGGCAGAGCCCGACACCGTGACGGTGCCGGCGAGCGCGGAGGCGGATACAGAGCCGACCTCTCCGTTCCTCCGAGCGTGTGGCGGGCTTCCCACGGATCGGACGCCGGTGTGGCTGCTCCGCCAGGCCGGGCGGTACCAGCCTGAGTACCGCGCCCTGCGGGAGAAGTACTCGATGCTCGAGGTCATCCGCACGCCCGAGCTCGCGGCGCAGGTGACGCTCATGCCCATCGAAGCATTCGGCTTCGACGCGGCGATCGTCTTCTCGGACATCCTCCCGCCGCTTGTCGGCATGGGCCTCGACCTCGACTTCGTGAAGGGCGACGGGCCGAGGATCGGAAACCCGATTTCGAGCACTCTCGACGTCGATCTACTGGGCACTCCGCCCGCCGAGGAGACGATGGCGGGAACGCTCGGCGCGATCGCGCTGGTTCGTCGCGAGCTCGAGCCGCGTGACATTCCGGTCATCGGGTTCGCGGGCGCTCCATTCACGCTCGCGAGCTACGCGATCGAGGGCGGGACGTCGAAGGACTTCTCGCGAACGAAGGCGTTCATGTTGTCCGAGCCGGCGGCGTGGAAGCGGCTACTCGGGAAGCTCGTCACGGTTCAGGCCGACTATCTCCTCGCGCAGGCGAAGGCGGGCGCACAGGCGCTACAAGTCTTCGACTCCTGGGCTGGGCGCGCTCTCGGCCGCGAGGACTACCTGCGCTACGTGGCTCCGTACAACCGCGAGCTGTTCGCGCGGGTGTCGAGCGCCGGCGTTCCCGTTATCAACTTCGCACTCGGCGTCGGCTCGTATCTCGGCGAGGCGGCCGCGTGCGGTGGCGACGTCGTGGGTCTCGACTGGGCACTTCCGCTGGACGAAGCGTGGGAGCGCGTGGGTTTCGAGCGACCGGTTCAGGGCAATCTCGACCCAGTTGCGCTGCTCGCTCCTTGGCGTGAGCTCGAGTTTCGGATCGACGACGTCCTCAGCCGAGCCGGGGGCCGCCCGGGCCACATCTTCAACGTTGGGCACGGGCTCGTCCCGCAAACTCCGGTCGACAACGTCCGCCGTCTCGTCGACCACGTGCGCGAGCGGACAGCGTCGTGAGCGTGCGTCTACCGATCGGAGTCCTGGTGATGGCGTACGGCGGCCCGGCGTCGCTGGACGAGATCCCGGGCTACCTGGCGGACATCCGGTCGGGCCGGACGACTCCACGTCACGTGCTCGACGAGATCACCGGGAACTACCGCGCAATCGGCGGCCGCTCCCCGTTGCTCGAGGTCACACGAGAGCAAGTCGATGCGATCGCGGGACGTCTCGGTGATGGGTACCGCTGTTACCTGGGGATGCGGCATTGGGCGCCGTGGATCGAGGAGGTCGTTGGCGAGATGGTCGAGGACGGCGTGACGCATGCCGTATCCCTCGTGCTGGCGCCGCACTTCAGCGCCATGTCCGTCGCGCGCTACCAGCAGAAGGTGGCGGATGGGCTCGAGCTCTACCGCGGCCGGATCGACTTCGAGCAGGTGCCGAGCTATCACGACGCAGCGGGATTGATCGACGCGTTCGCCGCACGTGTTGCCGATGGCCTCTCGCGCTGGCCCGAGGCCGAGCGGGAGCGCGTGCACGTCGTCTTCAGCGCTCACAGCCTCCCCGAGCGCATCCTCTCAACGGGTGATCCGTACGGCGTGCAGTGCCACGAGACCGCGAGCCTCGTGGCCGATCGGGTCGGCCTGCCCGCGGAGCGCTGGTCGTGGAGCTACCAGTCCGCGGGTCGAACGCCGGAGCCGTGGGCAGGTCCCGATCTCGGCGAGCATCTCGAGGCCCTAGCTGCACGTGGCGTACTCGATGTGGTCAGCGTGCCGGTCGGCTTCGTCTCCGACCACGTCGAGATCCTCTTCGACATCGACCAGCGCGCCCGCGCGATCGCGGAACGACTCGGGATGCGGCTCGAGCGTCCGCCGGCGCTGAACGACGATCCGGTGTTCATCGAAGCTCTCGCCGATCTCGTGCGTGAGCGCGCCGCACGATGGGTCGAGGAGGCTCGGGCAGCGTGAGGGCCGTCGTCCTCGGCGGGGGGATTGCAGGGCTGGCAGCTGCGCGCCGCCTCGAGAGCCTGCTCCCGGACGCCGAGATCGTCCTCTTCGAGCGCGATGCGCACCTTGGGGGGAAGATCCAGACCGAGCACGTTGGCGGTTACGTGATCGAAGCCGCCCCTGACAGCTTTCTCTCCCAAAAGGAGCGCGGGGTCGGTCTCTGCGAAGAGCTCGGACTCGGCGCTGAGCTCGTGGGTCGACGACCTGAGTACGGGCGGACCTTTGTGAGGCGCGGCGGCACCTTGCACCCCCTGCCCGCGGGCCTCACGGGGATGATTCCGACCAACCTCGACGCTCTCGCAGCGAGCTCGCTGCTCTCCCCGGAGGCGCAGAAGCGCCTGGCCGCCGAGGTTGACATTCCGGCCACGCCGGCCGGTGAAGACGAGTCGATCGCGTCCTTTGTCTCGCGCCGGCTCGGGCGCGAGACGTACGAGGAGCTCGTCGAACCCCTCATGACGGGGATCTTCGGCGGCGACGGTGAGCAACTCTCGCTCCGCGCGACCTTCCCCGCACTCCGAACGCTGGAGCTCGAGTATGGCAGCGTGATCCGTGGGCTTCTCGCGCGAGCGGAGAGCACGAGCGCGAGCAGCCATCCCCCCTTCCTGACGCTCCGCGGTGGTATGGACACCCTCGTGGGCACACTCGTCCGCAAGCTCGAGCACACGGAGATCCGCACTGGAACCGAGGTCTACGCGGTCCGCAACCGCTCGGACGGTGGCTACGCGCTAGAGCTCGACGACGACGGCCGTCTGGATGCGGATGCCGTCGTGGTCGCCGTTCCCGCGGTCGTCACCGCGGACCTGCTCGCCGACATCGACGACGACCTCGCTGCGGCGCACGCCGAGATCCCGTACGGGTCGTCCGTGATCGTGACGCTCGTGTACTCGGAGACGGGTGTTGAGCACCCGCTCGACGGCTACGGCTATGTCGTGCCGCGGTCGGAGGGCTCGGACGTGCTCGCATGCACATGGACGTCGCGAAAGTGGGCCGGGCGCGCTCCGGACGGAATGATCCTCATGCGCGTCTACGCCGGTCGGTTCGGTGGGCCGGACGTGACGACGTACTCCGACACTGAGCTCCTCGCGCTCGCCGTTTCCGAGGTCGGGCTTCTTGGAATCGACGCGGAGGCGCTCCTCACTCGCGTCCAGCGCTGGCCGAGCGGCATGCCGCAGTACGTCCTCGGTCATCCCGAGCGGCTCGAGCGAATCGACGCGGCGCTCGAAGCGCACCCCGGTCTCTCGGTCGCCGGTGCCGCCTACCGAGGCGTCGGGATTCCCGACTGCATCCGCTCCGGTGAGGAGGCCGCCGAATCCGTCGTGCGCTCCCTCTTCGCGGTCCTCCGATGACCCCGCCGCCCCGAGGCCGAGTGACAAGTTGTTACAAACGCCACGGATCGCAGGTGAGTGCGGGATCGGGGAGAGTTACAAGTTGTTACAAGGCGTATCGGGGCACGACGTGAGTCGCGGGCGGTCGCGATCGGAGGAGCTGTTCGCGGAGGCGGCGGGTCTCCTCCCGGGCGGCGTCAGCTCGCCTGTTCGCGCGTTTCGCGCCGTGGGCGGCTCGCCGCTCTTCATCGAGCGTGGTGAAGGTGCGTACCTCGTCGACGTCGACGGGAATCGCTACGTCGACTACGTGCTCTCGTGGGGCCCGCTCGTGCTCGGGCATGCCCATCCGCGCATCGTCGCGGCTCTCGAGGACGCCGTTCGCAACGGCACGAGCTACGGCGCTCCGAGCCCGCTCGAGCTCGAGCTCGCGCGGCTGATTCGCGACGCAATGCCGAGTATCGACCTGATTCGCTTCGTCAACTCCGGCACCGAGGCGACGATGAGCGCGCTTCGCCTTGCACGTGCGTTCACGGGCCGCGCGAAGATCGTCAAGTTCGCGGGTTGCTACCACGGGCACGCCGATCTTCTGCTCGTGCAGGCCGGATCCGGAGTCGCGACGCTAGGCCTGCCCGACTCGCCAGGGGTCACGCCGGGCGCAGTCGCGGACACGCTCACGGCTCCATACAACGACCTCGAAGGGGTCGAACGGCTCTTCGCCGAGCACAGCGACATCGCCGCGGTGATCGTGGAGCCGGTTGCGGGGAACATGGGTCTCGTCCCACCCGTGGACGGCTATCTCGAACGGCTCCGCGAGCTGACGGCGGCGCACGGCGCGCTGCTCGTGTTCGACGAGGTGATGACCGGTTTTCGCGTGCATCCCGGCGGCGCCCAAGCTCTGTACTCCGTCACGCCCGACTTGACGACGCTCGGCAAGGTGATCGGGGGCGGCCTTCCGGTAGGCGCCTACGGTGGGAGGCGGGAGATCATGGAGCTCATCGCACCGGCCGGCCCGGTCTACCAGGCCGGCACGCTCTCGGGAAACCCCCTCGCGATGACCGCGGGGATCGAGACGCTGCGCGTGCTCGCCGAGCCGGGCGTCTGGGGCGGGCTCGAGCGCGCCGGCGAACGGCTGATCACAGGCCTCGAGGCGGTCCGGGCTCCGGTGCAGATCACGCGCGCCGGAACGATGTTCGGACTCTTCTTCACGGAGGCTCCGGTTCGGAGCTGGGACGACGCGAAGCACGCCGACACGGAGCGCTTCGCCGCGTTCCATCACGCGATGCTCGAACGCGGTGTGTACCTCGCCCCGTCGCAGTTCGAGGCCGCGTTTCTGTCGACGGCTCATGGCGACGCCGAGATCGACGCGACGATCGCGGCGGCCGGCGAGGCCTTCGCCGCGCTGGGCTGACTACTACCCTTGCCGGCATGAAGGTGCTGCTCGTCACCATGTACTTCCCGCCTGCCGGCGGCGGCGGTGTGCAGCGTCCGCTGAAGCTCGCGCAGTACCTCCCTGCGCTCGGCATTGAAACCCACGTTCTTGCGCCCCATGACCCGAAGTGGGTGCACCGAGATGCGGAGCTCCGCGTTCCTACTCAGGCCTGGATCCATCGCGTTCGCTACGTCGGCCCACGCGCGCGGAAGCCGGCGGAGGAGCTCCAGCGCGCGGAGGGCTTCGATCGCGCGCTCGTGCAGGCTCAGGTGACCGCTCGCCGCCTCCTCATGCCCGACGCGAGCGTCACCTGGAATCTCACCGCGATTCCGGCTGCAATTCGCATCGCGCGCCGCGAACGAATCGACGCAGTGATCACGACGTCCCCGCCAGGGTCGATCCATTTCGTTGGAGCGGCCGTCCAGAAGGCGACCAGCGCGCGCTGGATTGCCGACCTGCGCGACCCGGTCGTCGCCAATCAGCACCGCCGGGCAGACACGGCGGCGACTCGAGCTCGTCAAGCGGCGAACCAGCAGCTCGCACGCCTCGTTTCGCGCCGAGCCGATGCGGTCTCGTGCGTGTCCGAGGCGATCGCCGACGAGATACGGGCGATGGATCCGCGGGGTGTCGTACGCACGATCGCCAACGGGTGCGACTTCGACGATTTCGCAGGCCTCGAGTACCGGCCCGCATCCCGTTTTCGGATCACACACACGGGGAGCTTCTTCGGGAGGCGCGATCCTCGCCCGTTCCTGCAAGCCTTCCACGACTCCGGTCTCGACGCAGTCGCCCGCTTCGTCGGCGACTTCCGCTCGTCCGACCGCGAGTGGGCCGACTCGCTCGGTCTCGGCGACCGCATTCAGCTCGTCGAGTACGCGCCTCGCGCCGAGTCGCTACGGCTACAGCGGGATTCCGAGGCGCTGCTGCTGCTCGTTCCCGATGCGGGCGGGCGCGGCAAAGGCGTTCTCTCCGGGAAGGTGTTCGAGTACCTCGCTGCCGGCCGTCCGATCCTCGCTGTCGTGCCACCCGACGGCGCCGCGGCGGAGCTCATCCGCGAGACTCGCGCCGGGATGGTGGTCGCGCCCGACGACGTCGACGGCATCCGTGTCGCGCTCGAGGTCCTCCACGCTCGCTTCCTCGACGGCGGCCTACCTCCCGTCGAGCTCTCCGAGAAGACGCGCGCTGGCCTCTCCCGTCGCGCGAGGATCGAGGAGATGGCGGCGCTGCTGCAGGAGGTCGCATGACGACTCACGCCCTACCTGCTCGTGCGGTCCCTCGCGACCGTGTCCTCGTCCAGCCCATGCTCGACGGGCTCTTCCTCGCCACGGTCCTCACGGTCACGTTCCACAAGCTGCAGTGGGAGCTCGCGGGATCGCTGACGCTCTCCGACGTCCTGACGTCGGTCTTCCTCGTGCTGTTCGCCTGGAATCGGTTCGAGCACGCTGACGCGCGCTTTTCGAGAACGTCCGCCGTCGCGTTCGCGTTCCTCCTCGCGTTCGCGCTCGTGTATCTGGCCGGCTTCTACAACCTCGACACGGCTCAAGCGCTGGCGCAGTGGTCGAAAGGGATGGTGAAGTTCGTCCTGCACTTCGGTTTCCTGGTCGCGGGTGTGGCGCTGCTCGCACGGCGCAGCGTTCGGTTCTACTGGTACGCGCTCGGGGCGTTTCTCGGGGGCATCGCGTGGAACGCCGCGTACGGGGTTGTCCAGCTCTTGCTCGCCGAGGTGGCCGGGACGAATCTCGATGAGCTGCTCATCGAGCCGATCACGTCGCGGCAGACGGGGATCAACGTCTTCGGTGCCGTCGGCGGCACGCAGGAGGTCTTCCGCCCGAACGCCCTCACCGGCGACCCGAACCATCTGGGGATCGAGCTCCTCATCCCGCTGCTCGTGTTGGCGCCGCTCTATCTACGACTCGAGCGGGGGCACCGGTTTAGGACGCCGCTCGCGGTGCTGCTCGGCTTCCTCCTCGTCGTTCTACTGGCCACGCTCTCGCGGAGCGCGCTCCTCGGGCTCGGTTGTGGAGCGCTCGTCCTCGCGCTGCCGTACCGTCGCCATCTTCGCCGGCCTGCATTCTTGGTTCCCCTGGCAGCCGTGGCTGCCGTCGTGGGCGCGGTCGTCGTCACGCGACTCGACTTCTTCCTCACGGTGCTCCGGGCGCGGACCAACACGAGCCGAGGAGCTGCGTCTCCGCACTTCGAGGTGTACGGGTTCGTCCCGGACGTTCTCTCGACGAACCCGTTCCTCGGGCTCGGACTCAACAACTTCGCCGTCTACTACGAGTTCGTCACCGGCCGGCCGGACTTCGGGCCGCACTCGTTCTACGTCGCGACAATCGTCGAGACGGGGATCGTGGGAGCGGTGCTCTTTGCGGCGTTTATCGTGTGGCTGTTCCGACGCCTCGGTGCGGCGCGAAGACTCGGGCGGGCGCTCTCGGCAGCCCACGACCCGCTCGCGGCGCGCGTTCGTCCACTCGCGTGGGGCATGACCGCCGCGCTCGTCGCGACGCTCGTTGCGAACGTCTTCTACCTCACGATGACCTTCTACTACTTCTATGTCTTCGCCACGCTCGCGGCTGCGCTTCCCGTGGTCTTCGGACGCGCGCGACGTGAATGAGGGTCGTCGTCCTCACGACCTCGTACCCGCGCGATCCTGACGACGTCGCGGGAGCCTTCGTCCGCGACGCTGTCGAGCATCTACGTCAGGCGGGTATCGATGTCGACGTCGTTTCGCCAGCGTCGTTTCGTCATTTCGGACTCGCGTACGGGGACGGGATCGTCGGCAACCTGAGACGGAGGCCGTGGCTGGCCCTTGCGGTGCCACTCTTTCTGCTCTCGTTTGCGCGGGCTGCCCGACGCGCCGCGCAAGGCGCCGACCTGATTCACGCGCACTGGCTCCCGTCCGCGCTTCCGGCAATCGCGACGAGGAAGCCGTTCGTCGTCCAACTCTGGGGCACCGATGTCGAGCTGGCATCGCGGGCGAAGTGGGTTGCCCGCCGGGTGCTGGGCCCCGCCCAGCTCGTTATATGTCCTTCCAAGGCGCTCGCTCGAACTGCGCGCGACCTGGGTGCTCGTGACGTGCGTGTGGTCCCGAGCGGAGTCTTGATCCCGGACGACGTCGGGCCGCCCGAGGATCCTCCGCACGCGCTCTTCGTGGGACGCCTCTCGGAGGAAAAAGGCGTTCTCGAGCTCCTTGCGGCGACCGCTGGAATCCCCTGCGTGATCGTTGGCGACGGACCGCTTCGCAATCGCGTGCCTGATGCCGTCGGCTTCGTCCCTCCACACGATCTCGGCCCGTACTACGAGCGCGCGGCCGTCGTCGTGTGCCCTTCTCGGCGTGAGGGTTACGGCGTCGTCGCCAGAGAGGCGATGGCGTACGGCCGCCCGGTGGTTGCTTCCGCTGTCGGCGGTCTCGTCGACGCCGTGGAGGAGGGGGTGACCGGACTACTCGTCCCGTCGCACGACGCGCCTGCTCTTCGCGCCGCGCTCGAGCGGTTGCTCGAAGACCGCGAGCTCCGCGATCGCCTCGGAGCAGCTGCGCGTGCGACGGCACGTGAGAGGTTCTCGTGGGCGGCGGCGACCGAGGCGACGATCCGCGCCTACCGTGAGGCGACCGCCTGACGGCCGGCGAACGCACAGGCGCAAACCGAGCCCATCGGTAGATTCGCCCTTCGATGGCGTCTGGCCGATCTCGTGGTTTCCTCACCGCCCTCGTCGGCGTGCCGATCGGCCTCGTCTTCCTCTGGCTCGCCCTGCGCGACGCCGATCTCGACGCGGTCCGGCGGTCGCTGCAAGAAGCCGACGCCGGCTTGGCTGCGCTCGCGATCGCCGCGTTCGGAGTCGTCTACGCGTTCCAGTCGGCCCGGTGGAGGAAGATTGCCTCGGCACCGGCCGTTCGCTTTGCGCGCTTCTACGAGATGACAGTCAGCGGCGTTGCGGTGAACAACGTGCTTCCAGGGCGCATCGGCGACCTGCTGCGTGCGCGTTGGCTGGGTCTCGCCGCCCGCATGCCCGCAGGACGGGCGTTCGGAACGGTGATCCTCGACCGTGCGTGCGACTTCATCGTTCTCGTCGGCTTGCTCGTCGTCGGGATCGCAGCCGTTGCGAGCTCCGAGTGGCTCGTCCGGCTCGCCGCGGGGTCGCTCCTCGTCCTTGCGGCGTTCGGTGTGGTCCTCTTCTTTGCCCGGGCGTACATCGGCAGGCGAGAGCGGGGACGACGCAGCCGAGGGCTTGTCCGCCGGCTCGTCCGCGACACCGTGGAAGTGCTCGCCGAGCCTCTCGGGCGGCGGCGACCGGTCGTCTGGCTCGGGCTCAGTCTCGCGGCCTGGGCGACGTGGGCGATTGCGGCGCTTCTTGTCGCGCGTTCTCTCGGACTCGACCTGTCGATCACCGATGCGCTGTTCGTGACGGCGGTGTTGAACCTCGGATCGGCCGTTCCGTCCTCGCCGGGCTACGTGGGCACATACGAATGGCTAGGTGTTGCGTCACTCGGCCTTCTCGACGTCCCCCACGAGCAGGCATTGGCGTTCACTATCCTCTTGCACGCTGCGTGGTACGTCCCGACGACACTCGCGGGCGGAATTGCGCTCTCGGCTCGAGGAGTCCGCCAGCTCCGCCGCTCCCGGTCCGACCGCGCACGCGTCGTGAGCGATTCGGCGGTGCGCGACGAGCCCTCACTGTGAAGGGATCGTCCCGAACGCCCAGACACATCGCTGTGAGCCTGGAAACCGTGGGCCGCGAAGCGCTCGTCGCGGCGCTCGCCGGGATCGCCCTCGCCATTGGAATGACGTGGCCGCTCACTCTCCATCTCGGAAGCGACATCGGCAAGGATCTCGGCGACCCGCTTCTCCAGGCCTGGCAAGTGTCGTGGATCGGGCACGCGCTCCTCGAGCGGCCGCTCGACCTGTGGCAGGCGAACACGTTCTGGCCAAATGTGGACACGCTCGCGTTCTCGGATGCCCTGGTCGGGTACGCGCCTGCGGGACTCGTTGCACAGCAGAGTCCGCATGCGGCGCTCGTGGTCTACAACCTCCTCTTCCTGGGTGCGTACGGCCTCGCCTTCCTGGGCGCGTACTTGCTCGGTCGCGAGCTCGGACTGGGGAAGCTCGGCGCGGTTGCTGCAGGGGTCGCGTTCGCGTACGCGCCGTGGAAGCTCGCCCAGAACGGCCATCTCCACGTGCTGTCGAGCGGCGGTATCCCGCTGACGCTCTTTCTCCTGGTGCGCGGATATCGGCGCCGAAGCGCCTGGCTCGTGCTCGCTGGCTGGCTTGTTGCTGCCTGGCAGATGACGCTCGGCTTCACGCTGGGGCTCCAATTCGCGTATCTCCTCGCGGTACTCGGTGTGATCGCGGTCGTCGCTGTTGCGGTGGGTGCGGTTCCGATTCCCGAGCGCCGGATCTTCGTCGCTACGGCCGTCGGAGTCCTCGTCTTCTCCGTGGCGGCAGTGCTCATGGCGCGGCCGTATCTACGTGTGATCGACGAGCACCCCGAGGCCCGTCGCACACCTGCCTATGTCGAGAGCTTCTCGCCGGAGCTTCGGAGCTTCCTCGCCGCACCCGCTCAGAGCTGGCTCTGGGCCGGTCCCTCCCTCCGAGCACGAGCGCCGCTGGCCGCTCCGGACGAGATGTCTCTCTTCTCCGGGCTCGCGATCTCGCTGCTTGCGCTGCTCGGCGTCCTCGGCCCCGTCTTCACACGCCGGTTACGAATCGGGATCGCGGTGGGCGTGGTCGTCTGCGCCGCTCTCTCTCTGGGAGTACGAGATGTCTCGGGACTTGACCGGTATCTCACCCCGTACCGATTCCTCTTCGACTTCGCGCCCGGCTGGGACGGTGTGCGCACCCCGGGACGCATCAACACGCTCACGTCGTTGGGACTCGCCCTGCTTGCCGGAGCGGGCCTATGCGTCTTCGTGCGCTTCGTCCGAGATCGAACCGGGGCCCGTACCGTGGCGACGGTCGTCGGAGTCGGGCTCGCCGCCGCGATCCTCGTCGAAGGGCTCGGCCCACTGTCGCACCCGCGCGTATCCGCCCCGCCGCCGGCCATCCGGCGCGCGACTGCACCACAGCTGCATCTCCCCGCCGGCTTCCACGACGACCTCGTCTACAGCTACTGGTCGACCCTGGGTTATCCGGAGACGGTCAACGGGGCGGGCGGATTCGATCCCGCCGAGTATGACCGCCTGCGGAAGATGGTCCGTGCTTTTCCCGACGCACGATCTGTCGCCGCCCTCCGGGAGCTCGGCGTACAGAGCGTCATCCTGCATCCCGACCGGGCGCAAGGTACGCCATGGGAGGGCGCGGCCGACCGGCCGATCGCTGCGCTCCCACTCGAGCGGGAGTTCCGGGACGGCGTCGTCCTCTTCCAGCTCGAGCCGCGCCGTCCGTGACTTCGGCGTCCGTTCCCGAGGGCTCGGTTTCGACGTGCACTACTCGCCCCAGTACTCCGGGTAGTGGCTGAGGCGCCGCCGCAGCGACGCGGGAAGGCGGCGGTGCCGTCTTCCGAGCTGGAGCCCGGCGAACTTTGCCGACTCGGATAGAGCGGCGTAGGGAATCCAGCGACGTTGCCCCGTCCGCCAGAGCCAGGCGACCTCATCGCGTGCGTACCGTGCGGCGGCACCGCGTAGCGTCTGTCGCGACCGCCGCTCGTTGCTCAAGTACGAGCGGTCGGCCGACGCGCCCGAATCGAAGAACCGCCGGAACGCGCCGGCGATCGTGTAGACGTGCGAGTGGTACACGGCTGCATCGGGCGCATAGACGATCGACATGCCCGCAAGCAGCACTCGCCGGGACCACTCCTGATCCTCGCTCATGACGACATCGTCGGCAAATGGGTACTTCTCCCAGACGCGCCGCGAGATCGCAGAGTTGGCATTCGAGAAGAGCGTCACCTCGAAGCTCAGATCCTCGACGCCCTCGAGCCGCTGAACCCGTGCGTCAGGCCCGTAGAGGAAGTCGAGGAAATAGCGCTCCGGAGGGCGTGCGGTCTCGTGCGGGAGTTGTCGGCCGTAGACGCCAGCGACGGTCTTGTCCAAGACAAGGGGGCAGACGAGGGCCACGAGCCAGCGATCGTCGGCGGCGTACGCATCCTGACTGGTGAAGACGAGTACCTCTCCGCGGGCGATCTCCGCACCTACGTTGCGGGTGCGTCCATGGTGGAACTCGTCGGGCGAGATCGAGTGCACCCGCGCACCGAGCCGGTGGGCACGCTCGGCGCTACCGTCGCGCGAACCTGAATCGACGACGACGATCTCGACCTCTTCATCGATTCTCTGACGCCTGATCGCTTCCAGGCAGCGCACGAGATCTGCGCCGCCGTCCTTGACCGGGATGACGACGGAGATCACGTCACACCGGAGTCGCTGCGACGACGAACTGGTATGCGAAGAGCGATGGCCGCAGGCGGCCAACGGTGTGCGCGACCCGCTCCGCTGCAGGCACTCCGAAGACCGGCACGGGCACGGTGAAGTCGAGCTCGACGACGCGGTACCCGGCGCGTGCGAGCGTATCCACGAGCGTCGCACGGGTGAAGAGATGGAGGTGCGTGCGATCGAGGATTCCGCGCTCCGTGTAGCGCCAGCGTCCAGCGAGGAGCCCGAGCCGAATCGTCCAATTCGCGACGTTCGGCGTGGTGAGCACGATCCTGCCGTCGGCTCGCAAGAGAGGGAGCATGCGGGCGAGAAACCGTTCGGGCTCGCGCAGGTGCTCGATCAGATCGCCGCACAATACGACGTCGAACGAGCCCGGCGCGAACGGCAGCCCGAGCGACTCGACGTCCCCGATGAGCACGTCCTCGCACACGTCTCGTGCGGCGTTTGCGGCGTCCGAATCCTGCTCGATGCCGATCACGGTGCAGCCGCGCTCGACGAGTGGCCGGGCGAGGTAGCCGCTCGAGCAGCCGACGTCCAGAACCCGCGTGTCCGATCCGACGAGCGCCAGCAATTTCGAATGCCCGCCCTGCGGTCGCTCGTTGAGAGCGACGTAGCCAAGGTTCGCTGCTGCCGCCATGCGCTAGTCCCGGTCGGGAGCGGCGCCGGGGGCGTTGCGCAGGGGCATCGTCAGCAACGCGAGGAAGAACGCGCCGAAGACCACCTGGGCCCCGAGGCCGAGCGCCGTTACCAGGAGCGCCGTCTCGTAGGCACGGCCGAGGATGCCAAAGCCGTTGGCTGCCCATTCGACGCCAACTGCCAGCAGCCCGACGACAGCGAGCAAGACGAGGCCGCCACCGACCAGGAGCCCGTGCTCGAGGCGGAGGTGTCGACCGAGCCGCTCGAGCAAGGGATCGTGCTCTCCGATCCTCACCCGGGCGTAGGTCCGGGCGAAGACACCGAGCTGGATGACCTGCGCCCCGATGAGCGTCAGGGCGACGAACCCGAGCATGGTGTGGAGCTGCCAGGTGCGGCCGAAGACATCGATGGGCCCTGTGGCCAGGACGAGCATGCCCGCGACCCCGAGCAGCAGCATGATGCTCCCCGGGAGCAGGTACAGCCAGCTCGGGCTGTACAGGAGCATGAAGCGAACGTGCCGCCAGGCGTCGCCGAACCGGTTGAGCTTCGACTCGCCGATCCGAGGGTAGTAGTCGATGGGTACCTCGCTCACTCTCAGGCCTCGGCGATATGCCTTGAAGACCATCTCGGAGGCGAACTCCATCCCGGTCGAGTGGAGGTCGAGCACGGGCAGCGCGTCGCGGCGCACCGCGCGCATCCCACAGTGGGCATCCGAGACCTTGACGCCGAAGAGGACGTTCAGCATCCCGGTCAGGATCGGGTTTCCGACGAATCTGTTCAGGAATGGCATTGCATCCCCGTGGATCGTGCCCTTGAAGCGGGAGCCGATAACGAGATCGTCACCCTGCTCGAGCCGGTCGACGAAAGGAGCGAGCTCGTCCATCGGGTACGTCTCGTCGGCGTCCCCCATGACGATGTAGTCGCCCTGTGCCGCCGCAAGGCCGGCGAGGTACGCGCTGCCGTAGCCGTGCCGCGGCTCGACGACGACGCGCGCGCCGTGGTCGGTCGCCACCTCCGCGGAGGAGTCGGTCGACCCGTTGTCGACGACAACTACCTCTCCGGAACGGCCCGAGCGCCGAATCCCCTCGAGCGCTTGCTCGACGACGTTCCCGACTGCGGCCTCTTCGTTCAGGCACGGGACGACGACGGAGATCTGCGGAGACGGCGGCGTCACCGGTGTCCGACGCTAGCACGCTGGGGTGTCGCCCTCTCGCAGCGTCGGGCGACGCCTGCTGCCAGCGCCGCAGAAAGGGTCTCCGCTGAGCCGGCTTCTATCCTGTCGTTCTCTCGTGTCTGACGATCGCCGGCCTATCGACAACCCGACGAAGCAGGTCGACTTCAACGCCCTCCTGGAGTGGCCGCGCGGGATCGCTCGGCTCGGCGTGATCTTCTGCCTGATCGTCACGGCCGTACTCGGCGTCGTGTACTTCGTGCGAGCGGTCGACCGACTCGGTGACGACGCTGGGCGAAATGCCGCGCTGAACTTCGACGATCGTGAGTTTGCCGGAGGCAACTCCCTGGTGGTCGACAAGCGTGCGTTGTACGAAGCGCGTGCGCTCATCCCCGAGGACGGGACGTATCGAGTTGTGGCCGGCCCGGGAGTCGATGGGGCGACTGAGCTGACGGAGCCATACATCGACCAGTTCGCCCGGTCCTTCCTCATGCCGCGCCGGCCCGCCGCAGACGCGCGCTGGATCCTCTGCTACGGCTGTGACGTGGCCGAGCTCGGCGGCCGGTTCGAGGTCGTCTGGCAGAACGGCGCGGGCATCGCCCTGGGGACGATCGACGAATGACGATCCAGGCGCTGCTTGGACTCGCCGTGCTGAACGCCTTCCTCCTCGGTGTCGGGATTGCCATGCTCTGGGCAATTCGAGGCTGGAGGTCCTGGGCCGAGCTCGCTCGGCTCTCCGGGTTCGCGTACATGCTCGGCGTCGCCCTGGTAGGGGTCACGCTGTCCCTGGAGCTCGTTCTCGACGTGCCCTTCTCGCTGGCCGCCATCCTCGTCACGGGAGCTGCGCTCATGCTGTCGAGCGTTGCGGTCAGGCAACTTTTCGCGCGCTGGAGACCGGCCTCTGCTTGCGAACGACCCCGTGCGCTCGGCTTCGTCGGGGCGGCGTTCGGGCTGCTTGTCGCCATCTACTTGGAGGCGCTCTTCCGCGCCGGCCGGCTGGCCGGTCTCTCCGCATGGGACGCGTGGGCGTTCTGGGTACCGAAGGCGAAGGCGATCTACTTCTTCGGTGGGCTCGACGAGCAGTTCTTTCGCGAGCTCGCCAACCCGACCTATCCACCGCTGCTTCCTGCGCTCGAGGCGTCAGCGTTCCACTTCATGGGCTCCCCGGACGTCATTACGCTGCACGTTCAGTTCTGGTTCTTCGCGTGCGGGTTCGCCGGTGCCGTGGCGGGACTTCTCGCTCCGAGGGTTCCGGGAGTTGTGCTCGGGCCGTGCCTCCTACTCGTCATCGTGGCTCCCCGTGTTGCGGGGCGAAACCTCGATCCACAAGCGGACTTCCTGCTCGACTACCTGTTCGCTCTCGCCGCGCTCCTGGTCGCACTCTGGCTACTGGATCACGAGCCGTGGCAGCTCGTCTCAGCCTCGTTGCTCCTGGGTGCAGCCATGCTCACGAAGCGGGAAGGGCTGTTGCTGGCTGCGTGCGTCATCGCAGCTGCGTTGGTCGCGGGTTGGCGCGACCACCGTTACGCGTGGCCGCGCCTGGGAGTTGCAGCAGCCGTCGCCGTCGCCGTCGCCGTCCCGTGGCGAATCTGGTTCTCGTATCGAGACCTTGAGGGCGAGCTTCCCGAAGCCGGCTTTCTTGGGTTGTTCGGCCATCTCGACCGCGCGTGGCCAGCATTCGAATCGGTGCTATCGACCGTTCTCGACTACGAACTCTGGCTCGTGATTCCCGCCCTCGCCGCCGCCGGGGTCGTCCTGGCATTCATCGCCGGAGCGCGCGTCCTGCCGACCTTCGCTCTCGTGCTCTACGGCCTGCTGATCGCGGGCTTTACGTGGGTGCTCTGGTCATTCACGGAGCTCGAGCTGCCTTTCGTTCAGGACGAGGGTGTGAACCCGATCGTTCGACTTACGGGATCGCTGGTGGTGGTCTCCGGCGGCCTGCTGCCATTGCTGCTCGACGCCGCATGGCGCGGAGGCGATCGTGTCACGCTGGAGGAGAGCTGAGCATGCGACGACTTCTCCTGTGGTCGATCGTCCTTGCTGTCGTGCTGGCGTACCCGCTCGCCGTCGTTGCGGGAGGCACGCCACGTTTTCCTTCGCGCGCCGAGTGCGTGCGCCCGGCGATCGAGGACGGTGACATCGAAGCCGTGTTCGGCTACTTCGACTCGGAGCGCGACGCCGTTGTGGTTCGCGATCGAGCGCTGGCCTCGGGCTTCATAGGGACGGAGCTGGAGTCGAACGGCTGTGGCCGGGTTCGAGTCGTTGTCGGCGGGATCCCGACCCTCGAGGTCGGCAGGAATCTTGCCGAGGAGGCGCGATCGGTGGGCTTCGAGGTCACGCTCGAGCGGGCCGGCTGAGTACCATCCCGCCCGTGCCGGAGCTTCGCGTCGACGGCAAGCGGATCGCGGATGACACCGCGGCGTACGTCATCGCCGAGGTCGGCCACAACCATCAGGGCGACATCGAGAAGGCCAAGGCGCTCGTTCACGCCGCCAAGGAGTGCGGTGCGGACGCGGTCAAGCTGCAGAAGCGGGACAACCGCCGCTTGTACACGCGTGCGCTCCACGACTCGCCGTACGACAACGAGCATTCCTTCGGAGCGACGTACGGCGAGCACCGCGAGGCGCTCGAGCTGTCCGCGGCCGAGTGGCTCGAGCTGCGCGAGTTCTCGCGCGAGGAGGGCATCACGCTCTTCGGCACCGCCTTCGACGAGGAGAGCGCGGACTTCCTCGCTGAGCTCGAGATGCCCGCGTTCAAGATCGCTTCCGCCGATCTTGTGAACACCCCCTTGCTGCGGCATGTCGCAGCGCTCGGAAAGCCGATCTTCCTCTCGACCGGAGGCGGCACCCTCGAGGACGTCGAGCGGGCGGTTGAGACGATCACGGGCGTCAACTCCCAGCTCTGCTTGATGCAGTGCACTGCGTCCTACCCGTGCGAGGTCGAGGAGCTCAACCTGCAGGTGATCGAGACATACCGAGAGCGTTTCCCGGAGCTTCTCATCGGCCTGTCCGATCATCAAAGCGGGATTGCGATGGCGCTGATCGGTTACATGTTGGGGGCCAGGGTTCTCGAGAAGCACTTCACTCTCAACCATGCGTGGAAGGGCTCGGATCATGCGTTCTCGCTCATGCCGGAGGGAATGCGCAGGCTCGTTCGCGATCTCCGGCGTGTTCCGGAGGCGCTCGGAGACGGCGTGAAGCGCCCGCTGCCGAGCGAGCGGCGCCCGCTCGAGAAGATGGGCAAGAAGCTTGTCGCCGCGCGGGATCTGCCCGCGGGGCACGTCCTCGGCCGGGGCGACATCGTCGCCAAGTCGCCCGCGGATGGCGGTCTTCCCCCGTACGAGCTGGATGATCTGCTCGGACGGCGCCTCGGGCATGCGCTTGTGTCAGACCAGGACATCACGTTCGAGGACGTCGAGCCGGCCGAGGAGCTGGCCGCTCGCGGCGCCGAGCAGGCGTGATCGACCTCACCGCCGTCCGGTTCGCCGTCTTCGACTTCGATGGGGTCTTCTCCGACAACCGCGTATGGACGAACGACCGAGGAGAGGAGAGCGTCGCGTGCTTCCGCGGCGACACGTTGGGGCTGCGCCGCCTGGACGAGGTCGGTGTTGAATACCTGATCCTCACGTCGGAAACGAACGACGCGGTTGCGGCTCGTGCGCGGAAGATGCGCGCCGACTGCATCAAGGGCATCGAGGACAAGCTCCCCGTGCTGCACGCGGAGGTCGAGCGCCGCGGTGTCTCGCTCGCCGAGACGTCGTATCTGGGAAACGACGTCAACGATGCCGAGTGCCTGGCGGTCGTCGGGCTGCCGGTCGTCCCGGCGGATGCGTGGGCCGAGGTCGTCCCGCTCGCGCGGCTGGTTCTCACACGCGACGGCGGCCACGGGTGTGTCCGTGAGTTCTGCGATGCGGTTTGGCGCGCGAAGCGCGAGGCCGCATGAACGACCCGCTTTTCGATCTTTCCGGCCGCATCGCCGTCGTGACGGGGGGAATGGGCCAGCTGGGACGTGTGTACACCGCAGGTCTCGCGGAGCGCGGGATGCGCGTCGCGAGCTTCGACGTGGCGTCCGGTGACGCTCCCGACGGGGTGCGCGCCTTCGAGGTCGACGTCACGGACCGCGTGGCGATCGAGCGGGCCATGGGTGAGATCGAGTCCGACTGGGGTGCGCCGCACGTTCTCGTCAACAACGCGGGTCTCGACTCACCGCCGGACGCGCCGGCGGAGGAGGTCGGCCCCTTCGAGGACTTCCCCGAGGAGGTCTTCGACGCGGTGATGGACGTGAACGTCAAAGGCGCACTGCTCTGCTGCCAGGTAATCGGCGGTGCCATGGCGCGCGAGGGCCGCGGGTCGATCGTCAACATCGGCTCGGTCTACGGGCTCCTCTCGCCCGTCCAGGACATCTATGCATTTCGGCGCGAGAGCGGCGAGACGTTCGTGAAGCCTGTTGCCTACTCGGTCTCGAAGTCGGCGATCCTGAACCTCACGCGTTACCTCGCCACGTACTGGGCGAAGGCGGGCGTGCGGGTAAACACGCTCACGCTCGCGGGCGTCTGGAACGACCAGCCCGCTCAATTCCTCGAGGCCTACGCGGAGCGCGCCCCGATGGGTCGGATGCTCGACGCCGGCGAAGCCCTGGGCGCGCTTGTCTTCCTCGCGTCCGACGCCTCGTCGTACGTCACCGGCTCGAACGTCGTCGTCGACGGCGGCTGGTCTGCTTGGTAGTCCCGGAGGAGATTCCGAACCTCGTCGGCGGGGAGGCGGTTTCGGCTTCGTCCGGACAGTGGTTCGAGAAACATCGCCCGGCGGATGAGACGCTTCTTTGCCACGTCGCGCGATCCGGGGCGGACGACGTCGCGTCAGCTGTCTCTGCCGCGCGCGATGCCCAGGCGGCGTGGGCCGACCGCACTGCGGTCGAGCGCGGTGACATCGTTCGGGAGCTGGCCCTCCTGCTCCGCGAGAAGCGCGACGTCGTGTCCGCAATCGTTGCGGAGGAGACGGGAAAGCCCCTCGAGCTCGCATTGGGGGAAACCGACGCCGCGATCGAGATGGGGCTCTTCGTGGCGGGAGAAGGGCGCCGCTCCTACGGGCGCACGACCACGGCGAGCATGCCCCACCGAACTGTGCTGACGACGCGCCAGCCGCTGGGCGTTGCCGCACTGATCACGAGCTTCAACACGCCGCTCCCTAATGTCGCGTGGAAGGCGTTTCCCGCGATCTTCTGCGGGAACGCGGCCGTGGTGAAACCGTCTGAGCACACGCCCGCGTCCGCCTGGCTGTTCGGCGAGCTCGCGCTGGAAGCGGGCGTCCCGCACGGTGTCCTGAACATCGTCCAGGGTCTCGGGTCGGACGCCGGAGCCCCGCTCGTCGATCACCCCGAGGTCGATCTCGTCAGCTTTACCGGGTCCGCTGCGACCGGGCGCTGGATCAACGAGACGGCGGGCCGGCGACTGGCAAAGGTCTGTCTCGAGCTCGGCGGC